>Ga0153916_10003108_pt1 | contig 12255 bp, 13 predicted proteins | sample Opewatmetagenome_FD_109642 | JGI IMG/M metagenome (GOLD analysis project Ga0153916, IMG submission 109642) | Freshwater wetland microbial communities from Ohio, USA - Open water 3 Core 3 Depth 4 metaG | ecosystem: Environmental > Aquatic > Freshwater > Wetlands | place: USA: Ohio, Lake Erie...
TATTCATTTAATTTTGTTTGTTGATCAATATCATGAAGATAATAACCTAAATTCTCTATATCCCCAGCAGCTTTATCTATATTGGCAAACCCTTGTTGTATTACGTATTGAGCGTTCTTAGTAGCACGTTCATACATATACAATCCATGTAATCCAGCTGCCTCAAGAGGCATTGCTCCTCTATATTGTGAAATGGGAGTTGCAGGAGCTGGCATACTCCAACTATCTAAGCTAGGTGCTTTAAACATTTTTTATTTTTCAATCTCCAAAAATATTAGCAAATTTATAAGCTTTACCCAATAAAGAAGTTCCAGCACTAAGCCCCCTTGTGACTAATGCGAAAGACTCAGCATTAGATTGCAACTTAGCTGAGGTAATAACACCTAATGAATCCACCTGTTGAGACATTTTATGATAGTTATATTGAGCTTGCTCCATCAATCCTCTAGTTTGTTCAACTCTTCCTAAAATTCTAGCTTGAGATGCCTGTTGATGGGATTGGACCAATGAAACAATACTAGCCATATTCCCATTAAAATCAATTTGCGTAGTCTGATCCATCATTTGATCTTGAATACTGGTTAATTGATCTAAAGGAGATCCAGATAATTCAATGCCAGCAGCCACACTACGGACAGCCGCCTTATTCATTAATTCAGATCCAGCTTTTGCTAATCTTAATTTGTTGGCTACGACTTCAGCAGACATATAATCCATATTGATTTTGCCTGTTTTTAATAAATTTTCTGCATATGTAAATTGTGCAGCTGCGTTGTTGTCAGCAATATCTTTGGCCCAAATACCCATTCGTTCGCTCATATCAGCAGCATCCAAATGAGATTTAGACTGCATGAACATAGCCTCTTTGGATAATTTCCTAGATTTATCTGCCGCTGCAATGTCTCCTACTGCACCTAACCCTTTTAGCAATATCCCGAGACCTGTTTTTAAGAAGTTAGCCATATATTAACCTTGAATATTGTATGTAAGTCTCTTTGAAAGGACCGTAATTATATAAAACGGCTTCTTTTTTAAAGTCTAAAAATTTCATCATTCTATGTGACTTATAAAACTCTTTTCTAACTTGACATTGTAATCTATGAACGTTAAAATTCTTGACAAAATCATTTAATATATATCTAGCATAACGAAAAATACTGAAATAGTTATATAAATATTGTTTATTTACTACCCCCCATATTTCAAAAACTCCTGGCCATAATTTATTAAATGATACGATAAATATGGTTTTATTTTGATAACTCAACGTAAATGTTAAATTTTTCTTTAAAAATATAATTATATGATCTTCATAATCATCCATATATTTCAAGGAATAAATATCTTCATCTCTAAATACAAAATTAGTTAAATGACCAATTTGAAATAATTCAATTTTATATATCATGAACTGAAAGATCTTCTATTATACCCAAAACAGTCATCGGTAATGGTTGATCTTGTTTTATTACAACTCTACCATCTCTATTAAATCCAGTATTAGAACGAATCATTTTATCACCAGTAAATAAACTAACCGGTTGATCCTGAGACATATTAGTACTACGAAAACTTATTATGTCTAAATCTTGTGCAGTATTTGTTATGCCATATTTTGCACCGATAGTATTATAAAATCTCAAAATCGCCGCAAATACCCTTTTTTTACGTCCTTGCATGCTATTACTCGGAGAACCAAGATCTATACGTAATGTTTCAATTAATGAAGAATATTTATACCCAACGATAGCGTCACAAAAATATTCAGAAGTAGTAACGGTCCCATCCAATCCAACAATTACATCGGGTAAGGGCGCTCCATCTCCAAATACAGTAATTTGCTTCCCAGCTACCCAATCAAGATTAATTAGATAATTTAATTTCTTTTTTAAATATCCATAAGTAATTATATAATTTTGAGTATCTTTAGCATATATAAAAAAACACGTAGCACTGGTAGAAGAATACACTTTAAATGATAAATTATTGTATTTGATCAAATTCAAATCAGGAACAACCGGTGGAATAGAATTGCTTAAATCAAAAAATTTACACCATTGTCCTTCAGTTAAATTATGAGGTGTATTAGTTACGACTTTAACCAAATCAAATACGGTTGTCCCTACAGTATAATGTGATGTTGCTAACGAAAATACATTTACATTATAAGTAGGTATTTTTATAGCACAATCTAAATACCATGCATTAGATATGCCATTTAATTCAGTTTCTAATGGCATCATTCTCTCAACATATCTTATATTTTGTAAAACACCTCCTGAATCCTTTTTTGTCCTTTGGACAATACACCATAATTGATCAAATCCATCTTTATTTGGTATTACTGCAATTGATTCTACAGTTCCATCATTAGTAAAATGTTGCGCCCACCCTATGATGTCTTCGTTAAAATAATAAGTACAACTAATTAATCTATTATCAGAAGTAAGGCACCAAATAGCAGAAGTATTTTCTTGTTGATAAACCATGTCCATTAAATTCGGTTTTATTATAGTATCATTTAAAATTGATAAATCCTTTGTTTTATACCCTCCTGATTCTAAGCTATAAACCATACTATATAAGGTTTTACCCAACCTACCTAAAAACATAATTTCATTACCAATAGTTAACGCTTTTACTCCGGTTACCCCAATAGAAGACTCACGGATAAATGTGACATTGGCTGCGGTTAAAACAGAATCTTCTACACTGCCAGACTTCCATATAGATCCTATGGTCCCTATTAGAAGTTTTTTATGAGGTAACATCCATAAAATTCTGTCTACAGTGTCAACCGAAGATAGATCAAATCTAATTCCAGTAATAGGCAATAATTCTGGAGTAACACTAGTAGAAAAATCATCATAAGATCTTAATACGCTACTCCATACTCGTTGAGGATATAAATAATTCCCCCCCATCCAAAGTCTTTGTTGATATAAGGCAACTGCCGTAGGATATCCATATTCATCATTCCACTCGTCTGGTTTTTGTATAATAGTATAAGTAGATAAATTCCAAGCAGTAGGAGAATATCTTGACAACTTATAAGGAAGATGATCTGGGTGGACTAAATACATAACATCAGCTAATTGAGCCGTACGAACTTCTGATAATTCAGAAGAAGAATAAGGAGAATCTAAAATCATAGGTTCAGAATAATCACGTAAAGATATATTTTGCAAAATACCTTCGCATGCCGGTTCTGGGATAATATATAATTTATCCGTACTAGTGATGGCTTTATAACTAAATGTCGCAAAAATACTTCTGGGCATATTGGTTGTAGGAGAAGTATATTTTATATTTGTCGATGTTCCAATAGCAAATTTTAAGGGTTGATTACCAGTTTTATTTATGTTAACATTTAAAATATATGTTTTGGTAACTCCTGTAGCCAAACCTATTAAACTAGTATATAAAATAGGAGAATCGGTGAAATTAATTAAATTAAATTTATGAAAATCGCTATCCCATTCCCAATAAGTAGGATTAAATACCCATGGATAAGAAGTTACTAAAGTATATGGATTAGGGACATACTCTATAGGACCAGTCCCATTTAACACTTTTGCTTCAGTAGCAAGAGTGATTGGATCAATATACACTTGAAAAAAACGTAAATATCCTGGCATAGCCATAGAGGATTGCTTATTTTGCCCAAACTCTAAAATATAGGCTTCTTCAACAGAAAATACAAAAGAAAATAATTTTGCCTGATAAGTAGAACAAGATAATGAAGCAATATATTCAGTACCAGGCCTACATGTGGCACTCCCTAATGGATATATAATCATATTCTCTAAAGTCTTAACTGATTGATGATATTTCTGTAAATCTATCCTTCCCTCCATTTTAGGGGAAATCATTCCTCCACTAAAATTAGTTATCATCGGAGTATATGGAGCAGAAATTTGAGCCATAGTATTAACCTCTACGAGTGAACCAAGGATCTCTATAAACATCATTATTTATAGATGGCATGCTATCTGCCTTAGCCTCTCTAGATAAAGTTTCGAATAATCTTTGTTGATATAGTCTATCCATGTACTGACTCAAAACAGCATTCCCAGTTATCTTATAGGCAATTTCAGTGGCCATTCGAACACTAATAAGATCAGCAAACATTGGAGGGAATAAAGATGTATCGGTAATTCTACCTATATATTTAATATGAATATTAGTAGAGTTACATAATAAATAATGTTCTTCTATCACCCAGTCATCATCTTCCCATACCTCTAAAACCATTAAACAAAAAGGTGTGGTCGGCAATAAATATTTATATTGATAATCATATAATGGAGTTGATGAACTTTCAGATAAAAGAGCCCTAAAAATACAAAAACTCCATGGATGAACTTGTAATAGAGAGTCCCTTACATGCTCATATCTTTCTGCACAAATTCTAGCCTCTTCTGAATCTTGAGTTAATGAAATAATACGATCAGCCCCTAAGAGGGTAAGTGCCCCATTACTTATGGAAACTTCTGTTACAGCCATATTAAAATTACCTGTTTAGTTGAATTATCATTAGTGTAAGGGGGATGCTCCATCCCCCAAACACATTTAATGGTAATATTACGGTTGTACGTAGTTGTCATTAGGAATAGCTAAAGCTTGACCATCAAAAGCAATCCAAGCATTAAGCTTAATATATCCTTTAGTAGACAAATTGGCTTTTAAGAACGCAATTTTTCTAGTAACCCTAGGAACAGCTACACTCCATAACATCCTATAACTAACATGCCAATAATCATATTTTAAGTCCCCACTAGAAACGAACTCTCGATGATAAGCTATTTGTGCCGTAACAGCGCTAGTAGTAGACCCCACTCCACATAATGTTAAATTTAAATAAGATGCAGCATCTGGAGCTGTGGCTGACGCAGCAGCAGTAACTACATTTAAAATTAATTTACTGGGATTCCACCAACCAGGATAGGTGGGATGATTTGTCCCGGGATCTAACCCTAAGGGGCCCAAATCAACTAAATTACTATATGCATAACTAGGGCCAGCAGCAGCCCCAAACGTTTGATTTTCCATAAGTACTAAATTAGTATCCATAATAGCCATAGCGTAAAACTCCTTATCTGTATATTAATTAAAGGACTACTGCTTCAGTGTTAGAAATTTGGTCGCACAAACGTACAGGAATACCTCTAAAGAAAATTTGAGGTAGACCAAAAGGCATCTGAGGACTGTATTGTACGTTAGTTTTGTCCTTAGCAATAATATCAAAATCAGTGAATACGTTACGATTCATATAAATAAATGCACCTGCTCCACGCAAAGTCATGTTATTTAACAGATAAATCATATCGTCAATATTCAACATACCAGCGGTGGTAGCTGAACTGCCTACATTGATATTTGCTAATCTGGCAAGACAACGTTCATCCCTAACAACCATACCAGCTTTTAAGGAGAAATGATCACGATAGGCCTGGAACATTTTCATGTCGGAACTACCATGAAGAGCCGACTGAGTAAATACGGTATGCACACCTAAATCCTCATGCTTTAAGCCTACACTTACAGAACCTCTAGGATAAATCATGTGAACTTTCATCGGTGCCCATTGGACAAAATATACAGATGTATTGTCTGTACTAGTAGCATGAGTACGATAAGCTACGTTTTTTTGAGCTTTAGAAGGCATTCTAGGAGCTAAACCAGTAAACCTTTCATTGTTAACACTGGCATCACCATAAAAACTTGTAGCAACTAATTGCTGCCCCATACCTTCTATAAATGCAACGGCTTCTTGCATACGAATAGCTTGAGGATCAGGGGCAGCACCAACTAATTCTACGTCAGTTTCAGAATACACTTCTAGCATGCCCATGGTATCAATCACTTCGAACGTACGAGACGAGTTGACACCAACGCCAGCATTTAATTTACGCCATTCAGCCTGAGGTAAACTCAAACGACGAGTCGTTTTATGAGAAAAGATATCATTAGCTTCTAGCCAAACCATATCTTGAATGATATCATTTGTTTCATTCATTATCTCAGCGATAGCAGCGGCCCCACCACGAGGATCGGTTCTTTTCGCAATTTCCACTAAAGACAAGTAACTATAGTTATTTAAAGTAGCCATTTAAAAACTCCTATCTACATATTAAATTTTAACATTGGAATACCGTTCCACCGCTTCATCTCCGGTGGTGGTGGTTCGGTATTTACACCTATGAATTTATCTTCTTCGACGGCTTTACTGATTTTATGAAAAGCTTTTATTAACAGCGGATTATTTCCCAAACCAGTATTATCTAATAAAGATATTAACTGATCACCACCTATTTTTTTTGCTGCATGAATTGCTTTTGCCATATTTAAATCATAATTATCTCCCCATTCTTGCTTCAATACAACTTCAGATTTTTCTATTTCTGATTTAGATTTATTAAGATCTTGAGCTATCATATCATTCCATAAATTATAAATTTCTTTAGCTTGATCTTTATTCAATTGTATCTGTTTGGCTTTATTAATAAATTTAGATGTTATCTCTTTACTTAATAAAGGTGATTCATTTAATTGAAAATCATAGTCCTCTTCTTTTATACCCATGGATTCTACGGATTCCATAATGGATGGTGTAGATTCCAATTGTTGTGTACCTTCACGAAGTTCTTCTACTTTATTCTCCGGAGATACTTCAATGGTCTCTTTTGGTTCAGAAACTATTTTTTGTTCTTCTGCAGTATTAATAACTTCGGCATCAATAGTCATTACTAAACTCCTTAATAACTTCTAATCCTTCAGTATTATTTAAATTCATCATGACCAACAAATATAACCCTATATTCCTCTCTCCTTCTAGGAAAAATGTTTTACTAGTTCCCGTAAAAGTCGTTTGAAAAATATGGCATCTTTCTAATAAATGCGCATAAACACGTTTGCCATGATTTGAATTAAATGTACGTTTAAAGTCTTCATATAACTGATGATCTTCAGCTTCTTGCTTGATTTTCCATGGAGGTTTTTGTTCTTTCATATACAACATCCCATAAGTGACCTAATTTCCAGTCATTTAATTGTTTTTTGAACTCAGTTATGCTGTCTTCTGGAGTATGAGGATTAGCAATCATTGCCGACATAGAACTCAACCCCTCTGTTAAAAATCCTAAGGACATACGCATAAAAACTAATCCAACCAATTCTTCATGAAATGTAAAATAAAATTTTCCCGTTAATCCATTTTTTAATATATTTTGATAATAAGTAATATATTCCCTGGCCGCTAAACTCATTTCAAATATTTTGCCTTGTTTATACAAAAGATCGCATTTTAATAAAGCTAAATCTATATCATCTAAACTTTTAATCTGTCCCTCGATAATAAGCTCTAAAGTTCTTTTATCATTATCTTTTTCAAAATACATCCTAGCTAATGTATAATAAATACTAGGGTTGAAATTTTCCTGATCAAGATCTTTCGATAAATACTTTTCTCCCCATTTAATTGCGTCGTCTAAAAGATTCATTGTCCCATAAGATTGACATAAATAAAACTCAGCACTAGGATATAATTCTGGTTCTTTAAGTTGATCCATCAATGCATTAGTCGTACGTTCAAACTTTAATTTCATTTTGTCGGAGGATAAATCATATCCATAATGATTAATATAAACACCACCTATCAAAATAACTTTATCTTTTTCTTTTAATATGGCTCTGTTATGAATTTTCCCAACATATTTAACTCCAGGCTTAAATATTCTAGTGTTACCACAAGTCATTACTTTTTTATTGTTTTGCCAATCACGTAAAGTAATAGCTAAAGCAGAAAAAGATCGTTCTTTGATCAATTTGTCTAACAGAAAATTAAATTTTTCTTTAGGAAAATCAAAATCAATTTTTTCGTCAGCATCTATAATTAGGATCAACTCAGTCTTGGGAGATATTAAACTTAATGAAATATTCCTAAATTTAGAAAAATCTGTTTCAACCCATTGTTCTTGTTTGAAATTTACTTTAACACTAGGATTCATTTTCTCAAAAGACTTGATAATCTCAATCGTTTTATCGGTTGATCCTGTATCAACAATACATAATTCTTTAATCACTCCCGATAAACTATTAAGACAGTCAGGCAACATCTTTTCTTCGTTTTTTACAATCATGCAAGCCGTTAAATACATAAAAGTTCCTTTTTCTATATATTTGGTATGTGTAATAGAAATTATTCTTCTTCTGGTTTCATTTCATTCATTATTCTAGATAAAGCAGTTTCCTTCTCCATAGTTATATTACCTAATGAAGAGACACCAGCTAATAAGCCTTGCACTTCTTCAGCTTCTTGTTGTTTCCTTTGAGCTTCAGCCCTTTGTTGTCTTATTGCATTAATCTCATCTTCTCCTCTAAGAATATTAACGTTTATACCAATCATGCCAGAATATTGTTTTAATAACTCATCCCAATCAACCATATCAGGAGCTTCTGGGTGTAATTGCATTATTTGACCAATAAAACCAACTAATTGATTTATAGCATTAGTACCAACAGCACGTTGAGCTTGCGCCAATGTAGAAATATATTGAACGTTCATTGGCTGGCTTTGAATCATTTCGGGAGGGATAGGAATCGTTTGTTTCCTAGCTAATAATCCCATAGTACGAAACAATAATGGTTCTAATAATTCATGACCTAATCTTTCAATAACTGGACCCAATAAAAGCATTTTATCTTCACGCCTAGCTGCTATTTCTTGGGCTGTCACACGATCTCTATTACCAAATGCATCCATCACAAATAAATCATTATATAAACTTGTTTTAATCTGCTCTCTAAGAACTTGGATACTATTAGAGACAGACGCTATATCAAATCTTAATTCATACAACGGTTTTATAGTTTCAGGAGAAGCACCATTATAAAACGTTATCCCACCTGGCATCATGTTCAAACGACCTTTAGTGCCGGCTGGAACAGACATCGGTGGATCAACAGTTTTATGAACAGCCTTGAGAAATGTTTTGACCATCTCCTGAAGCATTTTAACGTCAGGTAATACTATAGATCCTGGACCACGTCCATAAACTTCATTACCATTTATAGACCATCTTGGAGCAAAAAATGGCTGTTCCATATAACCACTTCGTTTGAGATATTTATCTTCATGGCCCTCATATAAGAAATACAAAGAATCTATAGGCTTCTCCGTAGAATTGTTCTTATTAGGATTAAATTTGGGATTTGGACCAACATAATGAACAACAGAAAACCAATCAAATGGACATTTCTCTAGTCTGGAAATATAACTAGCAGGTAAATTTTTAACTCCAAATTCTTCAGAAATTTGTCTCAATTGCATATAAAATTTACGATACATAATATCGATACGACCATCTAAGCCAGGGGCAAAACAATATTGGCCGGCCGGAACTACTTTGAAAACTATTTCTCCATTCTTTCCCTCTTCTTCTAATAAACAAGTAGAACCAAAAGCTACCAATTCTAAATCAGCTTCATGTATGGCATCGTAAAAGTTACTATTAGCAAACGTATTATACATAATACGTTCTACGTCTTCGAGCCATCCTCTAACAACACCAATATCTAATAGTTTTTCATCAGCCATAGACAATCTAAACCATTTACGAGAAGGCGACGTTAAGCCTCCATGAATACCAGAAGCTAAACGTTCCATAGAAACAGTAGCGGTAGCATCCCATATTTTATTATTTACTTGAGAGCCATCATTAGGTTTATTAAAAAAAGATCCTCTACGCGGTAAAATATATTCTGAAATATCTTTCCATGTTCCTAACCAAGATTCTCTTTCATTTTCTAACTTAAATAAAATTTCGGTATGCTTTTGTATTTCGTTTAAATACTCCATATTATGATTTACCCATTAATGATTTTCTCTCATGCAGCCCAGTAGCTCTAGTTAAAAACATTTGATTAATCCCACCAGTGGCAGCTATTTTTTTTAATCTATTATATGTTTGTAACTCTTGATTTAATTTTTTGTTATCACTTTTAAGTTTATTATCAATTAGACTTTTGGCAACAGATTGATAGCCTTCTAAAGCTAAATCTGCACGCTGTTGCTCTAATAATTGATTGGATCTTGTATATTCAATATTTTGAACAGCAATATTCAAATCATCCAAATATGATTTGCGAATTTTCCCAAATTCTCCAGTAAAATCCCCAGCCCCTCCATCTTTTTTGAATATTCCACCCATTACTGCCTCGTCACATTAAACGGTATATATGTATTTAAAATATCTTGATCTTTATCAATATCATTGAACGGATCATAATCAGTGATCGCAAAATTTTGATGGTCCCCGTCCCATCTCGTTTTATGTATTTCTTGCGCAAAAGTTAGAGCCAAAGCGTCGGCTGTATCCGGACTTGGTAATCCCCGTTTTTTTAAATCTTCTTTGCGTTCCAATTTGATTCTATTTTTACCATCAAAGCTAAACGTTGGCCCCAATAAATCTGATTTTAATGTGGAATCATCTAACAGAGCACCCCCTGCTTGTAGCCAATTTTTTACTCTAAACCACATCTCTGCTCTTTTGTTAAAGTATCTATCTGAATTGGCAGGAGTACTACTACCATTAACAGAAATTATGTCATGGCCTAATTGAGTTAATCTATCAACAACTCCGGCTCCAATCCCAACTGAATCTACAAATATAGCTTCGGGTCTATAATGATTGGCATAACGTTGAACTAAATCAGCTATAGCCATAGTGTCTATATTTTCCCAAACTTTTAATTCTAATAATTGTAGTCCTTGACGAACACAAATTGCAGTTTTATCATTTCCAAATCTAGCTGGATCAACTCCTATGACTATAGGTCTAAATCTAAAATCATCAAATCCATAACTACGATTCATTGCATTAGTTACATCCACATAATCCATAACTACATCGGAATTGTTGGCAGCCCAATTGCATTCATATTCTTGAGAATATTGAGATTCACCCATGGTCTTATAGGCGGCCAATAAATCTTCTTCGGGGACCAAACCAGTTTCAGAAGCCTTAAACATAACCTTATACCATGAAGGATCATCTTGAGACTCTGTCCATATGTCATAAAACATATTGATCCCCTTGGGAGTCCCGATGAAAATTGCCCAACCATTACGATCCGATAATGTAGGACGTATAACTTCTCTCCATGCTTGAGGTTTCATTTGAGCTACTTCATCTAAAACTACACCATCAAGATAAATACCACGTAAACTGTCTGGGTTATCTGCACCGGCTAACATAATTCGAGCACTATTGGGTAACTGTACCCACAATTCAGATTCATTGATTTTACATTCAGGTATCCTAGAAATATAATGCTTCAAATACTCCCAAGAAACCTTTTTAGCTTGTGCATATGTCGGGGCAAGATAAGCAAACTGTGGTCTAGAGATCTGACATAACGTTGCCATCTTAATAATATGATTTATTACGCAAACAGTCTTACCAAATCTACGATGAGCTACAATAATCGACCACCGATGCGATTCCATTCCATTATGCATCTGCTCCTGAAGTGGTCTAGGCGTATAATCTGCTAAAACACATAAACTATCGTTGATCATTTAATACTTTCGCCATATCCAAGAGAAGAACACAGGAAAGACTAGAAGATAAAATGCTATAAGGAAAATAGGCAACATCAAAATTGGGATACCCTTGAGAGGGTTATCGGGAAGATTAATATTTAATTCTTTGGTGGCCTGCCCAGAACAATACTTTTTAATGTATTTAATTCTTAACCAATTCTTAATATAATTTTCCTTAACGCTTTTCCACACGTTTTCTAACATTTTAAATACCTTTTTTATAATATTATATTTCAGCCAACAACAAACTTACTTAATCCTTTTAAGGGGTTAAACAGAACCACCTAACCTCCTGTGCTCACCCCACTGACCCCCCCTGGTGCCCTATCGTGCCCTACATGCCACACGACACAAGCCCATTACTTTTTTATACCGACTATACGCCTAACTTCCTTGGTGCGGACGGAAAATTTTTATTAACCTGCCCCCTGTTTTGCCGGGCCCAACACAATACTCAAAGGATTATCTATTAAATGCGTTCTGTTCATTGGATTCCATCTGTCTGTGATATAGTCTTCTCCTTCTATATAATTGTGTACGCTCTCGATTCCACCTAATATAACTTTGCTTACTGGATTATTGATTAAATACCCTCCTCCTGTAACTGCCAACTTAATACCTGTGCTGGCCAACCAAACATTGGGTTTTAA
>Ga0153916_10003109_pt1 | contig 12253 bp, 11 predicted proteins | sample Opewatmetagenome_FD_109642 | JGI IMG/M metagenome (GOLD analysis project Ga0153916, IMG submission 109642) | Freshwater wetland microbial communities from Ohio, USA - Open water 3 Core 3 Depth 4 metaG | ecosystem: Environmental > Aquatic > Freshwater > Wetlands | place: USA: Ohio, Lake Erie...
ATCTGGCATCAACGGGTAAGGTTGGAGAAGTCACATTATGGAGCGTGCCTGATGGAAAACTATTCACCATCTCAACCTCGGTGCCCAATGGAATGGTATATAGTGTTGCGTTTTCAAAGGACAGCAGTAAACTAGCAGCAGTTTTCGAGAATGAAATCGTCTTATGGAGAATTCCTACAGATCGCTCGTCACTTTTCTATGTTCACTCTGCCATAGATACATATTCTGATTCTGTTCCTATCCCTGTGGCTACTGCGAATGATATCCCACAGCTACAATCAGTGGATAACGTCGCTTCTGTCAATCTTAATCTGGATCAAACCACAGCAGTATTGCCATTCCCACTTATTATTCCGATCCACCTACCCGAAAATATGAGTTTCCAGGAAGCTATAGTTTACAACGATGGGAGTGTCTGGTTGAGGTACGATGCTTACAATCAACATGTGTTTCAAGCTTCTTTATACATATACGAGAAGATCATTGGATACTCAGCACCGCCCACGATGACAATCGGTGCCAATGCAGACGTCATCTTTACCCAAGTTGATGCATCATCAGGGAGAGCATCCGGTGAATATGTTCGAGGTGATTGGTTATGGACGCAAAGCATCATACCACCAACCCATGACTCACTAATTGGTGAAGTGCATGATGTATGGCAATGGGACAATTCATCGAATTCCCAGCGGCTCCGCTGGCAGCAAAATGGATTAATGATTGCCCTGTATTATCAGGTATACAAGCCTTATAAACCAGTTTTGTCTGGTTCTGGGCATACTTACGAATTACTCTATGTGAACTCATATCTGGGTCAAGGGGATCTCGTCCAGATTGCATCTGGGATGATATTGTATTCACATATGAAAATTGAGATCACATGTAATCCACCTGGACATACTGAAATAAATCCCTCAAAGAACAGTGAAGTGATTGGGGTTGGGCAGTCTTGTTCAGCACCTTTACAGGAGACGCACCATCGCATAACTAATGGATCAGTGGTGATTAAATGAATATGGAGATGATATCAATACCCATTCACAATTCATATTGGGTCGTACCTGGCCGTTTTAGAGCTGGAGAATATCCAGGATCTATTCAAAACGATGAAGCGAGGAATAAATTACGATGGCTTTTAGATCAGGGGACCGATCTTATACTTGATCTCACCGACGAGGGGGAAGCCGGATTGAGGTCATATGCACATTTATTTCAAGAGGAAGCAACTAGATTTCATAAGCTGGTGATGCATAAGCGCATCTCGATCCAGGATTTTAACAGACCATCCAAAGAAAAGATGGTGGAGATCCTTGATGCGATCGATTCAGCCCTTTCTAAAGAAAAAAATATCTATTTACACTGTTATGGGGGAAAGGGGAGAACTGGGACCGTTGTTGGATGTTATCTAGTCCGGCATGGAGTGCCGGGAGATAAAGCCCTAGAAATGATCCAGGATTTCCGGAGGGGCATTCCTGGAAAGTATGAACAATCTCCTGAGACAGAGGGACAAAGAAAGATGGTGATGGAATGGACCAAGGGACAATAAATCTATCCGCCGAACTGGACCCTGAAAAACAGAAGCGTGCCAAGCAATATTCTCGAATCAACCGACGGCTGATGGTCCTGGATTTATTCATCAGCGGTTTATATATACTCGCCTGGCTGGTTTTTGGCTGGTCGAAGTCACTTAAGGTATGGCTGCTTGGATTTACGACCAATGTATGGCTGCTTCTACTTTTATATGTTGTGGTCCTTGGGGGAATCATGTTTCTCATCAACTTACCGCTTTCTTATTACCAGGGATACACATTGCCTCACCGTTTCGAACTATCCACCCAAAAGCTATCTAGTTGGATCATCGATCAGGCCAAAGGGATCCTGGTAGGTGGAATAATTGGGATGATCGTACTGGAAATCATCTACGCAATATTACGGGCATTTCCAACCTTATGGTGGTTGTGGGCAGCAGTAACTTTGCTTATCTTCAACGTGCTCCTGGCAAATCTAGCGCCGACATTGCTCATGCCATTGTTCAACAAATTCATCCCATTGGGTGAGGAGCATGCTGAGCTAGCAGATAGGTTGATGGTGCTTGCCAAGCGTACTGGCACGTACGTCAGGGGGGTTTATAAATTCGATATGAGCAAACGGACGAAACAAGCCAATGCAGGTTTGACCGGATTGGGAAATACCAGGCGCATAATCATAGGCGACACACTTTTAAACGAATTCACCACGGATGAGATTGAAACCATCATGGCACATGAGCTGGGGCACCAAGTCAATAAGGATATTCCCCTTGGGATCGTATTCGGAAGCCTAACCACGTTGATAGGATTATTTTTAGCTTCTTTGGGACTGAATTGGGGGGTAAAAACACTCGGTTTTACCGGACCAGCTGACATTGCTGCATTCCCGTTATTTTTGACCGTTCTTGGTTTATATAGTCTGGTTACGATGCCGCTGGAAAATGGTTTTTCACGCTGGCGTGAGCGGCGGGCAGACGAATATGCGCTATCTCTCACTCACAATGGAATTGCATTTGCCTCCGCATTAAAAAGGTTAGCGAACCAAAACCTTGCAGATGCTGACCCTGAAGACTGGGTGGAATGGCTGTTGTACTCGCACCCTGCCTTGGGCAAGCGAATTGCAATGGCTGAACATGAGGTAGAACACCCTTCGACAAGTTCATAAAATAAAAAGAGACGCAGTTTTGGCGTCTCTTTTTTTGAATAAAGGGGGTATTATTCATTGGGAATGATGATGCACAGCACCAGGTAAAGCAGGAAACCTGGCACACCCCCAGGAATCAGAGCGATCAGAAAAGCCAACCGGAACCAAAATGCGCTGATGCCGAAAAAATCCGCCAATCCACCACAAACACCCGCAAAAATGCGATTGTGCCTTGATCGGCGTAAAAGTCTTTTATCATTTGGGGACATACATTACCTCCTTAAAAATCATCCGCATAAACTCATTGTTCATATATCTTTACGCACCTATAGTAGATAAGTTGCAACCCTAGGTGCTACCACTTATTCCAATGGACGATTTCATCGAGAGGTCGTCGACCACCTTTCTTAGGGTTACGGGTTAATAAATCCACTTCTTGCGGATAGCCAAAGGATAAAGCAATGCGCAAGAACATATCTTGGGGAAATCCCAACAATTCACGCGCTTTATCTGGTTCGTAAATAGACGCGGGGCAAGAGCCAATCCCAAGCTCCCAGGCTGCTAATTGCATATAAGCCGCTGTCTGACCAATATCGAACAACAATTGGAACTTCTCACCCGGATCAGGATGAACTATGGCTACACCTAATGCTGCTCCTGCCAAATGACTCCCATTTTTTCCACACTCAGAAAGAACTATTAGGGTAGCTTTGTCGGTAATGGCGATAAAATTCCATGGCTGCGTGTTTTTAGAGGACTGAGCCCGTCGACCTGCATTGAGGATAGCGGTTATGGATTCGTCTGGTAGTGATTGTTCAGTAAATACACGGATTGCTCTTTTCAGGCGAATAGCTTCGGAAACGTTCATGGTTGTATCTCCTTTTGAATATTCGATATTTATACCAGTTTGCCAATGAGGAAGCCGATAGAATTCTATTAAAGTTATATTATCATTTTATATACCAAGTATAGGTGTTTTGACACTTTTCTACATTTTATAGTTACACTATAATAACACCTATCCTAAATCGATCAATTTAAGGATTGAATAACCATCGAAAGTAAAAACTTATTGCACCAAGAGTTTTGATTCGGTGAGATATCGCCCGGAGATTAAATAATAGGCAAATCAGGTGACAAATGCCTTATGATCGAGAATTTATAAACAACGGAGCAGACAATGACACTTAAACATTTCATCGATACCCAAGATTTTACAAAATCTGAGTTGTTGGAAATTATCGAATTAACACGCCTCATAAAATCGGCTGACAAGCAAGGCTGCACTCCCAAGCTCCTTGCGGATGCATCACTGGCAATGATCTTCGAAGAGCCTTCCACGCGAACCCGGGTCTCTTTTGAAGTCGCCATGACTGAGCTGGGAGGGCATGCGTTATATCTTAAACCAGGTGAAATTCATTTGGGAGTACGCGAATCGCTTTATGATACTGCCCAAGTGCTATCGCGAATGTGTGACGTGATCATGGCACGCACGTTGAAACATGAGACCATCACCAACCTGGCAAAGCACGCCACAGTGCCCGTCATAAATGGATTAACCGATTACAACCATCCCACTCAGGTAATTTGCGACGTATTGACTATGATCGAGCATATGCCTGATGGGAAAAAACTGGAGGATATCAATATCACCTTCATTGGTGATGCGACGAATGTATTAAGCTCATTAATGCTTATCACGACAAAAATGGGAATGAATTTTACCCAAGCTGCGCCGCGAAAATACCAGGCACCTGCCAAATGGGTAGAGTGGGGAAAACAGAATTGTGCTGAATCGGGTGGCTCGCTTCTGCTGACAGAGGATCCGGTGGAAGCGGTAAAAAATGCGGATTATATCTATACTGACCTGTGGTGGTGGGTTGGTCAGGAAGACCAAATCCCTGAGCGGAGAGCAGCGTTCATGCCGACCTACCAGGTGAACCTTCAGCTTTTTGAGAAGGCTCCGTCTCATTGCAAGTTCATGCACTGCTTACCCGCCTCGCGTGGTGTTGAAGCCACGGATGAAGTCATGGATCACTCGAGGTCCATTATTTTTGATCAATCGGAAAATCGGTTGCATACTGAGAAAGGTTTGCTAGTTTATTTTGTATACCCCAGGATGCAAAAGCCAGCTGATGAGTTGAAGGCTTTCCATGAGTCTCAAATACTCGCTTTTATCAGGAAGGTTAACCGATAGATTTTCATTTAGGTGATTGTAATGTATCTGCTGCTTAAAACTCTTCCATCCGAAGATGGATTTCGCATGCCTGGGGAGTTTGAACCACATGCCAAAACATGGATGTTATGGCCAGAACGCCCTGATAACTGGCGCGAGGGTGCCAAACCTGCACAAAGGGCTTTTGTTGACGTGGCCGAAGCGATATCCCATTTTGAGCCGGTGAGCATAGGGGTAAACCCCATCCAGTATGAGATGGCTCGAAGTATGCTTCCCTCCCAAGTCGTAGTCGAAGTCATTCAGAATGATGATGCATGGATGCGTGATTGCGGACCTACATATATCATCGATAATTTTGGTAACGTACGCGGGATTGATTGGATATTTAACGCCTGGGGTGGCTTGGAAGCTGGATTGTATTATCCTTGGGAGCTGGATGATGCCGTTCCGCAAAAAGTACTGGAAATCGAAAAAATGGAACGTTATAGAGCTCCGATTATTCTGGAGGGTGGTTCCATCCATGTAGATGGGCAGGGGACACTTATAACCACTGAAGAATGCTTGCTAAACCCAAACCGTAATCCCACCTTTACAAAGGGTGAAATTGAGGCGGTTTTAAAAAGCTACCTGAATGTTTCGAAGATCATCTGGCTAGATAAGGGGGTATATAACGATGAGACGAGTGGACATGTGGATAATCTCTGCTGCTTCCTGGAACCGGGGGTGGTCGCATTAACCTGGACCGATGATCAGCACGACCCGCAATATGAAATCTCACTGGATGCTTTCCATCGATTGGAGAAAGCAATTGATGCGGGTGGTCGAAAAGTAGTGATTCAAAAAATTCATCAACCCGATCCCGTGATGATCACAGCTAGTGAAGCTCAGGGTGTGGAGACTATCCCGGGCAGCAAGCCACGAAAAGCAGGCGATAGAATGGCTGCTTCCTATGTCAATTTTTATCTGTGCAACCGAGGAGCAGTCGTCCCAACGTTCGGAGATTCGCATGACCAAATTGCATTAGATGCTTTGCAAAGGGTGATGCCAGATCGTAAGGTGGTGGGAGTGCCAGCACGCGAAATCTTATTGGGAGGAGGCAATATTCACTGCATTACTCAGCAACAGCCAATGGGAAAAAAATACTAGTACTTAGCAATTTATGATTAGGTAAAAGCCAAGCAGGTAATCAGGTGCTTTGGCAATTAGGGAATCCAGTAGTTGAGTAATTAGGCGATTAGATTATCGAGTGCTTCGTCTCTGAGGCACCTTAAAAATTAGACACTGTGTTGAATCAGCACTAGATAAAAACGTCAACCTTGTCTGATTCACTAAACGAAAGAATTAAAAGGATTAGCTAGCTATTCAAACCAAGAGATTGATACAATCTATCTTTATCCAGATGAGTATCCATAAGAGCTTGGAATTGCTTTAGTTTAGCCGTTTGTCCAAGACGGGTTTTCCCAAAGAATTTTTCAATCTGCTCGATGGTTTCCATGGTGTTGGTCCGTACCAACAAGACTGATATGCCGAATTCCTCAGCTTGCTTGATCACCAGGGGACTAGGGCGAAGGTTACCAGTGAGGATAAGGCAGGTTGTGGATGTCTCCAAAGCGGCCAATTGAATATCGGTACGGTCACCACCTGTGATGACTGCTTTATTCGAGGCGCGCCGGAAGCGACTGAGAGCAGCCTCAGCAGTCATGGCACCGACAGTTAGATTTTCTACCAGTGCTTCTGAACGCTGATACTTCGTCAGGACTTCTGCCTCAAGCAGTGTGATCAGCTCGCCAACTGTGAGAGCAGATAATCCACGTACTTCTGGCAGGACGCCAAATACCTTGACCTTCTTGTTTTCCAGGAATGGAACAGCAATTTTCTTAACGAAATCGTTGGCATCTTCTGGAACGCGATTGATGAGTATCCCGCAGAATGAATCACCCAATCGGGTTTGTGTGGATAAGACATCATCCAGCATACGTACATCCTCACGATATTTAGCAATTACGAGTGCCTGGCTACCGAGTTTACTCACCACATCGACAGTGGGTAAACCCACGACATACCCCTCGCGTAGACTGCCACCTCCCTCGAGGATCAATACGTCTTGATCCTGACTTAACTTTTGAAATGCCCCGATAACTTTGACCATTAAATCTTCAGGATTAGGATTGATTAATCGGGCACGTAAAAACTCAGGGGTAATAACGACTGGTGATAGTTCCCAAGGCTCAGCAGGTAAGTTCAGAATTTGCTTCACAAAAGCGGCATCTTCATCTGCGATCTTGTTCCCGATGCGCCAGGGTTGCAAGCTAAGCGGTTTGAGATAACCGACATGAAAACCATCGAGCTGCATTCGGACACCCAAGGACAGGCAGGTTGCGGTTTTTCCAGAATATCTTTCAGCTCCGGTAATATAAAGTGATTTCATCATTTTTCCCTTTCAATAAGAAATACCTAAGACCAAATGCTGCTCGGTATACCGCATGAATATTACACTATTCCAGTGATATTATTTTAAAACCAGACGCATATCCAATGCCACGGCTCCCTCACCCTGGTGATAAACCATCAATGGGTTAATGTCCATTTCTATAATCTCAGGGAAGTCTTGAACCAATTGGGAGACTCGCAAAAGCGTATCCACAATCGCTGACTTATCCATGGGGGGCTGACCTCGCACGCCGTCTAATAGGGCATGTGCTCGAACATCCGCCAGCATTTCTTCAGCTTCCTGCCGGGAAAGGGGTGCCACCCTGAATGTTACGTCCCGCAAGGTTTCTACATATATGCCACCCAATCCAAAGGTGATTAATGGACCAAACTGAGGATCTCGGTTCATGCCAACCAAGACCTCCAATCCGCCAGATGGTGCCATCTCTTGAACCAGGCAACCCCAAATGCGGGCTTCGGGAAGATAGCGTTGAGCCCGGTATACCATCAGCTCGAAAGCATCGCGGAGGTCGGAAGCGTTCTGCAACCCAACTTTTACGCCACCGATATCTGTCTTATGTAGGATATCGGGAGAAGCAATTTTTAGCACCACCGGGTAACCAATTCTTCCTGCGATTGTGACCGCCATCTCGGGGGTCTCAGCAATCTCGGATTTGGGTATCCGTAAGCCATAGGCTTGCAGAATCTCCCTCGATTCTGCATCTCCAATCGAAAGTCGGTTTTCCGCGCGGACAAGATCAATGACTTTTTTAACGGAGGGCTGATCAACCGTAAAGCGTAAATATTCAGGATCCGGACGAGTTTGAATCGATTTGTAGCCAGCCATGGCACTGAATGCATTTGCAGCCCGTTCGGGAAATGGATAATTGGGGATGCCGTATGAGGTCAGGATATCGATTCCACTTTTAATGCGAGCCTCTCCCATAAAGCAACCAAGAATGGGGATTTTATTATGACGAGCAAGCGAGCCAACTGTATGGGCAGTGGCGTCAATCTCAGTCATGGCCTGGGGTGTAAGCAAAACCATGATCCCGTCAACATTGGGATCATTGGCTACGCAATCAAGTGCGAACTGGTATCGGTCGGCATGTGCATCACCCAAAACATCCACTGGATTGGCAGCACTTGCAGCATCTGGCAGATACTGCTCAAGAGCATGGATGGTTTCCAACTCAAAACGCGCCAAGGATAAGCCGTTTTTCTCCAAGGCATCAGTTGCCAGGATGCCAGGCCCGCCTGCATTGGTGATTATTGCAATCCGATCGCCATTTAACGGAGGTTGGTAGCCTAATGCGAGAGCCATATCAAACAAGGATTCCATCGATTCGGCACGTAAGATTCCAGCTTGATGAAAAGCAGCCTGGTAAGCTTGCTCTGACCCAGCCAATGAGCCGGTGTGCGATGACACAGCCCGTGAGCCGGATTGGGTCACTCCAGATTTGATCGCGACTACAGGTTTCTTGCGGGTCACCTCACGGGCAACCCGGATGAACTCCTGCCCGTTGGGCATGCCTTCACTGTAAATAAGGATTACCCTGCTGTGAACATCCTTTACCCAGGATTGTAAGAGATCAATCTCAGAAACGTCTGCTTTGTTCCCCAGACTGACAAATTTGGATAATCCCAAGCGACCTGCGAGGGCAATATCCAATACTGCTGTACCTAATGCCCCCGACTGAGACATAAATGCCATTGGTCCTGACGGAGGAGTACCTGCAGCAAAAGAAGCATTCAGTGGAGTGAATGAATCAATCACGCCTAAACAATTGGGACCAATCAAACGGAGATTATATTCATTACAGATCTGAACCAGCTCCAATTCGCGTTCCAATCCCTCCTGGCCTGCCTCGCGAAAGCCTGCGCTGATCACAATTGCCGATGGAATCCCTTTTTGACCACAGGTGCGTAAGGCATCTGGGACGTGAGGGAATGGAATGACGATGACCGCCAGGTCGATGGTATTGGGAATCTCCAATACAGTGGGGTAAGCTTTAAACCCTAGAATCTCGGAAGCAGAGGGATTGATTGGATAGACTACACCTTTACTAGCGTAACCACCATCTACTAAATTTCTTACCACGGCATAACCCAGTTTTTCGGGGTTGGTTGACGCTCCTATGACCGCAACAGATTTAGGATTAAAGAAAGTATCAAGCCCAGTCATGATTTAATGAGTGATAATGTTTATGACCACGACGGTCGTGTTATTGAGTGGATTAAGTGACAGATTGACGGTAGCTATACGATTATCTTTAAAATAATTCAATTGAGCTGCGTTGGTAAACTCATGGGAATCATTTTGAAGATACTGCCAGCCATTATTGGGCATAACGGTTTTGTAAAAATCAAGGACCGTTGGGTATTGTGTAGGGCTGGTGTAAAAAATATACTGACTGGAACCAAAAAAGTTATAAACCTGGTCTCGATTAATGATGGGGATGTCGGTTGGTGGTTCACCCGTAGGTATTTCCTGCCCAATGATCGCGTGGGCGGTTTGAACAAGCCCAGGATTATAAGTGGCAACTGCCTGGATAGTGCTTATGACAGGGGCTCCTTGAGTGACAATTGCTTTGGCTGTTTCAAGGACACCAGGATGATTGGTAGCTATGGCTTGAGCTGTCTTTATTAATGAGCTTCCGGCATTTACAACCCCACCTATTTCGGTTTTCAAGCTGACTGCAGTTTGTACAGCTGTTTGGGCTCGTTGCCGGATACCCGAAATCGAACAAGCGAGGGTACTAACCATAAGGATAAGAATGACTAGATAAAAAGGTTTTTTAACATCCATTATTTCCTCCTGGTCATTACCATTCAGCTTCCCTAGCAAGGATTATTCCGACAGCTTATCGAGAATCCCATCTGCCATAGTTTCTAGCCCTGATATATCATCCAAATCCAACCATTGCAGCATCACGCGTTGAACCCCAACATTGGCAAGCTGTTGGCATTGCTCCACGATCTCTTCAGCTGTACCAACGATTACCCCCCGCTGGCGTAGCTCATCGGCAGTCCGTTGACCATGAGTACGATGGTCAATCTTTCTATCTACATCATGTTGATCCACACCAAATACACATCCTGTCATCAAAGAACGACGGATCTCTTTGGATCGTCTGCCTTGGATATTAATATATTCATCCAATTGCGCATTTAACCTAGCGAATTCCGCAGGAGGAATCTGTAGGGCATTCCATTCCTGAGCAAACCTGGCTACCAGGGGCAATGTCCGCTTGATTCCGTTTCCACCTATCAATATGGGTGGACCACCAACTCGAATTGGGCGTGGTAATAAGATACCGTCATTAACATGAAAATAATCCCCAGTGAAATTGACCGGTCTATCACTTTTTAACAGCTGAGTGATCACTTCCAGTCCCTCCTCAAGCCGTGAGAAGCGTTCCTTTAGCTCGAGCAGGTTCCATCCATAGTTGATATGTTCGCGCTCCTGCCAACCTGCCCCGATACCCAACGTTAACCTTCCATCAGAGAGGTCATCCACTGCAGCTGCCATACGCGTAGTGTGAGTGGGATGCCGGAAGGAAACTGGCGTCACCAGCGGACCGAATTCAATTCGTTTGGTATGGGTGGCAAGCCAAGTAAGGGATACCCAACATTCAAGTGAGTCAAGATCGGGTGGGTTGGCATTAGTATAGTGATCCGAGCGATATAGCCCCTTGTACCCACTTCCTTCGACAGTGGCAGCGATTGTTTGCCAGCGCTTCCAATTCAAGCCGTTTTGTCCTTCGATCATAATCGCGATTTCAATCATTTGAACCTAATTCCCGTCTGCCTAGCAGTGGATGATTTTATTGGTGTTCTATTGGTACATCGTGACTCAAACGATTAGGCGTAAGCAATGTAATTGCTTGAAGCATGATGGCTATTTGAATAATCACCAACCATAAAATTATGATAGTGAGAATCCATGAGATGGTGGAGATCCAAGCAGGGAGATTGTTTTTCGCCTTATCGGCCCAGGATTTCACGGAGTTAACTTGAGAGCGATAGCTATCTATTGTCGTCTGTGCCTGTCTCAAGTTTTTGTCGATCGCAATTATATTCTTGTCGAGAACAGAAATCTGATCGTTGAATACTTGAATATTTTCTTGTGTGGTTGCCAGATTAGTCTGGAAATCCTTCAGCGTCCCTTGCAAAGGATCCAAACTGGTAGATACTTCCCCGAGAGCAATGTTCAACGGGAGGGTGGGATTGTATCTAATGCCAATCAGAGGTATGCGAGACATCGCACTGAGGATGTTATCGATTACCTTTGCACTAGCTTGGGCAGAATCTAATGCAGCTTGCGTGTTTGTGATAGTAGTAATTAGGTTATCACCAATGAAAGTATCAGCTGAATCCATGAATAAATTGGTGCTTTGAACGGTTTGAGAGAATGCCTGGGTTACTTCATCGATGTAAATAGTGCTGGTATAAACGTTACTAATCACCTGATCGATGACACCTAATCCCTCGTCAGTAGTTTGAAGGATGGTCGTGGATTGTTCTAAGGCAGCCTGGAGCTTATCCGCTACGGGTTGGCGGTTACGCCAGACTTGAATTAGCAAAAATATACTTAGGAGGATACCGAGTGCGGTTATGCACACCATCGATACGAAAAGTACTCTTCTTAATCCCAGGCTCATCGCATTTTCTCCGGACGAGATTAATAATTCGGATAACTTTTAATGAAATCATTTTACCATTAAGGATAAATCGAGTAATTAAGTATAATATTTAATGATTGAGAATTGATGATTTTTTTTGACATGACTTTATTGTTATAATTCTCCCATGCATATCCTTGTAACCAATGATGATGGAATTGCTGCTCCAGGGCTCTTGGCATTAGCAAAGGAAATGAGACTATTAGGGCAGGTAAGTGTGCTCGCTCCCGATCACAATTGGTCTGCCTCTGGGCACGTGAAGACGATGCACCGCCCATTGAGGGTGAAA
>Ga0153916_10003110_pt1 | contig 12253 bp, 9 predicted proteins | sample Opewatmetagenome_FD_109642 | JGI IMG/M metagenome (GOLD analysis project Ga0153916, IMG submission 109642) | Freshwater wetland microbial communities from Ohio, USA - Open water 3 Core 3 Depth 4 metaG | ecosystem: Environmental > Aquatic > Freshwater > Wetlands | place: USA: Ohio, Lake Erie, Old...
AGGACGGCGCGGGACGCCGCTCGCTTTGTGGGACGGGAGGGGAGGCGTTGCATCGGGCTGGGCCTGTCCGGCGATGGCACAGATCGTATTTCTTGGCCCAGTATCATCGTTCCGGGGCCAGCAGTCACAAATTGGTGCCAGATATCCGCGCTGGCAATGGGTTCCCGCATAGACCGGTCCCGATTTGGCGGGAGTGCTGATGCCATGCGATACTATGACCCTGGTGTCCGGGCCGCCCCGCCGGGTGCGGCCGGCCCTCGCGGAACAGGGCATGGGAGAGATTTCCGATCCCCGCAAGGTCATCGACCGGCGCCGGCTGACGCTGGAGCTGAGCGCGCTCGCGGATGACGGCAAGCTGGACGAGGCTGCGGTTGCCAAGGCGCTGAAAGCGGCGTTGGCGGACGGCCGCGCCGAAGTGCGCCGGCGCTTCGAGACCACCGGCGATGGCCGCATGGCCGCGCGTACGCTCTCCTATCTCATGGACCAGATCATCCGCGCGCTGCATGACGCGGCGACGCAGCTGGTGTTTCCGCTGGCCAATCCCTCGACCGGCGAGCGCCTCGCCGTGGTCGCGGTCGGCGGCTATGGGCGCGGCGAGCTCGCCCCTTTTTCCGACATCGATCTCCTGTTCCTGCTGCCCTATAAGCGCACTCCCTATGTCGAGCAGGTGATCGAGTACATGCTCTACCGGCTTTGGGATCTGGGCCTCAAGGTCGGTCATTCCGTGCGCTCGGTCGACGAGTGCATCCGCCAGGCCAAGAACGATCTCACCATCCGCACCGCACTTCTGGAGGCGCGTTATATCTGGGGCGAGCAATCGCTCTATCAGGATCTGCGCAACAAATTCCTGCGCCAGATCGTGGCGGGAACCGGCCCCGCCTTCGTCGAGGCCAAGCTCGCCGAGCGCAATCACCGTCATCGGCGCATGGGCGATTCGCGCTATTCGCTCGAGGCCAACATCAAGGATGGCAAGGGCGGCTTGCGCGATCTCCATACGCTGTTCTGGATCGCGAAATATCTCTATCGCGTCGAGGATGTGGCGACCTTGGTCGATCGCGGCGTGTTCACGGCGGAAGAGGCGCGCCACTTCGAAAAGGCCGAGGCATTTCTCTGGTCCCTGCGCTTCCACCTTCACTATCTGGCGAATCGACCCGAAGAGCGGTTGACCTTCGATCTGCAGCCGGAGCTGGCGCGACGCATGGGCTATACCGATCATGCCGGCACGCGCGGCGTCGAACGGCTGATGAAGCATTATTTCCTCATCGCCAAGACGGTCGGCGATCTGACGCGAATCTTTTGCGCCGTGCTCGAGGCCCAGCATCAGAAGCGCTCATTGCTCGCGCGCGCGGGCTTCGCGCTTTTCCAGCGCGAGATCGAAGGATTCCGGGTCGATGGCGACCGGCTGGCGGTGGCGGATGCGGACGCCTTCCTGAAGGACCCGGTCAATCTGCTGCGGCTGTTCGAGGTGGCCCAGCGCCACGATCTCGACATCCACCCAGCGAGCCTCAGGCTCGTCACGCGCAACCTGAAGCTGGTGGATGCCAGGCTGCGCGCCGATCCCGAGGCCAACCGTCTCTTCGTCGCGATGCTGACCTCGAAGAAGGGGCCGGAGATCACGCTGCGCCGTCTCAACGAGGCCGGCGTGTTCGGGCGTTTCATGCCGGATTTCGGGCGTGTCGTGGCGCAGATGCAATACGACATGTATCACCATTTCACGGTCGACGAGCACACCATCTTCGCCATCGGCATCCTGTGGAAGATCGAGCAGGGCCTGATCAAGGACGAGGTGCCGATCGCGAGCGAGGTGGTGCATCTGGTGCAGTCGCGCCGCGTGCTCTATCTGGCGGTGCTGCTGCATGACATCGCCAAGGGGCGCGGCGGCGACCATTCGGAGCTGGGCGCGGACATCGCGCTGAAACTGGGGCCGCGGCTCGGATTCAGCGACGAGGAGACGGAGACCGTTTCCTGGCTCGTGCGCTATCACCTGCTGATGAGCAACACCGCCTTCAAGCGCGATATCGACGATCCCAAGACGATCCAGGATTTCGTCGCCGCGGTGCAATCGCTCGAGCGGCTCCGGCTGCTGCTGGTCTTGACCGTCGCCGATATCCGCGCGGTCGGCCCCAAGACCTGGAACGGCTGGAAGGCGCAGCTCCTGCGCGATCTTTATTGGCGTGCCGAGGAGCTGATCTCGGGCGGGCTCATCGCCGAGAAACGCGAGGAGCGCGTCAAGGCGGCGGTCGGGGCCTTGCGCATGGAGCTGGGCGACTGGAACGACGCCATGTTCGCGGCCCATGTCGCGCGCGGCACGCCCTCCTATTGGCTGGCCTATGACAAGGCGACATTGGCGCGTCATGCGCGCTTGGTCGAGCGCGCGGAGCGCCAAGGCGAGGCGCTGGCCCTCGACAGCCGTATCGACCATTGGCGGGCGGTCACGGAAGTGACGGTCTATACCGCCGACCGGCCGGGGCTGTTCGCGCGACTGGCCGGCGCGCTGGCACTGGCCGGCGCCAACATCGCGGCGGCCGACATCTTCACGCTCACCAACGGCAAGGCGCTCGATAGCTTCCAGGTCCAGGACGCCGAGGGAAGGGAGATCGAACGCCCCGAGGATCTGGCGCGCATCCGCGAATGTCTCGAGCGCATGCTGGCCGACGACGAAGCGGCACCCCCCGATCTGGCGTTCCCGCCCTCGCCGCTCGGCCGGCGCACCGAGCTCTTCAAGGTCGCACCCCGCGTGCTGATCGACAACAAGGGCAGCGCCGAGCATACCCTGATCGAGGTCAATGGCCGGGACCGGCGCGGCCTGCTCTATGGGCTCACCCGGGCGCTGGCCGGCCAGAAGCTCCAGATCATGTCGGCCAAGGTCTCGACCTTCGGCGCGCGGGCGGTGGACGTGTTCTATGTGAAGGACAAATTCGGCCTGAAGGTCGAGGGCGAGGCCCGCCTCAAGCCGATCCGCGATGCGCTCATGGCGGTGCTGGACGAGGGCGAAGACAGGCAGGCGACGCCCCCGCCGACAGCGCCGCCCTCCGATCCCGACAGCGACTCGGCCGCCGCCGAGTAGCCATCGCTCGCGACTTCCGAAAATCGCCGCAATCGGCTAGAGACTGGGGCAGCCGCTGCAACGAGTCCCAGGGCGAGGCCTCCTCCTGCCGATGACGATCCCGCAGACACCTGGTCCGCAGACAGCCGGGCCTTCATGGCCCTGATCGGCTCGATCGTCAAAGTCGGCTCGCTTACCGGCGTCAGCCGCGCGCTCGGCTTCCTGCGCGACATCCTCATCGCTCATGCGCTGGGCACGGGGCCCGTGGCCGACGCCTTCTTCGTGGCCATGCGCTTCCCGAACCTGTTCCGGCAGATGTTCGCCGAGGGCGCCTTCAATTCGGCCTTCGTGCCGATGTTCGCCGGGAAGCTGGAACAGGAGGGCGCGGGCGCGGCCAAGGCCTTCGCCGAGCACGTGCTCGCGGTGCTCCTGTTCTGGCTGCTGCTCTTCACGATCGGCGCGCAGTTCGCGATGCCCTGGCTGATGTGGATCATCGCGCCGGGCTTCACCGAGGATCCGGTGAAGTTCGGCTATGCGGTGCAGTTCACGCAAGTGACCTTCCCCTATCTCCTCTTCATGTCGCTGACGGCGCTCCAGGGCGGCATCCTCAACTCGCTGCATCGTTTCGGCGCGCCGGCGGCGGCGCCCATCCTGCTCAATGTGGTGATGGCGGGCGCGCTCATCTTCGTGGTTCCCTTCACCGGACGTCCCGGCCTCGTGCTCGCCTGGTCGGTCGCGGCCTCCGGCCTCTGCCAGTTCATCTGGCTGGTCCTCTCCTGCAACCGCGCCGGCATGGCGCTGTCCCTGCCGATGCCGCGGCTCGACCCCGAGATAAAGCGCCTCTGGAAGCTGATGGTGCCGGGGCTGCTCTCGGGCGGCGTCACCCAGATCAACATCGTCGTCGGCACCATCATCGCCACCGGCTTCCCGGCCGCGGTCTCCTATCTCTATTACGCTGACCGCGTGTTTCAACTGCCGCTGGGCGTGATCGGCGCCGCCGTCGGCGTGGTGCTGCTGCCGACCCTGACGCGCTCGCTTCGTGCCGGCCGGCATGACGTCGCCATGCACAATCTCAATCGCTGCATCGAGTTCTCGATGACGCTGATCATCCCGGCCACGATGGCGTTGCTGGCGATCCCGGTTTCGATCATGACCACGCTGTTCGAGCGCGGCGCCTTCGACGCCGAAGCCAGCCGCGCCTCGGCCTGGGCGCTGGCGGCCTTTGCCGCCGGGCTCCCGGCCTTCGCGCTGGTCAAGGCCTTCGCGCCCTGCTACTTCGCGCGCGAGGACACGACCACGCCCTTCCGCGTCGCGCTCATCGCGGTCGCGACCAACATCGCGCTCAGCGTCGCGTTGTCGCAGACCATCGGCTTCATCGGCATTCCGATCGCCACCACGCTGGCGACGACGCTCAATGCCGCGTTGCTGGGCGTGAAGCTCTGGCGGCTCGAGCATATCGTGCTCGATCAGCGGCTGAAACGCCGCCTGCCGCGTATCCTGCTGGCGAGCCTCGGCATGGTGGGCATCCTGCTGGCGACGACATGGGCGATCGGTCCCTGGATCGCGGCCGGCGGCTGGCTGCGGCTCATCATGCTGGTGGTTCTGGTGACGGTCGGGCTGGTCGCCTATGCGGTGCTGGGGCTGCTCTTCGGCGCCTTCACGCGCGAGGATTTTTCGAAGGCGCTGACGCGGAAGAAGGCCAACGCCGTGGCCGCCAGCAGCGGGCCTGACGCCGGTCCCAGCGGCAAGGCCTGATTCTCTCTGGCTTTTCTCTGGGGCGCTACTCGTTGCGCAATTGCGGTGCCGCCGGCGTCGAAAGCGCGCGCCAGGTGCCGCCGAGTCCGATCAGAAGGGCCACTGCGGCGCCACCCAGCGCGATCGCGATCACGGCCGGCGCCGAGAAGCTCCATTCGCTGTCCATGGCATAGGTCACCAGGACCCATGACGCGATCGAGCCCAGCAGGATCGCCAAGATTCCGGTGACGAGGCCCAATAATCCCTGCTCCAGCAGGAAGGCGCGGGCAAGGTCGCGCCGGGTCGCGCCCAGCACCTTGAGCACGACCGCCTCATAGATGCGACGCCGTTCCTCGGCGAGGACGGCACTGGCCAGGACTAGAAGACCCGAGGCGAGCGCCAGCCCGGCCGTCGCGGTAATGGCGGCACCGACCGCGCTCAGGAGCCCGTCCACGGCCGCGAGCGCATCCTTCACGCGGATGGTCGAAACATTGGGGAATTGTCGGCCGACTTCCTGCGCCAGGGTCGCCTCGCCTTCGGGCGGGAGGCTCGCGGTGGCAAGCCAGGTCGCGGGCGCGCCGGCGAAGCTGCCGGGCGAGAACACCATGACGAAGTTGATGGTGAGATCGGTCCAACGGATGGCGCGGATATTGGCGACCACGGCCTCGATCTCGCGGCCGAGCACGCTGATGGTGATATGGTCGCCGGGCTTGAGGCCGAGCGCCGCCGCGGCCTCCGCTTCGAACGAGACCTGCGGCGGTCCCTGATAGTCGGCGGGCCACCAGCTTCCTTCGGTGAGGCGGCTGCCCTCCGGCAGCGTCTCGGACCAGGTCAGGCCGCGGTCGCCCTGCAGCACCCATTGCTGATCCTTCGGCACCGTCAATTGGTCGGACGGAACGCCATTCACCGCGGCGATGCGCCCGCGCAGCATCGGCACCTGGCGAAAGGCCGAGACGCCCGCCGCATGGCTCACCAGTTCGCGGAACGGCTCGGCCTGATCCTGCTGGATGTCGATGAAATAGAACGACGGCGCCACGGCGGGCAGGGTCTGGGCGATCTGGCGATGCAGGCTGCCCTGCGCGAGAATGACCACCACCAACACCGTCAGGCCTAGCCCCAGCGACAGCACTACGCTCGTGGTGGGCGCGCCGGGCCGCGCTAGATTGGCCAAGGCAAGGCGCAAGGCCGGATGGCCCTGTTGGCGGCGCGCGAGGACTCTCGCCAATCTTGCGAGCGCCTGAGCCAGGACGCGAAACAGCAGATAGCAAAGCGCCGCCGCGATCACGAAGCCCAGCGCCAGCGTCGCGTCGGCCGAGACCAGCACCGTGAGACCGGCGAGCAGCAGACAGATCGCCGACAGCAGCAGCCGGTCCCTCCGTCCGATCGACCGCGGCATGGTGGCGCGGAAGAGTTCCGTCGCCGGCACTTTCTGCGCGCGTGCCAGCGGCAGGAAGGCGAAGGCGAGGGCCGCCAGCAGGCCCAGCGCCGCTGCCTCCGTCAGCGGAAGCGCATGGACCGCGGCGCGAAACGGCACGCTGAAATGCGCGACGAGGAAAGGTGCCGCGATGAAGGGCGCGGCGGCACCCACCAGGAGGCCGATCAAGACGCCGCCGGCCGCGAGCCCCAGCACCAGCAACAGATAGAGGCGCGCCACCAGCCCTGTGCTCGCACCCAGGCACTTCAAGGTCGCAATCGTCGTTCTCTTGCCTTCGAGGTAGGCGCCGACGGCATTGGCGACCCCGACGCCGCCGATGAGGAGCGCCGCCAGCCCGACGAAGTTGAGGAAGAGCGCGGCGCGGCGCGCGAAGCTCTTGATGCCGGGGCCGGCATCGCTCGGCGTGCGGACACGGAAATCGGCGCCGGGAAACTCCGCGCGCACCGCCTTGGCGAGCGCCTCCGGTTTCGTCGCCGCGCTCGGCGACTGCAACAGGCGCGTCTCATAATAGACCAGGCTGCCGGGCACCAGCAGGCCGGTGGCCGGCAGCGCGTCCTCCGCGATCATCAGGCGAGGGCCCAGCGAGAAGACGGTGGCGCCGCGATCGGGTTCGCTGACCAGATGCGCGGTCAGGACGAGCTCTTCCCCGCCCAGCTTGATGCGATCGCCGATCCTTACACCGAGACGCTCGAACAGCGCCGGATCGGCGACGGCACCGCGAGCCCCATCGTGCGACGCCAAAGCCGCGGCAAGGCTTTGCGGCGGATCGAGCTCGACCTGTCCCACCAACGGATAAGGCGCATCCACGGCCTTGAGCTCGACCAACACCGGCGGTGCGTCGCCGATCAGAGGCCTCGCCATGCTACGCGTTTCGACCAGCGTCGAAACCGATCCGCGCGCCTGGAGGAAGGACAAGGTCTCGGGCTCGAGCGGACGATAGACGCGTCGCAGTTCGAGATCGCCGCCCAGCAAACGCGTGGCGTCGGCGGCGATACCGGCTTCGAGGCTCGCGGCCAGCGAGCCCACCGCGGCGACGATGGCGACGCCCAGCGCCAGGCAGGCGAGGAACAGGCGAAATCCGGCGATACCGCCCCGGAGTTCACGCCAGGCGAAGACGAGCGCCAGCGGGCGCGGTGTCCGGCCTCGGCGGGCGGGCAAAGCCAGGGCATCAGCCATGAGCGGTCGCTCCGCCGGCGGCCGGCCCGCCGACCAACCGGCCTTCGACCAGCTTCAGTCGCCGCCCGCAGCGATGCGCCAAGGCGGGATCGTGGGTGATGAGGAGAAGCGTGGTGCCGCGGCGTGACACCTCGGCGAACATGAGATCCATGACCGCATGGCCGGTATCGGGATCGAGATTGCCGGTGGGCTCGTCCGCTAAAAGTAACCGAGGCTCGCAGGCGAAAGCACGCGCCAAGGCCACGCGTTGCTGTTCGCCACCGGACAACTCACCCGGATAATGCGACAGGCGGCGCTCGAGTCCGACCGCCGCAAGCTCTTCGCGCGCTCGGGCGAAGGCGTCGGCACGTCCCGCAAGCTCCAGCGGCACCGCGACATTTTCCAGGGCCGTCATGGTCGCAATCAAATGGAAGCCTTGAAAAACGATGCCGACGCGGTCGCGTCGGAACCGCGCCAGCGCATCCTCGCTGAGCGGTCCCAGCTCGACATCATCCACCATCACGCGGCCGCCGGTCGGCCGTTCCAGGCCGGCGATCACCATCAGCATGCTGGTCTTGCCCGATCCCGAAGGCCCTTCCACGGCGACCGTTTCGCCGGCCCCGACCGCCAGGTCGAGACCGCGCAGCACGTTGACCTTTCGCTCATGGCTACCCAAACTCAATTCAATGGCCTGCAATCGAATCATGGGTCCTGCTTCTGTTGCTGTTGACGCCGATCCTGCCTGCCAATGCGGGGCCGATCGACGGGACTTCCAGTTCGTTCCGCGACGCAGCTTCCTCGCGCTGTCTCTTGCGTCGATGCTGGTGCTGGCGACCTTGCCGGCAAGGGCCAACGTACCGACGCGCATACTCGCGTTCGGCGACAGCCTGACTTCCGGCTACGGCCTCGCCGAAGAGGACAGCTTTCCTGCGCAGCTCGAGCGCGCTTTGATCGCGGCGGGCGAGAATGTGAAGCTGATCAATGGCGGTGTTGCGGGCGATACCTCGGCCGGCGGTCTGGCGCGCCTCGATTGGAGTCTCGCCGACAAGCCGGATCTGGTCATTCTCGAATTCGGCTCGAATGATGGGCTGCGCGGTCTCGATCCCGCGGCGACGCGCAAGAACCTCGCGCAGATGTTGACGCGCCTTGCGCAAGACCGGATCCCGACATTGCTGATCGGCATGAAGGCGCCGCGCAATCTGGGACCCGACTATGTGGCGGCCTTCGATCCGATCTATGAGGACCTGGCCCGCGAGTTCCAGGTGAATCTCGATCCTTTCTTTCTCGACGGTGTTGCCGGCGATCCGGCCCTCAATCAGAGCGACGGCATTCATCCGAACGCCGCGGGGGTGGCGCTCATCGTCAAACGGATTGCGCCTGAAATCATCGCGCTCATCGAGGCGCGCAAAGAAAATGGCTCGGGTTGAAGAGATACGGGCGGGGAGGGGGATGGAATGGCAGTCTTTCGCGCCGCGCATGCGGCCGGAGGCAACTGGAAGGAGCTGGTCGCGCAGATCGCGGAACGGCTGGATGTGGCGGCTCATGGCGACAATATCGGGCTGCTTTATGCGACCGACTATTTGGCACGACATCTGGGCGAGATTCTGACGGAACTTCGGCAGCGGACCGGAATCACCGATTGGGTCGGCACGGTCGGGATCGGGATCGGGGCAAAGCTCGCAGGCGAGGCGGCCGTCGGTCATTTCGACCGCCCGGCGCTGGTGGCGATGGTCGGGCGCCTCCCGCCCGATAGTTTCCGTGTGTTCGAACCGGTTCATGGCGGTTTCGGTGCCTTCCGCCATCAATATGGGGATTGGCTGGCCCAGGCCCATCCCCTGCTGGGTATCGTTCATGGCGACCCGCGCAACCCTTTGGCGCCGTCGATCGTGGCCGATTTGGCCGACGTCACCGGCAGCTTCCTGGTCGGCGGCATGACCTCCTCGCGCGCCGGCAATTTCCCGCAAGTGGCGCAACGCGTGGTCGAAGGCGGTTTTTCCGGCGTGCTGTTCGGGGCCGGCGTGGGCGCTGCGATGGGCCTTGCTCAGAGCTGCGCACCGATCGGACCGCAGCATCGTGTCACCGGTGCGGCGCGCAATCTGGTGATGGAAGTGGATGGCCGCCCGGCGCTCGCGGTGCTCAAGGAGGAACTGGCGCCCCTGTCCGAGGTAAGCCTCGAACGCATCGGATGGGACTGTTTCGTCGGGCTGGAAGACACCGTCGGCGTCGGCACCAGCCTGATGGCGCATGGCATCATCGGCGTCGATCCCGACCGGGGCTGGCTGGCGCTCGACCGGATGGTGGAGATCGGCGCGAACATGGCCTTCATGCGCCTGTCGCGCGAGGCCGCCGAAGCCGATCTGCGCGCCATGCTGGGGCGCGTGACGAGGCTTGCCCAACAGAAAGCGAAAGGGGCGGTCTATTTCTCCTGTGTGCGCCGGGGGCCGCAACTTTTCGGCTCTGCGGAACAGGAGTTTGCCATCATCGGCGACAGTCTCGGGGCGGTGCCGGTGATCGGATTCTTTTGCTCGGGCGAGGTCTGCCACAACCGCATCCACAGCTTCACCGGCGTGCTCGCGGTCTTCTTCTAGCCCCGTCCTCTTCCCGCTCATCCTCTTTTAGCTCGCCCTCTTCTAGCCCATTGGGGGGCGGATCCGCCGGGCAGGACAGTCTCGCTGACGGTTGGGCCGGGACGGGCAGCGCCCTTTCAATGGCAATTCCCCGAAACGGCCTGTGACGCTATAAAGGACCCGAGTCGCCCTATCGAGTCGCCTGATCGAGTCGTCAATAAGAGGGGGCCGGTCCCTTGCGCTTGTTCGTCGCCCTCTCGCTGCCCGACGAGGTGCGCCTCGGATTGTCGCATCTCTGCTGCGGATTGCCCGGCGTGCGTTGGGTCGCGCCGGAGAATCTCCACATCACGCTGCGCTTCATCGGCGAGGTGGATGGTGGCACGGCCGACGATATCGACGCTGCGCTCTGCGGCATTCGTGCGCCCACCTTTACGCTTGAGCTCGGCGGCGTCGGCCATTTCGGCGACGATTCCAAGGTGCGCGCGATCTGGGCGGGCGTGCGGCCTCAGCCGGCATTGCAGCATCTCCATGACAAGATCGAATCGGCGGTGGTGCGCGCGGGCGTCAAGCCCGACGGCCAGCGCTTCCGGCCTCATGTCACCTTGGCGCGGCCCAACCAGCCGCCTCCGCCCTCGAAGATGCAGGCCTTTCTGGCCCAGCATGGGCTCTATCGCAGCCGTCCCTTCGAGGTGACGCATTTCACCATCTATTCGAGCTTCACTGGCGGCGAAGGTCCCTATTATCGCGCGGAATGTTCCTATGAGCTGGTGCCGGCCACGGTTCCGGCCAGGTAGCGCATGAGCCCGGCGATACCGGCATCGATCAGCCGGTAGCTCAGCCGGTACTGCGTCTCGCCGCCATAATAGGGATCGGGCACGTCGCGATAGCCGCAGTCGGGCGCATGGGCGAGCAGCAGGCCGATCCGGTCATGGGTTTGCGGCGGCGCCAACCGGCGCATCAGCGCCAGATGCCCGCGATCCATGCCGAGCAGCAGGTCGAACCGTTCGAAGTCCGCGCGTTCGAGCCGGCGCGCCCTGAGATCGCCGATCTCGACGCCGTGCCGCGCGGCTTCGGCGATCGCGCGCGGATCGGGCGGATCGCCGACATGATAGCCCTCGGTGCCGGCGGAATCGCCCGCGAGGAGATGATCGAGCCCGCCTTCGCGGATGCGATGGCGAAACAGCCCTTCGGCCGTGGGGGAACGGCAGATATTGCCGGTGCAGACGAACAGAACCCGTTTCATGGCGACGCCGCGACTAGAGCGCTACCCGTTCAAATTGAATCGGGAAGCGCTCTAGATTCCTTTATTTGGTCGCATTTTCTACGGCGAACCGGTGCCCACTTCGCCGGAAAATGCTTTAGCGTTGCACCCTTTTGTGCCGGCTTGGCCTAACGCTCTCGGTGATTATGATGGGCCTCCGATCATGGCACGCAACCTTGTCATCTTAACTGGCGCCGGCGTCTCGAAGGAGTCCGGTCTGGAAACCTTCCGCGACGCGGACGGGGTCTGGTCGCAGGTGCGCGTCGAAGATGTGGCGACCCCCGAGGGCTTTGCGCGCGATCCGGCCTTGGTGCATGGCTTCTATAACCTTCGCCGACGCCGCCTTCTCTCGGAGGCGGTGGCGCCGAACCCGGCCCATCTGGCGTTGACCCGGCTCGAGCGCGCCTGGAGCGCCGCCGGCGTCGGCGAATTTCTGCTGGTGACCCAGAATATCGACGATCTGCATGAGCGCGCCGGCACGGAACAAATCGTCCATATGCATGGCGAGATGCTCAAGGTGCGCTGCCGCGCTTGCGAGGCGGTGCTGCCCTGGCGCGATGACCTGAGCCTCGAGACGCCCTGTCCGGCTTGTGGCGCCGTCGGCGCTTTGCGGCCCCATGTGGTGTGGTTCGGCGAAATCCCATTCGAGATGGATCGAATCTTCGAGGCGCTGGGCCGCGCCGATCTCTTTCTCTCGATCGGCACCTCGGGGAATGTCTATCCCGCCTCGGTCTTCGTGGAGCTGGCGCGTGCTGCGGGCGCGCATACGGTCGAGCTCAATCTCGAGCCCAGCGAAGGCGCCGCCTTCTTCGCCGAGGCGCTGCATGGGCCAGCGAGCGAGGTGGTGCCCTTCTATGTCGAGCGGCTGCTCGGCGCCGCTGCTCAGTAGCGCTCGCCATGGCGAAGAAGCTCGACAAGCTCTTGACGCAAGCGCGGGCCTGCCGGATCTGCGCCGCCCATCTGCCGCATGGCTGCCGGCCGGTCTTGCGCGCCTCGTCGAGCGCCAAGCTGCTGATCGTCGGCCAGGCGCCGGGCCGGCGCGTTCATGAAACCGG
>Ga0153916_10003111_pt1 | contig 12252 bp, 11 predicted proteins | sample Opewatmetagenome_FD_109642 | JGI IMG/M metagenome (GOLD analysis project Ga0153916, IMG submission 109642) | Freshwater wetland microbial communities from Ohio, USA - Open water 3 Core 3 Depth 4 metaG | ecosystem: Environmental > Aquatic > Freshwater > Wetlands | place: USA: Ohio, Lake Erie...
AATGAAAAATATATGACCCTCTTGTTTCTCGTTTCCAGAAGAATCGATAAAACAGCGATTCCCACCAAGAGCAAACTGACGACCAGCCAAAGCGATCCGAGAGAGGAATCAACTACAAACCACGTGAAGTAATCGCATATATTCCCACAAAGGCCACGTACCCCGAGAGCTTTGATAAGCCCTGGCGAGAATTCTACAAACCGACTGGTCGTAATCAATGCTCCAGTGTGTAGACTTATACCCATTGAAAAGGCGGAAGATGGGTCTGAAAGTAATGGAAGAATCCAAGCTAATTGAGCTCCCACGAAAATAGCAACGATTAGCACGAAACATTTCAAGAATGCGAAAAACGTTTTGATTTTCCTCGATAAAGAAAACTCAAAAAGAAATAGTACCAGAAACAAAATGACGAAGCACACATAAGGTGTTAAGAAATCACTGATGATGAACAGCAGAAAACTGAAAGCAAACCAAGTTTTGAGACTATGTGAAGCGCTGCTGTCTGTCAGTTTGAAAAGTAAATAGAGTAAGAAAGGAAGTATTGCGTAAAATAAGAGCGCGCCGTATCCTCCTGCAATGGCAAAATTGAAGAAGAAAGGAGTAAACATGTAGAAAACTCCGCAGAGAAATGCAGGGAGAAGGGAGAGTCTAAGGAAACGTGAGAGAACAAAAATTGAAAAACCGCTTAAAGCCATGGTGAAAAGAAGGAAACTTTTAGAAATGATCTCCCCATTCAACCCCAAAGAAGACAAAACAAGGATAACTCCCCTGAGATAGTACGCTGAGGATAGGTCCAGAGACCTTCCTAGCCCCTCAGGCAACCAACTGTTAAAAAGTGCGTTGCCCATTCGTTCGGAAATGTGTTCTGGAAAGTAAGGAATCCAATTATCCATCATGTAGCCTACTGCCCCAGTCGTAGCCAGCAAACTCCAAAGCGAAAAAACGGCTAACAGGAGATACGCAGAGTACACGCCTATTAGGTTCAGGCGAGAGTTAGTTTTAATCATGCCTAAGTCCACTTGAACTTTCCATCGTCTCCATAATCTGACTGAATTCTGTTTTCGTAGATCGCTACTAGCTTTTTAGCCATTTTTCGCCATGAATACTTTTGCTCAGCAATTCTTCTTGCATTGTTGCCAAATTTCTCACAGAGGTCTTTGTCAGAAACTATTTTGTCAATTTTCTGGGCGAAGTCCACAGGATCGCCTGGTCGAGCTGTAAGTCCGATCTTTTCCCTAGAAATTATATCTGCAACGTCACCAACTTTGTGGGACAATATTGGTCTACCTGCACACATGTAGTCTCCGAATCTTCCCGGTAATCCTGCTTTAAAAATCTCGTCACTTTCAAGAGGTAGAACAAGCAGATCTGCAATTCCTAGGAAAAGAGGAAGTCGCTCATACGGTTGCCGCGAGATGAAGTCGACCAAGTTACCGATACCGAGCTTCCTTACAAACTCTAGTTCTTGTATGCTTGGAGAGCAGCCGACAACAACAAGCCGCAATTTGTTGTTGGAAATAGCGGCGATATGAAATGATTCGAACAATTGCCTAAGTGTTACAGGCATCGCGCCACTTGCCCCGCTCCCTCCTTCGTAAACGAGGATCTGCAAATCAGGTGCATACCCCAGTTTTTCCCTTGCATATTCTTTTTGAATAGGTTTAATTAAGTCGGTATTTGCTCCTGAGGGTATCTTAAAAATCTTGTCAGCAGGCATTCCTAATCTAATAGCGCGATTTGCGAGAAAGTCGCTCGTGACTGTTGCTGAGTCTGCGAAAAGGATTGTTTTCTCTTCCAGTAACGTTAATCCAAGGCGGATTGCACTATTATGAAATCTTCCCCAGCCACCTTCGCTCCACAGATCAACCCAATCGACAACAAGTCTTCGTCTTTTAATAACCTTTGACGCGACTGCAGAAAAAGCAGACATTGGAAAAGCCACGGTAAAAGCATGCACGACATCAGAATTTTGAATTAAACTGACTAGTGGCGAAAGGAATCCTCGAAAAAGCTGTCCTAAATACTCCTGATGGCGAACACGGACTTTTTGAGATCCTGATGACAGTTTCAAAGGGAGCATAGATTGAGGAAGGAAATAGGGAAGCTGAATAAGCTTTACTCCTTGCCGTTTTTCTGTTTTCACAGTATAACAATAGTGTGGAGCCGCACACACTATAGTTGCCTCATGCCCCATTTCAACAATGTGTTTTGCTAGATAAAAACACCTATTGAATTCCGCAATCTCCCTTGTCGTCGGTACAAAATAACCTATCTTCAAATTCGCATCTGACCTGTGAGTTGAATGGCTGTAATGATTTGCTCCTGTATTTTTCTCACTGGATTTCAGCGATATTACGCAATAATGAGAGTAGCATCTTTATCTAGTTTTGGGAGGGATATTTAAGAAACTTCCAGTATAGCACGCCAATCGATGTCTGACATCAGGATGAAACCGGGCCCTCATTTCTACAAAACTATAATACTGCTTCTACTAACCAGTATTGCGAATATTTTTCCAAGTACCTTGGAAATTTACTTATTCCCACTTCAAGACTTGCTCGTAGGCCAAGCCAAACGCCCTTGATTCTCACACTCTTGAACCCAGCCGCCTTCAAAAGGTGTCCTAGACTGTTCTTTGAATATTCTCTGAGATGAACACAACCCTCACCTAATACCAGTGGGTATTCAACAGGTTTAACCAAGCCTTTCATCCTATTAGACAGTCTACCCCCATTGGGGGTTCCCAGCAATAATTTGGCACCTTCTTTCATTACTCGTCTGATTTCAAGTAAGAAGCTCAGATCATCTTTAACATGTTCTATCACATCAAATGAGACAACCGCATCAAAACATTCATCTCTGAATGGCAGTCTAATGGCATCCCCTAAACAAAAATCTAGATTAGGCGAGACATTTGATTTATCAAAAGCACGTAAGACGTCAAATCCAACGATATGCTTACATAACCCTTCAAGAATTCGGGTCGGATCACCCGCCCCACAACCGACATCCAGCACAAAGCCTTCAACATGACCAAATCTGAAGACAATTTCTCCTATTAGAATATCCGGACAAGAACCAATCAACACGTCCTGGCCAGAAGCCAAATGTTTTTTTATTCTTGGGTTCTGATAAGGCCTAAGAGTTTTCAATTTGTTTTTCTCCTTTGGGTACTTTCGAGTGTGTTTGGCTCATCGGGTTAATTCTTCCCATTTGTTGCCCCTGAGTGAAGGTGACGCGCGCCCAGACGGCATAATAAATCACTTCTCCAACCTCTCATAGTGCAAGTTTTTTCAGCTAAATTAAGTAGGCGCCTGTTGCCGCATATTCAAGCAGCTTCAAAAAGACCATGCAAATCCAATAAACTATATTCTAACTTTTGGGGATGTCTTCTAATTTACTTCGTCAGCGTTTTGTCGAAAAGATTCGTGAGAACGTATTTTTATAGTGCAGACTGCTTTCTAATAGAGGTTTTTGGTAATCGTTTAGCATTGACGATAATTTGAGCTTCCTCTAAATCCTCGCGGGAGTTTATATTGGTGTACTCATCACAGATATTGAAAATCTTCACCAGTTGTCCGTCATCCACCGCACATTGAATTAGATCAGGCAGTTCTTTTTCTCCTCTTTCAGGATGTATTGGGGTTCTTTCGATGTATGATAGTATTTCGTTCTTGAACATGCAGTGCCCTGTTCCCTGCCAATTATCCAATGGACGCCTTGGTTTTTCTATCAACCTGAAAATTCTTCCGTTTTCTCCTGTAAGCACCGTGTATGTTCGGCTTATCTTGCTCCTGTCTTTTTGTAACATGACTCCGCAAACTGCGAACAGGTTCTCTTCTCTGAATTTTTTGATTAGCTCTCGGTGTCTACTGTTTATTAGAATCTCGTCGCCCAGCAACAGGAAAAAGTCGTCTTTCCCTACCGTGTCTTTGGCGCAGTCTATTGCATGAACCAAGCCTTTAGGCTCTGACTGAATCACGTATGTTATTTTCTTTCCCTTATAGGCTATTCCATATCTGTTTATTACATCTTCTGCCCTGTGCCCAACCACTATGACTATTTCATCCACGTCACCCAGGTCAGCTGCCCGCTCCATATTATATTCCAAAACAGGTTTCCCTTCAAAGGGAAGCATGCATTTATTAACCGAGTTGGTTATGTCGCCTAGTCTTTTACCTCTGCCACCAGCCAAGATCAAAGCCTTCACGGGTTTACACCTCCAAAGATAGCTATGTTTTCAGCTACCCACGTGATCAGCTTCCCAACGCCATCTTTGTTTGACGTTTCAGGACTCCAACCAAGCTTCTCCTTTGCCTTTGTTATGTCACAGACAAAATACCACAGGTCACCAGTCCTTTTTGGGGCATATTTGATGTCAGCTTTGCTTCCAGTTATTTCCTCTATTAGCTGGATGCATTCCATCAACGAAATTGACCGCTCTATTCCGCCTCCTATATTGTATATTCCAGGCGCCTTAGTTTTGTAGAAGGCATCAAACGCCCGAACGGCATCCGTGGCATAAAGAATGTCTCTCACCTGCTTACCTGTTCCGAAGATCGTAATTGGTTTTCCTAGCAATGTCTTAATTACAAAGTTGGCAACCCACCCATGGTCTTCGCTTCCAAATTGTCTCGGACCATACATGCCTGTATAGCGGAATGCAGCGGCTTTCAATCCATATGTGTCGATGTAAGTTTGCACGTAAAGTTCTGCTACTCGTTTTGATGCGTGAAGAGGAGTGGTTATTCCCTCCATTGTAGGATGCTGTTCATCTATGGCTGGAGGTTCCCTGAGGAATCTAGTTTCTCCTTCCTTTAAAGTCTCATTGATTTTGTTTCCGTAAACGTGTATCGAAGAACACACAACCACTGGTATATCCAGCTTTCGCGCTACTTCTAAGACGTTAAAAGTGCCAATCACATTCGTTGACAAATCCAAGTCGGGGTTCTCAATGCTGATCGTCATCGCAGGTTGAGCCGCTGTGTGGACTATGTATGCACAGTTATTTGATGCCCGCAAAAGTTCATCTTTGTTTCTTATGTCTCCGTTGACTGCTGCAACTTTCATGCTTCTCAAGAAGTTCAAAACGTGCTCTCTTGCAGCTTGTGCATTATATTTTGTCCTGTTAAGCTCATGCTTAGTGAGATTATCGAAAGCAGTCACATGGTATCCTTTCTTGGCATAGAATTCACAAACGTGAGAACCCAAGAAACCGCAGCCGCCAGTAACTAGTACATCCATTGCTCTCCATCTCCTATGTTGCATATTATATAGCTGGCGAGATTGCTATAACAATTTCTAGTTTTTTCGCTTGGAATGCCGTTCAGTTTAAGTATTCTTTCAAGAAAATCAACTTCTTTCTCGCCCATTCCAAGATAGTTTATTGATTTTTTGTTTTTATTCATTTTTGTCACCTATTGATTGATACCTGCTCTACTGCGATTTTTCAAGCAATGAGCCACCATCTTGTAAGTAACCTCAAGGCATGCAGCCCCAATTTTATACAATTGGATGACTAAAATGCTAATTCGCATCTTGTTAATACCATTTAAAAACAAACTGTCTAACCTAATGGCATACATTACTAAGCCCCCAAATCATGATTGGCATCAAGATGGGAGATGACGCTACTGATGTTCTTCAATTCACCTGACGCTATGAGATCCCAATCATATTTACTTATAAAATTGCGTGATTGTTCAGCCATTTTGTGAACCAATCGCTCGTTGGAGAGCAGGCTCAAAACAGCTTCAGCAAACTTGTTAATATTTCTCAAAGGAACATAGACTATTGCACCATTAAAAACTTCTTTGTAGACAGGCAAATCATAGGCTATGGCAACACACTTCGACGCCATGGCCTCCGCAATGGCAATGCCCCAACCGTTCTCAGTGTCAGCATACAGGAACAATTTACTCTGCTTCATGAACTCATAGACACCAGAACTTCTCCGAAAACCAATTAACTCAACATTCTTACTCAACCCTTTCTGTGCAATCCGACTACGAAGTTCATCGATAATCATTTTCTTTCCATAACCTACCATCACTAGTTTTGCGTCTGGTTTTTTCCCACAGACCAAGTCCCATACATCGATTACGTCATAGATTCCCTTTGAAGGATGCAATCTAGCTGCAAAGCAAGCATCATAATGTCTTAACGAACCGGCACGAATGCCATCAATAAGCTTTGTGTCAACCCCGTTTGAACCAACCTGAATTTTGCTCTCACAAACTCCGAGGGACACTAAATGTAGCTTCAACCACATCGACGAGGTAATAATTAGATTGGCAAATCTTTTCATTACGCTAACAGAGATACGTTGCGTGGAAAAAGAAACAAAATTAACTAGAGGATTCCCGTCTCTTTCACTTGGCGCTGGAACTAAATAATGAGTGACAGCGACCCATCTCACTTGTTTATCGATCAATCTCAGGAGAAATGCCGGAATAGTATCGCTCAAAAAATCCGAACTAGAGTAGACAACATCAAATCTGCCAAAATTCCTGACCACAAGTATGCAGCCGAGCACAAGCCTCAAAAAATTCGATAAGATAGGACCAAATTTGCTAAATCTCAATGCAGGCAAGATTTGATAGGAAACGTTCAGAGTTTCATTCCTACAGATTTCATAGCCTTCTCTAGGCAACATTATTCTGATAAAATGCCCTTGTTTCTTTAATCTTCGAAAAATCTCAATGAACCTCTTATCGCCGCCAGAAAGTGTATTCATAGCATTAGCAAGAACAAGAATTCTCATGAAAAAACCTCGTTTTGCCCTTTATTTGCTCGATTGCTTGGCGCATCGTTGGAAATTGTTATTCGTACTGTTGTCGGTTTTAATGATATCATATTACCTCTTGCTTTGAAGATAACCGGCACCAACTCTAAACCTTAAGTAGTACATCGCAAGCATTAACGGTGGGTGTTTTATTAGCTTTTTCCAGTTGCCTTTTTCAATAAAAACACCCATCAGCCTGTAACGCACGCCCGTCTGCTTCGTTACTTCTGGATCATTGGATCCCCATTTTTTAATGTATTTTTGGATTCCGCTGGAATAGTATTTCTTCTTTGCCAGATATCGCTTAATATCGAAGCTACTTTCATTATGGTAAAGAGTAGCATGAATAATTTCAGTCCGACCGACTCTTCTAATCTTCCTGTCAAAATCCCAATCCTCTGGGCCAGCAAGGCTTTCATCGAATCCGGCAACTCCCTCGAACAAATCTTTACGAATGAATCTCACTGCATCTAAGATCGTGCCAGTGTAGAAGCCTCTTTCAAAATCCCTGACCTTTATCCAGAAGCCTTCTCCAACTATTCGTTCTGGAACGTAGAGTGCATCAACCCCTTCGCGTTCGCATTTTTCCACACATTCTTCAATTACTTTTTGGCTCAGAATCATGTCCGCGTCCAAATAAAATAGGTATTTACCGCTAGCAACTTTGGCACCATAATTTCTTTGGGAAGATCGCTCATTTCCTTTCAAATAGACTTTTACAGTGTATTTTTTTGCGATTTCGACAGTCTTGTCTTCCGAGAAGTTGTCAACAACGATTAGTTCTATGTTCTTAAAAGTTTGATTTTTAATTGATCGCAAACAGTTTTCGATGTTTTTCTCTTCGTTTTTCGTGGTTATAACCACAGAAACCAGTGGATTATTTTTTGATTCCGAAGAGCAAAGGGCAGATTTAGGTTCGAGGCTACTTGTTTTTTGCAAAGTCTTTTACGTGCCTCAATACTTTTTTCCGAAAATCAAACACATTATCGCAAATCTACTGATTTTTTTCAGTTTGGACAAAGGAGAACTTATACCATTCGTCTGAGTTCGCGTATGATTCGTTTTATTGTGATCTTTTTTAGTAGATTAGGGAATCTGCTCCATCTCAGATAGAATTCTCGATAAGCTTTCGCCTGAAGATGAGCGAGTGTTTTAGAAGAGAGCGTCTTGTGATCTAATGCTTCTCCAAGTTGCTTGCCATAGAGGCGCCAGTCTCTCGTCTTGATTCTAATGTCACCTATCTCCGCAGACGCCATTTCATAAATAGGCGTGCCAGGAAAAGGCACTAGAATTGCAAAATTTGCTTCATCTGCTTCGAGTTTTTTGGCTAATTTGATGGTTTTCATCACACTTTGATAGGTTTCTCCTGGGTGACCAAGAATGAAATTGGCTTCAGTTCTTATCCCTAGTTTTTTTGATAATCTAAACGCTGCAATCGATTGTTCTGGATTAATATACTTGCCTACGCTCTTCAAAATTTTCGGGTCCCCTGATTCAACTCCGAAACCTATGAAGGAACAGCCTGCTTTTTTCATAATCGTTAGCAGTTCTTCGTCAACAGTATCCACTCGAGCTCCTGTTGACCAAGTTATCTTCTCGTTTAGCCCCCTCTTGATAATTTCATTGCATACAGCCAGTCCATGTTTCTTATTGGCGCCAAACGTGCCCTCTACGAAAAAGAGGGTGTCAGCGTGAAATTCATCTATATCCCTCTCCATTTCATCGACAATCCTTTCTGGAGATATCACTCTAAGATTTGGTCCTGTAATCCGAAAGCAGAAGTTACAAGCGAAAGGGCACCCCCTCGCTCCTTCTATAGGCAGTTCTAAGATGTTGGTTTTTTTCTTAAATCCAGAAGATAGACTGGTTCCCCTATACGCATTTAAGTTGTACAACTCCCATGCTGGTTTCGGAAGGTTGTCTAGACTCACTATAGGAGCCCTGGCTGGATTCATCTTTATTTTTGTGTTTTGACGATAGGCTATTCCAGCCACTCGATCAAGAGAAGCACCATCTGCAATTTCAGCCATCGTTAATTCGCCTTCACCAACTACCGCGACATCAAACCATTGGAATTCTTGTAAGACTTGATCCTGCATTGCGGATGGGTGAGGACCGCCGACAACAATCAGAGAATGAGGATCGACTTCCTTCACAATTTTTGCTACTAATGCTGACTCATAGATTTCTTCGGTGAACGCAGGAATGCCTACTATATCTGGTTGCAATTCCTTGACTTTTCTATGGATGTAATCAATCCTTCCTAGTCGTGATAAGGACTCTATCTGCGGATCCAGAATGCTCACACGTATTCCACGCTGCTTTAGGAAAGCTGCTATTGAGGCAATACCTATGCGTGGGTACACGCCTTCCATCTCAAGGACATCTCTTTTCTCATTTATCCGAGGTGAATTGAATAGAACCACATGAGAACCAGTTGACATCTGAACATCAGTTATTAGATTTTTGCGTTACTCTATAGTCTGCTGAAGCTTGTTCTTTTTTAGGAGAAATCTTTTAAATGTCCAAAGACTTTCACAGCGCCTCTAACAGAGTACTTTAAGTCTCTCCAAGACCTTATCCGAATTAAATGCGTAAGCAGGTACTTCGGCGACAGAAATACCTTGTAAATTTCGTCACAGATCTTCATCACTTCCTCAGGCGCCATATCAGGCGTACTCAATACAGGTTCCTTCATGTCAAAACGATCATAATCTTTTGGATCAATTCTAAACCAGTCGTTCTCCAAAGCCTGAGCATAGAGTTTGCTTCCTGGATAGGGAATGACAATCGTAGACTGAAGAGTTGTAGCCCAGCCTTTCTCCATCAACGTCTTGGCAAGGTTCAGTGTACCCAACGCCTCCTTTCGGGTCTCCCAAGGATAACCAACCATAATTGTTATGTGCGGCTCCAAACTTTCGTCCCGCGCCACCCTACACTCATTAAGGATACCTTCTACACGCGTGCCTTTGTTCAACCGATCAAGTGTAGCTTGGCTACCAGATTCAACACCAAAAAGCAACATCCTGAACCCCGCTTTCTTCATCAACCGATAATCATCACGAGTTAATGCTCCGAATCGCATGTTACAGCTAAACTGGACTTTGTCGTTGTATCCTCGTTCAATCATTAGTCGGGCGAATTTTCTAAGCCACTCGCCAGCAGGAAAACAACCAGTATCATCAAAAACAGTCTTAACTTTGTACTTCTCTATTAACAAGCCAACCTCGTCAGCTAAACGTTCAGGTTTCATAGCGCTGAAAACAGGATAAAGAGTTGGCCAGGAACAGAAAGTGCATCCGCCATCTTTTCGCCACCAGCAGTCACGCCCTACCATTGTGTAGGCGCCTGGAGTTACCTTGAAGTTGCCGTTGCGCTCGCTGTATAGCCGCCATTTCGTCAAATCTCGATCAATGTGCGGCAAATTATCTAAATTATGGTTCAGTTTGAACTGCCCCGTGTTTCTGATGCTCCTGCCATCTCGATACCAAATTCCAGACTCAAGCGTTCTTGTTTTGCCAGCTAAGAAGTTAACCAGATTCAGCAACAGAAAATCATAGTCGCCTCCCGTAATTATAAAATCTGTCTGGCTGTTCTCCATGGATTCTTGGGGCAGGGCGGTAACGTGATCTCCGATCAAAACAACCTTTGAGTCGGGCACAACCTGCTTGACGTCGTCAATAATGGACCAGTGCCGTTTCACTACTGGAGTTTTTGTCTCGATCATAATAACGTCGGGATCGCTTTTTTCCATGTCGATTAGCCATCGTTCATAGAGTTTTTCCTCGGCAATTCCATCATCCCAGATGACCTCGTACCCTGCGTTTCTCAACAAAGTAGCCGCATAAGCTGGAACCACAGGGTAGATGTACGTAGGCGAATGGAAGTATTGGAATTGCCTGTTTTGACTGAGCAATGGCACGCCTTTTGCCGAAGATAGCGGTGGATAAGAAATGCTGATTTTCATCTTTTTAAATCACGCTTAACCAAGCCTGACAAAAAGGACAAGCCATAGACTATGTGAGTCACGACTATACCAGACCAAACTAATAAGACTAAATTAGCTCTTTTCACCTGCAAGACCGTCGCTATTAAGCTTAAGACAAGATAAGCAGCAATGCCCAGCACCACGACAAACGCGAGAAAAGAGAAAAGAAAAGAAAACAATATCCCCACAAAGAGACTCAGAACAAGCAATGACGGGAAGAAATAAGTCAGTTTCAGCGAGTTCTCAGGAAACCTCTTGGCAAAAAAACCTCGGTGTTCACCAAATCTCGAAACCTGCTTCAAATGTGGACCAAAGAGAGAACGTCGATGATGGTAAACAACCACTTCGGATGACTCAATTAGTTTTTTCCCAAGACGCTTGATTGCCAAACACATCAAAGTGTCTTCTCCAGGCCAGTATTTCTCGTTCCAACCACCAGCCTCTTCAACTACTGCTTTTCGAGCGATAAAATTACATGAATGAATATCATCCGACTCGAAACTCTCCCTAGTTTTATACCTACTCGACAGATTGCCCACCATAAAGGATGAAAGAACAAAACCTCCAGCCTTTTGAATCCAACAATCTTCTTCAGGAGTTAATCCAGGTCCTCCAACACCACCAACTTCGGGATCTTGAAGATATTTCACAGCGTTGGTCAGCCAGTCACGTCGAGGATAAGCGTCATTATCTATAAATGCGCAAAACTCGCCTTTTGAATTCTTGACGCCAATGTTTCTTTTGGCTCCGGGAGATACTGGACCAGTTGGTATGACTTTCACACCTTCGATTGTTTCCCTCGAATCGTCTGGAAGAAGAATAATTTCGTAACTGTCATAATCAAGTTGTTTACAGTATTTAATGCATTCGCGTGTATAGTCGTCTATATCCTTGCACGGAATTATAATTGAAACCAAAGAATTTTTCAACACTAATATTCGCGGTCTCTAATTTGATGAAGTAACTAGGCGCTCATTTAAGCTCTAATGGGTCGCTGATACCAATGGAGCACTTTGAGCCTATATGCGATTCCTAGCAAATCTTGAAACATTTTGAACATTTCTTTAGGATGGAACGACTCTCTAATTCTAAGCTGTGTCGGCATCTGAACAATTCTTAAGCCGTGAAGGCTCGCTACAGCCAACAATTCAACATCAAAGGCATACCGCTTGACACATAATCTTGGAAATATATCTGCGAAGGCACTTTTTCTCATAGCTTTGAGTCCAACTTGAGTGTCTTTAAGCTTTGCACCTGTAAGAATTCGAACTAAAACATTAAAGCCGTGACTCAGGATTCTGCGCGTAAAAGGCATACTCACCACAGAATCAGGATGCCATTTGGATGCGATAACAATGTCGCCATGTTCCAAGGCGGCAACATATTTTGAGACTGTGCCCAAATCAATATCCATATCGCTGTCTGCAAAAACCACGACTTCGCCAGTCGTCTGCATGAAGCCTGCTCTTACGGCATACCC
>Ga0153916_10003113_pt1 | contig 12250 bp, 12 predicted proteins | sample Opewatmetagenome_FD_109642 | JGI IMG/M metagenome (GOLD analysis project Ga0153916, IMG submission 109642) | Freshwater wetland microbial communities from Ohio, USA - Open water 3 Core 3 Depth 4 metaG | ecosystem: Environmental > Aquatic > Freshwater > Wetlands | place: USA: Ohio, Lake Erie...
AACCGCTTATTCACCGGTCGTGCTCGTACCTACGTTAAAAATGCACGTACCACCATCGAAGATGGCACACCGGAAGATGCTCGCACAGCAACATTAGCAGCTATCAGCGCATTGGATAAAGCTGCTGAAAAAGGCATTATTCATAAAAATAACGCTGCTCGTCGCAAGGGTCGCCTGATGCGTCGCCTGGCTCAAACGGAAAAACCAGTCGCCTAGCATTCCTAAAGCTGGTCTTGCTGATGTGATGCAAGGCCCAGCGATATTTCAAGGCTAATCTGCCAGCGGGAGTTTCAGGCGCTCCCGCTTTTTTGCTACAATTAAGTATATGTTTGAGCCTCAGCAGCAAATCATCTCGGATAAAATCCGTTCTTATTGCACTGATCACCATCTTCCAAGCCCTGGTGAAATCACCTGGAACCCAATACCGTTCTTAGGTGAATGGGGAATTACAACCTCCTTTTTCCAACTGGCAGCTCAGGAAAGCCGGGCGATTAAGGAAGCAACCGGGCAATCTATCAATGTCGTAGCGCGCGCCCAAGAGCTGGCAGCTTCGATTGCGGAATATCTGGGATTACAACCTGGTTTTGTCCGTATCGAAGCAGTTAAAGGTTATTTGAATTTATACTTCTCTTCGGCTGAATATTCACAACGCTTGGTGGATACGGTCATTGAGCAAGGTGCCGATTTTGGTCGTGGTCAGCCCAAAGGTGAGCGTGTGATGATTGAGTATGCTCAACCCAACATGCTTCATTCCTTTCACATCGGTCACTTTCGCAATGCCATATTAGGGGAAGCACTAGCTCGCTTGGTGGAATTCGCGGGGTTTGACACTATTCGCGCCACCTATCCGGGGGATATCGGTCTGGGTGTCATCACCGTCCTTTGGATTTATCAGAAATTTTACACGGGGCAGGAACCACTGGGCATCCACGAACGCGGGCAGTGGTTACTCAAGCTATACATAGAGGCAATCGCGTTGCTGGAGCCGAAGGATGGCGAAACACCCAAAGAGAAAGCCCTGCGGGAAGCTTATGATGAAGAACGCCGGGAGCTTTATCGCAAATGGAATACCAAAGACCCGATTGTGCGGGAGCTGTGGCTGAAAACCCGCCAATGGAGCCTTGACGAGCTCAATGACATCTTCAATACACTTGAGATCAAGATGGATGTATGGTTCTTCGAAAGTGATGTGGATGAGCCTGCCAAAGCCATCGTTGATGAGCTTGTTGCAAAAGGGATCGCTGATGATGAACGCCTCCAAGGTGGCGCAGTTATTGTCCATATTGACGAAAAACTGGGGTTGAAGAAAGAAAAGTATCGCAGCAATATCCTCTTGCGTAGCGATGGCACCACTCTATACCTGACTAAAGACCTGGCGCTAGCGAAGATCAAGTTTGAAACCTATCATGTAGATCGATCGATTTATGTGGTAGATGTACGCCAGAGTCTACACCTGCAACAAGCCTTTAAAATCCTGGAGATGTGGGGCTTCCCACAGGCCGTCAAATGCTATCATCTGGGTTATGGGTTTGTAAGCTTACCTGAAGGGGCCATGTCTGCCCGAAGGGGACGGTTGATGTTATTCAAGGACGTTGCCGATGAAGCCATACGGAGAGTGATGATAGAAATCGAACAAAAGAATCCCGACCTGATTCAGGAACAACGACTAACCGTTGCCCACCAGATTGGATTGGGAGCAATGACCTATGCCATGCTGTCCATCGACAATAATAAGGATATGGTCTATGATGTACAAGCCGCCCTCAATTTTGACGGTCATACCGGTCCCTATATTCAAAATGCACATGTGCGCGCCAACAGCATTCTAAAGAAAGGTGATGGCATACCTCGCCAAGCGAATTTTGACTATCCACTGACCAGTCATGAAGTACAGCTGATCGACCTCATGTCGCGTTTTCCAACTACTGTCCAGCTGGCAGCACAGGAATACCGTCCGCTGATCATAGCCAACTATGCGTATGAGCTAGCCAGCGCATTTCATAGTTTTTATCATGTTGTCCCTGTCATTCAGACGGAAGATACCAAAATGCGTGCTGCCCGGTTACGTCTGGTGGCAGCCGCCCGGCAGACGTTGGCTAATGCATTACGACTGCTGGATATTCAAGCACCGCAAGTTATGTAGCCAGGAAATTAATCGGGATAACCTGATCTTTCCTGTAAAAATTTCGATCAATCCAACCTAGAGGAGCAATACCAGCCAATGTCAACCATCCGTACACTAATCATGGGCGCCGCTGGGCGCGACTTTCATAATTTCAACGTTTTCTTTCGAGACAATCCAGACTACGAGGTTGTCGCTTTCACTGCCACACAAATCCCAGATATCGAAGGACGCACCTATCCGACTGAGCTGGCAGGCAAGCTTTACCCAAAGGGAATCCCCATCTTCGCCGAATCTGACCTGTTGAAACTGATCCGGGAGAAAAGTGTCGATCAGGTGATATTCGCTTATAGCGATATACCCCATGAAGTTGTAATGCACAAAGCTTCCGCGGTTTTGGCTGCAGGCGCGGATTTCCGCCTGATGGGCACCAAGACCACCCAACTCAAATCCAGCAAACCTGTGGTATCGGTATGCGCAGTGCGTACAGGCTCGGGCAAAAGCCAAACCACCCGCCGAGTTTCATTGATCCTACGCGATATGGGTTTCAAAGTTGCTGCCATCCGTCACCCCATGCCTTATGGTGACCTGGTGAAACAGTCTGTCCAGCGTTATGCCGATTATTCCGACCTGGATAAACACGAATGCACCATCGAGGAACGCGAAGAGTATGAGCCCCATCTGGATAACGGGGTGATTGTTTATGCGGGTGTGGATTATGAAAAAATCCTGCGTCAGGCTGAGCATGAGGTCGATATCATTCTTTGGGATGGTGGAAATAACGATTTCCCCTTTTACGTTTCTAATTTACAAATCGTTGTAGCTGATCCACACAGACCGGGTCATGAGAAGAGTTATCATCCCGGAGAAACCAATGTCAATGCAGCAGATGTTTTCGTGATTAATAAAGTGGATACCGCAGATGCAGAGAATGTGATCAAGGTTCGTCAGAACCTGCGCATGATCAATCCCAATGCGATTGTCATCGAAGCGGCATCCCCTTTGTTTGTGGATGACCCGGCTGCAATCCGTGGCAAACGCGTACTGGTAATCGAAGATGGTCCCACCCTGACACATGGGGAGATGGCATATGGGGCAGGCTATGTGGCCGCCCGCCGTTTTGGAGCTGCTGAGATCGTCGATCCGCGTCCCTTTGCGGTTAATTCCATTCGAGCCACTTACGAAAAATACCCCAAAACCGGCCCCATTCTTCCTGCCATGGGGTACGGTGAAGCACAGACCAGGGACCTGGAAGCCACCATCAATAAGGCTGATGTGGATCTGGTCATCATCGGCACCCCGATCGACTTGAAGCGCATCATTAAAATCAATAAACCCGCCCAACGGGTGCGCTATGAGCTTCAGGAAATCGGTCAACCGACCCTGGAAGATATTTTGAAGGCAAAATTTAGTAAGTAACGAACGTTTAGTTCAAATTGATCAAAACCTGATGCCCTCTCTGACCTGGGCTACAAAATCTCTAGCAATACAACCACCAGCCGCCCTGGAGATGGATTCATTCGTCTATCCCCAGGGCGTTGGGTATCCAGATGCGGCTCCTGATAATCAGCTTATCTTGGGTGATAATCTGATGGTGATGTCAGCTTTACTGCCAGAATTCCGAGGTAAGATCAATTTGATCTATGCTGATCCTCCATTCTTTACCAACCGGCGTTATTCCATGCGGATTGGTAGAGGAGAAGATTCACGGCGTCCTCAGGAGTGGCAGCTTGCTGAAGGTTACCCAGATCATTGGCCAAATATCGAATCATATCTCGATATGCTCTATCCGCGTCTGAAATTGATGTATGATCTACTCGCCCCCACGGGAACGCTATACTTACACCTCGACTGGCATGCTAATGCCTACGCCCGCCTGTTATTGGACGAGATCTTCGGTTCAGATCATTTATTAAATGAGATCGTCTGGGTTTACCATGGTCCATCCCCCATCCGTTCGGCTTTCAACCGCAAGCATGATACCCTCCTTGTATATACAAAGAGCGAAAAGTATACCTTCAATGTCGACCAGGTACGCCAACCGTATGATCCAACGACAGTCAAAACATTCGCCTCTTCACCAAAAGCCGGATTCGGCAAAATCCCTAATCTCGCACGTGGAAAAGTCCCTGAAGATTGGTGGTATTTCCCTGTGGTTGCCCGTTTGCATCGGGAACGCAGTGGATATCCCACCCAAAAACCCGAAGCATTGCTTGAACGGATCTTGCTGGCATCCTCCAATCCTGGTGACTGCGTGGCAGATTTCTTCTGCGGTTCTGGAACCACAGCAGTCGTGGCTACCAAACTTGGTCGCCAGTTCATTGCCAGTGATTTGAGCTTTCGGGCAATTCACACCACTCGCGTTCGGCTGATCATGGCAGATTCCCCGGTTTTTACGATAAAGCGGCTATATGGATTTGAATCTCCAAGGGTTGATGTACATTTAGCCGATTCCATAAACCTGAAATTGAACAATCGGTCTGTCAAACTGGGGGTTAAACAAGCAGAAGGGATCGACTACTGGGAGATTGACCCTGCCTGGGATGAAAAGCTATTTCGCAGTGTCATCCAAGCAGTTAGACCACGCAACAAAGGTACTATTGCCGATCAACTCAATCTCCCCTTCGCAAGGGGTAAATCTCCGATTTGTGTTCGGGTAGTGGATATTCACGGGAAAACCTGTTGGTTAAGCTGTTAATCTTGGTCTTCCCTGTGTGTATATAATTAAAACAAAAAACCCGCCTTTCGCAAAACGGGTTGTTTCATCACTCCAGTTGTGCATCAAGTATCCAATCGATAACCCACCCCTCGGATGGTCTTTAGGAATTGTGGTTGGCGTGGGTTTTCCTCAAGAGCTTCCCGCAGCCAGCTAATATGCACATCCAGCGTGCGTGTATCTACCGTATATTTGGTATCCCAGACTTCAGAGAATAACCTTTGACGTTCAACTGCTTCACCTGCGTGAAGTAACAACACCTGTAATAAATGAGACATCCTGGGAGTCAAACGCGCCTCACGCCCCATGCAGCGGACTCGCTTGCGTTCCAGGTCCAGCCGGATAAAACCGACATGCAAAATATTTTTACCATCACCAGGTAACAAGGGAGCAATTCGATTAAGTAGTTTGCGGGAAGTGAAAGGAAGCTCAAGAATGACATTAGCCGTGGTTATGCCTGAGATAGTATGCTCCGGTGAGACGATCAAAACGATTGGAACCTCGCTAGACTTTTCACGGATCTCATTGCAAATCCTCTTACCACTGCTGCGCAGTGAAGCCGCATTAACCACAACCAAATCGGGGTCCACTTCTACCAGACGCGCCATAGCTGCGCTGCCCGTAGGGACAACTTCCACCCAATATTCTTTTTTCCTTAAGGAGGGCACGAAGGATATACTATCCGTCCGCTTCCCCTCCACCCATAATATTCTAGCTTTCATTAACTAATTTTCCAAAATCAAAATTTACCGTACCAAGTAAATATCCCCATTCTAAAAACGAAGTGCGTGTATTATACCGTAATCTTAAAAACAGGCAAGATGTTAAAGGATTTATTTAACATATCAGTATGATATTTCCCTTTAAATGACCATGATCCTTAAAGCGGATGGTAACTAACTTATTCCATGTTAGAATCACCCCACTGAGGATGATTGCCACCGGAGGCCTCGTATGTCGGATATGGTTGAAGTAGTAATAGATAGTATACGCGTCAGCCTGATCTCGCAGCAGCGGATTGTCATCTTGCGCGAGGTGGATGCTGATCGCTATTTGCCTATCTGGATCGGCATCTACGAAGCTGAAGCAATTGCCCTGGCACTTCAAGATGTCGAAGTGGCACGCCCTCTGACTTGGGATCTGCTAAAAAATATATTCTCTATTTTGGATGCGCGCATTATACGGGTAGAAGTCACTTCATTACACGATGATACTTATTATGGAAATATAGTTGCAGAAGTTGACGGGCGAAAGCTTGATATAGACTCACGTCCGTCAGATGCCATCGCATTAGCTGTTCGAGCCCATGTACCTATTTTAGTCTCACGTCCAATCTTGGATTCTGTCGGCGTGATCCCTGAAGAAGATATGCAAGAAACCGATAAAGATAAAGGTCAACCAACTGAAACTCCAGCTTCAGAAATCAACGAAGAGAATTTGTCGGTATTCGAAGATTTTATTGATAATCTCGACATTGATGATGAAGATAAAGGTGATCAGGAGGATGACGATTCAAAGAAGAAACCCTCCTGAAGTGAAAATTTGTCGCGACGCAGTGCAAGGTTATTAAAACGTGATATCCTGTGTTGTATTTTCAATCGAAAAAAAATGATTAAAAGCAGATCATGAGCGATCTCCTATCCTTCGAAGAAGCTCCCGCACCGAATCCTCAGGTGGTGCCTCATAGTCGTGAAGCCGAAGAAGCTGTCTTGGGTGCTGTCTTAATCAATCCCGAAACGTACTATGAAGTCTCCCAATTTCTTCGACCGGATGATTTTTACGTTCAACGCCATCGTTGGCTTTGGGAATCATTCACGCGCTTGCAAGAGCGTCGCGCTCCAATCGATTTTCTTACCGTGGTAGAAGAACTGGATCAGACCGGACAGTTGAATGAGATTGGTGGACCCGCATACATATCCACATTAATCAATAATGTGCCTTCATCATTGCATGCCGAAGCGTATGGACGGATCGTTGAACAGACCGCCATCCGGCGTCGAATGCTGGAAGCAGCCAACCAGATAGCCAAGCTAGCCTACCAGGAGGAAACCCGTCTGGAATCCGTCATGGATGAGGCTGAAAAAGCGATCTTTGGCGTCAGCGAACGACGGATGACGCGCGATCTCCAATCCATAAAAACAGTCCTCAGTGATTACTATAGCCGGATCGATCAACTTTCACAACGTGCGGAAGAGACTTTCGGTGTTCCCACTGGATTCATCGATCTGGATCGTTTGCTGGGAGGCTTGCAGCCATCCGATTTCTTGATCATCGCTGGTAGACCAGGCACCGGTAAAACTTCCTTCATGCTCTCAGTTGCCAAGAATGCTGCCCTGATCCATAAAAAACATATCGCGATTTTCTCAATGGAAATGTCCAATGACCAGCTTGCGCAACGTTTAATTGCACAGGAAACTGGCATCGATGCCCACCACTTGCGTACTGGCAAGCTGACGGACGATGAATGGGCGCTTTTTGCTCAGGCAATTGAAGTATTGAACGACACGGTTATCTTCCTGGATGACACACCCGGATTGACCCCCATTCAATTACGCACCAAGAGCCGCCGCTTGCACATGGAATATAACCTTGACCTGATTCTGGTCGATTACCTGCAATTAATGAGTGGTGGTGTGCGTTCCGAAAACCGTTTTCAAGAAGTATCATATATCTCACGTAACATGAAGATCCTGGCGCGCGAGCTTAATGTACCCGTCCTGGCAGCGGCACAGCTTTCGCGTGCCATTGAGCAGCGTGCGGATAAGGAACCTCAGCTTTCTGATTTGCGTGAGTCGGGGAGTCTTGAGCAGGATTCGGATGTGGTCATGTTTATCCACCGACCCGAATTGTACGAGAAAGATACCCTTAAGCGTCACCTCGTGCAAATTAAAATCGCTAAACACCGTAATGGTCCGGTCGGTAATATTGAGCTGGTATTCCGTGAAAACCTGACGAAGTTTGAAAATGCTGCCACCCAGATTATTGACCTGCGGAAGATCTAGACATGACCTTTTCTGGTTTTCCTGAAGAAATCTCAACCCCAATCCGCATCCCTGAGCAGTTCTTTCGCCATGTTTTGCTTAATATTGATAAATTGGATGAGCTTAAGCTAACCATGTATGTCTTCTGGCGACTCGAACGCATGGAAGGTCCCTTCCATTACTTGCGCTTCACTGACTTGCTGAAGGACTCTCAGCTACTCCAATCTATGGGGAAAGACCCTGATAAAGCCTGCTCTGCGCTTGAAGGTGCCATTCGAAAGGCGGTTAAGCGGGGTACACTGCTTCAAGCTGATATTTCTATGGATGAAGTGCAGGAAAAGATTATCTGTTTAAATTCTCCTAAAGGTCGCGCAGCTGTAGAAGCCATTCAGCGAGGCGAGTGGCGGGAGACGGATCATTTGCATCAGCCGATTGAAATTTATCCAGAGCACCCCAACATATTTCAACTGTATGAAGCCAACATCGGACCCCTCACACCGATGATTGCCGATGCCTTGCGTGATGCAGAAAAGACCTATCAGGCTAATTGGGTGGAAGATGCCTTCCATATCGCAGTCGAACGCAACAAGCGTAATTGGCATTACATAGAGGCTATTCTTCACCGCTGGCAGGAAGGAGGACGTGATGACCGAAAAGATCAGCAGGATCGATTCGACACTGAAGAAGCTCGCCGAAAATACAGAGAGTGGGAAAAGTGAGCCACCCACCGAGGTAAGTGAGATGGAATATCTCCCTTCTGCTGACATGGCAGGCGATGTTAACTGTCCATATTGCCACGGGTTAGGCTATCTACGCCGCGACCTTCCTATAAACCATCCAGATTTTGGTAGGCTGCAAATTTGCTCCTGCCGACAGGGACAGGTTGCCCAACAGATCCACCAACGCCTGTTTTCCATCAGCAACCTTGATAATTTACATCACCTTACCTTCGAGAATTTTCAACCACGTGGACGGGTGGGATTGGGTCCATGGCAGGCAGATTCACTCGAACGGGCATATAACCAAGCACAACAGTTCGCCCAGAAAGCAGAAGGGTGGCTGTTACTTCAGGGAGGGTTTGGATGTGGCAAGACCCACCTGGCAGCTGCCATAGCCAATTTCACCGTAGGGATCGGGGTACCCACGCTTTTCATCACCGTTCCCGATCTGCTGGATGCCCTTCGCTTCACGTATGACAATCCAGAAAGCACCTTTGAGCAGCGCTTTGAAGAAATACGCACCGCTCCCCTGCTTATTATGGACGATTTTGGTACCCAGAATGCCACTGCCTGGGCACAAGAAAAGCTATTCCAGATCCTCAACTACCGTTATATCAACAGGTTGCCCCTTGTGGTGACTACCAACTTGCTGCTCGAACAGATCGAAGGCCGGATCCGCTCCCGGCTTGAAGATCCAGAGCTCGTCACGCGTGTCTTTATTCAAGCACCCGATTATCGTCGGCCCACTGACGACTCCACTCATTCAGACCTATCCTCCCTGGCAATGCACCACGAGCAAACCTTCAGTAATTGGGATGATCGTCAAGCGGAAGATCTTACAACAGATGAACGCAAGAGCATAGAAAAAGCACTCAAGACAGCCATAGAATATGCTCGCAGACCTAGTGGATGGTTGGTTTTTACAGGAATTTATGCATGCGGTAAGACTCATCTAGCAGCTGCAATCGCGAATTCTCGAGCGGATATTGGTCAACCTCCTATGCTCATCAGTGTCGCTGACTTGTTGGATCATTTAAGGGCAACTTTCAGCTCCAACAGCCCCATCAGCCTTGATCGCCGCTTTGAAGAGATACGCAGCGCTCCCTTGCTCATCCTGGATGCCTTGGGTGAACAATCCCCAACACCATGGGCAAATGAAAAACTGTTTCAACTAATCGATTACAGACATCTCAATAAATTACCCACTGTCATCACTACTGCAAAATTCCTTGATAGGTTGGATCCAAGAATCCTCAGCCGTATCCATGATGCTCGATTATGCACCATTTGTCTTATTGATGCACCAGGTTATACTGGTGTCCACACAAAATCCACAACACGAAATAAGCGTTCCAAATAGCCGGATAAATATTCTGCGGGTTTTGTTTACCCGCCGATACTATTTAGCCATTTTATGATCACTCGTATCCCAATATTTCTTGCTTTTTGAGACCACTTTCCTCCAACCTACCCAGCGTGGTATAGTTTTGGATAGGTTTCACTTCCAAAATCTACTCCCCTCCCGCCACAGCTTCGACGATCGTGCGTAACTCGTATCCATCCCTGGGGTATTAGCCTGTAATCCAAGTAAAACATGGCAGATGGACTAAAATGATCTATTCTACATGTTACTAGTTTTGTGAAGGATGAACCGGTGGTTAACTGCCAGAATAGAAATGTCGAGAGTTCCCTCATTGACATCCCTATAAACCTGCGATATTATATCTAATTTGTCAGGTATAGTTTCGCTCAAAAGGAATAATATGGCTAATTCCCTTTTTACCTGTAACTATTGTGACCAGAGTGATCAAGTCAGCCCGTTGCAGCATTTTCAGAATCGAGGTGAACAATATTGGATCTGCTCACAGCACCCACCCATCCTGAACCATAATCTGGTTCAATTGGTGGACAAGCTGCCCGGATTCGATCTTGTCAGACCTTTCGAGGCTCGCAGATGATTACAAGCATATTGCTCTCCGTGCGTGAAGGTCTCGAAGCAGCGTTAATCATTGGAATAGTCCTTGGTACATTACGTAGAACAGGGCGGTCTGATCTGAATCGACCATTATGGGCGGGAGTGTTCAGCGCAGTTATCGTCAGTCTGCTTACTGCCCTTCTCTTACGTGCGATCGACGAAGAGCTGGCAGGCGCAACGGAGCAAATATTTGAGGGAGTGACGTTGCTTCTGGCAGCAGGAGTTCTAACCTGGATGATCTTCTGGATGCGACGCCAATCTGGAAGCATGAAATCTCAGTTGGAAAGAAATGTTAATCGAGCCGCCAATCTTGGGGGAGGTGGTGCGTTATATTTTCTCGCATTCATCGCTGTGGTAAGAGAGGGTATCGAGCTTGCCCTGTACTTGACGGCTGCATCGCTGACCTCCAGTAGTATTCAAACCTTGCTTGGGACAATCATTGGGCTGCTATCTGCATGCTTATTAGGATATCTGATTTATTCCTCCACCATCCATCTAAACTTGCAACGCTTCTTTACGGTAACTGGACTAATCCTTATCCTGTTTGCAGCTGGATTAATTGCTCACAGTGTTGCGGAATTTAATGAGGCAGGTATTATTCCCGCCATAATTAGCCCGATCTGGAATCTCAACTACCTATTGGATGACCACTCTATCGTAGGCATGATCTTTAGCACCCTCTTCGGTTATCATGGCAGCCCCTCCCTCACCGAAGCATTGGGTTACAGTGGATATATTTTAGTTACTTTGTTAGTCTTTGTGAAAACGAAAAATTTGCAAGCGGGCTAATTTATTCCTCACGTGTCAGCCACTTTTCCATCCCCTGCGGATATTGGTACTGCACCAACTTATCGAGCAAACCATCCGGTTGGTCGTCACAGACAAACAAGGAACGATGCTCGGCATAAATAAAACCTTCAGTCCGTGCATGTTCTATGGCCGATATTATTGGGTCAAAATAGTTCTGGGTATTTAATAGCCCCACTGGCTTGCTATGCAGACCAATCTGTGCCCAGGTGAGGATCTCGAACAGTTCTTCGAAGGTCCCATAGCCTCCCGGGAGAGCAATAAAGGCATCCGAGATATCCACCAAGCGCTGCTTGCGAGCATGCATGCTACCCACAATTTCAAGGTGTGTAAGGCCGGTGTGCATTAACGTTGGTGTGGTGAACATATCAGGGATCACACCAATCACCTCACCACCAGTTTCCAGGGCGCCATCTGCTACCGCACCCATCATTCCAGTACAACCTGCTCCATATGTCAGAGTGTAGCCGCGCCTCGCTATAGCTGCCCCCATCTGGCGGGCGGACAGTAGATACCCATCACTCATTTTATCTGAAGAGCCACAGTAAACGCAGACGTTTTTCACGCTTCTTAACTCATATGTCATAGATCGAATTGCGCAATTATAGCATCAGTGTATGCGATCCATTGGCTTGCTCATCTTATACTAAAGTTCACCTAAATTGACATCCCATATAAACCTAAGGAAATCTATGTCTTCTTTAATCCATATGGTTTACAATCATGTTATAAATTATCTCCTGTCTGAAAATTCCAGAAAGGATCATGTTTCATATGCCAACTGTAGAAATATCACATATCAGCAAGTCCTTTGGCGCTTTGAAAGCGGTCGATGATGTCTCCTTCGATGTCGAAAAAGGAGAAATCTTCGGATTGCTTGGTCCAAATGGTGCCGGGAAAACCACCGCCATTCGAGTTTTACTGGATATC
>Ga0153916_10003114_pt1 | contig 12249 bp, 12 predicted proteins | sample Opewatmetagenome_FD_109642 | JGI IMG/M metagenome (GOLD analysis project Ga0153916, IMG submission 109642) | Freshwater wetland microbial communities from Ohio, USA - Open water 3 Core 3 Depth 4 metaG | ecosystem: Environmental > Aquatic > Freshwater > Wetlands | place: USA: Ohio, Lake Erie...
GACGCCGGCCAGGTTGATTTCAACATCCGGTACGCCCTCTACTATCCGGAGAAGCGGCCGTTCTTCATGGAAGGCATTGAATATTTCCAGTTCGCCGGCAATGCTGAAGACTCCCCGCTGCGGGCTGTCGTATATACCAGGACCATCATCAACCCCATTCTTGGTTTCAAAGCCACGGGCAAGATCGGACCGAAGAGCACGATCGCGGCCGTTTATGCCCATGACGACCTGCCCGGTGATGAAGTCGACCGCTACCCAGACTTCGGGATCGTCCGGTTCAGGCATTCTCTGAAGGACGATTCTTATGTCGGCGGGTTCTATACATCGCGGTTTCAAGGGAGCGGTTTCAACCAGGTCGCCGGCTCGGACGGCCGCTTCCGTCTGACCGGAGCCTCGGTCGCCGAGTACCATCTTTTCGGCTCATTCACCCGGAGTCCGGGACAGGTATCTACAGTCAACGGCCATGCCCTCGGCCTGTATTACAACTACGGCACGCGCTCGGTTTACACAGAGCTGGGTCTGCAGGATATTTCCAAGCATTTTCAAGTCGATTCCGGATTCATCACCCGAACCGGGATCAGCCGGTTTGCCCCGTTCTTTATGTATCGGTTTTATCCCAAGTCTAGTTTTTTCCAGCGGATCGAGCCCTTCTATTGGGGCGAGCACATATATGACAAGTTTTACGGCACGTTCGAAACCATCAACGTCTTTGTCCTCCGCTTCTGGCTCCCCCGGAATTCCATGTTTCGAATCGATGGCCTCTTAGGGAACGAAGTCTATGTCGGCCGCAAGTTCCGCCTTGATAGTTTTCGATCCGTGTTTCAGACCCAGCTGACCAAGCATCTCAACCTGGAGGGTCTGTTCCGGCGAGGCGGCCTGATCTTTTATGATCCCGCCGATCCCTACCAGGGATACGGAAATCAGGCCCAGATCTATGCGGAATACCAGCCGCTGGAGAAGTTTTCCTTTGGATTCAGCTACACGTATATCGACTTCTACCGAAAATCCGACCGCCAAAAGGTTTACGACTACGGCATCATCCGCAGCCGGAATACCTTCCAGGTCAACAAGTACCTATTCCTCCGGGCGATCTTCGAGTACAACACGTTCTACCGCCGGCTGACCACGGACGGCCTGATCTCCTTCACCTACATACCCGGCACGGTATTCCATGTCGGCTACGGCTCGGCCTTCGAGAAGCTGGAATGGACCGGCGCGGAATATATCGGGAGCCACCGCCTTATGGAGACCCAGCGCGGCTTCTTTTTTAAGGTGTCCTACCTCTGGCGTTGGTGAGGAAAAACGGAGCGGCCTCGCTCCCGATCGGGTTTCTCACTCCGTGCCCTAAACTCCTTTCGAGGCCAGCCGTTTCAAGTAAGGGCCGGACTTGAATGCGCGGAGATGATTCCTCCCTTTTGTCAGCAAGGCGAGGGGGAGTCCCTCAGAAAGCCCTCCGCAGCGGAGCGGGCACGGTTCCTCTCGGCTTGCCGAGAGGAGAGCGGAGCGAGGACAGGGAGCGGATTTTTCTCGCTGGGAAAAATTCGCGTCTTTCGGAGGGAGCTCTCCCGAGCCACTTAAGCGAAAAAGTCGGCGGGGACGTCTTTGAGCCGCACGATATCTTTGATCCGTTCGGCCACGTCGAACCCTTTAGCGCAACTGACCGTACAGGTTTCGCAGCTTCGGCAAGGGTTGGACGGAATATCCAGCTCCTGCAGAAGGTCGTGGGCTAACCCCAAGTTCCTGTAGCCATAGGCGTACATGTAGCCGCGCATAAGGTCCGGAACGGGAAGTCCCTCCCGGCAGCCGGGCAGGCACCGGCGGCAGTGCTGGCAGTAGAGCCCTCCGTGAATATCCATCTTCAGGTCCTTGAGTTCCTGCTCTGTCAGCGTCAGGTCGGTCATAACGGCCAGGTCCTCCTCGAGCTGGTCGAACGTGGTCAGGCCGGGCACCGCGGTCGTCACGTTGGGATCGCTGAGGACCCATTTCAATGCCGCCTTCATGTTGATTGGATATTGCTTTTCCTTATCCCAGTAGGCGCCGGCCTGGGTCTTCATGGCGATGATCCCGATTCCGGCGCGCGCCGCTTCGGCGACAGCCTTGCGGACCTCATCACGGTGGTCCTGTCGGAAATTGTAGGCGGTGAGGATGACATCGTGGACCTTGGCCTCGATGACCGCCCGGATGACCTCGGGCTCGTTGCCGTGGGTGGTGACGCCGATGAAGCGGGCCTTGCCCTCTTTCTTGATTTTCTGGAGGGCGTTGAGGACCGGCTCGAAGAGAACCTGGTCCCGGGCCAGCACGTTGTGCTGGTTGAGGATCTCCACGTGCTCGAGGCCCAGCCTCCGCAGGCTGAGGTTGAACATATCGAAGAACGGCTCAGCCTTGGCATCCGCCGGGATGGCGCCCGATCTCCGGTCGCGTCCCGGGGCCGGAACCTTGGTGGCGATCATAAAGGAGTCCCTCGGCCGGCCTTTGATGACCCCGCCGATGACAACCTCATTTCGGCCCCCCTGGTACCCATGGGCCGTGTCGAGCATGACGATGCCCCTGTCCAGGGCCGCCCGGATGAGGTTGGGGTTGTCCGAGTTCATCACACCCATGCTGACGACCGGGAGCTTGAGGCTGGTCCGGCCGAGCGTCCGGACGATTACGTCTTTCTTCTGCGGGTGGGGAGTTTCTGCCGGGGAATCCCCGGTTTGGCTTGCGGAGATGGGGTTAGCCGCCATTCCGGCCAGCCCGGCGGCGCTCCACTTCAGAAAGGATCTCCGCTTCAACTGTTCCGAGTTCTTGGCCATTTTGAGTCTCCTTTCGAGGAACCGGCATTATACTAAATCTATAGTATTTATAGCAATAGTAGATTATGGGGAACGCCTCTGCCGCTTGACGCGATCAGCCGGCGAGACCGTAGAGCTTGATTTTGTAGCTCAGCACCCTTTCGGTGATGCCGAGGGCCCGGGCGGCCCGGCTCTTGACGCCGTTGGCCTCGTACAAGGCCCGCTTGATCTCGCGGATCTCGAGCCTCTTGACCTTTTCGGTGAGCGGCAGGCCCTCAGTCCCGATATCGGCCTCCCGCTTTTCCTTGAGGAAAAAGGGAAGGTCCGCCAGGGCGAGGATTTCGCCCTCGCCAAGCACGGCCGCCCTCTCGATGATGTTCTCCAGCTCGCGGACGTTTCCCGGGAAGCCATATTGAAGCAGGGCGGATACGGCCTCCCGGGTGATCCCGGTGATCTTTTTCCCTTCCCGGGCGGCGTACTTTTTAATAAAGAAATCAACGAGAGGTGGGATATCTTCCTTTCTCTCCCGGAGCGGCGGAACGGTGATGGAAATGACGTTCAAGCGGTAATAGAGGTCGGGCCGGAACTTCTCCTCCTGGAGGAGTCTTTCCAGGTTTCTGTTCGTGGCGGCGATCACCCGCACATCGGCTTGCAGGGGTTTGGAGGAGCCGAGCCGGTAGAATTCGCCGTCCTGAAGAACCCGCAAGAGCTTGACCTGAATGAGGAGCGGCAGGTCACCGATCTCATCCAGGAACAGGGTGCCTCCCGATGCCGCCTCGAATTTGCCGATCTTCCGCTCGTGGGCGCCGGTGTAGGAGCCTTTCTCCGCGCCGAAGAGCTCGCTCTCGACGAGCGTCTCGGGAAAAGAAGGAATGTTCAAGGCCAGATACGGCCCGTCCTTCCTCCGGGAGGCGTGATGGATGCTCCGAGCGACCAGGTCCTTCCCCGTCCCTGTCTCTCCCGAGATGAGGACCGTGGCGTCGCTCTTCGCCGCCTTGGCAATGAGCCGGACGACCTCCTCCATCCGGGGCGAGGCCAGGACCAGGTTTTTTGGGCTGAATTTCTCCTCGAGGGACGAGCGCAAGGTGGATATCTCCCGGCGGAGATTCTGCCGTTCCAGGGCCCGCTCTATGGCCAGACGGAAGGCGGCGAAGTCGATCGGCTTGACGATGTAGTCGTAGGCGCCTTTGCGCATGGCCTCGACGGCGTTCTCGATGTTGGCGAAGGCGGTTACGACAACGGTCGTAAGGAGGGGATTCTCCCTGAGCATTTCCTGGATTACATCGGTTCCCGTCTCTTTTTCGAGCCTGTAGTCCACCACGGCCAGGTCGATCGGATAGGCCCGGATGACCTCAAGGGCTCCCTTCCCGGTCGAGGCTTCGAACACGGCAAAGCCATCATTCTCCAGGTTGGGTTTGATCAGACGCCTCTGGAGGGGATCGTCCTCCACCACGAGGATCAGGGGCTTATTCATGCCGGCCTCCCGGGAGTTGGATGGTGAATGTCGCGCCCCGGCCCGGCGGGCTCTCCACCCCGATCCTGCCGCCGTGGGCTTCGATGATCTTTCGGGCCAAATAGAGCCCGATTCCCATGCCTTTGTCTTTGCTCGTGAAGAAGGGATCGAAAACCCGCGACAGCCGGTCCGGTTCGATTCCCCTTCCTGTGTCTGAAACGCGGACGAAGATCTTCTTCCGCCGCTTCTCTGCCTCGACGGAGACGGTCCCCCGGTCCGTGGCTTCGTAGGCATTGCGGAGCAGGTTGAGAAAGCATTGGACCAGGAGGTTCTTATCGCCGTTGAGGAAAACAGGACGGGACTCGGAATAGCGCCATTCCACCTCGGGTTTGGGGGCTTCTCGTAACAGGGCATCATGGGCGGCCGTCACGATCTCCTTGAGCGGCGCTGTTCCCTTGTTTGGGCGCAAGGGCTTGAGAGAGTCGGAGAACCAGTCGATGATCCGGGCGATCTTCTGGAGTTCGGCTTTGCCCAGCGCCACATCGTCCTTGGTATCGGCGGGGACTTTTTTTTGCAGAAGCTCGAGAAGGAGCGAGAGGCTGTTGAGGGGATTCTTGATTTCGTGGGCCACGGACGAAGTAAAAGCGGAGATCTCCCGGAATCGTTCTTTCTCTCTATGTGCTTCCTCGGCTTCCTCCGTCTTGATCAGATATTTTTTCTGGAGCTCGAAAACTCCCAGAAAAAAGACTATCCCGACTGCCACCAGGAAGGAGAACATAAGGAGAGAGTCCCGGTCGGCCCGGGCAGTCATCTCTTCCAGGTTGCGGAGAGAATAACCCAGGTAGAGAAAATAGACCCTCCCGTCATCACGGCTGAAGGGGGAGAGGCGGTTGAAAATCTTCCCGACCGGAGAGGAGAGGACCCATGGCTCGGTCCTCCCGGAATCTTGGGCCGATAACGGAAGGTAACCTTCGTAGCGTGAACTCCAGGCCAGGATGTTCTTGTTCTCGTCGAGAATGGCGAAATAGTAGATATTTTCTTCACCTTTGTACATTCCCAGGATGTCCTCCGGCCGGTATCCCTCCTCCAGGAGATGGGCCAGGTTGACCTTGAAGATCTCGGCGGTTGCGGCCAATTGTTCCTGGACCAGGGATTCCGTCTTGTCCTGGATGAATGTCCGGTTGAGGGTGGAAAAGACGAAGAAAATGACCAGAATGCCGATGAACGGCGCGAAAAAGAAAAGCAGGAAGGCCTTCTGCTTCACATCCCTCGGCCCTTGTGCCGTTCCCCCCTTTTCATCTGTCCACCTCTCCAGCTTGGAAACCCCCGGCTGTCACGGAGGAAAAAAGTTTCTCCGCCGCATTGAAGGCGCCGGGCGATAATGTACTGACCCTGATCCTTGGAATAGGTAGACCCCACGACCCTCACGTTTTCTCCCTTGTGGAGGTCGTAATCGAAGAACCAGACCGGGCTGATCTCGGCCCGGTAGATTTCACCGGTCTTCTTTTCCTCGATGACGAGGATGAGAAAGGGGGCCTTGTCCTGATAGCGGGGTTCGAAGACAAGTTCGCGGATGATCCCTTCAACCTGCTTTTCGGTGTCGACGTTGTAGAAGGGGGCCGACTGTCGTCCGGACGCCTGGTTCGCCATGACCGGACCGGCCGCGATCAGGCAGGCCAGGATGACAAGAACTCGCGCCGGCCTCATTTCCTATCTCCCCAGTTGAGGTTCCACTCGACTCCTGCCATCAGGAAGTGTCCCTGCCAGTCAAAAAGGAGGTCGTTGGACCGGTTGTCCATGTAGGCGTAGGTGAGATAAACGGAAAGACTCCTGAAGTTTTTTTCCAGACGGGCCTCCCACTGATTCCTCGTGTCCTGTCTTAAGATCCCTAGCGATGCTCCCTCTATATCCAGGGCGTAGATCCCGGGAAAATCCTTTCTTGTCCTAGTATAGCCCAACTTGAGCTGGATGTCCCAGGGGATCTCAATTGTAACTTGGCTGGACAGGCCGTAGCCGTTCCAGGAGTAGACATCGTAGGAAGGATTCTCGATCAGGTAGAACTCCTCGATTGAAGTGAACGGGTTCTCACCTGAGAGCGTCCATTGCCTGAGGCCGGATAGTCTCACCCCTACCCGGTCTCCGATTCCTTGAGCGAGCAGTCCGGACAGGGAAAAAATCTGAATACCCTGACCCCGGCCGGCAGATCCCTGACGGGCGAAGCCCCCCCTCCATCCCATATGGCCACCGCCATGGCCGCCGCTTTGATGGTCCGCTGACTCCTCGGGCGGGAGTGATGCGGCGACGTAGGGGTGGAAGAAGTATTTCCATCCCAGGTTGAGATCGGCTCGCAGGGTTGTGCTAGTCTCGAAGTACCGGTCCAAGGAAGCGGAAGCGTAATGACTCATCGCATCAAAAATGGAAAGGCGACAGTTTTTATAATCTAAGTTGTAGTTCAGCTTGAGGATCGAGCCTTCATTCAAGTAGGACTTGGCCGCGGCCGCGAGTCCGAGCGAGAAGAAGTTGAAGTTATTGAATGCCTCCCGGTAGATTGTCCCCGCCGCCTTGATAGCCAGATAGAGTGCGGTCTTTTCGCTGAGCGCGCGGACGTAGTCCAGCCCAGCCTCTTGAGCATAAGTGCTCACGCTGGCGTTCCTGTAAAGATAGGAATACGTCCCCTGGCTGAAAAAAGAGAGCGGCGAGAAACTTTTTTCAAAAGAGAAGGACAAGTTGGAGAGATGATCCTTTTCCGGTAAGCTGGTCTGGAAGAGGTTATCGATCGAGCTCTGGAAAAAGCCCAGCGTTAGGTTATCCGCTCTTGTGCCGATGCTCAAGCCGGCGATCATTATTGCAATCCAGGTCCATCTTTTCATAGCTGTCTCCGGGAGGATGGAGAAAGGGGCCCGAGCCCCTTTCTCCCTTTAATTCATTCAGCTCCTGCTTCTGCGCTGGCCTTTTCCCTTTGGGCCCGTTCCGTCACAGACCCCGCCGCCCAGACCTTTCTGGCCGTTGCGGAAGGACGAGTTCGACCGGTCCAGTCCGCCGTGGAAACCATTGCGGTTTCCGAACCGGGATTGGGACCCGCTCTGGCCGTGCCGGTTCTTGTAACCGGTTCCGTCCTCCGGCCGGGTCCACTCCGGATCCTGGCAGTTGGGGACGCCGTCGTTGTCATGGTCCCGCTGGTAATCGTTGATTCCATCGCCGTTCTGGTCCCGGAACTGCTGCCTGTAGTGGTCCCGAGCCTGAAACCTGCTCTGGACCTTGTTCTGGGCCTTGTCGGCATCCTGAGCCTGCTTTTGCTCTTGGGCTAAGGCCAATCCCGCTCCCAGGATGAGGAGCAGCCCGGTGAGGGCGATCGCTTTTTTCATGATCATGTCGAGTCTCCTTTCATTATGATCTCGAGACTTTTTTAAAGGCAAGTCCCGTGCCAATCTATATTTAATTTATTATCAATTAGTTATGCATTTTGGGGGGAGGGGTTTTCCGACAATAATGTCAGTCGGGCGACAATTTTGTCCAAGACGAAGAATTCATCCCATAGTCCGATTCGATGGCCGCTTTTATGGAATCGGTGCAACGCGGACAGAAAAACGGCCGTTCTAGAGAGAAGGGAGAACGAAGTTGTGAATATCTCAAAGCCTCTTCATATTGATGGTGACGTCGCGGTCAGGGTCTGGAACGCCTTCGGAGGAAGCGAAGACATCGTCATCCGCAAGATGGACAGAGTCCTTCAGCTTGAAGGGAAGGATTACCACAAGTATCAAATCGTCCAGCCGCAAGGATATGAAAAAGAGGAAATTTTCCACCGCCCCGATAAGGGTCGGGAAGCCTTGCTTTCCGTGGTTTTCATGACCTTAGCCGAAGCCGAGCGCCGGCGAAAAATCCAAAACGGCTGAGCCAAGATCTTTCAGGTGCTCTCCTCCGAGAACCGGCCTAAAGACAGCGACGCTCTAAGTCCAGTGGCGAACCCCGCGCTTACAGATTCACTTTGAGAAGCGTTGGGGGTTGGGATATTATGGAGAAATGGTGATGCCCAAGCTGTATCGATCAAGGATACCGGTATTCTGTCTGCTTCTTATTCTGTCTTCTGTCGCTTCACGTCCTCAGGTTACCGGGAGAAGCCGCGGCCTTGATGAACGGGTGCAGGCGTTCCTCGATAAGATGGGATATCGCTGGCGGGACATGAACGTTCCCCAGAAAGACGGGAGCCTGCTTTATGATATTGTTCTCGAGAATAAATACACAAAGGCCTTGGAGATCGGCACCTCGACGGGGAGGTCCGGCATATACATCGCCTGGGCTTTGAGCAAGACCGGAGGAAAACTCACAACCGTTGAGATCGATAACGGCCGTTATGAAGAGGCGCTGGCGAATTTCCGGGAAGCCGGGCTGAGCGAGTATATCGAGGCGCGGCTGGCCGATGCCCATGAGCTCGTCCCCAAGCTGGCTGGCCCATTTGACTTCGTTTTTATCGACGCCGACAAGGATTGGTACACGGACTATGCCCAAGCCATAATCCCCAAGCTCAAGGCCGGAGGCTGTATCGCCGCCCACAATGTCTATGAGCGGCGAGCCGGCTGGGGGGGCTATGGCGGGACAGGCGATTTCTTTAAATACATGAAGAGCCTTCCTCAGTTTGAGACGAGTATCCTGGCCGAAAGCCACGGCGGTCTCTCTGTAAGCTACAAAAAGAAAACATCCTAGATCGGGCCGGACCCGGCCGCTTCTTTTTTGTTCGGACTTGTGGTAGGAAAATAGGGGTGATTGAAAGAAACAGCATCTATCCGGAGGTCCTCAGCCGCTTGGAGCGCCGGGAGCCTCTAATTCTAGCGACGATCATAAAAGCGGAAGGAACGACGCCGCAGGTCCCGGGGGCTTCGGCCCTATTTGGCGAGCGGGGACTTCTCCTGGGGACTCTGGGTGGGGGGATTCTGGAGGCCGACGCCCAAGAACGGGCTCTGCTTTGCCTGAAAGAAAGGAGCTCACGCTTTTATCGGTTTGATCTCCGGGGCGAGGACGTGGCCGCTGGAGAGCCGGTCTGCGGGGGATCTGTCTGGATCCTGGCCGACGGCTCACCGGACCGTCAGGTGGAGACATGGCGCCGCCTTGCTGATGCCCTTCTCGCCCACCGGAGCGGGGTCCTGCTGACTAGGATCGACCGGCGGCCGGATGACCGGGCTGAAATCAGGCGCCTGTGGCTCGACGAGAAAGCGCCTGATCTGGAGAACGGGTTTCCCTTCCGCCGTTTTGCCAAGGAGCTTGCCCAAGCCAGACGGCAGGAACAACCGATTCTCTTTCAGGAGCATCCCGCGGCCCCTCAAGGCGATCAAGCACTCTACTTCCTGGAGCCCATCAGCCCGCTTCCCCGGCTTCTGATCGTGGGCGCGGGGCATATCGGCCAGGCCGTTGCCCGTCAGGCGGGGTGGCTGGGCTTTGAGGTCACGGTTGTTGATGACCGGCCCGAGTACGCCAGCCGGGAGAGGTTTGGTGAGGGGACGGCCCTGATCGTGGCCGACATTGGGCAAACGGTCCGGGAATTCCCCTTCTCTGCCGACACCTACGTCGTCATCGTCACCCGCGGGCACAGCCATGACGCCGAAGCCCTTCAGGCCTGTGTTCATTCTTCCGCCGCTTACATTGGCATGATCGGGAGCCGTCACAAGATCGCGCTGATGCGTGAGCGGTTCCTTAAAGCAGGCTGGGCCTCGGCCGAGGAATGGGAGCGTGTCCATGCCCCCATCGGCCTGCCGATCGGGTCCAGGACAGTCGAAGAGATCGCCGTCAGCATTGCCGCCGAGCTCGTCCAGGTCAGGAGCCGTGTGCGGGAGGCCAAAGCCGGAGAAACACTGTGATCTGGGCGATCATCTTGGCCGCCGGCGAGTCCCTGCGGATGGGGCGGCCGAAGCTCCTTCTCCCCTACCATGCCGGCAAGACGATCATTGAGACGGTCGTCGAGAACGTCATTTTGTCCCGGGCCGACAGGGCTGTGGTGGTGCTGGGCGGGTCGCGGCGAGGAATTGAAGAAAAGATCCGGCGTTTTGCCGTCAAAAGGGTGATTAACCGGAGGTACAAGGAGGGGATGTTTTCCTCTGTCCGATGCGGGCTTTCGTCCCTGCCCCCCTCCGCCCGGGCGGCCGTGTTCATCCTGGCCGACCAGCCGGATGTGCCGACCTCGGTCATCGACTTGCTGATCGAAGCCTTTCGCCGTGAGAAAAAAGGAATCGTCCTCCCTGTTTATCGGGGAAAGAGAGGGCATCCCCTGCTCATTGACCTGAAATACCGCCGTGAAATTGACTCCCTCTCGCCTGATAGCGGGCTGCGCGGCCTTCTTCGTGAGCACGGGGATGACATCCTCGAGGTCCGAGTCCCGGGCCCGGCCATCCTCAAGGACATCGACGGTCCGAAGGATTACGAGCGAGCCCGGAGGACGATCCGGGCGCGGGTCCGTCATTAACCCGGCCGGGTTTAATACGGGACCCACTTGGTGTATAATGCTATTCAATTATCAGGAGAACAACATGCGCAAGAGCCATCCGCTTATTCCGTCTATCTTCGCCGTGCTTTTTTTTGTTATCTTGGCCGGTGCTCAAGTCACCGATGTCAGCGGCGAATGGGAACTGACCCTTGAGACCCCCCGCGGCCCGATGGTCTTGACCACCAAGTTCGCCCAAGAAGGCGAGAAGCTCACAGTAAGCATGACCGGGCCCCGGGGAGGAGAATCCAGCGGCGAGGGGACAATCCAGGGAAACGCCATCCAATGGTCGGTCACCCGGACCGGGCCGGAGGGGAACCCGTTTACCGTCACCTATAAGGGCACGGTCGAAGGGATCACCATGTCCGGAACCGCCGAGAACCCGCGCGGCAACATAAACTGGAAGGCGACGAAGAAATAGCCCATCCCCACCCTCGTTCTGGCTCTGAAGAAAGACCCTTCATTCCCCTTTGAAACCTTTGGCATGGATATTCGTTTCATATAAAGAATAGGGAAGAATTACCTCGGGCTTCCGTCTAAAAGATGTACGGAGGCCTTAGAAAAGTGTTCAAGAATGGACGAGAAAGAGCTCATCCGGCGGTCTCAAGCAGGAGACGGCGAGGCCTTCGGAGTCTTGGTTGAGAGGTATAAAGGAAAGGTGTTCAGCCTAGCTTACGGTTTCACGCAGGACAGAGCGGCGGCCGATGACCTGGCCCAGGAGGTCTTTATCAAGGTCTATCTGTCCCTGACCAAGTTCCAGTCCAAGTCCGAGTTTGGGACCTGGCTCTATCGCGTGGCCGTGAACCACATCAAAGACTACCTCAGAAAGAACAAGAGACGGATGAAGGAAATTCCCCTTGACGAGGCGGGCGATCGGGTCCTGGCATCTTCTGATCCCGGGCCCGAAGAGGAAGGTCTCCGCGAAGGGCAGCGGAAGATTGTCCAGGCGGCCTTGGCTGGTCTCCCTGAAAAGTATAAGGTCATCCTGACCCTTCGGGATATCGATGGACTTTCCTATGAGGATATCTCCGATATTCTGAAACTCTCGCCGGGGACAGTGGATTCGCGGCTCCACCGGGCACGGCGGAAGCTGCGGGAGAAATTGACGGGCCGTCTGATTCGGCAAGGAGGAGAACATGGACTGTAAAAAAGCCGAACGCTTTCTCCTTCTCTCTCTGGACGGGAAGCTTGCTCCTGAAGAGGAAACTCTATTGCAGGGGCATCTTGAGAGCTGCCCGTCCTGCCGGAGAAAAGGCGAAGAATACAGGATGATCCTCCGCCTTGTCCGGCCGCAGACGGTGCCGGAGCCTCTTCCCTATTTTAGGGAGCGGCTTCTCGCCAGACTCAAGGAGAAGGAAAAAACGGCGCCCGCTCTGCTCTGGGTGAAATGGGCGCATAGGGCGGTGGCCCTCTCTTTGGCCGCCTTTTTCTTTTTCGGCGCCGGAATCCTTCTGTTTCAGCCGCAGGAGCCTCGGCAGTTGAGCCAGACGGAGAGATTCCTCCTTCAGGATGAGAATCCGCTGGGTGAGGCGGCCAGCATTCTGGACCAAAAA
>Ga0153916_10003115_pt1 | contig 12248 bp, 10 predicted proteins | sample Opewatmetagenome_FD_109642 | JGI IMG/M metagenome (GOLD analysis project Ga0153916, IMG submission 109642) | Freshwater wetland microbial communities from Ohio, USA - Open water 3 Core 3 Depth 4 metaG | ecosystem: Environmental > Aquatic > Freshwater > Wetlands | place: USA: Ohio, Lake Erie...
GTCGTCGAGCAGGAGCGCGTGCCCGGGTCTGAGGGCTGCCAGAATCTCCGGATGCGGAAGCTGGACACGGGTATTGTCGCCGGGCGCCTTGTCGGAATCTAGCACGAAGCTCTGGCCGTTATTGAGCTGCACGGCGCCTTCGGCGAACGACCCCAGCCGGAGCTTCGGCCCTTGCAGGTCGACCAGAATGCCGATCGGCCGGCCGTAGCTCGACTCGACGTTTCGAATGGTCTTGACCAGTTCCCGCATCTTGTCGTGCGGGGTGTGGCTCATATTGATGCGGAAAACGTCGGCGCCGGCTTCGAACAGCCGCCTGATCATCGCGCTGTCGGAAGAGGCCGGGCCGAGCGTGGCAAGGATCTTGATACGACGCAGACGCCTCATGGTTTGCTTCCGGGCGCCGTGGCTGGTGGCAGACCAGACGCGCCCGGGGGCAATCCGCCCGGCGAATTGGACATGCCCGGAATGTTTCCGGCTCCGCCCGGGCCGATCGTGCCCGGAATACCCGGCACCCGCTGGGCGGGCTGCTGTTCATTGGATTCGGTCAATTGCACGGTCCAGGCGCGCTGATCGCCGGTGTCGACCTCGAAGAAGCCGGTGCGATCGAAGCCGCGGGCCAGGCAATTCTCGGTGCCCTTGATGGTGAATTCCTTGTCGCGCGAGCACATGAAGGCCTGTCCCGACCATTCGCCGCCACGGTCGTAATCCAGCGCATAGATGTAATAATATCGCGCGACCAGCGTGCCCTTCAGCAGGGTTTCGCAGGCCCGCGAGGACACGTTCCACCAGCCCTCGGTGGTCCAGCCCTCGGCATCCTTGTAGCCAAGCGCAATGCCGACCCGGCTCGAGGTGTTGTTGCAGAGACGGAAGTCCGCCGCCGCCGGACCGTTCCACAGGCACAGGAAAACCAGCGCCAGCGCCGGCAGCAAACCGGCGCTCAAGCGTGCAGCGAATCGATTGGGGCGGTGGAAATTCGTCGGGATCATTCAGTGAGGTTATATCAAATTATTGACGATTTCGCGTGAGGCGGCGGGGACTGTCAACGGCCAAGGCGGCATTTTCGGGCTGGGCCTTGCCGAAATCCCGCTCGGTGGGGCCAATTTGCCCTGCGATATAGCAAAATCTGTGACAACTCCCACCTAATATCAATAAGGTGGAGCATGATCCGGATCCGCCGGGCCGCGTTAGCGCAAAGGGGAACCGGTTGTCCGAAAAAGATCATGCTTAAACTCGGGATAAAACGGCGAGAGCGCGGCCATGACGATTGACGACAAAACCAGAACGGAACTTGAAGCCGCCGCCTTCCGGCGCCTGGTCCAGCATCTGCGCTCCCGGACCGACGTGCAGAATATCGACCTGATGAATCTGGCGGGCTTCTGCCGCAACTGCCTGTCCAACTGGCTGAAGGAAGAGGCCGACGCCAGGGGCGCTGCGATGTCCAGGGACGAGAGCCGCGAGGCCGTCTACGGCATGCCCTACGAGATCTGGAAGCAGACCTATCAGGGCTCCGCCAGCCCCGAACAGCTGGCTGCGATGAAAAAGGCCCAGAGCGGGCACTGAGCCGATCCGCCAGTCCTTCTCCTCATCCTGAGGAGCGGCGTCTTCGCCGCGTCTCGAAGGATGAAGGCCTCGGAACCTCATGGTTCGAGATGGCGCAAGAGCGCCTCCTCACGATGAAGGAGTCTTTCTCCTGTGGGCGCACTGTGGATGAGCGCGATGTTGCCTTGACGGAAAGCGCGCCACTCTTGAGGGTCATTTCGGGATGCGGTGCGTGATGAAGCGTGCGGCGCTTCCACTTTCCGCCTCAACCTCAGTTCCATTCAGGAGTACCCGATGGCCACCTCTGCTGCCGCCGTCAAGGAAGAGCCCGCGACGAAATTCGCCAAGGACCAGCTCAAGGCCATCATCGAGCGCATCGAGCGGCTGGAAGAAGAAAAGAAGACGATCTCCGATGACATCCGCGACGTCTACGCCGAGGCCAAGGGCAACGGCTACGACGTCAAGGCGCTGCGCACCATCGTGCGGATGCGCAAGCAGGACGCCAACGAGCGCGCCGAGCAGGAAACCATCCTGGAAACCTACATGCAGGCGCTGGGAATGCTGTGAATCCGAGGTGTCATACGCGGGCCGGACCCGCGTATCCGTCACCGTTCACAGAACGCATTTTTGCAGCGATGGATTGCCGGGTCAGGCCCGGCAGATGACGATCTGCGCAATCAGCGCAGCGACGCGGTCCGCATCACGAAGGATTGCGTCGCCAGCGTAGCGGTCGCCGATCCGGTGAAGCGGTCGGTGACCATTCCCATCTGCGGATCGTCGGAGAAGGTCATGGCGATCGCCGCCTGCGGCTTGACGAAGTGAACCCGCATCTGGGTCATGTCGGCGTCGCCCAGCACGGTGGCGCTCATCGAGGTGCTTGCGCTCGGCGCCAGCATCATCGCCCGCATCCAGACATTGTTGCCTTCGCCGGCGGCGAGCCGCGTCGATGTCGCAACCACGTTGCCCTGACCCTGCGCTCCCTTGGCAACGACGGTGTCTATTCCGGTGGCGGCGGCATTGCGCGGGGCCGAGGAGGGGCGGATGCTGCGCGGGATCGGCGCGCTGGCCGCGACGATGTTGGCGTGGTCAACCGGCGACGAGGCCGCCGGCGCGTAAGCCAGCGCCTGCAGCGCTGAAACGCTCGCGGTCGGCTGCGGATCGGCTGCGGCTAGCGCCCGGCGGGCGCTGATGGCGGCGATCTGGGCCGGAGTGGCCTGTTTCGGCGTCGCCGGGACGTCGTCCCAGAAACCGCGGGCATTGATGATGTCGGCAGGAGTCTGCGGTTTCGCCTCTGCCTTCTGAGCCGGCGCGGCCTGCCTGGTCTTCGCGGTCTGGACGACCTGCGCGTCAGCCGAAGCCAGCTGGAAGGTCGCGGCGACTTGCGGCTTTGCGCGGGGCACCGGCACGGCGTCAGCGGATTTCGTGGAAGCGGCCGATGCCGTCAGGCTTGCAGGTTTCTCGGCAACCGCAGCGCTTGCGCCTTCGTCCTCATCGTCGTTCGATTTGCCCCCGAACAAGGCGGCGAACAGGCTCGGCTTGCTCACGGTCGAGGCATCGTCGCCGTTACCGCGCTTTTCGATGTCGGCGCGGGCAAGCTCATAGCCCTTCAGCGGGGTGCCGTCGGAGGGGATGTGGACGGTGCGGCCGTCAGGGAACACTCGCGCCAGCTGGTCGTGGGTCATGCGCGGCCAGTGACGGATGCTGCCGGTGTCGAGATGGACGAAGGGCGATCCCGAGGTCGGGTAGAATCCGACGCCGCCGCGCTGCAGACGAAGCCCGGCGAAACGGATCTGCTCCAGCGGCACGTCCGGAATGTAGAAGTCCATGGCGTGGCCGAGCATGTGCTGGCTGAAGCGCGCCACCCCCGAAGAACGGCGGCGCAGCATGGCGTTGGTGGCGGGGGAGCGGTAGGAGGAAATGATCTGGATCGGCTTCTTGCCGTCGACGTCGCGGTAGACTTCCCAGAGGATGTCGAACAGGTGACGATCCATCACGGTCTGGTCCTGGCTGCGCCAGTCGCGGAGATAGTGATTGAGCTGCTTCAGCGCCTCTTCGTCATAGCGCCCGTCGCGCTTGAAGGTGACGGTGAGGTCTTCATCGGAGTGGGTATGGTGGAAGGAAAGCGTGCGGGTTTCGTTCAGCGCGGTCGCGTCGTGGACAGATCCGGCTCCCATCAGGAGCAACAACGAGGTCAGGCCGAGATGGTACCCGGCCTTCGGCAGCGACAGCGAATTGAATTGGCGTGCGAAAACAGCCAGCACGAATGAGCCCCACCCAGAGGACGACCGATCGAGGAACTCTTCCACTACCCCGTGTGGCGGAAGAGGGTTAACGCAGTCTTAACACTGGGTGGGTTCTCTGAGATTTAAATCCCACCCCCCAAGTCGGCCTTAACCTAACTCGTCGAGTGTGGCGAAAAAGTGCTCTGGTTAAATTCCGGTGGACAATGGTTAATGCAAATGGCCTCGCCCGAAAGGCGAGGCCATTGATTTTGCTCTAAAATCCAGTCCAGCCCGCTGAGGTTGCCGAACGATCAGCGGGTGAATACCCCGCGCGGCGGGCGACGGCCGATGGGGGCCGGCGGAGGGGTCGGCGCCCCGAACAGCCGTTCGAAGAACGAAGGTCCGGAAGAATTGCCGAAAGAGGTGTTGTCGCTGGCGAAGCTGACGCCAGCCGGCAGGCTGCCGGTCGGATGCGAGTAGCTCGGTTGCGAATGCGCAACGACGTTTTCCAGGTCCTTGCCCCTGGCGTTCTTGAGCAGCGCCAGCATGGTGGCGTCGCGACCGTAGACGTCCCTGCGGAACTGCAGCTTGCCGGCATCGTCCACAAACGCCGTCTGGTAGGTGATGTTGACCGGGATCGGGGTAGGGAATTTCAGGTCGATTTCGCTCTGGCCATACATGCTGCGGATTTTCTCCGGCGTGTAGTGCCCGCTCGGCTCCGTGATGTTGAGCAGCGTCGCGGCGTATTGATCCGGGTATTGCACCCGCATGCAGCCGTGGCTGAAGGCGCGCTCATCCCTGGCGAACAGATTCTTGTCCGGGGTATCGTGCTGATACACCAGGAACTTGTTCGGGAAGTTGAAGCGGATGCGGCCGAGCGCATTGGCCTCGCCGGGCGGCTGCGAGATGTGGATGCTGCCGTCGCGGGCGCGCTCGAGCTTCAGCCCCATGCGCTGCAGTACGGTCGGATCCTGCTGTAGCGCCGGCAGATATTCGTTGTAGATGATCGAGGGCGGCACGTTCCAGGTCGGATTGACCGTGATGAACTTCATCGTCTCCGTCAGAAGCGGCGTGGCGTGAATTCCCGGCTGTCCGGTCACCACCTTGGTGGTCCAGACCTGCGCGCCGTTCTGCATCACCTTGAGCGTATAGTCCGGGATGTTGAGAATGACATAGGCGTTGCCGATCGACGGCGCGCCGAGCTGGCGCGGCAGCCAGCGCCAGCGCTCCATGTTGACGATCACCGTGTCGATCTGCCTGTCGCGCTTCGGGCTGTTGATGGCCTTGACGGTCTTGTCGTCCAGCACGCCGGTCGGCTTGAGCTCGGCGCCTTCCTGGAACTTGCGCACGGCCTCGGCGACCTTGGCGTCGTAATGGGCGTCGTCGGCGTTTTCGGTGATGCCGAGCTTGGCGCGCAGCTGCGGCACGCGCTCGTCTTCGACGGCGACCGCGGGCTGCTTCTTGCCGCGCGCCGGCGTGAACTTCAGTGCCGGTCCTTCCGCGATCTGAATGACCGGTCCGTCGCCTTGGCCGCGCAGTTCGGCGAGCTTGGCCTTCAATTCGCGATAGAGCTTTTGCGGCGGGTTGTAGCTGTCGAGCGCCGCCGAGGCGTCCTTGGCGGTGGTGACGTTGGTCAGCACTTCACCGGGATCGATCGGATGTTCCGGATACTGGATGTCCCCCGACACCTGCGACCAGTGCATCCGGCCGCTCTGCGCCTGACGGGCATAATCCATCATGCTGGCGGTCAGTTTCAGATCGGCTTCCGCAAGCGCATCAGGATTGGTGGCGGCGGCAAAATCCGGCACCGGGTAATCGGCGGGATTGAGGCCATCGGAGGCGGCATCCTTCAGCCGCGCAATGACGCCCTTGCCGGTTGCGGTCAGCGTGCCGCCCTGCGTCCACAGCGGCGCATAGTCGCGCGCGGTATAGAACTTCTCGATCGTGGTCCGCTCGGCCTTGCGGTCGAAATAGCGCGACGATTTCGAGCCCAAAAGGTCCTTGAGCTTGTCGGCCACCGGCTGATCTGCCGGTGCGACATTGCTGGCAGCCTTGACAGGTTCCTTGACGGGTTCAGCGGCCGGCGTCGCGGCGGCGGCGGCCGGAGGCGGCGCGGTCGTCGCCGTGTCCTTCTTGGCCGTGTCCGCCTTGTTGGTGTCGGTCGCCGGAGCGGTGACGACGTCGGACGGTTTTGCCTCCGGCGTCTTCTCGGTGGTCTTCGCCGCGTCGACCGCAGGCGTGATGCTATCCAGCTTGAAATCGTTGACGGTCGGGGGCGGAAGGTTGGCGGGCTCCGGACGCGGGATCGCCGCATCGATCGCAAGTTCGGCGGCGCTGTTGCGTGCCGGATCGGCCTGGGCCAGAGCCGAGGTCGCGGATACCGTGAGGAAGGTCGCGGCAACGGCCATCAGTACACGGTCAAATCCGGCACGGTTTTTCGAACAGTCTCGCATCGTCACACCCCTTGGGCGAACTGCCCCGGCATGGAACAGTTCCTGGCTTCGTCCGTACGGCTTTCGCTAAAGCGCCGGCTCATCGGTTTTGAAGCACCATTCAGTCAACGTTTGTGTCCAACGTTTGTTTCTTCTCTGAACGCGCTCCAAATCTCTGTCGGTGGCACGCCTGCACGCAACGAGTCATACGCAGACGATACACGCGCACTTATCATGCAGCCAGCGCCGAGCAGGGCGCTCACGACAAACTGACTTTAAAGACCTCGCTTGGCAACGGATTGTGCGCTTTTGCCACGTGCTTTTGCCTTTGTCTGTCACCGCCAAGCAACGGTTCAAGGGGTTCTGGCAAGGTTCTGAAACGGCTGCATCTTCAGCCGTTTCGTCTCTCGGACGCCGGGCCTCACAATCTTCCCCGCCGCGGCTGGCGCTCAGGCCTCCGCGCCGCCGGCCGTTGAATCGTCGGCCGCCTCGTCGAGCTTGCGGTAAAGTGTCGAGCGGCCGATTTTCAACCGGCGCGCGACCTCGGACATCTGTCCCCGATAATGCGAGATCGCGAAGCGGATGATCTCGCTCTCCAGCTCTTCCAGCGGCCGCATCTCTCCGGCATTTGTCAGCATGGCCAGCGTTCCCGCCGAATGTAGCGGTGCAATAGGTATTTCATTACCGGAAACCAGGGCCGGCACGGTCGAATGAAACGCCGGCCCGACGACCAGCGGTTCGCCGGGCGCTTCCGGCACCGTCGGCGACTGCGCCGCGGCTTGCGGAAAATCCGACGGCCCGAGCTGGTCGCTCTCGCTCATGACCACGGCGCGATAGACCGCGTTCTCGAGCTGCCGGATATTGCCGGGCCACTCCAGTTGCGACAGCTGCGCCATGGCTTCGCCGCTGATGCCGGTGATGTGGCGGTTCTCTTCGGCGCAGAACCGCGCCAGGAAATGCCGCAGCAAATGCGGGATGTCTTCGCGGCGCATCCGCAACGGCGGTATGGTCAGCGGCAGCACATGCAGGCGATAGAACAGGTCTTCGCGAAATTGACCGCCTTTGACGTGGTCGAGCAATTTGCGGTTGGTCGCCGAGATGATGCGCACGTCGACTTTCACCGGCTTGCGCCCGCCGACCGCCTCGACCGCGCCCTCCTGCAGCGCGCGCAGCAGTTTCACCTGGGCGGCCAGCGGCAATTCCGAGACTTCGTCGAGGAACAGCGTGCCCCCGGAGGCTTCGACGAACTTGCCGGTGTGGCGTTCGGTGGCGCCGGTGAAGGCGCCCTTCTCGTGGCCGAACAGGATCGATTCCACCAGATTGTCGGGGATCGCGCCGCAATTGACCGCGACGAACGGTTTTGCCTTGCGCTCGCCGCTGCCATGGATGGCGCGCGCGAACAGTTCCTTGCCGACGCCGGATTCGCCCTCGATCAGCACCGGAATGGTGGAAGCCGCGGCCTTCTGCGCGGTACGCAGCACGCCGGCCATGGTCTCGCTGCGGGTAATGATGTCGGCGAAGGTCAGGCGGCCTTCGCGGCTGTGGCGGATGCGCTGCAGCTCGCCTTTCAGCGCGCTGGCGTTGAGCGCGTTGCGCAGCGATACCTGCAGCCGCTCGATGCCGACCGGTTTGACCACGAAATCCTGGGCGCCGGCACGCATCGCCGACACCACATTGTCGATGCCGCCATGGGCGGTCTGCACGATCACGGGGATGTTGAGGCCGGCCTCGCGGATTTTGGCCAGCACGCCCATGCCGTCGAGGCCTGGCATCACCAGATCCAGCACCATGGCGTCGATGACGGGCGCGTCGGGGCCGGTCAGCGTGGCGATGGCGGCATCGCCGCTATCGACGACGATGGTCTCGTAGCCGCATTTTTGCACCATGTTTTCGACCAGGCGGCGTGCCACTGCGTCGTCGTCGGCGATCAAAATGCTGGCAGCCATGGCTTTCCCCGCGCGCTACAACTATCTGTCTCGAATCGGGGCACTCTCGCCGATGCCGATTAACGCACTCTTAAACGTTGCCGTCCCGCCTTTGCCTCGCTCCCGCAGCCGTTCCGATTGAACACAGGTTTCGAACAAGATGACCTCGCGCTCCACATCCGCCCTCCGCAGGCCGGCCGCTCAACGTAAGGCCAGCGGCAAGAAATCCGCGGCCAAAGCCAGGACCGGGAACAAGCCCGCCAAGCTGCCGGAATGGAACCTGGCCGATCTCTATACCGGTATCGACGCGCCCGAAGTCACGCGCGACCTCGCCAGACTGGATCTCGATTGCGTCGCGTTTGAGACCGACTACAAGGGCAAGCTTGCCGAACAGACCGCGGACGAGGGCGGCGGCGAGTGGCTCGCCGAGGCAGTGCGGCGTTACGAGGCGATCGACGATCTCGCGGGCCGTCTCGGCTCCTATGCCGGGCTGGTTCACGCCGGCGACAGCGTCGACCCCGCGATCTCCAAATTCTACGGCGATGTCTCCGAGCGGCTGACCAACGCGTCGGTGCGTCTGTTGTTCTTCGCGCTCGAGCTCAACCGGATCGACGATGCCGTGATCGAGCGCGCAATGCAGGCGCCGGAACTGGCGCATTATCGCCCGTGGATCGAGGATCTGCGCAAGGAAAAGCCGTATCAGCTCGAGGATCGCATCGAGCAGCTGTTTCACGAGAAATCCCAGAGCGGCTACGCCGCCTGGAACCGGCTGTTCGACCAGACCATCTCCGGCCTTCGCTTCAGGGTCGGGGCCAAGGAGTTGGCGATCGAGCCGGCGCTGAGCCTGTTGCAGGACCGCGCCGGCGAAAAGCGAAAGGCCGCGGGACAGGCGCTGGCGAAAACCTTCAAGGCCAACGAACGGACCTTTGCGCTCATCACCAATACGCTCGCCAAGGACAAGGAGATTTCCGACCGCTGGCGCGGATTCCAGGACGTCGCGGATTCGCGCCACCTGAACAATCGCGTCGAGCGCGAGGTCGTCGACGCGCTGGTCGGCTCGGTCCGCGCGGCCTATCCGCGGCTGTCGCATCGCTATTATCAGCTCAAGGCCGGCTGGTTCAAAAAGAAGAAGCTCGCGCATTGGGACCGCAATGCGCCGCTGCCGTTTGCCGCCACGGGCAGCATCGCCTGGCCGGAGGCGAAGAACATGGTGCTGACGGCCTACCGCGGATTCTCGCCGGAGATGGCCGGCATCGCCGAGCGGTTCTTCACCGATCGCTGGATCGACGCCCCGGTGCGTCCCGGCAAGGCGCCGGGCGCATTCTCGCATCCCACCACGCCGTCGGCGCACCCTTACGTGCTGATGAACTATCAGGGCAAGCCGCGCGACGTGATGACGCTCGCCCACGAGCTCGGCCACGGCGTGCACCAGGTGCTGGCGGCCAAGAACGGCGCGTTGATGGCGCCGACGCCGCTGACGCTGGCGGAGACCGCCAGCGTGTTCGGCGAGATGCTGACCTTCAAGCGGCTACTGGCGGAGACCAGGAGCGCCAAGCAGCGCCAGGCGCTGCTCGCCGGCAAGGTCGAGGACATGATCAACACCGTGGTGCGGCAGATCGCGTTCTATACCTTCGAGCGCGCCGTTCACACCGAGCGGAAGAACGGCGAACTGACCGCCGAGCGGCTCGGCGAAATATGGCTCAGCGTGCAGGGCGAGAGCCTGGGTCCGGCGATCGACATCCGTCCGGGCTACGAGAATTTCTGGATGTACATCCCGCACTTCATCCATTCGCCGTTCTATGTCTACGCCTATGCGTTCGGCGATTGCCTGGTGAACTCGCTCTATGCGGTCTACGAAAATGCGCAGTCAGGCTTCGCCGAGCGCTATCTGGCGATGCTGGCGGCCGGCGGCACCAAGCATTATTCCGAACTGCTCAGGCCGTTCGGGCTCGACGCCAAGGATCCCACCTTCTGGGAACGCGGGCTGTCGGTGATCGCGGGCATGATCGACGAGCTGGAGAGGATGGGCTGACCGGCGGGCGGGCAAAACCCGCCGGATCAGGGACAATTGGCCATCCGAAGCCCGCTAGTCGGTCGCAGGCGCACTTGGTGCAAAAAGGCCCATCGCCGTTGCTCTCCCGGATGGATTGCGGTAATTCCACGGCAAGACATCAAGCAATAACCGGAGACACCGATGGCAGAGCATAGCGAAGTGGCCTACACGACCGCTGACGGCAACGATTATGCAGCGCATGAGCAGACCTATGAAGGCTTCATCATGCTGGTGAAATACGGCACCGCCGCCGTCGTCTTCATCGTCGCCATGATGGCGCTTTTCCTGACCTGATCGTTGCGACGAACGCGCCGCCGCCCGGCGGCGCGAAGAAATTTTTCCGGTCGCAAAACCGGTATCTATCTCTGCAGAATAAGCGCTAGTTTGCTCGCGCGCGCGCCGCGCGCCGCCGGAGGCCTTATGAAGATTGCCGTTGCCAAGGAAATCGATCCCTCCGAGCCGCGGGTCGCGGCGTCGCCCGACACCGTGAAGAAATTCAAGGCGCTCGGCGTCGATGTCGCCGTCGAGCCGGGCGCCGGCATCAAGTCGGGCCTGCCGGATTCGGAATTCACCGCGGTCGGCGCCACCGTCAGCGCCGACGCGCTGAAGGATGCCGACATCATCATCAAAGTGAAGCGGCCCGAGGCTTCCGAACTCGCCAGATACAAGCGCGGCGCGCTGGTGATCGCGATCATGGACCCCTATGGCAACGACGCCGCGCTGAAGACGATGGCGGACGCCGGCATATCGGCCTTCGCGATGGAGTTGATGCCGCGCATCACCCGCGCGCAGGTGATGGACGTGTTGTCGAGCCAGGCCAATCTCGCCGGCTACCGCGCGGTGATCGAGGCGGCGGAAGCCTTCGGCCGCGCCTTTCCGATGATGATGACCGCGGCGGGCACCGTTCCGGCGGCGAAAGTGTTCGTGATGGGCGTCGGCGTCGCCGGCCTGCAGGCGATCGCGACCGCGCGGCGGCTTGGCGCCGTCGTCACCGCGACCGACGTGCGGCCTGCGACCAAGGAGCAGGTCGAAAGCCTCGGCGCCAAGTTCCTCGCGGTCGAGGACGAGGAATTCAAGAACGCCCAGACCGCCGGCGGCTATGCCAAGGAAATGTCGAAAGAGTATCAGGCCAAGCAGGCCGCGCTCACCGCCGAGCATGTCAAGAAGCAGGACATCGTGATCACGACGGCGCTGATCCCCGGCCGGCCGGCGCCGAAGCTCGTCAGCGCCGAGATGGTCAAATCGATGAAGCCGGGCTCGGTGCTGGTGGATCTCGCCGTCGAGCGCGGCGGCAACGTCGAAGGCGCGAGGCCCGGCGAAGTCGTCGATCTCGATGGCATCAAGATCGTCGGCTACACCAATGTCGCCGGCCGCGTCGCTGCCTCGGCCTCGGGGCTGTACGCGCGCAACCTGTTTTCGTTCATCGAGACCCTGATCGACAAGGCGAACAAGGCGCTAGCGGTGAACTGGGACGACGAACTGGTCAAGGCCACCGCGCTGACCAGAGACGGCGCCGTCATTCACCCGAACTTCCAGCCGAAGAGCTAAGGAGAGAGCCGCTATGGATCATATCGCGCAGGCCGTCGATCCCTTCGTGTTCCGGCTGTCGATTTTCGTGCTCGCCGTGTTCGTCGGCTATTTCGTGGTGTGGTCGGTGACCCCCGCGCTGCATACGCCGCTGATGTCGGTGACGAATGCGATCTCGTCGGTGATCGTGGTCGGCGCGCTGCTCGCGGTCGGCGTCGGACTGGTCTCGAGCGGCAGCGGCTGGGCGCGCGCCTTCGGCTTCGTCGCGCTGATCTTTGCCTGCGTGAATATCTTCGGCGGCTTCCTGGTCACCCAGCGCATGCTCGCGATGTACAAGAAGAAAACCAAGTGAGCGGCGTGCACCTCGTGGTGACGAAGACAATGGGGGCCTGAGATGAACGCCAATCTGTCTGCAATTCTGTATCTCGTGGCGGGAGTTCTGTTCATCCTGTCGCTCCGGGGGCTGTCGAGCCCGGCATCGAGCCGCCGCGGCAATTTCCTCGGCATGGCCGGCATGGCGATCGCCATCGGCACCACGCTCGCAAACCAC
>Ga0153916_10003116_pt1 | contig 12247 bp, 10 predicted proteins | sample Opewatmetagenome_FD_109642 | JGI IMG/M metagenome (GOLD analysis project Ga0153916, IMG submission 109642) | Freshwater wetland microbial communities from Ohio, USA - Open water 3 Core 3 Depth 4 metaG | ecosystem: Environmental > Aquatic > Freshwater > Wetlands | place: USA: Ohio, Lake Erie...
AGCCGTGCGGTCGCGCCGTACGGGCTGTACTACGCGCCCGACCCGTCCAGCCAGCGCGCCTGCACCATCGGCGGCAATGTGGCCGAGAACGCCGGCGGGCCGCACTGCCTGGCGTACGGTGCGACGACGAACCACGTGCTGGGCGTCGAGGTCGTGCTGGCCGATGGTGAAATCGTATGGCTCGGCGGTCACATGCGCGACGTGCCGGGCTACGACCTCGTCGGCGCGTTCGTCGGGTCGGAAGGCACGCTGGCGATCGCCACGAAGATCGTCGTGCGGCTGATGCGGATGCCCGAGTCGACGCGCACGCTCCTGGCGATCTTCGACAGCGTCGATGACGCGAGCAACGCCGTCTCGGCGATCATCGGGGCGGGCATGGTGCCGGCGGCGCTGGAGATGATGGACCGCAACATCATCGCCGCCGTCGAGCCCGTGCTGCACGCGGGCTACCCGCTCGACGCGGAGGCCGTTCTGCTGATCGAGGTTGACGGGCTGGAGGAGAGCACCCTCGAGCAGGCGACGGCCGTGCACCACATCTGCGACCAGCAGCACGCGCGCGAGATTCGCATTGCTGTGGAGCCGCAAGACCGCGAGTTGCTGTGGGCCGGCCGCAAGTCATCGATCAGCGCACTCGGCCGGCTGTACCCCAATTACTACGTGCTGGACGGTGTGGTGCCGCGCACCAGGCTGCCGGACGTGCTGCGTAAGGTGTACGCGATCGCCGAACGCCACGGCCTGGCCGTCGCGAACGTGTTCCATGCCGGCGACGGCAATCTCCACCCCAACCTCCTGTTCGATGAGCGGGAGTCCGGCGCGACAGCGAAAGTGCTGGAGGCCGGCGCGGAGATCATGCGCCTGTGCGTCGACGCCGGCGGCAGCATCACCGGCGAGCACGGCGTCGGGCTCGAGAAGCGCGATTTCATCGCGTGGGTGTTCGGACCGGACGATCTGGCTGCGATGGCGCGGCTCAAAGCGGCGTTCAACGCGGGCGAGCGCTACAACCCCTGCAAGGCGTTCCCAACGAGCCGCGGCTGCGGCGAGGTGAGCGCGGCGCACGTCCAGCGACTGGCGGCGGCGCTCGGGCCGGATGTCTATGTCTAGCGACACGGCGATGGCGCAGGTCGACGGATTTGTTGGTGCAGTTAGCCATACATTCGAATCTGACCAACTCATCCGCGACGACCTGTCACGCTACGCCGTCGATGGCATGGAACCGCGACTCTGCGTCGAGCCCATAACCACTTCGCAGATTCAGGCAGCCCTGGTTGAAGCGCAAAATCAGCACCTCGCGGTGGTGGCTGTGGGAGGTGCGCACCATCTGGGCGCGGGCAACATCCCATCAGCGTACGACCTCGCGCTGTCTCTGGCACGGCTGGGCCGCATCGTCGAGCACGAGCCAGCCGACATGACGGTCACCGTCGAGACCGGCGTGCAACTGGACACCCTCAACGCGCAGCTGGCCCAGCACGGGCAGTTCCTGCCGCTCGACCCGCCGTGCGGCGCCTCAGCGACGGTCGGCGGCGTGCTGGCGGCGAACACCTCCGGCCCGCGGCGCCACGCTTTCGGCACGGCGCGCGACTGGCTGATCGGCACGCGCGTTGTCCACCCAGACGGCACGGTCAGCAAATCCGGCGGGCGCGTGGTGAAGAACGTGACCGGCTACGACATGCACAAGTTGTATGTTGGCTCGCTCGGCACGCTGGGCGTGATCGCCGAGGCGACGTTCAAGCTCGCGCCGTTGCCCCGCGCGCAGTGGACGCTCGCGGCCGCCTTCGAGTCGGCGCAGGCGGCGTGCGTGTTCGTCCTGACGGCGCACGACGCCGGGATGGCGCTGCACGCTGCGGAGGTGTTGTCGCCCGCGGCCGCACAGGCCGCTGCGGGCGCGCCACACTGGCTCGTACTGGCGCGCGTGGCAGGCGGGCCGGACGCCGTCGAGCGCAGCCTGCGTGACATGCGACGACTCGCTGGCGGCGCGGTCACGGACCTATCGGACGGCGACGCTCTCTGGCAGGCATGGTCGCGCGAATTCCGGCCGAAGTCGCTGTCGCTTCGCGCGAGCGTGCTCCCGTCCTCCGTGGCGGAGACGATGGGCGCGTTGGAGCGTGCGCTCTCCGACGCGGGCGCGCGGCTGTCGGCGACCGTCGCTTCAGGTGTCGTCCGCCTGCAGTCCGACTCACAGGGCGAAGGTGCGGCCGAGTTCGTCGAAGGCGTCACCCAGATCGTTGCGAAGCGCGGCGGCTCGCTCATCGTCGACGCGGCACCGCCGCGCTTCAAGCAACAGGTCGACGTATTCGGCCCGGCGCGGGCGGACCTCGCGATCATGAGGCGGCTCAAGGATCAACTCGATCCGCAGCGCACGCTCGCACCCGGCCGCTTCATGGGGAGGCTGTAGTGACACAGGCGGCTGACGCCCCCAAGACGGCTGCAACGCCCTCGCTGCGCGAGGACATCGCCCGCTGCGTGCGTTGCGGCTTCTGTCTCCAAGCGTGCCCGACGTACCTCGAGCTGGGCATGGAGACCGATTCGCCGCGCGGGCGTATCGCGCTGATCGACGCGATGACGTCAGGACGCGCGCGGCCGACGCCGTCGTTGCTCGGCCACCTCGATCTGTGCCTGCAGTGCCGCGCGTGCGAGACGGCCTGCCCTTCGGGCGTGGCCTACGGCCGCATTATGGAGACGGCGCGGGCCACGGTCGTCGAGGGCGCGACGCGGCCGTTGTCGTGGCGGCTGCGCGCTGCAGCGCTTCGCGCGCTGTTGGGTCACCCGTGGCGATTGGCGGCGATCATGGCCGGGCTAAGGCTGTATGAGCGATCGCCGCTGCGGCCGCTGCTGCGGCGCGCAGGAAGCCTGCGCGTCGTTGGGCGCGTTGCGCAGGCGGACGCGTCGTTGCCCGAGCTGCACCGCGCGCCGTTCCGGCCGCCGGCACAGCTACCCGGCCTCAGCCAATCGGTCGCCATGCTCACGGGATGCGTCATGCCGTACATGTATCCGCGCACGCACGAAGCGACGGTACGCGTGCTCAACCGTCTCGGCTACCGCGTCATCTTCCCGGCCGATCAGACCTGCTGCGGCGCGTTGAGCGCGCACGCCGGCGACCGAGGGTTCGCGCGCGAGCTGGCGCAGCGGAACATCGACGCGTTTCTCGCCGCCGGCGCCGAGGCAATCATCGTGAACTCGGCCGGGTGCGGTTCGACGATGAAGGAGTACGGCGCACTGCTCGCCGGCGATCCTGCGTACGCTCAACCAGCTCGGCGCTTCGCGTCGATGACGAGGGACGTACTGGAGTTCGTGGCGGAGCACGATCTGGGCATCTTGGGCTCTGTACGGACGGCTGTCACGTACCAGGACTCATGCCACCTCGTGCACGCCCAGAAGGTGACGCGGGCCCCGCGCACGATCCTGGCGGCGATCCCGGGCATCGAGCTCCGTGAACTCGCTGCGCCCGACCGCTGCTGCGGCAGCGCCGGGCTGTACGGCCTCGTGCAGCGCGAGATGTCGCAGCGGCTGCTCGAACGCAAGATGGACGACGTCGCGGCCACGGGCGCCACGACGATCGCGACGGCGAACCCCGGCTGCATGGCGCAGCTCGAGACCGGGCTCCGCCAGCGACGCATCGAGGGGCGCGTGGTACACGTCATCGAACTGCTGGACGAGGCGATGCGCGCGGCTTTGGCGACCAGAGGCATGCCATGACCCCGATCCATGTCCGCGCAAATCCGGGCGACGTCGCGAGCGCGGTGCTGCTCGTCGGCGATCCGGGCCGCGCTACACGCACCGCCGAGTTGCTCGACGGCACGCGCTGCTACAACGACTTCCGCGGCCTGCTCGGCTACACGGGCACGTGGAACGGCACGCCCGTCTCCGTGCAGACGACGGGCATGGGCTGCCCGAGCGCGGCCATCGTATGCGAGGAGATGGCAATGCTCGGCGCGCGCCTGCTGATCCGGCTGGGGACGTGCGGTGCCGTGCAGCCGGAGATGCGCGCGACCGACCTGGTCATCGCCACCGCCGCCTGTCCGCTGGACGGTACCACCGCGACGTATCTCGACGGCGACCGCTATGCGCCGGCCGCGAGCTACCGCGTCGTGCGCGCGCTCGTCGATGCGACGGAGCGATCCGGCCGGCGGCATCACGTCGGCGTGATTGCGACGGAGGACGCGCTGTACCACGTCCGCGCGGAGTGGGCTGAGCGCTGGCAGCGCCGCGCCGTGCTGGCGCAGGAGATGGAGGCCAGCGCCATCTTCACGGTGGCGGCGCTGCGCGGCATGGAGGCCGGCTGCGTGCTCGTCGCGTCGAACGACGCGGGCCAGCACGAGCGGCTGCCCGACGCCGAGCTGAAGCCGGCGATCGACGCGATGATCCGCATCGGGCTGGACGCGGCGGCCGCGCTCAGCCGCTAAGCCCACGCACGGCCTCGAGGATGCGCTCGACGTTCTCCCGCAGCGGCCGCGCGCCATCGACGCGCAGCCGTGCGCGCGGCGCGATCTCGTCCGGAGGCTCGAAGCGGGCGCGCTGCGCCACGTAGATCTCCCACCGCGCATCGGACGCCGCCTGCGGCTCCCCCGCGCGTCGCGCCAGGTGCGCACGGACCGCCGCCTCCTCCGCCACCACCTCCACGGCGACGAGCGGCACGCCAGCGGCGGCCGCAACACGTTGAGCGGCGCCGCGATCGCTGCGGCGCGCGTACGTCGCGTCCAGGATCACGCTGTGGCCCTGGCGCAAGTGCGCCGCCGCGCGCGCGTGCATCTCCTCGTACACGCGCTCGCGCGCTTCTTCCGTGTATACGCCGTGGCCGTACGGCACGTGCTCGTGCGCCCCGGGCGGCACGCCCAGCAGCTCTCGCCGCGTCACGTCGGAGCTGAGCAATGCCGCACCAAGACGGCCCGCAAGGCCGCCGGCGACGTAGCTCTTGCCGGAGCCGGAGAGTCCCGCCATCATCACCGCTGCGCGCGGATACGCCGTCGCCGCGCAAGAGTGTGCCAGCTTGAAGTATGCGCGCGCCCTCTGGCGCGCCGCTGCACGCTGTTCGGCCGGCACCTCCGACTCGTCGAGCTGCAGGCTTTCGACCTTGCCACGGACGTACGCGCGATAACAGCGGTAGAAGTCGAGCACGCACGGGAGCGTCTCGTCACCGGCCTCGCCCAGATAGGCACTGATCAGCTCGTCGGCCAGATCCGGCCGGCCGCGGAAGTCGAGATCCATCGCCAGGAAGCCGATGTCACCGGCCACGTCGCCGTAGCGGATGCGGTCGTTGAACTCGATGCAGTCCATGACGCATATCTCGCCGTCCTTGGCGATGACGATGGCGTCCGATCGCAGGTCGCCGTGACAATCACGCGTGCGACCGTTCGCGGCGCGTGCGGCGATGAGCGTGGCGTTGTCACGCAGAAATCGCTCGACGTACGCACGAATCTCGTCCAACCCCTCCCGCGTGAGCGTGCGACCGACGAACGGACCCGTCTGGTCGAAATTCTCTTGCCAGTTGAGCCGCAGCACGTCGATGCCACCGAAGGCCGCGATGTGGCCGTTGGTCTCGGAGGCGCGGTGGAACGCGGCGATGACGTGCGCGATGGCGCGGATATCGTCGCCCGTGACCGCGCCGCGGGCGAGCAGCGCCGGCATCATGCGGTCGGCCGGCATGCGCCGCATCTGCACGGCGTACTCCAGCGGTTCGCCCTCGCCGCCGACGCGGTAGCCGCCGTCGGCACGCACGACTGGCACGACGCCCAGGTATACGTCCGGGCAGAGACGGCGGTTGAGCCGTACCTCCTCCTCGCACATCAACCGGCGGCGCTCCAGCGTGCTGTAGTCGAGGAAGTGGAGCTCGATCGCCTTCTTGATCTTGTAGGCGTAGGGCCCGGCGAGCAGCACGTAGGAGATGTGCGTCTGGATCAGCTCGACGCCGTCGACCTCGTGGGCATAGGCATCAGGCGAGCACAACGCCTCGATCAGTTCAGGCAGGGGAGCACTCACCACAGCCTCCGGTGTGTCTCGCGGCCTGCCGCGCGTCGCCAGTGTGGTTGGCCGCACAGTAGGCCGTCAACAGCCGTCCGGCACACCATCAGCCGAGCTTGCGACGCACGAGCTCCGCCAGCGGCTCCTCGGGACGTGCACCCACGTGGCTGATCACCTCCGCCGCCGCGATACCGCCGACACGGCCGCAGGCGGCGAGCGGCATGCCGCGCGTCAGGCCGTACAGGAAGCCGGCCGCGTAGGCATCGCCCGCGCCGGTCGAGTCCACCACGTGCGCCACGGGCTCGGCGTCGATGACGTGCACCTCGTCCCCGGCAACAACCACCGATCCCTTTTCGCTGCGGGTCAGCGCGGCCACCTCACACTTGCTGCGGACGTGCTGGAGCGCCTCGTCGAACGTGCGCGTCCTGTATAGCGACATGATCTCGTGTTCGTTGGCGAACAGAATATCGACGTGGTGCTCGACGAGATCCAAGAACTCCTCGCGGTGGCGCTCGACGCAGAACGGGTCGGACAGCGAGATCGAGACCTTGCGGCCGGCGTTGTGCGCGATGCGGGCCGACTTCAGGAACGCCTGCTTGGCCCCCGGCGGATCCCACAGGTACCCCTCCATGTAGGTCACCTGTGAGCCAGCTATCAGCTCCGGCTCCACGTCCTCGGGCTCCAGTTCCGTGCCCGCGCCTAGGAAGGTCTGCATGGTGCGCTGCGCATCGGGCGTGACGACGATCAGGCAGCGCCCCGTCGGCGAGCCGGAGCGCGCCGAGGGTACATCGAACGCCACGCCTGCGGCGCGGATGTCGTGCCGGAACACCTGCCCGAGCTGGTCGCCATTAACCTTTCCGATGTAAGCGCCACGGCCGCCCAGAGACGCAAGCGCCGCCATCGTGTTGCCGGCCGATCCGCCGGAGACTTCGACCGCCGGTGGCATCAGCGCGTACAGCTCCTCAGCCCGGCCGGCGTCGATCAGTGTCATCGCGCCCTTCGTGAGTCCGTACGCGACGAGAAACGCTTCGTCCGCGTGCGCGATGACGTCGACCATCGCGTTGCCCATACCCACGACGTCGAACCGCGTGTCCGCCACGATCGCCCTCCCCCGCGTGCCCCGCTCGCGACGCACCGCAGAGGGAATACCGGCTGCTCCGCCGACTGTCAATCCGGGCGTCGGCAAGTCGTGATTCGCCGCGCGCTGGACCCGGCTGTCCATTATGTCTTGCCATCGCCGCCACACGCCTTTCGTCACAGGAACATGTGACACAAACAACTCCGCCTGCTACTATCGTGCCCGAGCAGACAATTCACGCAAGGAGGCAGACCGATGCGCAGATTCGCCTTGTTGATCCTCCCCGTCATGCTGGCTGGAGCCATCGCCATCGGCTGCGGCGGTGGGGGTAAGAAGACCATCAGCATTCCGGGCGGCGGCAAGATCGACGTCAGTGGAAAGGTGCCATCCAACTTCCCCAGCGATTTCCCCGTGTACAAGGGAGCTAGCGCCCAGGGCAGTTACACCGGCACACAGAACGGCATCACCGGCTCGGTCGTCACCTGGCAGACAGGCGACAGCCTCGACAAGGTGAAGAGCTTCTACGACCAGGAGTTCAAGAGCGGCCCCTGGAAGTCAAGCTCGACGGGCAACGCCAACAACACAGCCTTCTGGGTGGTCGACAGCCCGGACGGCAAGCAGGCGGCCTACGTCGGCGCCACCAACGACGGCAAGAACACGTCGATCATCGTTACCATCGGCGACAAGAGCGCCATCTCCGGTGGCGGCAACGAGGAAGCGTCGCCGAGCAGCTCCAGCTCGTCATCGGACCAAACGTCTACGTCGAGCAGCGGCGACACCACGCCTTCGGCAGCCGCGACGCTCCCCGCCGAGGCGAAGCTCGCGTCCGACTTCCCGACGGACCGTGTACCGTTCCCCAGCGGCGCCCGCGTCACCAACACCTCCTCCCTCACCAGCGGCGGTGTCAAGACGTTCTACGTCGAGATCTACGTGAAGGACACACCGGGCAACGTGAACGACTACTTCAAGAATGAGCTGCCCAAGCACAACTGGACCAACTCTCTGTCGTCGGAGTCGAACGGCGAGTTCTTCCAGACATACAGCGGCGCGGACTCGTCGAGCAACGAGGGTGTGACGCTCAACGTCTCCCAATCCGACACGCCCGGTTACACAAAGGTCGAGCTCACGGTCATGCTTCCCGGATAAGTACGTCCGTCCTAGCAGATCCCAAGCCAGGGCCTCGGCCGATTAGGCCGGGGCCCTTTCGTGTGGTTCAATCTCCCTGCAGACACGAGGCGGCCGAGGTGGCAACTCCATGATCTCAGTCGAAGAAGCGCTGGAACGCATCCTCTCTTACGTGAGCGTGCTCGCCGCCGTCGAGCAGCCCATCCTCGAATCGGTCGGCCAGGTCGTTGCGGAGGATGTCGTGTCCGGCATGGACATTCCGCCGTACGACAACACGGCGATGGACGGCTACGCGGTGCAGGCGGCCGACACGACAGGCACGACGCTGGAGCAGCCGGTCAGGCTGAAGGTGATCGGCGAGCTTGCGGCGGGCTACCTGTACGACGGCGAGGTGACGCCCGGCACCGCTGTGCGCATCATGACGGGCGCGCCGATGCCGCGCGGCGCCGACGCCGTCGTGCCGTTCGAGGAGACAGACGAGCCAGAGGGTCGCGCGTTCGGCTCGTTCGCGAAGTCGCGCGACGTGGTCGGCGTGCTGAAGGCGGCGGCGGCCGGCGCGAACATCCGCTACGCGGCAGAGGACGTGCGTCGCGGCCAGGTGATCATCGCGAAGGGCTCCGCGCTGCACCCGGCGCAGATCGGCGTGCTGGCGTCGCTCGGAAAGGCAACGGTGCGCGTGCACCGGCGGCCGGTGGTTGGCATCCTCTCGACGGGCGACGAGGTGCAACAGCCCGGCGAGCCGCTGCGGCCTGGGCAGATTTATGACAGCAACGCCTACAGCATCGCCGCGATGGTGCAGGCGTGCGGCGGCGTCCCGCGCCGCTTGGGGATCGCGAAGGACACGGTAGAGGCGCTGACGGCGAAGCTGCGCGAAGGGCTGGACGCGGACATGCTGGTGACGTCGGCCGGCGTGTCGCGCGGCGACTATGACGTGGTCAAGGACGTGCTGGCCCGGGAGGGCGAGGTCAACTTCTGGACCGTGCGGATGCGGCCAGGCAAGCCCCTCGCGTTCGGCGCGTTCCAGTCAGGCGGACGGCGAGTGCCGCACATCGGGCTGCCCGGCAACCCGGTGAGCTCGATGGTGTCGTTCGAGCTGTTCGGGCGGCCGGCGATCTTCAAGATGCTGGGGCGCACCGACTGGCAACGGCCGGTGGTCCGCGCTATCGCGGAGGAGGCGATCCCCAACACTGATGCGCGGCGAGTCTTCGCGCGGGCCATCGTCACGAAGCGCGGCGGTCGATACTACGCAGCGCTCACCGGGCCGCAGGGCTCCGGCATCTTGACGTCGATGGCGGTGGCCAACGCGCTGGCCGTCGTACCGGAAGACGTGCCGGGCGTGCAGGCCGGCGACGAGATCGATGCGATCTTGCTGGAGTAGCGCCTCACATCTCGACGCTGAAGCGCGAGAAGCCACAGCTTGCGTCGCTGTACTCGCACTCGACGTTCTCGACTTTGGCGAAGCGCGGGCCGATGCGCACGCTCTCGAGCAGCCCGTCGAGCGCGGCCTGCTCGCCTTCGGCGACGAACTCGACGTTGCGGCCGTCGTCGCTGTTGCGCACCCAGCCCGTGATCCCGCGCGACACCGCCTCCTGCCGCACGAACTCGCGGAACCCGACACCCTGGACGCGGCCCGTGACCAGTGCCTGCAGCCTCTTCAGCGGCGCACCTCCCCCTGTTTGCCCCCGGTGCATAGTGTACGCGAGATACTGACTCGAATCGTCATCGGAACGCTATTCTCAGGCGAGCATTGTGCGGCGGGCGGAGGCCGAGCGGCGGGGCCCGTGTTATCCTCCCGGCGATGCGCGTCGTTTTCATGGGCTCCCCCGAGTTTGCGCTCCCAACGTTACGGAAACTCATCGAGGCCGGCCACGAGGTCGTCGCGGTGTTCACGCAGCCCGACCGGCCCGTGGGGCGCGGCCGCCGCCTGGCTCCGCCTCCCGTGAAGGCGTTCGCCATGGAGCGCGGGCTGGCCGTCTATCAGCCCCTCTCCATTAGCAAGCACGACGTGGTCGCCGAGCTGCGCCGGCTCGCGCCGGATGTCGGCGTGATCGCCGCATACGGGCAGATCCTCAGACAGCCGGTGCTCGACGTGCCACCGCTGGGCGTGCTCAACGTCCACGCCTCGTTGCTGCCGCGCTGGCGAGGGGCGGCGCCGATCCCGGCGGCGATCCTCGCCGGCGACGAGGTCATGGGCGCGACGATCATGCAGGTGCGGCTGGCGCTCGACGCCGGGCCGATGCTGGCGCGCGTCGAGGTGCCGATCGGGCCGGACGACACGACGGCGTCGCTGACCCCGCGCATCGCCGAGGCCGGGGCGGCGCTGCTGGTCGACATGCTGCCGAGATGGGCGGCGGGCGCGATCGCGGCGGAGGAGCAGGACGAGCGTCTGGCGACGTACGCGCCGCAGATCGAGAAGGCAGACGCGCTCATCGACTGGGAGCGTGACACGACGGAGCGTGTCCAGCGCAAGGTGCGCGCGTACAACCCGTGGCCGGTCGCCTACAGCCACCTCGACGGGCAGCCGCTGCGTATTCTCGAGTGCAGCCCCGCGCCGCGGCCCGCCGAGGCGCCGCCGGGCACGATCCTGGCGGCCGGAGCGGCGTTCTGCGTCGTCACTGCGGATGCGGCGGTCGAGGTGACGCGCGTGCAGGGGCCGGGCGGCAGGGCGATGGCGGCGGCCGACTATCTGCGGGGCCACCGCGGCATCATCGGCGCGCGGCTTGCCAGCCGCCTTTGATTGTCCGGGGCGCATGACCGTTATCACTCTTCGGTCGCGAGTGCTAATCCTCGCGGCCGCGAAGACCGTGGCGTTTTCCGTTAGCACTCTCAGGTCACGAGTGCTGATCGTGGCGGCTGCGTGCGTGGTCGGTACGTCAGGGCTAACTTGAACGACTGATGAGACGCACATAGCAGAACCTTTCGAGGCGCCGCCGCCGAACGTTCAGCGTGCCCCACGACGACGGTAGCAGGGAGGCCCGGGACCTCCAAGCGGGCGATGTCACATGGCGGAGAGCGGTCAGCCGGCAGCCGCCGGCCGGCATGATGTGGCAGGTCGTCGCAGGCCGGTTCTGCGTGGCGCGATTGGCGAGCAGGAGGGGCTGACGGTGTGCGCCGGAGAAGATGCTTCGCTTCGCTCAGCATGACGGGGCTGGCGAGCGCGAGGGTGGGCGGACAAGCGCTGACGGTATGTGCCTGAGAAGGCACTAGCGTGCGGGCGCCGGCAGCAAGTCGGCGAATACGAATCCTTCGCGCTCGACCACCTCGCCCGGGATTACGGGGACCGGCGAGCGGAACATCGGCCCCGCGGACACGAAGGTGTGGAATTCGCCACGCTCACCGCACGGATCGGCAGAGGCAGGCAGCTCGTCCAGCAACCGCTCGTCCCAGACCCGTCCGGCAAAGGCACGCGAGATCTGGCGCGGGTCGACGCACGTGACATGCGCCCGCACACCGGCGGCGAGCATCGTGCGAGCAAGCCGGTCGGTCGGTTCTTGCCAGAGCGGGAATAGCGGCTCCAGCCCCGTGCCGGCCAGGTTCTTCTCGCGGTACGCGCGGATGTCCTCCAGGAACAGATCGCCGAACGCGATGGCCCGAACACCTTCGGCCACCGCGCGACGAACCATGTCCTGCATCCGCTCCTCGTACTGCTCGTTGGTACACGGGTTCGGGATCGGCAGCGGCCAGAGGGGCAGCCCGGCCGCGTCGGCCTGCGCCTGCAGCAGCTCTCGCCTGACGGCGTGCATCGCGACGCGGTCGTACGCTTCATTCACCGTCGTGAGGAGGGCGACGACCTCAACGTCTTGCCTCTGCCTGAGGACGTGCAGCGACCAGGCGCTGTCCTTGCCGCTGCTCCAGGACAGGAGTGTGCGCAGACGGTGTGGCGACGACATCAGCCCATGCTAGCCGATCGGATTCAGCGGGCGCGAGCGCATACGATCGCGTCGTCGTGCGAGCGGGGGACGCGGTGGGCGGACACGCGCTGACGGTGTGCGCCGGAGAAGATGCTTCGCTTCGCTCAGCATGACGGGGTTTGGCGAGCACCAGGGGGCGGACACGCGCTGACGGTGTGCGCCGGAGAAGATGCTTCGC
>Ga0153916_10003117_pt1 | contig 12247 bp, 8 predicted proteins | sample Opewatmetagenome_FD_109642 | JGI IMG/M metagenome (GOLD analysis project Ga0153916, IMG submission 109642) | Freshwater wetland microbial communities from Ohio, USA - Open water 3 Core 3 Depth 4 metaG | ecosystem: Environmental > Aquatic > Freshwater > Wetlands | place: USA: Ohio, Lake Erie, Old...
GAAACGGAATGTGACGATTTTTTGGGCTCCAAGCTCAAAATTAATCATCTTGTTGGCAGACACCGGCAGATCACGGATGATCGTTTCATCCAGGTTGACGACTTGAGCGAACTTGAAGTCTTTCCAGAGTCTACAGGATACACTTATCGGTGAGGATTGGGTATTGTATCCCCGCAGGATTAAGCCTGCCCCACTCTCGTCGAGTTTAATCGCTGTGAGCATGAAATCCTTGCTCATATTTTCCACCATCGAACAAGCATAGCTGAGTGTTCCTGGATGGATTTTTACTTCCATTGCCTTCATGGGTGCATTAAATTCTCTTGCCAGATGTATGGAGTTTCTCCAATCTTCACCCGCCGGGATGATGGCATACGCGAACGACTGTTTGCCAGGCATTTGGGCGTCTGGAGTCTCGACTCCCATCGGTCCTGCATGACCCTTGCGCGTATTGATATCATCTCGAGACAGCCAACCCACGCTTCTGATCAAGGTGAGGGCCATCTCGACATTCCCGGATTGATTTTTTAATACCTCTACTTCAGGAAGGCCGCGATTGGCAACGGTCAGGCTGAGCTGCCCATTGGTAATGGTGGTGAATTCCCGCTGTGGTGCTTCGGGCCGGGGAGGTTCTTCCCAGGTGTCATCATGCTGAGGAAGACCGATTGGACGTTCGACGAGATCGAAATGCCCATCATACCAGGCAGTATCCGTGTAGAACGGGGCTGGGAAATGAACTCTTATGCGGTGATCGCCTGCCTGGTTGTCTATCTGCGAATTAATATCTATTCGTGGTACACCCCGGACCAAAGTGATCTCACTTTCAATTTCAATCCCAATTTTTTGACTACCACGTGACTTTCTGTCATCTGCCAGTTTGCGGGGTATGATGAGACGATACCCGACCTGCATCTTTTGAATCAAGGGGCTTATCTGGCATTCGATCCTGATAGGTTTTGCCGTGAAGGTTTGATCACGTAGCGGCGGGCAATAATTATATACATCACCGCAATCACCACCATCGATAAAGCGATTTTGCCCGGTGTATGTCTGGTGATTCCATTTATCGGTAATCACTAAACTACCATCAGCACGATTTGGCTCAACAGTAAAATACTCATTTTCTATCTTGTATAGGGGCTTGGTGTGTTGAGTCTCTTGTCTCTTGAAGAATTCAGAGAATAATGGTAGTTTGGATAATTGTTTCATCATGGGTAGGAACGCTTTCACCCACCAGCGCGACTTGATTGGTTCTGGCGCTGATACGTTCCCTCCCGATACGCCACGTACCCAATACGTTTTATATCCGTGTGCTGGAACTTCCTTGGCCAGGAATGACAGGGAGATTTCCGGATCAGAGCTGGCTCTAATAAGAAATTCAGCTACCGTTGGATCTTCCAGGAATACTTCAACCATTGCCAGGCTTTTTTGCCACTCATCCCGATTCACTTTCCCATGTAGAGATAGTGTGACATGGATGATCACACGGTCATTTTCCCGTTGTATCTCGAGGTGCGTAAGCATCATACCCGCCACATTTCCCTCGTTAATCATGCTCAGGGCCTGTCTCAGTGCTTTCTTATCCATGACCATGTTGATCAAGTCATGCTGACCAATCCCATTCTGAGCATAATCGACCACAATTCCTTCACTATCGAGCACCTCAATCGATGTAAATCCAACGGGAAGTGTATAACCGAGCTTCACGAGATTGGTCACTGCCCCATCATTTGGATTGAAGACCATAATAGTTGAAAGCATTTCCCGCTCGTTTTCAATTGTCATCGACTCAGATGGAAAGCGCGTATCCACGTGATCGCTGACCTGTTCCAGGCTTTGTAGGGCCAGCGTCTGGTTGATCTGTTCTACCCGGTCGAAGCGTATAGCCATCTCGCGCGCTACTTGATCGATGGTTGTTCCACAGATCGAATCATGCGCATGGCACTGCATGAGCAATCGCCAGGCATAATCGATAATCGGCTGAGTAGGATGTAATTGCTTCTTCCTATCATTCTGATCTTTAATAAGGATGGGATGATCCTGAGCCAGCAATTCTGCCCAGGCACTAAATGGCTCTACCCAGCTCAGCAAGCCAATCTCACAAAATTGGTTACATTGTTTTATGCCAATACGAGTTGATAACACATTTTGCAATAATGGGCTGTACTTAGACTCCCGCAACTCTCCTATAACCTCGAGTGATTGCTCGTTGCAATGGTCTGCAAAAGATCGTAATTCATGAAAATATGCACTAAGGGTGGAGTGGATCAGTGTATCCTCGTGAGGCTCCAGCTGATATGCATTTAATGCCTTGGCAAGCTCCCACGATGGCTCCGCATGGTCTGTGCCGTTCATCAGGAGGAGATGCCCTGAAGGAGAGTGAGATACCAGCGATTGGCTCAGGTGCATAATTTCTTTAGCAAATTTAGCCGCATTGGATGGGTTTAGGCTAGCCGCGTTGCTGTAACTATCGAGCATGTAAGCCAACAGCACCTGGGAGCCATCAGGGGCTTTCCATATGAGCTCAGCGGGTTGGTCGCTCAATCCTCGCCATAAGCAGGCTGCATCAATCCCGAATCCCTGCAGGATTTGAGGCATTTGGCTGATGTGCCCGAAAGAGTCAGGCAAATATCCTATCAGCATCCTGCCCCCATATTTTTCACCTAGCTTTTTGCCTTCAAGCAGGTTACGGATAAGCGATTCAGGTGCGACCAGGAATTCATCAGGGCTGACATACCATGGACCAATCAAGATTCTTCCATCAGTAATGAGGGAGATTAATTCTGGCTCTCGTTCCGGTCGGATAGCTAGGTAATCCTCAAGCGAGATCGTTTGTCCATCCAGCATAAAGTATTTATAGTCGGGTTGCGCCTTCAGGATTTCCAATAACTGATCGAGCAAATGAATCAGTTTAAAACGAAATTGCTCGAATGTCAGATACCATTCACGGTCCCAGTGGGTATGTGATATCAAATGGAGTGTGCTCATATTTATCTCGATGAAGTGCAGGATTGTTTGGGTAGATATTCAATCGGAGTGGGTAATTTTATTCTCCAGGACCTTGATTTCTTCCTGTATCGCTGGGATGATATTTTCAAGCGGAATGATAGTTTTTTCAGGTTTGTCGCGTAATTTGAACTCGACTCCACCGTTTTTAAGCGAGCGCTCGCTGACTGTAAGCCGAATGGGAACACCGATCAAATCCGCATCATTGAACTTGATCCCTGGACTTTCCATGCGGTCATCGAATATGCATTCTATCTGCTCTCCAGCCAGCTGCGCATAGATTGATTCGGCAATTTCAAGGCCTCTTCCTGCGTCATTAGTGCTTTTCCAAGGCAGGGATACCAGGTGAGCCTGGAAAGGAGAAACATTGATAGGCCAGATCAAGCCGTGCTCATCGTGATGCTCTTCAGCAATACAAGCTAACAACCTGCCTGAGCCGATACCGTAGGATCCCATCACGATTGGATGCGCTTGTCCTTTCGCATCCAGATAAGAGCAGCCCATAGATTCACTGAAGTGGGTGCCGAGCTTAAAGATATTGCCAACCTCTACACCACGAGCTGAATGTACTCGATTTCCACACTCGATGCATGCGTCTCCATCCTGTGCTGCCGTGATGTCGGCTACCAGGTCAGCAACATAATCACGACCGTAGTTCACGTTGCGCAGATGATAGCCCTCGATATTCGCTCCGGATACGAGGTTTGGCGAGGACGGGATCAAATCATCCACAACTGTTAAAACACTGTGCAATCCGACCGGTGAAGCATATCCTGGAACTGCACCCACAGCCCTGATTTCATCATCCATAGCTGGGCGTAACGCTATGGCATGCAATGTGTTGGCCAATTTGGTCTCACTGACTTCCATATCACCGCGCACAATGACAAAGACGAACCGTTCAACCTTTTCAGCACCCTCGAGCACCGTAGCAACCAAAAAAACCGCCTTGGCAGTCTTATGCGTCGGGAGAGAAAGGTAGGCAGCTAACTCGTCGATGGTCTTCGAGTTTGGGGTGGCAACTTTGTCAAGTGCTAATGGCGGCTCATCAGATTGCAAGGTCTTTTTTACCCTGGCAATCTGTTTATTAGCTGAATACCCACAGATATCGCAGATCATGAGCGTATCTTCACCGATCGGATTCAGGTACATGAATTCATGGGCAATCTGACCACCCATGATACCCGTATCCGATTTCACTGTAATGACGGGCAGGGCACAGCGCTTGAATATATTAAGATAGGCATGATAGTGTGCCTCATATTGTTTATCGAGACCTTGCCAATCTGCATCCAGGCTATAACTATCTTTCATCGTGAATTCCCTGGCACGTATAAGGCCGGCACGCGGGCGTGGATCATCTCGCCATTTTGTCTGGATATGATAAAGCAATTGGGGCAGCTGCCGGTAAGAATGGATTTCTTTACGCATCAGGTCTGCAACCACTTCCTCATGGGTCATGGACAGCACCATCGGGTGGTTATTTTTATCTGTAAAGCGCCCCATCTCGCTTCCGATCTTATACCAGCGGCCAGACTCCTGCCAGATTTCTGCTGGATGGACAACCGGCATGGTAATTTCCTGGCCACCAATGGCATTTATCTCCTGGCGCATGATATCTTCTATTTTGTTCAAAGAGCGCCTGGCCAGAGGCATATAGGTGAATATGCCCGCAGCTAATTGGCGGATAAAACCAGCCCTGAGCAGTAATTGATGGCTGGGGATTTCAGCTTCTGTCGGGATTTCCCTGATGGTCTGGCTGAATAAACCTGACATCCTCATAGCACGCCTCCAGATATAAAACACCCTCTGGTTTTCAATCCAGAGGGTGTTTCAATTGTCGAACTATTCCTTAACCTGACAAGCACCATCAGATCGAAAGCCAGCGTAGATTCCGAATGGTAGGTAAAGGGAGGTTCGGGCTTGTGGAATTCATAATAAATAAGTTTACCATGGGATGAAACAGAGTCAAGTCAAAACGACCTTCGTTTCTTAGCCACATCCCTTCCATCAGACCGATGTAAACCCGCTGTATTCGCCAGCTCAACCGCCGATCGGTATTCTTGAGCAGTGATCAGGCGATTCAATTCTGGGTAAATATGAGCTTTATAAGCTGGACGGTATTGGTCCATTAGATTCAGGTACGTATTCGGTGAGAGTTCGTCGGCTATAAATTTGACGATTTTCTCAGTCCCTGCAAGCGCATTAGGCAAGACCAGGTGCCGAATAAGCAATCCGCGCACAGCGATACCGCTTGAATCGACCCGCAAATCTCCCACCTGCCGATGCATCTCCTTTACTGCTGCCTGGTTAACCTCAGGATAATTCGGGATCCTGGAATATTTGAGACCATGTTCAGGAGCGCTGTATTTCATATCCGGCATATAGATATCAATCACCCCCTCAAGAAGTTTCAACATCTGCAATGAATCATAACCGCCGGTGTTATAAACCAAGGGAATATGTAACCCTGCATTAGCTGCTATAAGGATCGCAGCCATGATTTGCGGTATTACATGACTTGGCGATACAAAGTTGATATTGTGGCATCCATATTCCTGCAGCTTGAGCATAATTACGGCGATATCCTCAATTTCCATGTCTTCACCAAAATCGGTCTGGCTGATATCATGATTCTGACAGTATACACATTTGAGGTTACAGCGCGTGAAGAAGATGGTCCCTGAGCCATTCCAACCGCTCAACGGATATTCTTCACCATGATGGGGAGCAAAGCTGCTGATTTTTACCCTTTCGCCGGTTCGGCATGCACCTAATTTACCTGCCAGGCGATTCACAGGGCACCTGAGGGCACACACATCACAGATAGCTAAATGCGCATAGGCTTCATTCACCCGTGCTTGAAGCACACCATTGGCTGAAAATTTAATATAACCGGGCAGATGTTGGCTCACATGACCCAATCACGGACGAGGTGATAAATGCTATTATTATAATAAATCTAAATAAACGAGCTGCACGAAAAGAACCTATCATGGTTTATGCGTATAGGCAGGATTAACTTGTGACTGCGTACATCTGGTCAGGAGTCAGGATGTGGGGGAATTGTTCCCGAAGCATTTTCCTGGCTTCGTAACACATGTGGCATGCATCTGCATACGCGTTATTCATAGGTAAATGATATTGCTCAGCTAATTTAACAGGACCTCCCTCTAAGAGCGGGCCAATAATTGGATGACTGGAAGGGTTAAAATCCTGACATATTTTTTTTATCGAGTCTGAAAGCATATTACCAATGGAAATGCCCTGGCATATATGGAGATTACCGAACGAATCCAGATGCACCCGACCTGGATTGGTCAGGTCCTCGTGTGGGCATTCCGTAAATAGCTGCGATCTATACAGGGCTGCTTTCGGAACCAATTTATCCGCCGCCCTTCCACGATACATAATTGAGGCTGGTTCAGGAGGAATCTGGCCGACGGTCGAAATACCCGGGCATTCTGGCTGCTCGATGGTGATGACACCAATTGGGATATTCAATTTATCTGCTGCGATGCTGGCATTTTTTGATTGCTGGCTGACTTTTTCTGAAAAGTGAAACAGGTCGCTGCTGATAGAGAGATCATCTACCTTGCCGGCTAAAGGGGAAAGCCACAATAAGGCATCCTCTGCCGATGTTGCCCAATAACTATTCGTCACAATTCCAACCTTAAATCCTCGCTCGACGGCCAGGCTAATACCAGCCAACATTACCTGATAATAAAGAAAGGGTTCTCCCCCTTCAAAATAGATCCACTCCACCGATCCCGTTTCTATCGCCTGTTGTAAAATATCATCGATCAGGCTGAGAGACATGGTTCCACTTTGCCATGGACTTCCCCAGACAAAACAATGGTCACATTCAAAGGTACATTGGTAAGTCAATAACAGGTGCAATCCGTTGAGTTCCATAGCTACTCCGATTTTTCTTTTAATGAATACACTTCTGGATTCACACAAAAAGGCAATCGTTCACCACGTAGCCCAGCCAGCAGGTTTTCACAAGCCACCTCAGCCATTTTCCGGCGAGTCTGCTGGGTGGCAGATCCTATATGAGGGACGATCAGGAAATTGGGCAGCTGATACAGCGGGTGAGAAGGTGGTAATGGCTCTGGCTCGGTGACATCCAAGGCTGCTGCCTTGAGTCGGTTATTTTGTAACGCAATTGCTAAGGCAGCTGTGTCTACGAGAGCACCTCGCGCTGCGTTGATCAGGATAGCTGATGGTTTCATGAGCTGCAGCGTATGCTGATTAATCAATCCCCGGGTCTCTGTAGTGAGGGGTGCATGCAAACTGACGATATCACTGCTGGCGAGCAGCTCTTCCATGGTCACCCTGGAGGCAAAATCAACATTATTTTCGTTTGGATCGCAGTACAAAATATTCATACCAAAACCTAATGCCCTGCGAGAAACTGCTTTCCCGATTTTACCCATGCCAATAATACCGAGAGTAGACCCGTGCAATTCCATCCCCAGCCATCCGGCAGGTGACCATGTTTTCCAACGACCTTCCAAGGCATCCCGGCTTGCTCGGGGGATATTTCTGGCGATAGATAACAGGAGCGCCATGGTGAGGTCTGCTGTGCTTTCGGTCAAAACGCCTGGGGTATTACCCACTGGAATCCTTCGCGCGGTGCAGGCTGACACATCGATATTATCAATCCCGACTGCCATATTACTCACGACTCGTAATCTTACGGCACGGGTAAGGATCTCTTCGGTGATAGGAATGGTTAATAAAGTAAAAATACCATCTACTTTGGGAAGCATATCCATTAAAGTTGGAGCCATTTCAGTAGCGTCGACCGGGCCAATGAGTGGATCACATTGGCCTATCAGCTTGGAAAGCCAGTCTTCCGGCAGAGTGTGAGTGATTATGACCAATGGCAGCATATTTGAGCTCATAATTCTTTATAATACTCGGTTTTCCAGAGGAGGAGAAAGGAATGTATTCAGTAATTCGATTATACTTCAGGCGCTTATGAACGGCGGGATTGCTTGAATTGGTATGTATGGAGAATGTTAATGCTGTACTAAGCTAATCTATTGACCCACCCTATCTTTCGGATTATGCTTAATAACATCATGGAGAAAGAAGAATTATCACGCCGGAATTTCCTAAAGGTCCTTGGGATTGGAATAGGCAGTTTGGGAATAAAATCGCAGGCTCTTCGAAGCCTGGCAGATTTTCCTTCATCCGAACGGCTTGGTAGGGTGTGTATCATTGGGATGGTGAACATAAAAGCTGCTCCATCAGAAGGAAGTGAAACCGTTGGAGTGTTATACGAGGATGCAGTCATACCCTGGCTCAGAGAGGTGGTTGCAAAAGCGCCGAATTACAACTTTTTCAACCAGAAGTGGATAGAAACCCCCGATGGATTTGTCTTTGCTCCATTTATTCAGCCGGTGAGGAATTTGCCGAACAGTCCAATTACCTCATTATTGCCAATGAAAATGGGTGAAGGAATGTGGGCGGAAGTGACCGTCCCATATGCCGATGTGTCATTGGTATTTGGCCCATCTTCGAACTCGTGGGTTCGCGCCCGAATGGACGCTAGCCTGCCGTTGCGAGTTTATTACAACCAGGTATACTACATCGACAAGATTAAGACCGATGACGACGGGAATGTGTATTATCGTGCTAATCCGAATTATTATGGCGGTGTAGACATGTTATGGGTGCCAGCTGAAGCTATGCGTCCTATCCAGCCGGATGAATTAGCACCGATTAATCCTGAGGCGGAAGGAAAAAAGATCGTGGTCGATGTGAACAAGCAGACCCTGACCTGTTACGAAGGCGCTAGCGAAGTGTATTATTGCCGTGTTTCTACCGGCTATTACGATAAATCTGCCGGACCTGAAGGAAAGTGGTCTACGCCGCTTGGTAATTTCATCACTTCTAGAAAATTTATCTCTCTACAAATGAGTGGCGGTGCTTCAGGTGCACCCTATGATCTTCCGGGAATAGGGTGGGTATCGGTTTTCGCTACAGGTGGGGTAGCCATCCATGCGACCGTATGGCACAATGATTTTGGCACACCTAAATCGCACGGCTGCGTCAACACCTTACCAGAAGATGCCAAATGGATTTTTCGCTGGGGATTACCCGATGTACCTTATGATCCGGGCATGATTGATGTCACGATTACGAGCCAAACCAGCACCACGATTCAAATCATCGAGTCGTAATTTTCTCGCCAGTCTTCTGCAGGGACAGTCTTGGAGATCCTAGATGGTAGTGAAGGAAAGCGGTAGGCTGCTGGTGGATATTAAACGGCGTGGATATTTATTTTTCCATGCCTTAGCGTTCGTAATTGGTTTCTCTCTCATTTTTGTCATCGGTTGGGGAGGAGCAACGACTCTCATAGGACAATTGTTCATAACATATAAGCTTTGGATAGCCCGCGTAGGTGGAGTATTACTAATCATTTTTGGTCTGGCAACCATGGACCTGATCCATATACCCTGGTTTTTTATGGACACCCGGCGGGAATACAAGGGTACGGCGAATACATTTTGGAGCTCAATCGCCATGGGTGTATTTTTCGCGGCAGGTTGGAGCCCATGTATTGGAGCGACGCTCGGGGCTATCCTTACACTGGGATTCAGCTCGAATACAGTCGGCCAGGCGATGGTATTATCTCTTGGCTATTCACTCGGATTAGGTATCCCCTTCCTTCTCCTGGCCATGGCAGTAGATCAGGCAGTACCTCTGGTAAAAAAGCTACATAAATATCTGCGCACATTTCAGATTATCTCCGGTTTATTGATCATCGCCATAGGGATACTAATGATCACATCTCAGATGACGGTGATTGCAGGATGGGCTCTACGGTCTGGGCTATACCTGGATTTCCCTTCGAGTGCACAGGTGCCAAGCATGATCACCGCAGTAGCTGCAGGCGCATTATCGTTTTTATCTCCTTGTGTCTTTCCGCTTGTCCCAGCTTACCTTGGATATTTAAGTGGCCATGCGATAGCTGCTTCGCAACATGAAACCCCGGATCCTGCAAAAGCGTGATCTTGGTGATGATACAATAGATCTTTTTTCTACCTACTTAGGCATGAAAAGGGTAATATGCAGGTTAACAGATGGATCGAAAAAATTATTAAGCGGTTGTACCTACCGAAATTAATATCTACAAGAATGCATGGAGTTTCTGAATGATTGAAGTCACACTATATATCAGGCAGGATTGCCACTTATGTGAGGTGACTCGACAACAGCTTACAGAGTTACAAACGGTTGTGCCTCATCACCTGAATATCGTCGATATTGATAGTGAGGCGAAATTACGAAACCAGTATGGATTCAATGTGCCGGTTGTAGTTGTTGGACCTTATAAATTACTTGCTCCGATCGAGAAGAAAGACTTGGAGATTTCGTTGCTGGCTGTCCAGCATAGCCAGGAACAAGAAGAGAGATTAACTAAAGAAATAAAAGAAGGTAAGATGGTCATACCCGTGACCTGGACCAAGGCTGATGTATTTGGTCGTTGGCTATCCAAACATTACCTGGCAATTTTTAATTTTTTTGTTTTTATCTATGTAGGAGTGCCCTTTCTGGCACCTGTTTTGATGAAGGTTGGAGCAGTGATCCCCGCCAGTGCAATTTACCGGCTATATGGATTTGTTTGCCACCAATTTGCATTCCGATCATTTTTCCTTTTTGGGGAGCAGCTGGTTTATCCTCGGGCAGAAGCAGAGATAAAGGGCCTCATTACATTTCAACAAGCAACAGGATTAAATGGTAATGACTTATTAGGTGCGAGAGCATTTATAGGTGATCTTCAATTAGGATATAAGGTTGCTCTCTGCGAGCGGGATATTGCAATGTATGGCGGCATCCTTCTCTTCGGATTGCTTTTCGCCATATCACGCAGAAAAATCAGGCCAATCCATTGGTTGGTATGGATTCTGATTGGAATTATACCGATCGGCGTGGATGGCTTCAGCCAGTTGATCAGCCAGGTACCTCTAAATCTATTGCCGTATAGGGAAAGCACACCCATCCTGAGGGTGATTACGGGATCATTATTTGGTTTTATCACCGCATGGTTCGGTTACCCATATGTTGAAGAATCGATGGTGGAGAATTTCAAGTTTCTGGAAGGCAAATTTATGCAAGCAATGAGATGGGCGGCATCGAAGCAGCCCTGAAAGTGATGATCGTGTGCCATTTTACGAAGTGGGGTCGTTAAAATTCTATACATTTTCTTCTTTCGAAAATTCGGGGTTATACCACGCAATTTTTACCCGGCATGGAGGTTTTTCGCCAATACCTTGGCACAGCTTGAATTTCGGCGCATCCGTTGGAGACGATCCTGACCGGGTCATGCGCAACCGGGCCTCTGCGCTCAATGTGTTACAAATATCATCTGACAGCGTCTACGATCTTCATCAGGTGCATAGTGCGTCGATCGTAACGACGTCTAAGCCATTATAACCAGGAGAGCCCCACATTAAGGCCGACGCAATTCTTACCAACCGGCCTAAGGTCACATTGATGATGAGATTCGCAGATTGTGTACCGATCTTGCTATTCGATCCGTTCAATCGAGCGATCGGGATTGCACATGCAGGTTGGATAGGTACAGTGGAAAAGATAGCTGAAAAAGCTGTTTTGTTAATGAATAAAGAATATGGAACCGATGCGCATACTTTGATCGCTGCTATTGGGCCATCCATTGGCCCGGATCATTATGCGGTTGGGGAAGATGTAATCCGAAGAATACGCCAAAGCTTTGGAGAACAGGCTGACCAGCTCCTAAGCCTCCACGATGGCAGGTTTTTCTTCGATTTATGGAAGGCAAACGAGATGATCCTGGCGCGATCCGGAGTGAACCAGATCGAAGTGTGCCGGATATGTACTAGCTGCCATGTAGGAGATTGGTATTCCCATCGAGGAGAGCACGGAAAGACGGGGCGTTTTGGCGTGATAATCGGACTCAACGAATAAAAGGGCTTTGAGCAGCATGTGATGTTGTTAACAGAGATTCATGAGAATTATGCGCGCGTGAGATCACAGATCGAGGCTGCCGCCCGGATTGCAGGTCGTAATCCTGGTGATATTCATCTGGTCGTCGTAACCAAGACGCACCCGTTTGAAATTATCCAGGAAGTAGTAAATGCAGGCGCGATTGAAATAGGTGAGAATTATGTCGAGGAAGCAATTCCAAAAATTCGATATTTCAGTGGCGTGGGCGGGATCAGATGGCATATGATTGGTCACGTGCAGA
>Ga0153916_10003118_pt1 | contig 12246 bp, 11 predicted proteins | sample Opewatmetagenome_FD_109642 | JGI IMG/M metagenome (GOLD analysis project Ga0153916, IMG submission 109642) | Freshwater wetland microbial communities from Ohio, USA - Open water 3 Core 3 Depth 4 metaG | ecosystem: Environmental > Aquatic > Freshwater > Wetlands | place: USA: Ohio, Lake Erie...
GCACTACGATTACCTGGGCTTGCGCTGGGATAACTTCATCCCCGATAAGTTCGAAGACCACGGCAAGATCAACTTTCTCAAGGGCGGCATCGTTTATGCGGATATGGTCAACACGGTCAGCCCTACCTATGCGCGTGAGACGCGCACCCCAGAGCTGGCTTACGGGCTGGCGCCATACCTGAACAACAAAGGCGAGGCCTATGTGGGAATCCTCAACGGCGTGGACTACGCTGAGTGGGATCCGATGGTGGATGAGAAAATCCCGGCGGCTTACAGCGCCAAGGATTTATCTGGTAAGGCAGTGTGCAAGCGCGAGCTGCAGAAGCGTTTAAGCCTGGAAGTGAAACCGGGCATCCCGCTGATCGGCGTGGTGAGCCGGTTTGCCGCCCAAAAAGGGCTGGACCTGCTGAGGCGCAGCATGGAAGCGATGCTCAATGCCATGCAGGTGCAGTTTGCCATCTTAGGCTCCGGGGATAAGGGGCTGGAGTCCTTTTACGGCGCGCTGCCGGAGCGCTACCCCGGGCGGGTGGGCTCCTTCATTGGCTACAACGACGAGTTGTCGCCCTGGATAGAGGCCGGGGCGGATTTCTTTATCATGCCGTCCATCTACGAGCCGTGCGGGTTAAATCAAATTTACTCGCTGCGCTACGGCACGCTGCCGATTGTGCGCGCCACCGGCGGGCTGGATGATACCGTGCAGCAGTACGACGAGGCCAGCGGCGCTGGCACGGGGTTCAAGTTCTGGGAACCCAGCATCAGCGCTATTTACTATACAGTAGGTTGGGCGGTGAGCACGTATTTCGACCGCCCGAAGCACATCAAGAAGATGATCAAGGCGGCGATGGGGCGCGACTATTCCTGGGAGCGCAGCGCCGAGGCGTATGTGCGCCTGTACGAAAGGGCGATAGCGAATAAGACGAAATAAGCTAGACCCATCCCCCCGCCCCTCTCACAAGGGTAGGTTTTTCACTTAGTTCTGTAACCTACCCCACCCGGCCCTGCGCAGCCCTGCGACTACGCTGCGCTACGCTCAGAAACTGCGCAGAGCCACCCTCCCCTCCCACAAATAATTTTGTGGGAGGGGAGGGGTTGGGCTATTGGAGAGTTTCCAATATCAGCAGCACAGCCATGCCCACCAGGATGGTAAGCAGGATGCTGCGCTTCCAAAACGCCACCAGCACCGCGGCCAGTCCGGCGATCAGGCGGGAGTTTGCCAAACTAAGCGCCAGATGGCCCTGCGCCAGGAACAGCTCCGGGAAGATGATGGCGGAGAGCACCGCCGGGGGCACAAAGCGCAGCAGGCGCTGCAGCCATGTGGGAATGGCCATCCGCCCCAGCAGCACGATGAAAGACAGGCGCGTGGCATAGGTCAGCAGGCCGCCCGCCAGCATCACCAGCCAGGGGGTCACCGGCGCCCCTCCACCAGCATGCCCACCGTAATCCCTACCAGCGCGGCCAGGATCAATCCCAGCCGATACGGCAGGCTGTAAGCCAGCAGCGCCGCCAGTCCCGCGGAAATGGCTGCGGCTACGGCAGGGCGGTCTTTGAGGCCGGGCGCCACCAGGGCGATGAAGGTCAGCGGAAGGGTGAAGTCCAGCGGCCACTGCGCCGGGACGGCTGCGCCCAGAAATACGCCCGCCGCCGTGCTGAGCTGCCAGGTGCTCCACAGAGCCAGCCCGGCGCCCAAAAAGTACCACTGTCCCTGGGCTTGCGCCTCTGGCGCTGAACTATCCAGGCTGCGGTAGTGGATGATGCCCACTACAAAGGCTTCGTCGGTGAGCAGGTAAGCCATAAGTGCTTTCCACAGCGGGGAAAGCCGGCGGGTGTACGGCGCCAGCGTGGCGCTATACAGAGCATGGCGCAGGTTCACTACCGCAATAGTGAACACAATCACCGCGGCAGGGGCGGCGGCGTGGAAAAGCTGCGCGGCCACAAACTGGGACGACCCGGCAAAGACAATAGACGACATTGCCTGGGCTGCGGCGGGAGTCAGGCCGGCTTCCAACGCCAGGATGCCGTAGATCATCCCGAAGGGGAACACGCCCAGAAGGAGAGGCAGCTCGGCGCGCACCCCGGCCCAGAAAGCGCTCTGTCGGGTGAGCATAGGTCAGGGCTGCCAGCCCACAAAGCGGTGCTGCCATACCAGAGCTGCACCCACCAGCCCGGTCTGATCCCCAAAGCTACTGGACGCCAGACGGGTGGCAGTGGGGTTGACCAGGCGGCAGCGCTGGAGGATGGCGGCTTGAATGGCATCTAAGAACAGGTCAAGGCGGCGCATCAGACCGCCGCCCAGGGCAATCACATCCGGCGCATAAAGCGTCACCAGGTTGGCCAGGCCAATCCCCAACGCCTCGCCATGCGCCTGCACAGCCTGCAGGGCTAGCGAGTCGCCCGCTTCCGCCAGGTCGCACACGAGGCGGGCGTCGCCAGTAAAGCCGGGCTGCAGGTCTTTGAAACGGCGCTCTAATGCCCGCCCGCTGGCGAGAGTCTCCCAACAGCCGCGGTTACCGCAGAAACAGGCCGGACCATACGGGTCAATGGTGTGGTGGCCGATCTCAGGGTGCACACCAGCTGCGCCGCGGTAGATCTGGCCGTCAAAGATCAAGCCAGCGCCGATGCCGGTGCTGACCGTAAGGTAAATGAAGCGGCTTGCGCCCTGGCCGGCGCCCAGGCGCCATTCCGCCAGAGCGGCGGCATCGGCGTCATTCTCCAGCGCAGCCTGAATAGAGAACTGCTCTGACAGCCAGCGGACGGGATTCTGCCCGGCCCAACCGGGCAAGAAGCCGTTATTCACGATCATTCCCGCCTGTGGATCCATCTGGCCGGTGCAGCCTATGCCAATGCCCAGCAGACTGCCGCCAGCCTGGGCCAGCATACGGCGCAGTGAAGCTGCAACGTGCTGCATGCAGCGGGTGTAGGGCAGCTCAGTCCAGGTGGGAAAAGTCTCGCTGGCCTGCACCTGGCCTTGTGGGGAGATCAAGCCTGCGGAAACCTTTGTGCCGCCAATATCCACTGCGCCAATCACATCCATCTCAGCCCTCACCCCGCGCCAGCTTCGCTGGCGTCACCCTCCCCCGAAACGGGGGAGGGGAATTTAAGGGGGTTAATGGGGTCAGAGCGCAAAACGACGCATGCCGAATAGTAAATTCGGAGTGTGGCATATTGCGCCGCCCCTATGCAGATAGGGCCTGGGCGAACTGGCGTGTGATCCACTGCGGGCGGGTGATGGCCGAGCCCACTGCAACGGCATACGCGCCCAAATCTAGCATGCGCCGGGCATGTTGGGGGGTAGCAATGCGCCCCTCAGCGATGACCGGGACGGTAATAGCCCTGGATAAGCGATGCACCAGGTCAAAATCTGGCTCAACTTGCTGCGGGCTATATGAGGTATACCCGGACAGGGTGGTTGCCACCAGGTCAGCTCCAGCCTGGGCAGCCGCCACGCCCTCCTCGAAAGTAGAGATGTCTGCCATCACCGGGCAACCGGCAGACTGTTTAACCGCCTGGATCAACTCGCTGGCGGTCAGGTTTTCAGGGTGGGGACGTTGAGTGGCATCCAGGGCGATGATCTGAGCGCCAGCCTGAGCTACCAGGTTGGCATCTTCAAGGCGGGGCGTAATGCGCACTTCCCAACCTGGCAGGTCGACTTTAAAAATACCAATAACGGGCAGAGAAACAACCCGGCGAACAGCCTGGATATCGGCTGGGCCGTTGGCGCGAATGCCCACCGCCCCACCTTCAGAGGCGGCGCGTGCCATGGCTGCCATGATGCGCCCCCCGCGCATGGGCTCGTACGCTTCGGCCTGGCAGGAAACGATCAATCCGCCGCGCAGCTGAACGATGATACCAGTCTCGCGATGCATCCTAAACACTCCGCTAAGCAATGAAGGTGGATGATTGCAGGCCTAAAGCGCCCGTAATCACCCAGTTTCGCTACTATTCCAAACAACCTTTTAATGCACCCATGAATGCGGGGTAGTATATCACAACCTCAAACACGGTATAATTAACTCTACCTTGATTACCAGGGAATTTTATTTTCAAATAGAGGTCAGAATGACTGAAGAGAAGAGAAAAGGGCCGCGTTACACCGGCATGCGCAAATATCCGGATCAAAAAGCGGGGTATGCAGTCTGGCTACCCAGCGATTGGCGCAAGATTGACATGGTCGAAGGGCGGCGCGGCTGGATCTTTACGCCATATCAAGACAACTACGATACTTGTTTCATCAGCGAAAAGATCACCCTGGATTTCAAAGCCAAACCTGAAGATGTTGACACCCTGGTAGAAGGTTTTGAAGCCGGGATCAACAGCCTGGCGGATGTGGTCATCGAACACAAGAACTACGAGACTGGCAAGATGATCGTCTTGCTGGAAGCCAAATTCACCTTCACAGAAAACGGACAGCGTCGTAAACGCTGGGTGAAGAGCATGTACTGGGGCGAAGCCAACCTGGTGTTAATCGCCCAGGGAGCCAGCGAAGATGATTATGCCTACTGGGAGGGCATGCTGTTCAACGCCATGACGACTTACGAAATCAATTAATGGTAACCCAAATGCAAATCGAAGACCAACCGGCAGCAGAACCAGAACTGGCGCCCTTGATGTGCGCCCGCTGCGGCACAGAATTGGCAGTTGAAAGCGAACCCTGGCCAGAGTTTTGCCCTAACTGCCGGCGAACGCTGGATCTAGCAACTCAGTTTGCTTACAGCCGCGGCCGGGATGCCTTCATCGCCGGGCAGGAGATCCTGATCAATATCTCACCTAAAAAGCGCCGCAAGGACCTGACCACAGAGCAGGAACTGGAAGGCCTGCAATATTACACTCAAGCCTACTCCTCCCTGCAGCAGGCCTTCCTGGCAGAGCTGGCGGAAAGCCAGCGGCAGCTGGGCATCGAAATGATGGCTGCTATGGTGCAAGTTTTCCTGCAACACGGTATGGTGTCTCCCCTGGAAGCCAGGTATTGGACCACGCTGATGATTGAGCTGACTACGCAGCTGGAATATGCCAGATTGATCGAAAAGCTTACCCAGTCATCTTCAGGTCTTTTTAGTTTTTTCCTGCGCTGGCGCTGGCAGATGCGTAAAATCCAACTGGAACAGGCCCTGGTTGGGCTGGAGCAAAAAATTATGCTGCTGGAGCAGCATATCGCTTTTGTGGATAAACCCCGGGCGCGCAAAGCATTGTCGCGCTGAGGCAAGGAGGAAAAGCCTTTCGGCCCTGCCGATGTTACTTAGCGGAGCACATGTAGATGCCCTTCGGCGAAGCCTCAGGGCGACAGGAATAGTTGGATGAAGAGGCTTTTCGTCGAAGCCTAGGGCGATAGGGAAGCAGGCAGGGCTATATCAGCGTCTGGATGATCACACAGACGATGAACACCGCCACCAGAATACCTACCACACCCCCAATGCGCTGCCACAACCGACCCTGCTTCTGCCCACGACGGAAGTAATACTCGATGCCGATGGCAAATACAACCGCTGCCACCCCACCAAAGAACAACAATCCTTGATCAAGCGCCCGTATCGTGCCGCCGATGTCTATCATCTCCCTGGTGGCTTCACCTGAGGGTGCGTTGGCAACGCGCCGCGCCTGGATTGCCGTCAGGACATCCAATGAAGCTTCCCGGATAGCCAGGATATCCACAATGACCAACAAGCAGCAAACCAGCCAGGCCAGGCTGTATAGTATTGTAGAAGCCCAATGCGGTTCATTATTTTCCATAACGGGTGCCCTCCGGTGGAATTTTCCACCATCATCCTGTGCAGAGAATAAATCAGGTGGGAGAATTCTCCCACCTGAGATGATTATACACCCCAAAAAGAGAAGTGTCATTTTCAGGTAGGATGCGGCTCCGCCGCATCCTACCTGAAAATGACAGCTTCTATAAAATAACGAATTTTCTATCCCATCACACCGCGCAGCTTGAGCTCCGTGGCAAAGTGGCAGGCGGAGAAGTGCAGCGGCTCCACTTCGATCAGGGGAGGAGTCTCCTTGGAGCAGATGTCCTTAACATAGCGGCAGCGAGGGTGGAAGTAGCAGCCCGAAGGCGGGTTAGCCGGGCTGGCAACCTCGCCAGGCAGCTTGATGGGGCGGTCACGCCGGCGCGGGTCGGGCTTGGGCACTGCCGACATAAGGGCTTCGGTATAGGGGTGCTTGGGGCTGTAATACAGCTTATCAGTCGCTGCCAGCTCTACCAGGCGGCCCACATACATCACCGCCACGCGGTCCGAGATGTGCTCGACAACGCTCAGGTCATGCGCGACGAAGATATAGGTCAGCGCCAGGTCGCGTTGCAGGTCTTCGAGCAGGTTGAGCACCTGCGCCTGGATGGACACATCCAGTGCGGAGACCGGCTCATCGCAGATGATCAGCGTGGGATTGAGCGCCAGGGCGCGGGCAATGCCAATGCGCTGGCGCTGCCCGCCGGAGAAGGCGTGCGGGTAGCGGCTGCGGTATTCAGGGCGCATGCCCACCGTGCGCAGCAGCTCAGTGATGCGGTCGTGCAGTTGTTCGCCGCGGGCTACTTTGTTAATCGCCAGCGGCTCGGCGATGATGCGCTCCACCGTCATACGCGGGTCCAGCGAAGAGAAGGGGTCCTGAAAGATGATCTGCATATGCGGGCGTACGGCAGATAGTCCCTTGCGGTCCAATTTTTCCAGATTTACCCAACCCATCTCGGGGTCGTTGAATTTAATTTCCCCGCCGGTGGGTTCCAACAGGCGCAGGATAGTGCGCCCGGTAGTGGTCTTGCCGCAGCCGCTCTCGCCTACCAGGCCCAGCGTCTCGCCTTTCTTCACAAACAGGTTCACGCCATCGACAGCCTTAACGAGGCCCTTGGAACGGCGGATGGTGCCCCGGCGGATGGCAAAATATTTCTTCAGGTCAGTTACTTCCAGAAGCAGCTCGTCTCTATTGAGATTTTGGATTTCACTGAGCATTGGATTCCTCCACGGCATCAGAATGCAGGAAGCAGCGTACGGTATGGCTCTCGCCTACCTTGGTCAAACCGGGCATATACACATCGCACGTGCCGGGGATGGCCTGGTCGCAGCGCGGGTGGAACGGGCAGCCATTGATCTTGGAATACGGGTCAGGCACCACGCCGCGGATTGGCATGAGGCGCTCCTTCTGGCTGGTGCCCACGTGCGGGATGGAGCTCAACAGCGAGCTGGTGTAGGGGTGCTTGGGGTTGTAGAAGGTGTCGTCTACAGTGGCTTGCTCTACGATGCGCCCCAGGTACATTACCGAGACGTAATCGCACATCTGCGCCACCACACCCAGGTTGTGGGTGATGAAGACAATGGTCATATTGATGCGCGCTTGCAAGTCGCGCATCACATCAAGAATTTGCGCTTCGGTAGTCACATCCAGGGCGGTGGTCGGCTCATCCGCAAACAATACGGACGGCGTGCAGGACAGCGCCAGGGAGATCATAGCGCGCTGGCGCATGCCGCCACTCAATTCATGCGGGTAGCGCTTAACTACCAGTTTGGGGTTGGCCATGCCCACACCGTCCAGGATGGTAACGGCGCGTTTTTCCGCCTCCACCTCATCCACTTTCTGGTGCAGGATGATGGCTTCCATGATCTGGTCGCCGATGGTATAGGAGGGGTTGAGCGAGGTCATAGGCTCCTGGAAGATCATGGACATCTCAGCGCCGCGCAGGCTGCGCATCACCGGTCCCATGCCTTCCAGCTTAGTCAGGTTGATCTCCTCAGCCGGTTCTTTGCCATCCGCGCCTTTCTTCTTACGGAACATGGTGATATCGCCTTTGACGATCTTGCCAGGCCGGGCAACCATGCGCATGATGGACAACGCCGTCACGCTCTTGCCGCAGCCGCTCTCGCCCACCATGCCCATCACCTTGCCACGCGGGATGTCAAAGTTAACCCCGTTCAGCGCCCGTGCAACGCCGATGTCGGTGAAGAAATAGGTATGCAGGTCACGCACTTTCAAGATAATGTCTTCGCTCGGGAAGATGGAAACGGTCGATTCACTAACGGACCCGGAAGTTTGGTTCATATTTTTATAGCCTGCCTTTCGGGTTAGATGGAGTAGGGGTCAACGGCATCGCGCAGGCCGTCGCCGAGTAAGCTGAACAACAGCACAGTGATGATCACTGCCAATGCCGGGATGAGCAACCAGGGGTGTTCCAGCACCACGTTTACCTGCTGGGCATCGCGCAGCAGCGCGCCCCAGCTAACCGCTGGAGGCAGGATGCCCAGGCCCAGGAAGCTCAGCGCAGTCTCACCCAGGATCATGCCGGGGATGGAGAGGGCGGCGATGACAATGATGTGGCTGGCGGCGTTGGGTACCATATGCGTCAGGATGATGCGCATGTCAGACGAACCGGCTGCCAGCGCCGCCTGGGTGAAATCCGACGTGCGGTAAGAAAGCACCTTGGCGCGCAGCTGGCGTGCCAAACCGGTCCAGCCGACTACCGAAAGCACAATGGTGATTAAAAAGTAGCGGTGCACCACAGTAAAACTTTGCGAAATAGGCGGCAAGGCGGCAGCCAGGGCAGCCCACAGCGGCACCTGCGGAAAAGCGCCCAGCACTTCGATGATACGCTGCATGATGTCATCAATGATCCCGGCCCAATAGCCAGAAGCGGTGCCCAGGATGGCGCCAAAAACGATGCTCAAGGCCACGCCAATCAGGCCGACGGTGGTGGAGATCTGCCCGCCTACCAGGATGCGGGCGAACATATCCCGCCCCAGGCCATCGGCGCCAAAGACATAAAAGCGCTGCTGAGTGTTTGCCAGGCCAAACAGGTGCAGGGTGGTCTTAATGCCCAGCACACTGACTGGATCGCCGCGCACGAAGAACTTGATCGGCACCAATTTAGTTTTATCCACAACAAAATCAAACCGGAAGGTATCCGGGTTGAGCTTTGTGGTGGTGCCGTAGGTATACGGCTGCAGGCCCAGCCGGCCGTTCGGACCGACAAACGTGATCGGGCTGGGCGGGCCGAAGATATATTCTGTGTCCTGGAACTGGTACCAGTTGGGAGCGATGAAATCACCCAGGAACACGATGATATACACCACGATCATGCCCCAAAAACCAAGCATGGCCAGCTTGTTCTTGCTGAAACGGATGCGCATCAACTGCCACTGCGACAGGTCGCCGACTTCACTGACCGGTTCATCAAAGAAAGCCTGGCGGTCCGGTCTAGCTTCGGGGACTGGTTTAGGTACAGGTTGGGCTACGTCAGTCATGGTTCGCCTCTCTCTCGTCACTCGTAACGGATGCGCGGATCAACCCACGCCAGGGCGATATCCGCCAGCAGGTTGCCAATCACCCCCAGGAAGGCCAGGAACATCAGGAAGGTGATGGCCAGGTACAGATCCTGGTTCAGTTGAGCATTGAAATACATGGGGCCCACCGTGGGGATGTTCATCACCAGGGCGATGATGGTTTCACCGGAAATTAACCCGGGCAGCGAGCCGCCCAGGATCATGATCAGCGGGTGCATGGCATTGCGCACAGCGTGCTTCCAGATGACGGTATTCTCTTTCAAACCCTTGGAACGCGCTGTCTGCACGTACTGCATGTTGAGTACATCCAGCAGGTTGGCGCGCATGATGCGGCTCAACCCGGCGGTGCCGCCAAAAGCGATCACCACAATCGGAATCCACAGGTGACCGGCCAGGTCTCCGATTTTAGCCAGGCTCATGGGAGCATTCTGATACTTGTCCGAAAATAAGCCACCCACCTGCTGGCCAAAAACACTCTGCGCGAACAACATCAGCAGCAGCGCCAGTAAGAACCCCGGAACAGACAGCCCGATGAACTGTAATACGGTGATCAAATAATCCGGGATGGTATAGCGATGAGTGGCGGAATACACCCCAATAGGCACAGCAATGCCCCATGACAACAGCAGGGAGAACATAGAAATGGCGATGGTAAGACCCAACCGGTTGAAAATTAAGTCCCTGACTGGCAGGCGGTATTGGAACGACTCGCCAAAATCACCGCGCACAAAACCCGAGATCCATTTCCAAAAGCGCACATACATGGGCTGGTCCAAACCATAACGGATTTCCAGAGTACGGATCTGGTCCCGGCCCACATTGCCACCCTGCTGACGCAGGCGGTTGATCTCGTACTCCACGTAAGAGCCTGGCGGTAACTCGACGATCAGGTAGCTCAGGATACAGATGATCACCAGGGTGACCATCATATAGCCAATGCGCCGGATGATGTAATTAATCATGGCTGCTCCTCTCTACGAAGAACCGGTACGGTTAATGTCCCACTGAGGGAGGGAAGGATGCTAAGCTATTTCGATTTGTAAAGTGGTCTCTTCGCTGCCCCTTCCCCTTTGCTAACCTTTACCCTTCCCCTTCCCCTTCACTACGCTCAGGGCTTCGGCTGAGGGCTTGGGCTCAGGGCTTTGGTTCAGGGATCTGGCGCAGGGCCTGGCCTCAGAGTGACATGGCCTAAAAAAACAAACTCCCCCTTAGGATTTTGTGTTGAGGGAGGAGGGGATGGCTCCCCTCCTCCCAGGTTGGATAGTGTGAACTTCAGTTGGTTAAAACCTAGACGTTGGTGAAATTGTACGTCTCGGGGTTGGTCACCGCCGGGTAGGGGATGATCCAGGGATTGCAGAAGCCACCCAGCTTGAGCTGTTCACGTGTGGGGACGTTGTCCAGGTTTTTACTGGCGATGATGATGCGCGGGGTGTTGGCTACGGTGCCCAGGAAGTACGGGCCATCCGTCATGTGGATGTCGTTCATCTGCCACACCAGCTCCATGCGCTTGATGTCATCGATCTCGAAGATAGCCTGGTCGTACAGGACGTTTAGCTGCTCGATGGCAGTGCCCTTGAACTGCGGGTCATCTTTGTTGAAGCGCGGCGGCTGGCGGTCCCAGGGGGATTTATCCGCTTCGGTGCCTTCAAGCTCCGTGCCTCTTACGATACGCAAGTTGCCGCACAGCGGCGCCCAGCGCTCAGTCTCATCCGGAATAACCCAGGACGGGTACAGCAGGTGGTCAGGGCCGTCGCCCACTTCCCAGTTAGTGCGGAACTCGAGTGTACCAGCACGCCAGGCGGGGCCGAACTCGGACGGTGGGATCTGGTTGATGACGACATTCAGGCCGACATCTTTCCAGTTCTTTTGAGCGATCTCGAGCACTTTCAGACATTCGTTACCCGCATCAGCCTGCAGGTCAACCCGTATTTCCAGCTTGGAGCCATCGGCGTATTCGCGGAAGCCGTCGGCACCGATCTTAAGGCCAACTTCATCGAACATAGCCTTGGCTTTATCGGGATCGTAATCCACGCACAGGCTGCGGAACTTCTCGTAGTGCGCCTGGGCGTCAGCGTTGAAGTTGAACTCGAAGGCCTTGGGGCTCATGGTGCCGGTGGTCAGGATGCCGGTATCGTAGTACACGATACGCTGGATAGTGGGGCGATCGATAGCGAAGGACATAGCCTGCTTGAACTTGGGGTTGCGGTACAACTCGCGCTTCTTATCATCCTTAACATCGTGGTTCCAGAAATACATCATGCCCGTGCCGGAACCGGTATCCCAGAAGCGCACGCCGTAGCCGCCCTTCTCTTCACCTTCCTTGAGCGGGGCAATGTCGCCCAGGGTAAGCTGGTAGGTGTGGACTTCCAGGTCCACGCTGCCCTGCAAGATCTGCAGCAGCAGGTACTGGGCGTCGGGGGAGGGCTTGTCATCAATGCCGTCAATGTACGGAAGCTGGTTGCCCTCGGTATCCACGGCGTAGTAATACGCGTTGCGCTCATAAGTTGAGCTCACGCCCTGCTCGTATGCTGTCAGATGCCAGGAGTTCAGCGAGGGGCAATCCGGATTGTTCTGGGCATTGAGCTTGCGATCGTGCTCAACATAATCCTTGAATTCGCTGTTGTACTTGGGATTGAACTGCTTGACGTAAGCGGAGGGGGCAATCCAGCGCGGGCCGATGGTGCCATTGACCCACATCGCCAGGCGCTTGGCCGTCAGCGGGGCGGGTTTGACATAGGTGATGGTGAGGGTGTAATCGTCAACCGCCTCGAACTTGGGCAGCACGCCGTCAATGGCGCTGAATTCCGCCGGGGGCAGATCGGGGTGATCGGGATCGAGCACCATGTCGTTCCACCAGTACAATGTATCGGCGGTGGTGCAGGGCGAGCCATCCGACCACTTGAGGCCTTCACGCCAGTGCAGAGTCCAGACGGTGTTATCGGCGTTGGCTTCCCAGGACTCGCACATGCCGGGGGCTAACCCC
>Ga0153916_10003119_pt1 | contig 12246 bp, 7 predicted proteins | sample Opewatmetagenome_FD_109642 | JGI IMG/M metagenome (GOLD analysis project Ga0153916, IMG submission 109642) | Freshwater wetland microbial communities from Ohio, USA - Open water 3 Core 3 Depth 4 metaG | ecosystem: Environmental > Aquatic > Freshwater > Wetlands | place: USA: Ohio, Lake Erie, Old...
TATTAAAGGAAAATGACCCGGCAGATTTTGTAATAATAAATAGTTTTGATGATTTTTCAATTATCGCGACATACATCGAAGGGAAAAAAGTCTATGAAAACGGTAAAACTAAAATAGCACGTGTATTAGTAGAAAATAGAAATGTTTTCAATTGTGATAAAATAACGATAAAACTATTAGAAGTACCTGCTAAATCAGATAAAATAAAAGTTATTGAAGCTTTTGATGGACAATTATATACAAAGGAATTAATAACATCAGCAACTATAAAGGATGGAAAAGTAATTTCTAATATTAAAAATGATATACTTAAAATCGTTGTGTATAATAGATACAATAAATCAAATCCAGCAGTTTCTTTTATAAAGGGATTCAGATTAAAAAAAGGTGCTATTGCAAGTACAATTGCGCATGACAGCCATAATATTATTGCAGTCGGTGTTAAGGATATAGATATTGCAAATGCTATAAACAGGATTATTGAAATACGGGGAGGCATACTATTAACTAATGGAAGTAAATTTGAAGAGATTCAATTAAGCGTTGCAGGACTTTTAACATATAAAAATGGTCTTCAGATTGCGAAAGAATACAGAGAAATGAATAATAAGGTTAGATTACTGGGATCATCACTCAGGGCTCCATTTATGACTCTGTCATTTATGGCACTGCTGGTAATTCCGGAACTAAAATTAAGTGACAAAGGATTATTTGATGTCAGGAAATTTAATTTCACTGACCTTTATTATCAAGGTGAGGAATAACTGATGATGTTAGAAAATGAATATATAGATTACCTAAAGTCTTTAGTTGAAGTATTACCGGACAAACCAGGTATATACCAATTTTTTGATAATAAAGGTGAAATTATCTATATAGGGAAAGCAAGAAATTTAAAGAAAAGAGTTTCTTCATATTTTACAAAGACAATATATCAGAATAACAAACTAAAAATTCTAACACGCAAAATCGCAGATATTAAACATTTTATTGTTAAAGATGAATCTGATGCACTGCTTCTTGAGAATAATCTTATAAAGAAATACCAACCAAGATATAATGTTCAATTAAAGGATGATAAATCATTTCCGTGGATATGTGTCAAAAATGAACCTTTCCCAAGGGTTTTCATTACAAGAAATCTGATACGGAATGGTTCGATTTATTATGGGCCATATACATCAGTTAATATGGTAAGAACTCTACTGGAATTAATCAGGCAGCTGTTTCCTTTACGTACCTGTAATTATAATCTTACGACGGAAAACATTGTTAATCAGAGGTTTAAGGCATGCCTGGAGTATCATTTGGGAAATTGCAAAGCTCCATGTGTTGGTTATCAAACAGATATAGAATATGAAGAATCTATAAAATATGTACATCAAATATTAAAAGGAAATATTTTTCAGGTTATTGAACATTTAAAAGGTTTGATGAGTGAATATTCTGGTGAATATAAATTCGAACAAGCTCAGATTATAAAGGATAAAATCAGCATTCTTGAGAAATACAGAAGTAAATCAACGATTGTAAATCCCAGAATCGATGATATCGAAGTATATTCTATAGCGGAGGAAGATACTACTGCATATGTAAATTACCTCAGAGTGGTAAACGGAGCCATTGTTCAGGCGCAAACTTTTGAATTAAAGAAAAAGCTTGACGAATCTATACAGGATTTATTATCTCTGGCGATTGTTGAAATAAGACAAAGAATGGGTAGTACTGCCAAGGAAATAATTGTTCCTGTAAAAACAGATCTTCATCTTGGGAATATAAAATTCACAATTCCACATCGTGGTGAAAAGAAACAAATACTTGATCTGTCCGAAAGGAATGCTAAATTTTACATGCTTGAAAAAAGAAAACAACGTGAATTGACCAGACCTGAAACAAAGATTGAAAGAATTCTTGGAACAGTTATGAAAGACCTAAGACTTAAAGAGAAACCAGTTCATATTGAATGTTTCGATAATTCCAATATAATGGGAAAAAGTCCCGCAGCAGCTTGTGTTGTATTTATAAATGCAAAGCCGAGTAAAAAAGATTATCGTCATTTTACTATAAAAACAGTTAAAGGTCCAAATGATTATGCATCAATGGAGGAGGTAATTTACAGGAGATATAAAAGAATTATGGATGAAAAAAAATCTTTACCTCAATTGCTTATTATTGATGGTGGTAAAGGACAGCTTAGTGCAGCTACAAAAAGTCTTGAAAAACTCAGTTTAAGAGGCAAGACGGCAATAATTGGAGTAGCTAAGAGACTTGAAGAAATTTACTTTCCCGATGATAAAGTTCCTTTATATATCGACAAAAACTCTGAAACTCTCAGGCTTATTCAGCAAATAAGAAACGAGGCTCACAGATTCGGAATAAAATTGCACAGGGATAAACGAACTAAAATCATGATGCAATCAGAGCTTGATAATATTAATGGTATTGGTGAAAAAACAAGAGATGAATTATTGAAAAAGTATGGTTCGGTGAATTCTATTATGAAAGCTAATCCTACAGAAATTATTTCTTTGATTGGGAAAAACAGAACAGAAATTTTACTAAAGGCTTTAAACAAAAACTTAAAATCATCTGAAACCTGATTTATTTGTCTCTGGTAATGACGTATTCAACAAGTTTAGTCAACGACTTCTTAGCATCATTATCAGGATAATTACTTATTAAGCTTAGGGCTTCATCTTTAAATTCATTCATCCTGCCAATTGAATATTCAATCCCTTTATTCTCAATAGCAAAATCAATAATTTCCTGTGTCTTTTTCGAATTGATATGATGACTTTTAATTAGATTGATTATGTGAATTTTATCACTGTAGCTGCCATTTTCAAGGGCATGAATAAGGGGAAGAGTGAATTTCTTTTCTTTTATGTCATTACCCGTTGGTTTGCCAATAATTCCCTTTTTATTATAATCAAAAAGATCGTCCTTGATTTGAAATGCCATCCCGACATTCTCACCAAATTTTTTGAAAATTTCAATTGTTTTTTGGTCTGCACCGACTGAACGGGCACCTGATGCAGTGCAAGCTGCTATTAGTGTTGCAGTTTTCTTCCTGATTATATTAAAATATTCATCTTTGGTTATATTAAGTTTTCTGGATTTTTGAATCTGGAGAAGTTCACCTTCACTCATCTCACGAACTGCTTCTGTTATAATACCAAGAAGATCAAATTCTTTATTATCAATGGCAAGGAGTAAGCCCCTTGAAAGAAGATAATCACCAACAAGAACAGAAATTTTGGATTTCCAAAGGGCATTTATAGAAAAAAAACCACGGCGTTCATAACTTTCATCTACAATATCATCGTGAATTAATGTAGCGGTATGGAGCAACTCAATCATACTGGCTGCACAAAATGTTGAATCCCCTGTATTGCCAAGCATTTTTGCAGAAAGAAAGACAAATAACGGCCTGATCTGTTTACCTTTTTTACGAATTATATAATTTGTGATGAAACTAAGCAAGGGTATATTACTTTTCATGGAGGATCGAAAATGCTGTTCAAATAACTTCATTTCTCCTGAAACAGGGTCGCGGATTTCATCAAGTATTGACATCAGGAAGATCTATTGAAAAAACAAAGGTAGAAATATTCAGGAATTAATATTTCCCAGGTAAAATACCATTAATTTGCATTACATATATATTTATATATTTGCATTTGTTTAATTATTTACACTATACAACTTATGAAATTTGAGAAATTAAATTCTGAACAACTTGAAAAAGCAGCAAATATGTTGAAAGCAATAGCACATCCTGTGCGAATTGCAATTTTAAACGAGCTTGAAAAGGGCAGAAAACTTACCGTCACAGAAATTCATGAACTTTTAAAAATTGAACAATCAACAACTTCTCATCATCTTGGAATATTAAAAGATAAAGGTGTACTTGTATCGAAGCGAGATGGTAAAAAAAGCTATTATTTCCTAAAACATGATAATCTTTCAAATATTCTGAACTGTATAAACCAATGTGCTTGTGAATAAATTGGCAACCCTCTCCTGAAAATATGGCCAGAATAAGAATTACCAGGGAATTTACCTTTGAAATGGCCCATGCATTATGGAATTATGACGGGCCATGCAAGAATATTCATGGTCATAGTTATAAATTATATGTTACGGTAACAGGTAAAATACTACAGGATAAATCTAATGCAAAACATGGGATGGTGATTGATTTTTCTGAGCTCAAAAAAATTGTAGAGGAAAATATTATTGACTATTTTGATCATTCTGTGATTATTAGTTCAGAAGCAGACAAACTTGAACTACGAAATATCAAGGAAATGTTTGATAAATTTTATATAGTTGATTATCAACCAACATGTGAAAATCTAGTAATTCATGTAGTACAAATACTTAAAGAAAAACTACCGGACAGGATTGAATTGTTTTCTATCAGATTATGTGAAACAGCAAGCTCTTACGCAGAATGGTATGCTTCTGATAATCAGTGAAAAATGAACACTGAAAAAAGACTTTTTCTTCTTGATGCATATGCTTTGATTTTCAGAGCTTATTATGCATTTATTAACAGACAGATGTTCAATTCAAAAGGATTGAATACTTCTGCAATTTTTGGATTTACAGTTACTCTTGAAGAGGTTATTAAGAATTATAATCCAACTCATATTGGCGTTGTTTTTGATCCACCCTCACCTATATTCAGACATAAACTTTATACTGCTTATAAAGCAAACAGGGAAGAAACTCCTGAAGAAATAAAAAAAGCAGTTCCCGTTATTAAAGAAATAATCGATGGATTTAATATCCCAATTATTGAGGTTGAAGGTTTTGAAGCAGATGATGTGATAGGTACACTGGCTAAAAAAGCAGAAAATGCAGGATTTCAGGTATTTATGATGACTCCTGATAAAGATTACGCCCAGCTTGTCAGTGAAAATATTTTCATGTTTAAGCCAAAAAAATCAGGTGAAAAACCAGAAATATTGGGAGTTCAGGAAATAAATAAAATCTTTCAGACTAATAATCCTCTTCAGGTTATTGATGTAATGGCACTATGGGGAGATAGTTCTGATAATGTACCGGGTGCTCCAGGGATTGGAGAAAAAACAGCTAAGAAACTTATTTCTGAATTTGGAAGCCTTGAAAATATATTCGAAAATACAGGAAAACTCAAAGGGAAACAACAGGAAAGTATCCTGAATTTCAAGGAACAGATCAAGTTAGCTAAAAAACTGGTTACAATTGATATTAATGTTCCGATTCAATTTATGGAGAAAGATTTTGAGCTTAAGAATCTGAAAAAAGATAAATTAAAAAAGATTTTCCAGGAACTTGAATTCAGGACTATAGCTGATAGAATACTAAATAGTGACAGGTCAGAAACCAAAGTTACTCAGGTCAATCAGCAAGGTTCATTATTTAATAGTGAACCAGATATTGAAGGGGGTAATTATTTAGCAGATTATAAAACCATCAAGACAAACGAACACAAATATTCCGTATGCGATTCAATGGAAAAAATTTCTGACTTATCTTCCAGATTATCACAACTTGATGCCTTTTGTTTTGATACAGAAACTACAGACATAAATCCACTTATAGCTCAACTGGTAGGTATATCTTTTTCTTTTAATCTTTTCGAAGCCTATTATGTCCCTTTTCCTCAGGATAAAAAACTGGCATTGGAAAAGTTACAAAAATTAATACCACTATTTCAGGATCAGAAAATCCTTAAAATTGGGCAAAATGTCAAATATGATCTCCAGGTCTTGAATAATTATAATATTATTCTCGGGGGTAAAATATTTGATACAATGATAGCCCATTACCTTCTGCAACCTGAATTAAGACATAATCTCAATTATCTTTCGGAAAGTTACCTGAAATATAAACCTGTTCCAATCGAAGAGTTAATTGGTAAAAAGGGTTCTGAACAGGGTAATATGCGGGATGTCCCATTGGGGATAATCTCTGATTATGCATGTGAAGATGCAGATCTAACCTGGCAATTATATCAGATATTTAAGGAAAAACTTATTCAGGAAGGCCTTCAAAGCCTGGCAGAATCAGTTGAATTTCCATTAATTAAAGTTATTTCTGATATGGAAATTGCCGGCATATCTTTGGATACCAATTCTTTAAAAAATTATGCTGTTCAGCTTACTGAAGAAATTAATAAGCTGGAAAAAGAAATATTTGGTTTAGCCGGACAGGAATTCAATATATCTTCTCCTAAGCAACTCGGTGAAATTCTGTTTGATAAGCTGAAAGTGAGCAAAGAAACAAAACGGACAAAGACGAAAATTTATTCTACCAGTGAAGAAGTACTTTTGGAGTTGACAGACAAACATCCAATAATACCGAAAATACTAGAATACAGGTCTTTGACTAAATTATTATCTACTTATGTTGAATCCTTGCCAAAAATGATAAACCCAAATACAGGTAGAATTCATACCTCTTTCAATCAGGCTATTGTCGCAACAGGCAGACTCAGTTCAAATAATCCGAATTTACAAAATATACCTGTAAGGGATGCAAAGGGCAGAGAAATAAGAAAGGCATTTATTTCAAGCGGGCCAGATTATATATTACTTTCAGCAGATTACAGCCAGATAGAATTAAGGATAATGGCACATATGAGTAAAGATGAAAACATAATTAATGCATTCAGGAATAAAGAGGATATTCATCTTTCAACAGCTTCGAAAATATACAATGTTCCAATCAATAAAGTCACCAGAGAAATGAGAGGCAGGGCCAAGACAGCCAATTTTGGTATTATTTATGGAATCTCTGCATTTGGTCTCTCACAACGATTACATATTTCCCGTACAGAAGCAAAAGAATTAATCGATGGTTATTTTCGATCCTATCCTGGAGTTAAAAAATATATGGATGATATTATCAGGATAGCTAGAGATAAAGGATATGTTGAAACACTTCTCGGCAGAAGAAGATATTTGAATGATATTAATTCACGCAATTCATTTGTAAGGGGTTTTGCAGAAAGAAATGCTATTAATGCACCCATACAAGGAACAGCAGCGGATATTATTAAGATTGCTATGATTAATATTCATAAAAAATTCAAGAATGATAAATTACTTACTCAGATGATACTTCAGGTTCATGACGAATTAGTTTTTAATGTATACAAACCAGAATTGGAACAGGTTAAAGAAATAGTTGTAAAAGAAATGGAAAATGCTTATCCATTAAATGTTCCATTAGTTGTGGATACAGGTACGGGGATGAACTGGCTTGAAGCGCATTAATTTTATTCAAATGCAAGCAATGAATTATATAATTTAGGATCTTTAAGGACTTCAATCGCTTTTCCAATTTCAACATCATTCTCTATAGCGGCTTCCATGCTTCCCCATTGATAATAATACCGGGATACAATTTCCTGTTTGAGCAAATAAGAAATTTCATCTTTAAAATGGAAAAGATCCTTGGTGTTATCATGGGTGAGCTTTATTTCAAGAGCAGAAAATTCTGAATCTGCCAGATCATAATATTTCTCCTGCCTGGCAGTTTCAATTAATTTTTTAAGTGATTCCTCACTTCTAGTTGAATAAATAAAATTCCTTTTTAAGACATAATTTTTAAAGTCATTATAAATTTCATCAGTTATGGTGAAATCAGCAACAGGAGGAATGGAATCGTGCTGGGATGCATAGAGAGTGGCATAATCAAAAATAATATTCTGGGTATATAATGATATAGAAAACTGACTTAGATTTACTGACTTTGTTTCAATATCCGGTAAAATGCCTCCGCCGTCATACACTTTACGGCCGTTTTTTGTGGTGAACTCTGAAATCAATGAATCAGGAATTACACCAACACTGCCATCCTCATTTCGGTTTGAAAAATCAAGTGCCTGAATACATCTTCCGCTGGGAATATAATATTTGGCTGTTGTGACCTTTAATTTACTGTTATAGGCAAGATTCCTTGTAGTCTGTACAAGGCCTTTCCCGTATGTTCTTTGTCCAATAATTACCCCACGGTCCAGATCCTGTATAGATCCTGCAAGTATCTCTGAAGCTGATGCAGAAGCCCTGTTGACAAGAACGACAAGAGGGATTTTGGTATCTATGGGAGAACTTCTGGTTTTATAAATATAATCCCATTGATTAACCCGTCCTTTTGTACTGACAATTTCCTGCCCATATTCCACAAAGAGACTTGCAATATCAACTGCTTCGATAAGAAGGCCACCGGGATTTCCTCTGACATCAACAACGAGTCCTGAAAGCTGGTGTTCTTTTTCCAGCTCGGAGAGCGCTTTTTTGACTTCTTTGACTGCGTCTGTTGTGAAATTAGCAAGACGTACATAACCTATCTCGTGATCAATCATACCATAATAGGGGACATTATTAATATTGATTTTTTCACGTTCAAGTATTTTTTCAATTTCTTTCTCAGTATTTATCCTCTTAAGTAATATTTTAACCAATGTTCCCGGAGTTCCTTTTAACTGTTCACTTATATAGGTAATCTCCTTTCCCTTCATTGATTCACCATCGATATTGAGGATGGTATCTCCTGCTTTTAAACCATTTTTTTCAGCAGGAAAGCCTTTATAAGGTTCAGCAATAATCGCATAGTCACCACTTCTCCGAATAAGTGCACCAATTCCGCCATATTCACCAGTTGTCATAAAATTGAAAGTTTCCTGATCAGACTCAGGAATAAATGTTGTATAAGGATCAAGATTTTCCAGCATACCATTAATGCTTGATTCAACCAGTTTTTCCGGGTCAGTTTCATCAACATAAAACATATTCAGTTCACGAAAAAGAGTGTAATAGATTTCGAGGCTTTTAACAAGCTTGAAATCATCATTATTGAATGAAAGTAGTGATAATGACCCCACAATCAATAATATGGAGATGGCAGCTACAATTGTACGCCGTACAAATCTTTTATTTTTCATAATTCCAAATAATATTTTTGAAAGAACTGCAAATTTAATTTTTAACCTTTAATTTTTTCTTGTCAGCACCTCAATTTTTGTCTGAAGCCTGTTACCGGATTCATCAACAAGTGTAAGGATATGTTCTCCCTGTTCAGGGCAAACTCCGATCTGATGAATATATTGTGTGGTGCCTATATATTCCTGGTCAATATGCCAGTAGATAGATGCATCATGGATCCTGTGAGCAGCCTCAAAAACCACCTGACCCTTACTGCCATCAAGTTCATAAGGAATATAAATCCTGGAATTATCTTTTGGATATATAAGATCCATTTCGGCAATATTTTCATTGGAATAACAATCAGGATGTAGAGGAGGGAGTTGTTTATATTCCGGATTTTTGGATTGATAATACCATTCCTGAACCGGGGGTAAAATGAACCAGGTTGTATGAAACATTTCTGAGGTTTTGGCACATTCGCTGTTAAGTCTGTATTTTCCATCAGTTGTAAGATGCACTATTAAATGGTATGGACAGGGATTTGTGTTTAATCCTTGTTCGGGTACTAAAATAGTGTCAATATCGGAGCAAAACATGCCGGCTCTATGACCACTTTGCCTGCAAACCGGGATGTATCGAAGTTCATCCAGGGGAATATCAAACCAGCCACCTGAAGGGAGAAAATTGAAAATATCGAATAAAATTGGAGCAGCGGTCTGAATTCCAGTAAGGTTAGGACGTCCTTCTCCGTCGGCATTACCTACCCATACACCAACAGTATAATCAGGTGTTGTTCCGATTGCCCAACCATCCCGAAAACCAAAACTTGTTCCGGTCTTCCATGCAACGTGATCTGATGAAGCGAAATACTTCCAGCCAGCTTCATTTTCAGGCCGGTTGATTTCTATAAGAGATTGAAATGTCAGCCAGATTGAACTTGCGTTTACAAGATTATTTCCTTTTAGTATATGTTTTGTTTCAGATGAATCTAAATGGCTTGAAGATTCTAGGATATAATTTGGATTTTTTAAATCAGATTCAAAATAGAGTCCGTCGTAATTATTATAATGTTTCAGAATCCTTGCAAAACTGCAGAAAATACCTGTCAGATCCCATAATGTGCCCTCAGCACCACCCAGAATTAAAGATAATCCGTAATGTTCAGCAGATTTGTCAATAGTTGTCATACCCAGTTTTGTAAGATAATAATGGAATCTTTCCAGTCCAAATTGTTGTAACATCCTTACTGCTGGGATATTTAGCGATTTTGAGAGGGACTTTTTTGCAGGCACAGCTCCATCATAAGTAAGAGAAAAATTTTTCGGTGTATAGCCTGTATAATGAGTCGGAATATCCGGGATTAAAGTTCCGGGGAGAATCGATCCTTCGTTAAGCATCAGGCAAAACAGAAGAGGCTTCAAAATACTACCCGTACTTCTTGGCGCCGTTATAATGTCGACATCACTGCCATGTTCAGGTTGGTCAGGATTCTGAGTATTTCCTACATATGCAAGTACATCACCGGTTTCTACATCAAGTATCAGACAGGCAGCATTATGGATTTCGTTGTGTTTTAAAGTTCTATGGTGACTTTCAACAATAATTTCAGCTCTTTCCTGGATATTTTTTACCAGGGTAGTATGTATTCTTTCTCCTCTGTGGTTTTGATATACTCTGCTGAGCAAATGGGGGGATAAAGATGGTAAAGGAAGGGGATTTTCGGGAAGAGGTTCAAGCGTTGAAAGAACATATGTGGTCGAATCTATTTTTCCTGTGTTGTACAATTTACTCAGCAAACGATTTCTTTTTACAAGTAACAGATTTCTGTTTTTTCCCGGGTGGATCAGTGAGGGTGAGTTGGGAAGGATGGCCAGGACTGCGGCTTCTGACCATGATAAATCCGAAGGAGCACAACCAAAATATCTCCAGGAAGCAGCATCGAGACCGACAACATTTCCTCCAAATGGAGCATTAGAAGCATACAAAGAGAGTATTTCATCTTTTGAATAACTAAGTTCAAGTCGGAATGCAAGAAAAATTTCCACCAGTTTTTCAGGAATGGTTCTGTCTTTCCCTTTTCGTGAAAGCCTGATTACCTGCATGGTGAGAGTACTGCCACCACTGACAATCCGGCCGGACCTGATATTAACAACTGCTGCCCTTATCAGGGAATATGGATTAATTCCCGGATGATAATAAAAATACCTATCCTCAAAAGATATAATGGAATGCTTGAATTTTTCAGGTACATCTTCGTTATAGGGGAATCTCCATTGGCCATCATCAGCAATTTTAGCGCCAAGTAACTCTCCCTGCCGGTCTTCAATAACTGTACAGGTGGGATCACTAAAGAGAGGATCAGGAATTGAAAACCAGAAAATCAATATTAGAATTGATAGTAATATTAAAAGAAAAACTATTTTATATTTTTTCTTGCTGTTAAACATTTTACTGACTGATTTCAACCCATTTACCAGGTTTCCTCGCGTTTATCCGGTCATCATACATTGCTTCACAGTAAATCGATGGCAGATAATATTTCCCAAGATATGCTGCGTTTAATTGAATTATAAAAGTTTTTGCATCATACCTGGGAAGATGAAAATAAGTATACACCCTGTCGTCCCGAATATCCTGGTAATTAGGAACAGATGACTTATGGACAGAAGCAAAATCATCCATACGAATATTATGAATTTCCCATCCGGATGCGAATATTTGTGTCAGAACCATATCCCTGTAATTTTCGACGCCGGAAGGATTTGAAATTTTTACCCTTACAAGAAAATCTGTTCCCTGCACCAGATTTGTCACATCCAGGGAATGTCCAGCCATGTCAGTATATTCGACATTGAGAGATAAATTGTTTTGTTTTTCAGACTGATCTCCAATTTCAGGCGTTCCCTCCATAGTAATCCTTACAAACACACCCCCTCCACCTTTATTATTAAGTGTCATATATGCTTCAGATTTATTTTTTACCTCAAATTCAAATTGAGCAATAGGGAGTTTTGTAACAACATAGGTGGATTTAGTGTTTTTATCAAACGAATAATCAAATTTAAGTTCTTCAGATGTCCCCAGAGTGCTTGTATATTTTGACATCGCTAAAAGACAGTAAGCAGTTGTTTGTGTGCTAAGCCAATGGTCACCACTTAACAGGCGTGATATTTTTTTCATAAGATCAATTCCCCGGGAATGTTGATTCAGCAATGCAAGTGTTTCAAGCATCATAGCCCAATCCCGCTCCACTGAACCATAACTGTTATAAAATCCTGTGTACGGATTAATATTAACAGATATATTACTGATCATTGACTGGGCA
>Ga0153916_10003120_pt1 | contig 12243 bp, 10 predicted proteins | sample Opewatmetagenome_FD_109642 | JGI IMG/M metagenome (GOLD analysis project Ga0153916, IMG submission 109642) | Freshwater wetland microbial communities from Ohio, USA - Open water 3 Core 3 Depth 4 metaG | ecosystem: Environmental > Aquatic > Freshwater > Wetlands | place: USA: Ohio, Lake Erie...
GCCGATACGAAATACGTCCCCACGGGAATGCGGGCAGTGATGGCGTAAGGCACGCGACGGCGCAGGCTGACGCTGACGCTTTCGATGCCGCCTCCCTGGACCTTGGCCTCAACATTCTTCTCTCGCAGGAGGTCGACGATGTCTTTCCCCTCCACGATGTCTTTGAGAACGGCCTGAACTTCCGACTCCTTCTCGTGTCCCGGATAAGCGGCGATAAACTTCTGGAGGGATTCCTCCGTGGCGGTCTTCATGACCGCTTGATAGGGAGCAGGGTCAACCCGCAGCGCGAGTTCGCGAGCTTTTGCCTCAGCCGCGAATTTCCCTTCCGGTTGACCCTCCAGGAAGACGCGATAGGCCGCGATCGTGTTGGCTTGACTGGCCTTCTGCCAGTAGAGGTTCTCGATGCTGTCGCGGGCATCCGATACGTGCTTGCCTTGGGGGTGAAGCTTAAGATAATTTTGGAAACCTATGACGGCGCCCGCCGACTGTGCCTCGGCCCATCCCAGCGCATCATGCTTTTCGCCGGCTTCCACCGCGTGCCGCCCGTTCGGCCAGGCCTTCAGATAGGCCTCGTAGCCGGCCGTTTTGCCTTTGGAATTGGCGAGTCGCCACTGGATTTCGTCGTGTGTCGAAGGGATAATAAAAAGAGCCGCAGCGATCACGGCGAGGACGCCAAGGAAGATGAGAAACTTTTTCATTTTATCCTCCTGCTCCGGGCCGAAGGCTTTATGACTGCAGGCGAGCAAAAGAGCTTATTGCGCGTTGCCTGCTGATCGGACGCTCATCTGCCGATTTTGCCTCATCCCTTCGTTGGGAATGATAAGTCGGGGCCTCGCCGGATGTCAAATTGGGCAAATAAAATCGGAAGACGACCGGACTACTGTCGAAATGATGAAATAGCTCACGCCAGAGGGCGGTCCGCTGAGGATGCCTAACGCTGTCCCTGCACATCGGGAGAGGCTTCTACCAATAGGCAAAAGGTGCATTGACATGGCCCGCGGCCAGAAGCAATATGATCCAGTGAGAGGACGTGACAATCCCGAGGCCGAAGGGAGAGAAAAGCCAATATGGAACTAAAAAGCAATCTAGCCAACCTAAAACTAGCTCTTCGACACATGCTGAAACTGCATGATCGTGGGTACCACGATTTCTACGGAGGGCTCTTATTTGGCAGTATCAACCCCAATTGCGGATTTCATTGCAGGAAATGCAAGAAGTCCTGGTGGGTTAGCGGGCCGGGCAAGATTGAACTTTTTGAGGTGCATGACTCCAGTTGGCAGGAGGACTCTGACTTCAAAAAGAGCGGCGCCGTCTACATCGGGCGGATGACTATCAAGGAGCTCAGTGACCTGCTCAATAAGTTGCCCCGTTCGGGCTGACCAATGGGTTCCCGCTGAATGGAGTGACTGAGAGCATTTTGGGGCCGCAAGTCTCGCCCAAAGAGAGCACGCGAACCATTTGCCGGGTCGATCTCTTGAAGGGCTTAACGGGCGCGTCCGGCACCGTCCGGTCGCTCAAATTAAGGTTAGTTGCGCCATTTGCTAAAACGTTTATGTGTCGAATACTGATAGGTGCGTAACCGGCTATAGAGGAGCCTTCGGCCGTCTTTTGTGTCGCGCTTCTCCCATAATGTTCGAATTGATTCTTCTGTCTCATCCCGAACCTCTTGTTCCTCACGGAGCTTCGGCCAGGATGACTCTCCGTAAATCCCAACGTATCCGTCCGCTCTGTCGATCCCTTGCTCGACGAGCAGTGAGTAGAGTGCGCCTGGAAACCGAGCAGCCCTTGACTCGTCGTCGATCTGGAAGCAGTTATGTAGCACAGCGTTCAATGCAGCGCTAATTGCCAGGTCTATGGAACGATACGGCTCTATTCGGCCCACCGCCACCTGGTTATCCATTAGGTATGCTGTGATGATAAGAGGTGGTACCGCTCGAGGATTCTCGAACTTCCCCAATGCGCGGGCTAAGAGCAGCATCTTATGTTCCCCAACGTCTATGGACGACAGATCACCTAGCGCTCCGAGTAGCCAGATCATCCCGTCAAGCGCCCGTTCATCCTTTGCCTCGCCAAGCACGCCGATTGCGAGGGCGTACTCAGAAATTTCCCCTCCCCCGCTGTGGAAGAGATTGAAGTATTTATCAACGCCGGCGATGCTCTCAATCCGTGCTACCGCAGTCACTATTGGCTGAAGCAACGCGTCTAACTGAAGAAAATGAACATTATAGCAAGCGTTTTGGAAAAGCTGCCTAAGGACATCAAGTGCTGCGGGGTCCCTCAGGTCACCTAGGGCTGCTATAGCCTGGAGCCCCAGTGCCGAAAACTGTTCCTTCTCGAGGATCCTCAATAAGCCCTTGGTATTTTTTTTCCTCTTCAGCGTTTCTATGTCCGGAGCCAAAAGACCCTTGAACAGACCCATCTTCAGCCTCCTTGAATTCTTGATAATTAAGGATCGGTTTTTGGCCTTGGTGGCCGCATGGTTTTCTTTGTGTCGGTGTAGCTATCACGACTTAGCAAGAAAGCATAAATCTTGGCGCGAAGAGATGTCAAGCAAAGTCGAGAATCTATTCGAGCGGATCAAGAGGCTTTGGAGTCGCTCACAAACACCGAAAATCTGATAAGCGGGCGGCTTTTTAGAATTTCATTTTAGGAAGCTTGGAGTTTCCTTATATTATGGCGAATCAAATCTTGTTTGAATTTTTGCCATGTCACGACACCTGCGGCCCGCGAAATTGACTTCGCGTTTGTGGCTATGATATCGTTCCGCCGGAATGAGGGGCAGCAAAATGGCAAGGAGTAAATAACCATGACCCACGGACAGGACCACTGCTGTCCCGAGCTGGACAAGGCGCTCTGGAACGAAAAGAGCCACTTGTGGCGGGATAAGCCGTTCATCAGAGGCTCGATCCCGGCCCTTTTCCATACGCCGTTCCCGCCTATGGTCGGCAAATTGGTCGGCAGAATGTGGCAAATGGCGAAGGACGCCGGCGCGGCGCCGGAAATGAAGGATTTTCTTTTATTGGCCTACGATCCGACCCCCTTCAAGTCCGAATTCTTCATGACCGTCACCAAGGAGGTCCCGGGCGCAGAGAACTTCAAGCTCTCGGGCACGTTTGTCAGCAAGGTTTTCGACGGGCCATACCGGGCGGTCCCGCGATGGGTTAGGGAGCTGGACGTTTACCTAAGAAGCCAAGGCCAAGCGGCCGGGAAATACTATTTCTATTTCACCTATTGCCCCAAGTGCGCGAAATCATACGGACACAATTATTGCGTGGCTTTCGCCCAAGTGACCTCCATGGATGGAAAACAGGATAATTAGCCATGACTTTCAAGATTCTGGTTATCGCCGTCTATGCTCTCGCCATCCTTCTATTCGGAGTCCTGGGCCTCCGAAAGGTCAAATCCTTCTCCGACTATTTTCTGGGAGGCCGCTCCGTCGGCGCCTGGATGACGGCCTTCACCTACGCCGCAGCCTACTTTTCGGCCGTCCTGTTCATCGGGTTCGCCGGCAAAGTTGGCTGGGGATTCGGGCTCTCCGGCCTCTGGATAGCGGCGGGCAACACTCTGATCGGTGTGCTCGGCGTCTGGTGGCTGCTCGGCGAACGCATCCGCCGGATGTCCCTGAACTACCAGGTCACGACGATGCCCGAGTTCCTGGAAAAGCGCTACGCCAGCCGCACCCTCAAGTTTATCTCTTCGCTGGCCATTTTTATTTTCCTGGTCCCGTATTCGGCCGCCGTGTTCATCGGCCTGGCCTACCTTTTCAACGTCAATTTCCACCTGACCTATGTCCTGGCCCTGGGAATCATGGGTTTATTCACCGCCTTCTATCTTGTGCTCGGCGGCTACAAGTCGATGACCATGATCGACGTCGTCTTTGGGATAATCATGTGCGTCGGTTCGACGATCCTCATCATCAGCACGATCGACAAGGCGGGGGGACTGGGCCGCCTGACGGCCGGCCTGGCGCAGATCAACCCCGGGCTTACGGCCGCCGTCGGCCCGGGCGGGTTCTGGCCCCTTTTCTCCCTGGTCTTCCTGACGAGCATCGCCCCGTTCGGGATGCCCCAGCTCGTCCAGAAGTTCTATGCCATCAAGGACGAAAGGTCGATCCGCCGGGGCATGATCTTCTCAACCTGCTTCGCCGCCCTCATCTCCTTTGCTGCTTATTTCACGGGGGCGGCCGCCCGACTCTTCCTGACTCCTGAGGCCGCGCCGAATGCTTTCTCCGGGGGAAAACCCATATTCGACGCCCTGATGCCCGAGTTCCTGGCTAACGTCATCCCCGGTTCCCTTTCCATCCTGATGTTGCTCCTGATCCTTTCGGCCTCCATGTCCACCCTGGCGGCGCTCGTCCTGATCTCGAGCTCTTCGGTGGCCAAGGACCTCTACGGCGGGTTCATCAAGACGGACGTCTCGGACCGCGACCTCACCCGCCTGATGAGAGTGCTCAGCGCCGTCTTCGTCTTCCTTTCGGTTGTCCTGGCGTATTTCAAGCCGGCGACCATCGTCTCCATCATGTCGGTGTCGTGGGGGGCCGTCGGATCGTTTTTCCTCGGGCCTTTTGTCTGGGGACTTCTCACCCGGCGGGCGACGAAAGCCGGCGCCTTCGCTTCCGCTCTCCTGGGCCTGGGGACTTGCCTTGTCCTCTCCCTGACTGGGATGCCGGCGCCGCAAGCGGGGACGATCGGGATGATAGTTTCGCTCGCCGTTATCCCGGGTTTGAGTCTTATTGGGATCAATAAAATCGCATCAAATTAGTCTAGGTGGCTTCCACACTTTTTTATCCCCTCTTTGACAAAGAAGGGCTTGGGGAGATTTTTTAATCCCCCTCTTTAGCAAAGAGGGGTCAGGGGAGATTTATCAATTTGCTTATATCAGTAGCGGAACATCAGCTCGAAGCGGAGCCAGTTGAACCGGCTCGCTCCATCGCGGTAAAAGTCGCCCGGCCCGAAATGGTCCCACTGGAAATGGCCGGAGAGGTATTGGCTGATCGTGAAGTTAAACCGGCTGACGAGGAGCATCCCGCGTCCGACTCCTGCTCCGCCCGGGAACGCCGCCGGGTTCCGCTCGTCGGCTCCCAACCGGTGTAAGGTGAGGGTGCAGTTGGCCCGGCTGCCGAAATCGAGGACGGCCGATCCGTAGAGGGAGGTCAGGTTGCTCCAGTAGGCCACCCGGCTCTCGCGAATGAAGGTGTAGATGTAGCCTTCGCTCCACTTGGGCCAGCGGCTGAAAAGAGGGTCCCAGGCTTCGAGCTTCTCCGTCCCGGGCCGGTCTCCGCTCAGGAAGATACCCCCGAACACAAGAGTCTTGAGGAAGGGGATGGCGCTTCCGGTGCTGTAGTCGAAGTGGAAGATCCCGCCGAGCGCCCCGCGGTCGGCTTCTCCGTATGACCCCCCTTGAACGGCGCCCTCGAAAGTCAGGAGGAGCGGCTTAAGGATCGGGGTTTGGAGACGTGCCCCGAGCGTGTTAATCCCTGAGGCGATGTCCGTTGCCTCAACCCGCTCGATTGTTTTCCTGATGATGTAGGCGTCCAGCGTCGACCTCCCGAACTGGCCTGAATAATAGACGGCCAGGGCCTTTTCAGGCTGCTCCACCAGGAGCTGGTCCTGGTCGTTGATCGTCGGAAGGTACTTGTCCGTCCTTTCTATGGAGTGGAGGAGGAAGATGATCTTGTGGTTCGGGCGCGCTTCGTAATCGAGTCGGATGGCGTTGAAATAAAAAGAGCGCGACCCGTCCAGGGGGTTTCCATCGGCGATCACGAAGCCTTCGCCCAGGAAGATATCCTGGCGGCCGGCGGTGAGGGTGAAGGGCAGGCCCTGAGGGAGCTTCCACTTAACGTAGAGGTTATCGAAGAAGGCCTCGTTCCAGCCGAAGGGCCGGTTCTTGGGGGCGAAGTGGACCCGGAACTCATTGGTCAGCTTGCCGGTCATCTCCAGGCCCTTGGCGGCAAACCATTGCAGGCCGAGGGTCGTCTTGTTTCTTGTGTAGGCAAAATTCTCGGAAGAGGTGTCGTCGAGGTTGATGGCGTTGTCCCAGGTCTCGGACCGGAAGCGCTCGGCGAAGATCAGCTTGAGCCGGGGAGCGGGCTTATCTTCTGCTCCGGCGGCGGTCCCGGGCCGGGCGAGAAGCGCCAATCCGGCCATGAGGCACAACAGGGCCTTAGTCTTCGCGATCATCTGGGGACCTCCACGGACCCGTTTCGTTCATGCGGGGAAAGAGCATACCATCCAGATTGGCGAGTGTCAAAAAATCGCGGATGCTCCGCTTTAGACGGAGGGATTAAGCCAGGCCATCGTTTTCTTAAAACCCTCCTCGTAGCTCAGCGGCGGCTTCCAGCCGAGCAGCCTATCTGCCTTGTCGATGGAGAACCGGAGCCGGGAGCCCAGGTTCTTGACTGTATATGTCGTCAGAAGGGGCCGGGATTTCTTCCTGAGAAGTTTCCAGGCGAGCTCCAGGCACCACGAAGCCGCATAGGCCGCGCGGTAGGGGATATGTCTTGTCGCCTTCGGGACTCCCGCGGCTCGAGCGACCTTGGCCGCGAAACCCTCGAAGGTATCGGCGACTCCGTCGTGAACAAGAAAGCCTTGGCCGACGGCCGCGGGGTGCTCGGAGATGACCATCAGCAGGTCGATGACGTTCCCGACATAGGCCGGCCAGACCAGGGCCCCTTTCCTCCAGAATACGAGCGACCTGTCCTTCAAGGCCTCGATGATCTCCGGCACGAATGTCTTGTCGCCCGGCCCGTAAACCCAGCAGGGATAGACCATCGTCACCGGCAATCCCCTTTCATGGTATTCCCAGGCGATCTTGGTGGCTTCGATCTTGGTATCGGCATAGGGCTCTTTCCAATAGGAAAACTCGAAATCTTCAGTCATAACGACACCTTCTTTGAGCCCGAAAATGTCGTTCGTGCTCACCTCGACAAACCGCTCCACGCCGTTTTTGAGGGAGGCCCGGCAGATGTTGCGCATCCCTTCGATGTTCACTTCCGAGAAAAGCCTCTTGGGCGCCCAGTCTGTGACGACCGCGGCCAGATGAAAGACAACCTGGATACCCTCGGCCGCTTTTTCCACGGCCGGGTAGTCCCTGATATCCCCATAGACGACCTGGACATTCCGGGACTCGAGCCCGGCGGCCGCGGCATCGCCCGGCAGGGCCAGGACACGCACCCGGCGGCCCGCCTCGAGGTTCTTTTCCAGCAGGTGGGAACCCAGGAATCCGGTGGCCCCGGTTATCAGGACTTTTTTCATCTGGCACCTCCGGCCTGCCGCTAAGGGAAGCTTTGCTGCTTCCCGTCCATGATGTAGGGCCGGGCCAAGTCCTTGTCAAGCTCTTAGGCAAATCATGGCAAACTCTTGACAAATTCTTAACAACTTGCCGGCCGCAAACCGCTACATCTAGCTCGGAAGGAAAAAATGGGAAACACAGTCTGGAGCGTGAGGTTCTGGAGTGCTTATTGGACGACGATGAGGCCGTACCTCGTTTTCATCTCCGGGGCAGCCGGGCTGGTTGGGCTGGCCTTCATCCGGGAGCCTGATTATCTTAGGGCGGCGCTGGCCTTCTTTCCGCTTCTTCTCTCCTATGGGTTTGGCCAGGCCCTGACCGACTGCTTCCAGATGGACACGGATGCCCTGTCCTCTCCCTACCGTCCACTGGTCCGGGGCGTTATTTCGCGAACCCAAGTCCTGGTTGTCAGCCTTGTAGGGCTGGCCGTGGGAGTCGCGGTTCTCGCCTTTCTCAATCCCGTTACCATTATCCCCGGCGGAGTGGCCGTCCTGGGCCTTCTGACCTACACGGTCCTCAAGAGAACCTGGTGGGGCGGCCCTCCCTGGAACTCCTGGATCGTTGCCCTTCTTCCGGTCATCGGCCGCCTGGTCGAGGAGAAATATACGCTCGGCCGGGTTTTCCATTCCCAGGATTCCCGCGCCTTTTGTCTGTCCATCGCGGCCGTCTTCTTCGCCTACGCCAATTTTGTCGTCATGGGCTATTTCAAAGACATATCGGCTGATCGAGAAACCGGCTACCGGACCTTTCCGGTTGTGTTCGGCTGGAAACCGGCCGCGCTCTACAGCGATGCCGTCGCTCTGGCGGCCGCCCTGTGCGCCGGGGCGGCCCTCTATTCGATCGGCCGTCTCAACATGCTCGGGATCGCCTTTTTCCTCCTGGCCGTGTCCGTCAGCCTCCCGGCCCAAGTCAAGATTCACCGGATCAGAGAGGAAAAACAGGCCCACGGTCCCATCGCCAACGTGGTTCGAGCCTTTATTCTCTACTGCGGCGCCGTCATCCTGACTCTTCAACCGGGCTGGGGCTATTTCATGGTCCTCTTTTGTTTCCTTTTCGAGTTCACCTTGATGCAAAGGCCGGAGCAGAGCCAGGTGTAACCATGTTCATCCTCTTGAACAGGCACTCCAACAACGGCCGGGGTCACCGGAAATGGGAGGAGTCCAAGAGCGAGCTTGAGGCCGGTCTTCTCGGCCGCGATTATCGATTGGCCGAGGATTGCGGCGGCCTGGGACTCCGGCTCGGGGAGGAGTACGGGCGGGGGGAACGGCTGTTCATCGCCGCGGGCGGCGATGGAACGGTCAATTACCTCCTCAACAAGATCATGACCGCCCAAGGCATCATTCCCGGGGAGATCACCCTGGGCGCCATCGGCCTGGGCTCCAGCAACGACTTTCACAAGCCCTATTCGGCCGGAAAGCGAACCCGGGCCGGTGTCTACTACAGGCTGGATGCAGACGGAGCGGTCCCCCACAACATCGGCCAGGTCGACTATGAGGACGAAACCGGCCGGCCGCTGAGAAAATACTTCATCATCAACGGCAGTCTCGGGATCATCGCCCGGGGCAACTATCTCTTCAACAGCGATGGGCGAGTGGTGCGCTGGCTGAAGCCCAGGTGGGTCCTGGGGACGATTTGGTATCTGACCTTCAGAACCCTGCTCACGGAGAAAAACATTCCGGTCCGGATCTCCGTCGGAGGGAACAGCCTGCAAACCGAGGCCACGACTCTGAGCGTCATCATCAACCCCCACTTCACCGGAAACCTCAGCTACGATTGCGGCGATTTCTCCCGGCGGGATGCGTTCGGCATCGCACTGTGCGAGAACATGGGAACGGCCGAGCGCTTCCGGACGCTGTCGTCGCTGAGCAAGGGCCGCTTCACGGGCCTTCGGAAAACACGGTTTTGGGAATCTCCGGAGGTCGAGCTTGACCCGCGATTCCCGACGCCGCTCGAGTTGGACGGCGAGGTCGTTCTGGCCCGGAGGATCCAAATCCGCTTGTTGAAAGGAGCAGTGAAGGTATGTCAATGATGGACGAGGTCCTGGAAAACCGGCTCATCGGGAGGATTGCCAAGAGCTTCCAACCGCCTCCGCACAGGCTCAACCGGATTCATGAAGCCGATGCCGAGATCATCGACCTGGGAGAGGGGTCGGACACTTACCTGGCCGTCACGACGGACGCCCTGGCCGAGGAAGTGTCGAGCGGGCTTTACGACGACCCTCATCTCATCGGCTGGATGCTGGCCACGGCCAATTTTTCCGACCTGGCGGCCGTCGGCGCCGACCCGGTGGGGCTGCTGATCACTGTAACATATTCTTCCCGTCAGGATGAGGCCTTCATCGGCCGGCTGGCCGAGGGGATATCGGATGCCTGCCGGGAGCTCAAGACGTTCGTCCTGGGCGGGGACACCAATGAAGGAAAGGAGCTCCACCTCTCGGGATGCGCGATTGGTCTGGTTCCCAAGGATAGAACGATGAGCCGCATCGGGGCGAGACCGGGGGACAGGCTCTACCTCAGCGGTCCCGCCGGCCTGGGCAACGTGTTTGCTTTCCTGCGCTTGACCGGGTCAGGACTTCAACTGCCCGGGATGTCCTATCGGCCGGCGGCACGAGTGGCGGAAGGAAGACTGATCCGGCGATTGGCCGGCTGCGCCATGGACACGAGCGACGGCGTCATCCACACCGTGGACACGCTGATGCGCCTGAATCAGTGCCGTTTCATCTTGAACGACACCTGGGAGAATACGGTGCATCCCGTCGCCCTGGAGGTCTGCCGGTCTCAAGGACTTCCTCCCTGGCTGACGCTGGCCGGCGTCCACGGCGAGTTCGAGCTCTGCTTCACGCTGGATCCTCAAAGGGAGAAAGAACTCCTGGAGCAAGCGGCGGCGGCCGGCTGGGTTCCCCGTCTCATCGGAGAAGTCGCCGAGGGCGATGGGGTGTTTATCAAGACGGCCGAGGGCATCATCCCGTTGGATTCGGGGCATATCCGAAACTTGTCGGCCCAGGCCGGCTCAGACCAGAAGGGCTATATCAATCAGCTCTTGGACTATGCCCGGAAATTCGGGCGTTGAGACTTCTCTGTCAAGGAGGGCAAAAATGGCCAACGAAAAATCGAGTCGGCTCGGTTCCGTCTGCGCCGTCCTTCTGGGGGCCTCTTATTCGATCGTTGGCCTTTCTTACCTGCTCCTGCCCGAAGAGCAGCAGGGGGGAACTCTGCTCCATGATCCCGAGAAGTTCCTCATCTCCATGTCCCAGTCTGCCGCGCTCATCACGGTTCACCACCTGGCCTTCGGGCTGGGGGCCCTCGTCGGCCTCGCCCTCGTTTTTGCCGTTTATGACATGGCCCGGCGATTCAATGAAGCCTGGGTGCGCTGGCTCAGCGGGCTGGGAGTGTTCGGGTTTGCCGTTACGGCGATCGACAACTTCAAGATCGTTGCCGCGGAGCCGATCAGGGCAGTCCGCTACATGGCCGGGGAGGCTACGGTGAAAGCCATAATGAAGGAAACCGACTATTTGGTCAGCATCGATCCCCATATGTGGTTGGGCTATGGCCTGGTCGGCCTTTGGGTTTTGGGCGCCAGTTGGATCCTGCTGAGAAACCGGGCCGTTCCCAGGCTGTTTGGACTTCTCGGAATTGCCATCGGTTTTATTTACTTTTTCGTAGAGGCAGGTACGGTCCTGCGGAGTGAAGCATGGTTAACGGCGGCCGCAGCGCTTGGCGCGGTTCTCGCCGGACCGGTCTGGTACATCTGGCTGGCGCTGATCTTGAAACAATCCGGGGCCAGGCAACCTATTTATTAATGACCGGCCTCATTTTTTGGGGCGTTCTAAGACGCTTGGGCGAGGCGGGTCGGGAGCTCGATTTTCGCCGATGGGCCCTTTCTAGCCGACATCCTCAGAAGCAGGGACAGGACCAAAGAGACGACGCCCAGTCCGGCGAACATCAGCATGCTGTTTTTGTAGTCTCCGCCCGAGACATCGGTGAGCTTTCCCGCCGCCCAGGGGAAGACCGTAAGCCCGGCGTTCTGGAGGAGCGTCGTCAACCCGAAGGCGGTGCCCAGACGTTTTTCCTCGACCAGCAGGGGCAGCGACGGCCACAGGGCCGAGGCGACTAGTGAGAAAGAGATGCCCAGCCCGATCATCGGGAGCAGTGGCGAGAAATTCGTCAGCCCGAGGCTGAGATGGCAGGGGACGATGATCAGGGATCCGAAGAGCATGATCGTGGCCCGTTTTCCCCACTTGTCCAGGACTAGCCCGAACAGAGGGGTGATGACAGCGGTGGCCATGTAGACAAAGGACCCGTAGAACCCGGCCTGTCCAGGTGACAGCCCGAACTTTTTCTGCAGGAACAGGCTGGAAAAGGCCACGAAGGGGAAGACCAGGGAGTAGAACGCCAGGCAAAGAAAAGACACGTACCAGAATGAGGCCGGGTACTTGAAGATGTCGCGGAAGACGATTTTATCGGCCGTTTCTTTCTTCTCGCGAAGGTCCAATCCACTTTCCCTTTTCTTGTCCAGCCGCAAATACACGAGAAACGCCGCATAGCCGATGAACATGACGATCGCCGGAACCCATAGGGTCATCCTCAGGGAGCCAGTCCAGGCCGGGAGATGGGCGCCCAGGTTGAGGGCGGAGACATCGGAGAGGCGGACGGCCGTCACGTTCAGCCCGAAGGCGAAGGACAGCTCTTTCCCCCTGAACCAGCGGGCCAGGATCTTGATTTCGGCGATGAGGAGCGACTCCGCGCCGATGCCGTAGAGGAGGCGGCCGGCGAGCATGAGCTTGAAGACTGGAGCCGCCGCCGTCAGCACGATTCCAGCGGTGCAGAGCGTGGCGAACAGGAGGCCGGCCTTCCGGATCCCAATCTTGTCGACGAGGATGCCGCCGATGAGGACGATGATGAAATTGGGGATCGAGTAGTAGCTGAAAAGGAGCCCGTACTGGGCCCGGCTGATGCC
>Ga0153916_10003121_pt1 | contig 12240 bp, 10 predicted proteins | sample Opewatmetagenome_FD_109642 | JGI IMG/M metagenome (GOLD analysis project Ga0153916, IMG submission 109642) | Freshwater wetland microbial communities from Ohio, USA - Open water 3 Core 3 Depth 4 metaG | ecosystem: Environmental > Aquatic > Freshwater > Wetlands | place: USA: Ohio, Lake Erie...
AATTATCTCTTGATCGATGGCAAATAGATCGGGAAACCTACAAATTTATCCGACAGTCCAGAAGGCGAAAATCCGCCAGTGGAGCCGCCAACATGGTAGGCAGTTCCATTCAATGTAACTGCAGACGTGCGATAGAATACACCGCTTTGCAAGGAGCCCGTATTAACCCAGGTGTTAGTGGCCACGGAATAGAACCAGGCCTGATCGTACAACGCATAGGCTGCATCTGCCCCGTTCACCATCCAGAGCCGGGCGCCATTTACACTGGGGCTTTGAGTGTAGCCCATGCTCCACCAACCAGTGGGCAAAACGCCTAAATCGGCATTTTCAGCATGCCAGCTGGCGGTATTCAAATCATAGCATTGGGTTGAATTCCGAACAACACTACTTATTCCTCCCGCCACGCACAGCAGTTTATGTGAATCCGCAGGACGAGTGAAAAGAAAAGCCGCATGGAAGTCGCGTTCACTGGTGAAGTTTGGCAAAGGGGTCAACCAAGTGTTCCCAATGGCATTGTAAACATATACGGTGTTTAAATTGCCGTTGCCAGGCGCGGTCGCGCCACCGGTCATATAACAAAGACCGACGGCAGTATCCGCAACCCAGCTAGGAGCCCAAATACCAGTGTATGCTGGGGGCGTACCAGCTGGAGACAATCCGGTCCAGCCGTTGGTATCCATGTTATAACTCCACAGGCCGGTGAATCCACCAGTAGCTGTATCCCCATAAACATACACCTTGTTCCCCATTTGGCAACCAGAACGGGCATAATTTTGACCAAAAGGAGGTGCTGAACTGGCTACCGTTGCCCATATACCCCCGGCTGGGGTGTAATTACTCACGCCAGTACTTCCATACCCCGTAATACTCCATATTTTTCCGTTGTAAGACGCCAGCACGTTGTCCATACGGGAAATTGGGTCTGTGGTGATTTGCTGCCAAAGCCCCGCCTTGCCCCCCAATCGAAAGGCAATATCCGATTGGGTTGGACCAATCACACTCCAGTTTTGCCAGGTAGCGCCATAGCCAAATCCACCACCCGGGTTGATAAACTTTCCGATGGAGCCATGAGCTGTATCAGCTGGTTGGCGTCCATATTGACCACCCAGGCTGAAATTCATGGTCGGGAAAAAGATCAGCCAGTATCGACCTGGCGATAGGTTGAACGGAACAGGTAATCTGACCAGGGTATTGGATGGCATCCCTCCAGAGCCTGTATACAGTGTGATGTGGGGATCTGTTACCGGGAGGGTAAGCGACCAGAGAGGCGGATTGCCTCCACCGGTAGGATCACCTGCTGGGAAACTTCCTTTATCTGCGAAAATCTGGAAGGTTAAAGCTGAGGCGTTTGCCAGAGTAGTAAAGCCATTCCATCCACCACCAGGAATGAAGATTGTATCAATACTCCAGAATTTATCCGAGATAAAATCATCCGCCAGGTATGAACTGGACGTAGGAGCGTCTGGAAAATCCTGGTCTACATATGCATTCTGGTTAACAGAGCTCAGAGGCTGGTTCCACAGCGTCTTCTCTGCACATCCCTGCACAACGAAGGGCAGCCCCTGTTGTGTGCCGAGGCTGGTATCCAGGGTTGGTGCCCAAGCCCCGGTGTACTGCATGGAGTTACCCGTGGTAGTCTGACCAAGGATGGTGATCGGTGGCGTCCATGGACCTGAAGGACCTGAACCATTAATCATCCAATCCAACCAATAGGTACCTGGCGGCAGGTAAATACCGGCACCGGCAACATTGGCCATGAGGGGCCGCGTTGCGTTGGTAAGCGCCGTATCTAACACCCGGTAAATATACGACCAATCAGTACTGACCATGCGATTGGTGGTCAGATCGCCAAAGATCACGCTGCTGCCTGGGTCATTGGGCGGACCATTCCAAATTTGGAAGTAAATGCCAGTGATCGTCGATGGCGGCGGGTCAGGGTATGTGCCGTTCTGGTAGGCATAGAATGTAAGATAGTCGACTTGCCAGCCGCCAGGGTTACTGACCACAAAATCATCCGCCAATCGGTTACCGACTGAGAATTGGTTGCCAAAGCCATACGTGTCCATACCCAAGGCAGATTGAACGGCACTGGCATCATCGCCACTGTAACCACCACCAGGATGAGTGACCATGGGTCCGTTATCGTAGAGTTCCGTATTACATTGAGATGGCAAGCTGAAGTTGTCCAGGAGGGCGATAGCATTATAGCCAACAATTCCAACCCCAAAGCCCTCCGGTGCGGGTGCTCCTGAACAGACGTAGGTTTGGGACGGCTGGGCACCCCCGTCAATGTTGGTAAACACTATTGTCACCGTGTCCCCTGCCCTGGTTGCTTTCATATGAGCCGTGGTAAAGGGAGAAGTCAGCGCGAAAATACCAAGACCGAATGCAGGACCATTATTGCCTGTATAGCAGGCAGCATTCGTGAATTGACCAAGATTAGGGCTCTGCTGCTGCACCTTTATGAAGAGGTTGCTGACGCCGGCGCCATAATTCAGCATCAGCCCAGTGTATTGCAGGGAGGTTCCAACTGCGGCAACATCCGCTTCAGCCGAGTTGCCATTTCCTGTAGTTCCATTGAAGGTGGCTCTACCGATAGTCCCACAAACTGCAGCATTGCCGGAAATATTGCAGGTACCATTCTGCACTGTCCAATTAGATCCGAGGCTGCCGTCTGCGCGGTTGAAATTGTCCAGAACCGATAACCCTGGCAAGAGATCATAATTCAATCCACTATCCAGACCAGGTTGTTCGGATGACACCGTCGGGTCCTGGAGATTTTCGCCCACAGTCTGCGGTGATGTATATGAAGGTACCTGTCCCAGGGTTTCGTCTACGATTTCCGAACCAGTTGCTGGCTGATAAAGCGGGTTTTCACCTAAATCTATGCCAGTCGATAATGGCGGGTTTGGAGTATTACTTTCTTGCCGAAGGTCAACACCAACATCCTGCGGTGTGATGAACGATGGTGCCTGTCCCAGAGTCTCGTCCAGGATATCCGGATTGGTTACTGGTTTATAGAGAGGGAGTTCCCCTACATCTTCGTCAGTTGTATCCTGATCAAGTCTCCGCCCATTATCTCCACCGGGTGTCCCAACATCTGCTGCGGCAGACTGGACACTCATCCCCTCTCCGAATGGGGCTAAGAACAAACCAATTAATACAACGATTGAAAGTACTTTTTGTATGCGCATGAATTTCCTCCATTTCGTTTTCTCATAAAATAGTTGTTGCGTGCTTGTTCTTCGGGGGTAATCGATTTTTATAATATCTCCTAGGCTTTGTCAGAAAGGTGGCCCAAACCCTGATCTTTGCGTGTTTCCTGATGGACCGACACGGAGTTAGTCATAGCCAGGTCATGACGTTCCCTCAATATCCAGATACACGACTCATACAATTGAGATTGAATATTAAGTTAAATTTATCATATTTTTATGATTAATGTCAAGTGAATTTAGCCTGAATCTCGGATTTAACACCACTTTGGTCTCGGAGGTGGTCGATCATGGAAGCATGCCTCGAAAGCACTGTTGATCATTATTAAAAAAACATGAGATGATCATCGCGAGGTAAAATGGCGGTATAAGAATTGAGATCTCGCGCGGCAATAAACGAGTGCGGGTTCCGCAAGCAAAATATTTATAAGGTTTCAAAAGTACAGCTCTTAACTATAAGGAATTAGCTTCTGGCGAATGGTATCTAAACACTCTTTGTAAACAGCTTATTGCCAATCTGATCCAGTTCGGTATCATTACAGGCTGGGGTGTATAAGCTAACAGCAAATCTGTAACGAGCGAATTTCTCGATCTTGTAGCGAATGGTTTTCCCAATTATTTCTAAGCACTAGCTGCTGAATTTTCCTGATACACCCGGTAAGCATCACCAACTGTTTGCACATCCCAGGCGGCTTCCATAGGGATGTTGATGCCATTTTCCTCCAGTCCCAACATTAGCTCCACCAGCTTGATCGAATCCACCAGAAGATCAGAGACGAAGGAGGCTTCTGGGACGACCTTGGTCTCTTCCACCTGTAGCACATCTGCTATCAGGTGTTTGAACTCCTCAAATGTGATCGGTCCTTTGGTTGGTTTGCCTGTCATGTCACTTGTCCTTTCCCAATTCGCTCAAGATATCTGATTGTAATCGATACTTCTGGGGTTTGCCTATCTCCGTGCGCGGAAAATCAGTAACGAAACGCACCTGGTTGGGAATTTTATAGGGCTCCAGCTCTGCCCGGCAATAATCCAGAACCTGTCTGGCGTTCATCTCAGCGCCGGGTTTCAATATGATAAATGCCCAGACCTCTTCCCCACTCACTGCTGATGGAGCTCCCAATACGGCTACCTCCTGGATATCTGGATGGGTGATCAGGTAAGCCTCGATCTCAGCAGGATAGATGTTCTGCCCACTGCGGATAATCATATCCTTCTTCCGACCCATGATCTGCAAGTAGCCATCTTTATCCAGCTTTGCCAGATCACCCGTGGAGTACCAGCCCTCCTTATCGATGACGTCTGAGGTGGCGTCGGGGTGACCGTAATACCCCAACATGATCGAATCGCCACGGCAGACCAGCTCGCCCACCTGCCCGGTTGGGAGTTCATGCCGCCCATCATCCAGAATCTTCACCTCCACACCGGGTAATGGTTTGCCCACGGTAGTAGCCTGGAGCTCGTTTGAATCTGCGATGCTTGGAATAGCAATTCCACCCGCCATCTCGGTTGAGCCAAAGCCTATGTGCAATGCACAGCCAAAACGTTCCTGGATCTGCCGACCCAGCTCTGGTGGGCATGGCATGGCGCCAGTCCCGCAGATAAGCAATGATGAGGTGTCATACTGCTTGAAATCCTCCAGGCTAAGGATGGCTTGGAAGGCTGTCGGGATAGCGACCAGGATGGTCACCTTCTCACGCTGCACGAGCTCCATGGCCAATCGAGGATGGAAGCGTGGCATGGCGATGATTTGATCTCCCATCAATAAGGCCTGCAGCATAAGCTCGATCCCGGTGATAGAATGCCACCCTACTGTGGACAGGAACGTCTGTGGCCGACCAGCTACCCTAAGCAGGCGAGTTTTGTAGCGGGCAAGAGCTTTGGCGGTCTGTCCGATGCTTTTGAGGTTCGGTCGTTTTAACCATAAATCACGAATCTTCAAGCTGGCAACTACCGGCGTGATCAGGCTACGATGGCTGTGCATGGTTCCCTTAGGCACCCCGGTGGTTCCCGAGGTATAGAGTAGAGCCAGCAGGTCTTCGGGAGAAACCTCTATAGCAGGTTTTGTTTCCAGGGTTCCGAGTTCTATCAGGTCATCCAAGGTAGGGCTCATTCCCGCTCCTTTGTCAGTGAGGATGATTTGCCTCAAGATGGGAGGCGGGACGAATGAGCCTTCCTCGAATGAGTGCTCCGCCACCATCATCACCGGGTCGGCATCCTGCAATACCTGGCTCAAACTACGTGACCGAAGCTGCGGGTTGAGCGGTATGAATACTCCACCGATCTCAGCCAATGCGAAGAACAGGCAGGCAAAGTCAGCACCTGGGGATAGTAATGCAACTACACGGTCACCCTTGTGGATGCCTCTCGACTGTAATCCCGCTGCCAAGCGCTTCGTTCGATTCAGCAGCTCACCATAGGTATAGCGCACCTCACCACAGGTCAGGGCAAGCTGTTTTCGGCGTGGTTGCGCCACTTGAAAGAAGGCTTCCGCCATGGTCGTATAGGTATTAAGCATATTGCTACACGAATGGAGTCTAGAGTTTTATCTGGTAGATACGGTAGTGCTTATACCGTTCTGCTCCCAAACGGTTGGCGAGCAAATTTATCGCCGGGTTATATTCAGAGGTGACCGATCCATCCATCCAGGCATAACCCTTATCAAAGATAGCTTTCACCGCCTCCAAGTACAGGATGGCATCGATCCCACGGTGGCGGTATTCTTCCAGCAAGCCCATGAGCTTGAAGGAGGCAACATCAATCTTGCGGATCAGGTGCTTGACCCTGATCCAATTGAAGGGGAACAGCCTGCCATTCAGGTGTATGAGAACCTGGTTGACATCCGGAATGGCAATGCAAAATCCTATCGTCTTACCTTGCGCCTCAGCAAAAAGTGCCAGATCGGGATCGATAAATGCCCGCATTCGATCCGCCAGGCGCTTAAAGTCGGATTTTGTCAGCGGGTTGAAACCCGGTAAGTCCTTCAATGTATCGTTGAATAGCTGTAGAGCAATATCGATCTCCTCTTCCCAGTGATCCATGCGGATCTTGCGGATATTGACTTTGGCAGCTTTGCGCGCCATATCAGCCACCCGGGCAAGATCAGGTGGAATATTTTTGAGCTCTTCCCCGATCTGGGAACGGAAAGCCCGCCAGGCATACAGGTCGTGGTCTTTCTCGAAACCGTACTGCTCCAATAGATCCTTGTAATAGGGGGGATTATGGGCTTCCAACATCACGGGGGGGCAGTTTACACCCTCGATAAGTACACCCGGGTTGTCATTCTCGGTGAAGTTCGTCGGACCACGCATGAGAGGCATGCCCCGTGCCCGCAGCCATTCGCAGGCGGCATCGAGCAAAGCTTTGGCGACTATAAAATCATTGTTCACCTCAAAAAAACCGAACCCCCCCACCTGCTCGCCGGTGTTTTCAATGAGTCGGTGATCGACAAAAGCAGCGATTGTGCCAACGATCTCTTCTTTGCGTTGAGCAGTTAAAAGGACTACCTCTGCCTGGGAGTAAAACTTGTTTTTTATCGGATCCAGATTTTCGAGTTGGTCGGATATCAAGGGCGGCACCCAGTTGGGGTCATCCTTGTAGACGCGCCACGGGAATTTAACGAAAGCTGCCCGCTCGCTTCGGGAGGTGACTTGCTTGATCTCGATGTTTACCGCCATTCCCTACCATCTTCCACAGAATTTGTAAGATACCTTATTATATTTTTAACACCATTATGATACATTCGTTATCTTTGGTGAATTCAAACTTTCATTGCCTTATGACCCTACAAGCCTCACCGACCTATGAAGTCTATCTATCATTGATATAATTCAATAAAGTCGGAATTGGGTATACCGTGAAATGCCAGCAAAGAAGCAGAATCCATTTAAATTGAGGAATTTTATTGGGGTGAATCCAGATCATATTGCCAGACTGGACGTGTTGGGGATCAAGACCACCGGGCAGATGTTATCTGCTGGACAGACAACCAGGAGCCGGGCGAACCTTGCGAGGCGAGCTGGCATCCCGTTGGAGGTGGTGCTTGAGTTGGTGAAGCTCTCAGACCTGGCACGTTTGCCGGGGGTAAAGGGCATCCGTGCCCGGTTATATTTCGAGGCGGGAGTGGATTCAGTCGAGAAATTGGCAGCATATGAGCCAGAGGCGCTTCTAACTTTGACCGGGGAGTTTGTACAACGGACAGGGTTCGCGGGTATTGCCCCGCTGCCCAAGGAAGTAAGCTCCACGATTGACAATGCCCTGAGGATGCCAAAGTTGGTGGAGTGGTGAATTAACTTCAGCCAATCACCTGATAATATGATGAAACCACTACTTTCCATTTCTGAGAGACATTAAAAATCCTCATTTTCTCCGCATTATTGAGAGATCGGTCTCCAGGATTCCAGATTCTTTTATCTGGTCTTGTTTTTAGACCAAGCCAGAAGACGGTACTCCTTCTCATTTCGGTAACCCAGCTTGTGTGCCAGAGCGATAGAAGCCTGAATTTGTTTGGCACAGTTCCAGTAAGTTTGGTATCCCTGCTGCTCCATCTCAAGGATCAGGTGAGCACAGGTTAGTGCACCATAACCCTTGCGTATATGATGTGGGTGGGTCTCGACACCAATTTCTATGACACCATTCCCAATTGGCCCAGCAAAGGTCTCGCACAGGATCTCTCCATTACGTGTCAGGCATAAGCCATAACCCCATTTCAAAGCTACCTGTACACTGCCGTACATGTGGATGAGCAAGTTCCTTCCAAGGATCTCTTTAATAAGCGATTGATCCAGGCGGCGAAGTTCGCATCCTGCAGGCACTTCTGGTAAAGATTGGTCAGCGTCCCGGTCGATGAATTCCAACGTGTAACCAGAAAAATCAGGAGTTGAGGGCAGGAAGGACCAGCGGGGATCTTCCATCCACAGACCGATGAGCACTTCCCCCTCCTGGCGCAGGTGGGCGATCAGCTGATGCAGCGGCGTTTGCTTTACATCACCCCCCAGGTAGAGGGAGCTGAATGCAGCCTCTTGCACCACCCCCCAGGTAGGTTGGTCGGGGTAATCGGTGAAGATTCGCCCGGCTGCATGACCATCCAGCACGGCAAAACAGCGCAAGCTGGCTGGGTCAGCCGGGTCGAACAAGGCTCTGAAAGCTGGCGTGACCAGGTTCGGGGTTAATTGAGAGGGATGATTATTTTCAGGCTGCATAAAACAATCTCGCCTATCAAGTATGGCAGAGATTTACCGTGGATACAAGTGAGTCGATTATTCCCCCCACCCAACCTCCCTAAAAATCTTGCTTAACCAAACAAGTTTTTGGGTGAGGCAAGCCTATTCGTCGAAGATTGCGATTCCATAAATATTTCTCCCCCAATAATATCTGATTGGGGGAGGTGGAAGTACGCAGTCTTAGGTGATACTGGTATAGTGCAGAATGTATTGTTCGAGCTGAGAGATCATCTCCTTTTGCTCTGAGATGATCGAGCGCACCAGGTCGCCGATCGAGATCATTCCCACCATGTCCTCGCTGTCGACCACCGGCAAGTGACGGATGCGCTTGGCCGACATGAGTGCAAGACCTTGATCGTTGGTCATATCAGGAGTGGCATAGATCACATGTGGAGTCGTGATCTCTCTTACATAGGTCTTCTTGGATGATTTTCCCAACAGGATAACCTTGCGGGCATAGTCGCGTTCAGAGAAGATTCCCACCAGTTTTCCTTGGTCCATCACCGGTAATGCTCCGACATCTTTCTCTGCCATGAGCTGTAGGGCTTCAAAAACAGTTGCACCTGGTGAGGTACTCCAAATATCAGATCCCTTTTCACTCAAAATCTTCCGAATTGTCTGCATGGCTCTTCCTCCTGGACGAATTGGTTTGTCGACCGTTAAAATATGTCCGAATTATAGTCAGAATTAAGGATTATACAAGAACCAGCATAGGATAATAAGCAGGAAGTATAATTTATAATATGAATCTACGACCCTCCCATGAGCTTTTGTACGTCCAATCCCAGCTTCTGTCAGCTGAAGCTGAGCTGGATGAGCTAAACCAACAGCTAAGATCCTTCGAAGATCGGGTGGATGCCCGTTTAGGCAGTCTGCTTGACCAGCTGAGTGAGCTAAACGCTGAAACCAGTTCCCTGGATGCAAAGCTGAGGCACATCCGGGAGGAGCGTTTATTTGGCATAGACCTTATGCGTTACCTGGAAGGCGCACCCCAACCAGCACGCCGGTCTACGGTGACTGACCTACCTCCATTGGGGCTCGCCTCTCGGGGTGCGATCCACGGGATTGTAGACAAACCACCCACCTCCCCTGAGCTGAACATCCCCGATATCAAAGTGCTGTATCGCAAACTGGCGCGCCGATATCACCCTGACCTGGCTCGTAGTGATGTTGACCGTGCTTCGTCAAATGAGCAAATGACCGAGATCAACCGGGCATACAATGCAGGCGATCTGCCAGCATTAATGAAACTGGCAGGCATGGGTATCCCGTATGGGGTGGATTTACGCCAACCACCGTTGCAGCCGGGTAAGCCTCATGATGAACCTCAATCTGAGCTGGAGCTGGCTGAGGGGAAATTGAAAGCTATACGCCAGCAGATCACCCGGCTAAGCAGTTTGCCCATTGTTAAGCTTAGCCTGGAAGTAAAGCTGGCACGCCACCAAGGACGTGACCTGTTAAATGAATTGGCTGCTGAACTACAATACAAGATTGCGCGCAAACTCGCAGAGTGCGATTACCTGCGCGCACAGATCAAGGCAAACGAAATCAACGAAGATGCCTGAACACTGAGAGCGTCAATTTGGGGCCAAGAACCAATTCAATCCACTAAACCTTCAAGAGCCTTTTGTGCTTCTTCAGCCAGAACCTTGTGCGGCACTGATGATGACTCAACCATCTCCGTCAGGATCGACGCGAGCGCCTTGCGGTATGCGATCTTGAATGCCTGCTCTTCCGGTACCACAATATCAGGGATGACCCCACTGCCCTCCCAATCTGTATTGGTAAGGGGATCGATGGAGCGTCCAATGGGAATAAATACTTCAAAATGCGGATGTAGCCGGTAAGAAGCACCCGCGTGAGCGCCACCATCCGTTTTCTCACCAATCAGAATGGCACGCTGGTGGTTTTGAAGGATGTATGCGAACATCTCCCCAGCGGAGAATGTGACTCTGCTGGTGAGCACAAATATGGGTTTATCGGCAAAATGCTTACCAGGAACATACGGCAGAGTCCAATATTGCTGGATGATGTCCTCATCCCTCCAATAAATACTAACCAGGTGTACGGGCTCCTCCCCAAATAGATAGCTGCAGATCAATGTAATCATCCCTGGAAAGCCACCCGTGCATTGGCGCAGGTCGATGATCATAGCTTGCGTGCTAATCAAATAGTTCATCGCTGCAACGGCAGCATCACCCCCCCAGGCAGGCCGATGAAAATAGTGGATATCGATATAGCCCACATTGCCGGGCAATCTTTCCAGCTTGTGGATACCAAAATTATCGAGTCTGGCTTCCAGTTGCCGTTCGTCCTGCCAGGCTTGATTCAAGCACAATGGACCTTCGTCTTCCGGTAAAGTTTCCAAATGCCAACGAACCCATAGGTGTTCGTCGTGGTTAATTTCCTGTATATGCATTGTCAGAGCTAAGGCGAAAAATTCACCGTCGGTGATTCCGGCGTAATCGCCATCATCCAGATGCTTTTTGAGGCTTATGGAGATTTGCTCAGCGATGTCAGGGAAAATGTAGCAAGCCTTCAATTTCTGGGAAAGGCTATGAACGATCTCAACCTGAGCAGACGCATCGATGATAACTTCTTGCCGGGCATCCATTGAATATCCCTCCATCATTAAAACCCGGGAAAAATATTACTTAACTCCCTTAAATAATCATACTACATCCGCCGAATTGTGAATTAAATCATATTATAGTAGAACCAGAGAACCCATCTGATGGTATAGATTATAGATACACTCATCTGCCCATGAATGTCTCTACAGGATAGGAATTTATGAAGATGATATTCGCCATAATTTTTGTGCTAACTCTCTCCTTGACTGCCTGCGCCTCTCAGAAACCCGGTACCAAGATAGCGTCAATCCCCCTACAAACAACCGTCTTCGCCTCTTCACCCACCCTCTCCAACAATCCATTGAGCTCATCAGCAACAGCCACCAAAATCCCCGAGCCATCTGCCATTCCCACCGCTATCCCGAGCCCCATCCCTCCGTCCGCCACCCCGGAGGTGAAGATCGAGCTCGTCAATTTCACCACCCAGGATGATATCAAGTTGGCTGGCACATTGTTTGGAGAAGGAGACCTGGCAGTCATCCTGGCACATATGGGCATGCCGGATGTAGACCAGCAATCCTGGCAACCATTCGCACGACTATTAGCTGAACGAGGTTTTACAGCCCTCACCTTTGATTTCCGCGGCAGGGGAAAATCTGAAGGTAATCCGGTATTCAATACTTTACCTTATGATGTCGATGCAGCCATCCAATTCCTTCAAGATCGGGGGAACGAGCGAATCGTATGTATCGGGGCTAGCATGGGTGGTACAGCGTGCATGCGGGCAGCATTGGACCATGATCTAGCTGGTTTGGGTGTGATTGCCAGCGTGATGAGCAATGGCAAGCCAAACCAGGTCAGTGCTTACGATGTGCAGCAGCTGACCCTACCCAAAGTATTGGTATATGCAGGGAACGAAGCTCCCGCTGTTGTGATCGACATGAAAATAATATCTGAACTTGCCCCTGAACCTAAGCTGGTCCAGCTCTATCAAGCCTCCGCCCATGGCACCAATCTGTTTAACACCGAGTTCGCTGGTCAGCTGACTGACTTGCTGATCGGGTTTTTGGAAGCTGTCCGCTCTAAAAGCCCTCTTCCTACCCCATAGGGAAGAGCAGACTTACCCAGGCTTGGAACGAATAAAGCCGCCAATAAATTGAGGATTGATGCTTACATCGATCCCCGATCCTGCGACCTTTTTCATCATCTCCATGGCATAATCGCTTGGTGTGC
>Ga0153916_10003123_pt1 | contig 12237 bp, 18 predicted proteins | sample Opewatmetagenome_FD_109642 | JGI IMG/M metagenome (GOLD analysis project Ga0153916, IMG submission 109642) | Freshwater wetland microbial communities from Ohio, USA - Open water 3 Core 3 Depth 4 metaG | ecosystem: Environmental > Aquatic > Freshwater > Wetlands | place: USA: Ohio, Lake Erie...
AAATTGCCCTCCCTCCTATCTGAGAGCATGTCACTGCAATTCAAACCCCTCCTAATATCATTGCCAATATTCATAGTATTGAGCTACCTAATAAAAACATATTTCCCGTATTTCTCAATACAGCTTAGCTTTTCAATTCCAACCTTCCCCTATTACTGGCTCATTTTAAGATTTGATAACTTCCCAAACTGGAGGGATACTTTCGGTCCGTTTGGTTGGTTCATCCTAACATTGCTATTATCCAGCTTAATGGCCCAAGCAATCATCCCAAGAATTGAGAAAAGGAGGACTAAATGATAATTTGCATATCTGGTTTATCTGGCTCTGGAAAGAATACCGTTGGAGAGATTGTCGCAAAAAAGCTTGGTTTGGGAGAGGTTAAAGTCTCGTTCAAGGAAATCGCAGCCAAGAAAAAAATTAACTTGATGGAACTACAGAAGATTGCAAGCATGGATGAAAGCTATGATAAAAAGTTGGATGCAGAGATAGTGAAAAAAGCAAAGAAGGGAAACTGTGTTGTTACTACTTGGCTGGGCCCATGGATGGTAAAGAACGCAGACCTTAGGGTCTGGCTTGATGTAAGTGAAGGCGAGAGAGCGAGAAGGGTTGCCAACAGGGATAAAATGAATTATGACGCGGCCATTGAACATATAAAGGAGAGAGACAAGAACAACAGGGAAAGGTACAGCAGATACTACAATATTGATATAGACGACCACAGCATTTTTGATCTTGAAATAAAGTCGAATTCGCTGACTCCCGAGCAGATTGCAGAAAAAATTATAGAAGCAGCAAAATCTAAGAAGAGGTGAGCTTATGGTTGCGGTAGAAATTGGCAGGATGTGCATCAAAAAATATGGAAGGGACCGTGGCAAGAGATGCATAATAACTAACATTCAGGGCAATAGCGCCGAAATAATAAGCGCTGGGAGAAAGAAAAGAAGGAAGTGCAACTTAAGGCACTTGGAATTATTAGATGAAAAGGTGGCAATTTCTGGAAGCGACGAAGAGATAAGGAAAAGTATTGAAATCAAGAAGTGATAAATTGAGCGAAGCGATAGTCAAAGTTGATGAAAAAACCGATGAAAGATTTGGCAAAAGGCCGGAGGAAAGGGATATCAACGGACTCCTCCAGCTCGGCATTGTTATAATTGACAAGCCGCAGGGACCTTCAAGCCACGAGGTTAGCGCCTGGGTGAGAAAAATATTAGAGGTAAAAAAATCTGGTCACTCCGGGACTCTGGACCCTAATGTGAGTGGCGTGCTCGTCATTGGTCTGAACGATGCGACCAAAGCGATGGGTGTGATGCTTAAAACTTCAAAAGAATACATCGGGGTTATAAAATTCCACAAAAAAGTTGAAAGAGAGCAGGTTGAAAAAGTTTTTAAGGAATTCACTGGAGAGGTTGAGCAACTCCCACCACTTAAATCAGCAGTAAAAAGGTCGATAAGAAAAAGAAAGATTTATTATCTTGAGCCCATAGAATTTAATGATAGAGAAGTGCTGTTTAAAGTCAGGTGCGAAGCAGGTACTTACATAAGGAAACTGTGCTTTGACATTGGCGAGAGAATTGGATGTGGAGCTAACATGCTCGAACTCAGGAGGGTGAAAGTCGCAAAAATAGATGAGAAGGATGCGGTAACATTGCAGGAACTCAGTGATGCGAAATGGCTTTTGAAAGATAAAGGTGATGAAAAAGAGATTAGAGAGATCATAACGCCTCTTGAAAATATTATTGACCTTAAAAAAATCTGGTTGAGGGATTCTGCGGTTGAATCCATGTGCTCTGGCGCAATGCTTGCTGTTCCAGGCGTTGCAAGACTGGATAAAAATATTGAAATTGGTGAGCAAATAGCTTTGATGACATTGAAGGACGAGATTGTGGCAATCGGGCAATCAAAAATGGATTCAGATGAGGTTGCTGAGAAAGAGAAAGGAATCGCAGCAAGCACGGTTAGGGTGATAATGAAAAAAGGAACTTACCCAAGGTGTTGGTGAATGCCGGGGTGACGGAACCTGGTAATCGTGCGAGCTTGGAATTCATCCACGCCGGACAGCTCGTGACCCTCACGGGTCGTATGGGTTCAAATCCCATCCCCGGCGCTTAGAGGTTGAAAAGAATGAAAGAAGTTAAACATGAGAAAGAAAAGGAAATAAAAGGGATAGTTAGGTTAGCCGGCAAAGATATAAAAGGAGAAGTAAAGCTGGATAGGGCCCTTACAAAGATTAAAGGAATTGGCATAAGGCTTTCAAAAATTTTAAGCAAAGTTATCTACTCTGAGTTTAACCTACCAAAAAATGTAGCTATTGGAGAACTCAGCGATGAGCAGTTAGAAAAACTTGAGGAGATAGTCGCTAACCCGAGGAAATATGGTGTTATAGGTTACTTACTTAACAGGCAGAGGGATCTTGAATCAAGCGAGGATGTTCATCTGATCGGTAGCGAGCTTGCACTCGCTGTAAAGCAAGATATTGAGAGAAATAAAGAAATGAACACCTGGAAAGGCTTTAGGCATACATATGGACAGAAAGTTAGAGGGCAGCGTACAAGAAGCACTGGGAGAAGTGGCATGACGGTTGGAGTTTTGAGAAAAGCTATACTAGCAAAAGCTGGTGCAGCGGCACAAGCTGCAGCACAGGGATCCCAAGTGGCGACAGCAGCAACACCAACTGCCCCAGCAGCGCCAGCAAAAAAAGAAGAGAAGCCAGCTGGAAAAGAAGAGAAAAAGTGATTGAATGGGAGACCCAAGAAGACTTAAAAGGAAATATGAAAGCTTGAAAAAGGCTTGGGATAAAGGAAGAATTGAGGAAGACAGGAAATTGCTGGAAGAGTATGGCCTGAAAAATATGAAGGAGCTAAGGATTATGGAGCTTGAGCTTAAAAAAATCAGAAGGGAGGCGAGAAGGCTGCTTCCGCTAGGTGAAAGAGGAAGAGAGCTAGGAAAGCCGTTATTAAACAAGGTGGTCAGGCTAGGAGTAGCCAAAGAGGGAACAACCCTTGAAGACCTACTTTCGCTTACAATAAGGGATATTCTAGAAAGAAGATTGCAAACAAGAGTATTAAAGAAGGGATTGACAAGGTCCATAAAGCAGAGCAGGAAGTTGATCTCACATGGGTTGATTGCAATCGATGGAAGAAAAATTTCAGCTCCGAGCTATCTGGTTCCTATTGATGAGGAAGGTAGAATAAGCTATTATAAAAAAATAGAATTCCTCCCAATCGCTAAGAGCGAAGAGAATAAGAGTGGTGAGAATGCCGAAGGAAAATGAAAAAATTGAGAGGAAAGAAGTAGCTAAAGAAGCTCCCAGCGATGTGAAGCAAGCTCAAGCAGCGGAGGTCAAGGTAGAAAGAAAGCCAAGAGTTGAAAGATGGGGGGTGGCTCACATCTACTCCTCAAAGAATGATACGATAATAACAATAACAGATCTGAGTGGTGCTGAAACAATTGCTGTTGGTAGTGGAGGTATGATTGTTAAGGCTGACCGCGAAGAGGGATCGCCTTACGCAGCCATGCAAGCAGCATTCAAGGCCGTGGATAAGGCAAAGGAGAGAGGGATAACTGCCGTTCATATAAAAATCAGAGCTCCTGGTGGGCATGGGAATAAGATACCCGGTCCTGGAGCTCAGGCTTGTGTTAGAGCATTAGCCAGGAGTGGTCTTAGGATTGGAAAAATTGAGGATGTAACTCCAATTCCAACTGACACGACAAAAAGGCCAGGCGGAAGGAGAGGGAGAAGAGTTTAGGTGGTATGAGTGAAACTTGAAGTGATCAAAGCAAGCGAAGATGAGCTGGAATTTATTCTGAAGGATGCTACAATCCCACTTGCAAATGCGATAAGGAGAATCTCAATGTCGCAAGTCTCAGTATTCGCAATAGACTCGGTAACTTTTTATGAGAACAGCTCAGCTTTATTTGATGAATATATTGCAAATAGATTGGCACTCCTCCCATTAAAAACTGAAGATGGTTACAAGGAGGAAGACGAGGTGTTATTCTCGCTGGACACTGAGGGGCCCGGCACGGTCTACTCAAAAGATTTGAAAAGCCATGATAAAAAAATAAAATGTGTTTATGATAAAATTCCAATAATGAATCTGGTTGAAGGACAAAAGCTTAGGCTTGAAGCAAAGGCAAGGCTTGGGATTGCAACGGAGCATGCCAAGTTCCAACCAGGGATAGTTTCATATAAATATGATCCAAAAGATGAGAAAACATTTAGATTCAAGGTCGAATCGTTTGGTCAGATGAGCGCTAAAAAAATAATCACAAAGGCAGCTGAGATCCTTGAGAAAAAATGCAAGGAATTAAATTCCCAGCTTGAGGAAATATAATTGCGGGGGTGGCAGAGCTTGGTCAAATGCGCAAGACTGAGGAAATTGATGCCATCAACGCATCATATTTTGGATCTCTTGTGCCTTTAGTGGCTGCGTGGGTTCAAATCCCACCTCCCGCACTCGTGAGAAAATGAAAAGAGGACCAGAAGATAAGAGCAAAATAGAATTGATAAATTTCCTTGGCAAAAAAGCAAAGGAAAATAAGGCTCCGATTTGGAGAGCCGTAGCTGAGAAACTAAAAAAACCACGTAGAAAGAGAGTCGAGGTTAGTATTAATAAAATAAGCAAATATTTGAAAGAAAATGAAATTGCAGTTGTACCCGGGAAAGTTATTGGTTCGGGTTATGTAAATAATAAAATGAATATTGCCGCGTACAAATTTTCGAAAGGGGTCAAAGAAAAAATAGAGAAAGTAGGGGGCAGATGCATAAACATTAAAGAACTCGTTGAATCCAATCCAAAGGGAAGTGGAGTAAAAATTATTGGTTGAGAGTATGAAAATCATAGATGCGGAAGATTTAATATTGGGGAGACTTAGTGCACATATCGCAAAAAACTTACTAAAAGGTGAAAAAATAGTAGTTGTTAATGCTGAAAAGATTGTCATCTCCGGCAAAATGGACAAGATTGTTGAAAAATATTATGGAAGGAGACAGATGCAGGACAAGGCGAATCCAGAGCATTCGCCACATTGGCCAAGGAGGCCTGATCTACTGGTCAAAAGAATTATAAGGGGAATGCTCCCGTTTGACAGCCCAAGGGGAAAAAATGCTTTCAGAAACCTAAAGGTTTATACTGGGATTCCAGGCGAGTTCAAGGAGACAAGCAAGGGAGCTTATGAGGATATGAATAAATCCAAACTGAATACAAAATACATAACGATTCAAGAACTCTGCGAAAGATTAGGTTACAGCTAGGTTTTTTTATGCCAAGGACAAAAACAAAAGAAAAAGAAGTAAAGAGAAAAAAAGTAGTTAAGAAGAAGGAAAAAATAGTCCTAACAAGAGGCAAGAGAAAGGAGAGCATTGCTAGAGCAGTTACCAAAGAAGGAAAAGGAATTATTAAAATAAATAATTATCCGCTAGGTACGATGGAGCACAGATATCTGAGAGATATGATAAACGAGCCAATCATAATAGCCGGTGATGCAGCTAAGAATTTAGATATAAATGTTCATGTTCATGGTGGAGGGATTACGGGACAGGCAGAGGCAACAAGAATGGCAATTGCCAGAGGCATAATCAAATTCACTGGTGATGATGAGCTAAAGAAAAAAATGGTAGAGCATGATAAGTACTTGATTGTAGAAGATTCTAGAAGGGTCGAACCAAAGAAATACAAAGGACCGAAGGCAAGGGCGAGATTCCAAAAATCTTACAGGTAGGTGTTTGAATGTTGATTCCGATAAGATGTTTTACATGTGGTGCAGTTATAGCGCATAAGTATAAGGAATATGCTGAGAGAGTTAAGAAGGGAGATGACCCCGCAAAAGTTTTGGATAAGCTTGAAATTAAGAGGTACTGCTGCAGGAGGATGTTTTTAAGCCATGTTGATGCAATAGATGATATAATCAAGTATGGGAAATTTTAGCTGAGGGGCCGTGTGCTAGCCTGGTTATGCTTCCGGCTACAGAAGAACCAAAGTTCCTCTGCTGGAATGGGGTGCCGGCGACCCGAGTTCGAAATGAAGTTTTCCACGGAAATCTCGGCGGCCCCATATATAAGTGATCTTATGGCTGAACTACTGATCCAACAGGAAAAATACCTGGAAGCTGGCATTCATATTGGAACAAAGGTTAAGACTCCGGATATGAATCCATTCATCTACAAAGCAAGGCAGGATAAGTTATATGTTCTTGATTTGAAAAAAGTTGACGAGAGAATAAGGGTTGCCGCAAAATTTATTGCAAATTATAATCCAACAGACATCCTAGTTGTTGCTTCTAGGATTTATGCAAGCAACTCTGCAAAGAAATTTTGTGAATTGATTGGATGCAGGCTGATCTCTGGCAGATTTGTTCCAGGGATGTTGACAAATCCTGCAAGAGAAGATTTCTTTGAGCCAAAGTTGCTAGTCTCTTGCGACCCAAAGGTAGAAAGGCAAGCACTTAGAGAAGCAAGCTTTGCAGGCGTGCCAGTAGTTGCGCTATGTGATACTGACAATTCTACTAAATTTATAGACTGGATAATCCCATGTAACAATAAAGGAAGGAAATCCTTAGCATTGATTTTTCATCTATTAGCTAGGGAAGTTCTAAAAATAAAAGGCAAAATTGCAAGTGATGAGGAATTCAAAGTTGCTCCTGAAGAATTCGAAGGTTCTAGTGAAGAAGTTGAAGAGAAAGAGGAGAAAAAAGAAACCTAACTTGTTCCTATTTTGCACCTATCCTTAACAAACATATCCTGAATTTTCTCGCATATTGTTGAATTGCCGGTAGCTAGTGCTGCTCTATTATAACACTCATCTCTCCAAGTTTGTGGCACCACACCATCACAGGTCGAGGGGCTGTATGAGTAGGAGTTTATTATTAGCGAGTAGCAATTGTCCCTTCTGTAGTTATTCTCAATCGTGCTGCATTGCGAAGCATTCGCAGAAAGTTTAGCTGTTTCAAGCCTGCATAAATCTCTCTTCAATGGCTCGGATATCTGATCGCAAGCAGAGATGAGTCTTGCTGACTCTGCAACTCCCTTGTAGCAATCATCTCTATCCGTTATGCATTCATAACAAATTATCATTGAGCAAATTGTTGGGTTTCCTTTTGCAAGGGCTATCTCTTGAATGCACATGTCCCTATACAGGTTTGTTTTAATAATGTCACATTTTACCTCATTCAAACGCTCCACCGCGAATATTTTAATGCATGAATCCCTTTGCAAATAATCACTCAAATTGTCGCAGTAAGCTTCTGTACCGAGTATCCTTGCAAAGCATAACTGCTTTGAATAATTGAAACTTATCTGATCGCATAGTGATTGATTTTTAGTTTTGTACGCAACAAACTCGTAGCACAAATCCCTCGTTCCAGTTGATTTTATAACCCCGCATGCAGAATAGCTTGTTTTATTTTTAGCAAAATCAAAATAACACTGGTCCAGTAGTGTTGAATTTTCAATCGCGCTACACTCTTTTGCTCTGTTGCTTGCTATTGCAACGCACAAGGAGTAATTATAATCGCTAAGCCCACTACAAAGCAAGGAATAATTGCCAAGGTTTAGGTAGCACTCTTCCTTGAAGCTTTCATTAGCTATCTTGTTACATGTTGATAGACCTACTGATGGAGCGACATTGAAATAACATTCATCCTGAGTAAACTTGTCCAATATCCTATCGCACAAAACAGAATCATTCTTGTCAATTGCAAATTTGTATATGCATTTGTCTCTCAATTGGTTTGATAAAATGAAAGAGCATTTTACTAGGCTGTTATTTTGTATCGCATCCTCATAGTAACACTTATCCCCCTCATTAGCATCCTTTATTGCACCACAGCCAAGAAGTTGGGTTGGTGGCAAAGTCTCATTGCCAGTCAAATTCTCAGAAGGTGGCCTCACAATCACACATCCAAATAGAAATAGCATCAAGGCAAGTAGGCCGATTAAGAGATATTTTTTCATGATAAGTTTAAATAAAAAGTATTTATTAACGTTTCTTTTTAGCGTCAGCTTACCCTCTTATCTTCATCTAGCATAGCTATCAGCAATACCTCGTGTCATCACTGGTTTACTTTTGTTGTTTGGGATTTAAAATAGTAGCCCCGGTCGGATTCGAACCGACGTGAGCGGGTCCAAAGCCCGCTATCCTTGGCCACTAGATGACGGGGCTTTCAATACTAGTTTAAGAATTAGAATTTAATATGCTTTTGCGACATAGACTACTTGGCTCGCTTTCTTTTTACACCAAATGCACTTATCCCTTGGCTTTTCTTCCTTGCCAAGCAGTGTTCCTTTTATCTCCCCACCGCCTGTTTCGGCTTTTATATAATCAGCGCATTCCTTCTCACCGCACCATTCAACCTTAACTAGTCCGCCTTTCTCCTCCAAGATTTTTTTAAGCTCCTTAAACTCCTTAGCTTGGGAAAGGTGCTTATTGAAGAAGTCTTCCGCTCTCTTGATTAAACTGGCTTGAATATCATCAAGGCTCTCTTCAATAGATTTGATTAAGTTTTTTTCTTCCACTTCTATCTTCTTTCCACTGTCTCTCCTGACCAAAACGACTTGATTCTTTTCCATATCTCTAGGTCCGATTTCAATTCTTAAAGGAACCCCTCTTAATTCCCAGTAATTATATTTCCAGCCCGGGGTGTGCTCTTCCCTATCATCAATTCTTGCAGATATACCACTCTTATTTAGCAGCTTTTCTATGGTACTCGCTTTTTCTAACACTTGCTTTTCATTTCCCTTTGATAAAATGGGTACTATCATAACTTCAAACGGTGCTATTTTCGGAGGCAGGATAAGACCTTTATTATCGCCATGAATTGCTATCAAAGCACCAAAAATCCTCCAAATTGCCGGGCCATAACAAGTCTGCCAAACATATTTCTCCTTCTCATCTTTATCTATAAATTTGATGCCAAACGCCTTTGAGAAATTTTGCCCCAGTAGGTGAGTAGATGGCAGCTGTATAACTTTCCCATCTGGCATTATCGTATCCGCAGCAAAAGTGCTAATTGCGCCTTTAAACTTGTCATGCTCAGGCCTTTTGAAGAAGAAAAATGGAATGGCGTATTCTTTGTGTATGACGTGTTCAGTTATCTCCATATCTTCGAAAACTTGCTTCTCAGCCTCCTCTTTTGTTGCAAAAGCATCATGCGCCTCTATCCAGTAGAACTCCCTGCCTCTTATAAAAGGCCTTGTTGCCTTCCCCTCAAACCTCCATACTTGGCAGCTCTGGTAGGTTTTAAGTGGCAGGTCCCTCCAACCCCTTATCCAAAGTGAGAATATTGAATACATTGCAGTTTCTGATGTTGGCCTTAGGGCCAATCGTTCTGATAGTTTTTTGCTCTCGCTTCCTCCTTCAGTAATCCAGAAAACCTCTGCAGAGAATCCTTTTGCATGCTCCTCCTCTTTTTTGAAGTATGGCTCTGGTATCACTGAAGGAAACCAGACTGGCTCGTGCCCAAATCTCTCAAGTTCAGCCTCAAGCAAAGAGTACATTTTTTTCATGGTCCTAACAGCCCATGGCATATGAACCAAAAAGCCTTTCACATTATAGCGAATATCCGCAAGCTCCGCTTCTTGAATTACCTTCGTATACCACTCAGAAAAATTCTCCTTTGAGATATCCATATTCCCACTTACATAATTCTTTGCCAAGAATATATAAAAATTCTCTTTTTACACGCGTTTGATAAATTTGCAATAAAGTTTTGAGACTAAAACAATCAAAAATATAAGAATAAAAGTTATCACCGCTGCCTGCTCTATGCTGAATGTATTATTTACATTCAATCTGACTGCAAGGATTAGGACGAGGTAGTTCAGCACAAAAACAAGCAATGCAGATTTTCCAAGGTCTTCAAGAACACCTGAGCTTATTTTGCTTGTCTCTACAAACCAGTATATTGCGACCACAAGCAACATAGAGAAACCCGACGAGATAATTACATATGAAAATGAGCCTATGCTCCTATCGTATATCATAAAACTGTTCAGCAGAAAACCAGCTAAGATAAGAAGCAGGCCCGCTTTAAGAAAGAATGGAAAAATCTCTTTATTTCTTTTTGCTAAGTGCTCTCCACTCATATAACCAAACAGGACAATTCCGCTCAAGGAGACTGGACCAAAAATCCAACCGTTTGGGGATGCAGAAATAAGTTGATACATGAAAGGAACAGATGCGATGTATGTGTAACATATCCCCAGGATAAAAATAATCAAAAGCTTCATATCTGTGGAGAAGCAAATGAAAAAGAGAGCTACAATACCCGAAAGGCCAATCGCTTCAAGCACCCACCATACCCTATTTGCCAACAAAATTAGCGCAATATCCAGAAATAAACCAAGCAAGAATATTTTTGAATACCTAATGATAGCGCGCGTTATCATCTTGTCATTATCCTTTTTAACTCTGAAAATTGAGAAGTAGGTAGAAACTCCTGAAATGAATAAAAAGAGAGCGAGATCCATATCTCCGATTGAGACAACTCCCCTTGTACTATATTCTAGAAAAGGTACTGGTCTAGAGGGGAAAATATTTACAAAGAAATGTAACAGAGTCATGAAAAGTACTGCTATGCCCCTGTAAACATCGATCCATTTCTGCCTCATCGAATCACAGTAAAATAAGCAGCAAATTAATATTTAATTATGGGGCTAGAGAGGATTAAACTCGAGGTTTTTATGGGCTTAATGCATTTAGAAAACAAATAATTCATCAATTGTCGTTTTTAATGCTTTAGCTACATCATGCGCCAGTTTAAGAGAAGGGTTGTATTTTCCAGCTTCCAGAAAAACAATTGTCTCCCTCCTCACGCCAACCTTCTGTGCAAGCTGCTCCTGCGTCAAATTGTACCTCGCTCTGAATTCCTTTATTCTTGTTTTCATTTGAACACCCTACTCTGCAGCTCCTTTGTGGCTGAGATAGAAGTAAGAGCCCATGAAAACTATTGTAGATAGTACAACTATCCCTCCGCCCACCTGCCCTGCATCAAGCCCAACACCACCGGACTCTTCTAGGGAGTTGCTGTACCACATAAATGCCAATGCAATGTAGATGGAAGCCAGATATGCGTAATACCCTGCCTTGTGCGCCAGTTTCACTGTCATCTCATCTTTGGCAGGCAAACCTGCTCTCATATTCCTTATTCTGTCCACCAAAACCCAAGTGGCGATTATCACCAGAAGGAGCAGTATTATCGGAATACTCATGATGGATTCTAACAGGTTAATACTGCCCATGTTTGTTACCCAAAGAACCAAAGTCGCAAGCACTAATGCTGTTACTATTAAACCAGCAACAATCCCAATCCTATCTTTTGATTTATTTTTCATTCTACATCACCTCTCCTATTGAAATGCCATATCAACATGCTCTGGCTTGCCGCCATGAAGAAAAAAATTATGCTTAGGACTACTTCGGCACCGAGTTTAATGCTTGTGAATTCATTCACCAGTATCAGCAAAGCTATAACTATGAAGGTAAACCGCCAAGAATAGGCAAGTGCAGCCATATCGATTTTCTTTGTCCTCTCATCTATTATGTCCTCATCCTTACTCCTGAATTGGATCGCTATGCCAACGAAAAGCATTGCCACTCCAATTGACATTATATAAGGAGCAGTCTTTGCATCGACATATCCAAGGACAGAAAGAATGACTCCTCCAAGTATGAGTATGGCAGCAAAAAATAAAATGCGCAGCGAGCGTTTCTTGATGTTTGTAACACCCATCTTTCCCACCTCTTTGTTATTTATCTTTAACTATTTGTTATATTAATATAACTTTATGTTAGAATTATATAACATTCTAGTATATAAAACTTTCGGTCTGGCAATAAATCATAGAAGTTTGTAAGAGATGTATTAACTGTTTAGATAGGAGAAAACTGAACCTAAATCGATGCGTCGTCAAAGCTCACCAAATAAACGGAATCAGCCTGTATCTCACCTTTTTGCAATATTCCTTGTAGCCCGGCAGCTCGCGCTTGAGCACTTCCTCCTCATTCAAGATGCGGAAAACAAGCATTGGGATGAGAAGCAGAAAAGGAAGTACTGCAACATAAGAGCCAAGCGCTATAGGAGTGGCAAGGTACATGAAGAGCACACCGACATACATAGGGTGCCTTATGATAGAGTATGGACCAGTGGATATGACCTTTTGCCCCTTTTCAACCCGAACTGTCCGCCCAGCGTAGCTGTTCTCCCTGAAGACGAGGAAAATCAGCACATAGCTCAAGAAGA
>Ga0153916_10003124_pt1 | contig 12235 bp, 14 predicted proteins | sample Opewatmetagenome_FD_109642 | JGI IMG/M metagenome (GOLD analysis project Ga0153916, IMG submission 109642) | Freshwater wetland microbial communities from Ohio, USA - Open water 3 Core 3 Depth 4 metaG | ecosystem: Environmental > Aquatic > Freshwater > Wetlands | place: USA: Ohio, Lake Erie...
GCCCATGGAACTTCCACTCCGTTGAATGACTCTACCGAAACCAAGGCGATCAAAACAGTCTTTGGTGAACATGCCTATAAATTAGCCATCAGCTCCACCAAGTCTATGATTGGCCATGCTATGTGTGCTTCGTGAACCCTTGAAGCCATCGCTTGTGTCTTGACCATTATGCATGGCGTCATTCACCCCACAATAAATTATTCGACACCTGATCCAGATTGCGACCTGGATTATGTGCCAAATCAGGCGCGAGAACAGTCTGTTCGCTATACATTATCGAATTCTTTCGGATTAGGTGGTCAAAACGCCTGCCTGATTTTAAAAAAATTCGATGAGTAAACAGCATATCATTATCAATGAGGGATGCATTCATGAAAGTTATTACCAATCATAAATTAATCAAAAGGAACAGCCGACTGGGTCAGCTAGCAACAATTGCTGGGTTATTAGTGTTGGTCGGGGGGATGTTTGTTTCATTCCGCTACCCCAATTTTTCTGGTTTTGCTTGGGTGGCTTTATTGGTAGGATTTGCCCTCTCACAGATCGGGCTTTACTTTGGTAATCGATGGGGAAGGCACCCTCGTCCGGATGAGCTTATCGATCAGGGTCTCAAGGGATTGAACGATCAATACTCCATTTATCATTACCTGACACCAGCTGCTCACTTGTTAGTGGGACCATCTGGTCTGTGGGTTATCGTGCCTTATTATCAGGTAGGAAAAATCGTCTACGAGAAAGGTCGTTGGAAACAAAAAGGGGGAGGATTCATGCAACGCTACTTACGTGCCTTCGCTCAGGAGGGTATCGGACGTCCAGACCTTGAAGCACCCGCGGAAGTCCAGGCAATTAATCTCTTCATCAAAAAAAGACTTCCCGATGATGTGGAGGTCCCAGAAGCAAATATTGCCTTAGTCTTTACCAACGAAAAAGTTGAATTGGAAATTGAAAATGCCCCAATTCTGACTCTTCCTGTAAAGAAACTCAAAGAAACAATCCGGAAATCTGCTAAAGAGAAACCCCTATCCCCCGACCTAATCAGCGAGATAAACATCCTGTTTACTTAAAAATATAAAAACCGGTGCCTCTCAAGCACCGGTTTTTTTCATAATATATAATCAGCTTTTAAGGAATTCCTCGATGGCTTCCTTGCTGATGCGGAAAGCGTTGCCAATTTTCTTGGCTTTCAGGTCTCCTGAATTTATGGCAGCCACCACATCCTCTTCAGATACTTTCAGGAAAGCTGCTGCTTCTGAAGGTGTCATTACAGATGGCATTGCCCCAGTAGGTGTTCCACCTGAAGGTTGCCCACCAGCTGGCGTCATGGCACCTGAACCGGTCATACCCTGAAGGGCCGAACCCATCACTTGCCCGATCCCCACTCCAGCACCAATTCCAGCGGTTAACCCTGCTCCCCCACTTGGGTTTTGTGCTGCATCCCTTAATGCATCAGCTGCCTGCAGCTGAGTATAAGTAGCCATATCCAGCATACCCATGGCGCGTAGCTCCTCTGCTGACTTGCTAGAGGGTTTCAGGTTTTCAATATAGAATGTTTTTAGGGTTAGGCCTATTGCCTCAAAATCTTCGACTGCCTTAGCCCTCACTCCTGCACCTAATTCTTCAGTCAAACTAATCATCTGCGGGATGTCATTTTTCGCTGCGGTTTCACCTAGCAGGTCCTGTAATTTGGAGAGCAGCATTGCACGTAACCGGGATTCGATGTCTTCGGTCCGGTATGCTCCCTGTGCACCGACAATCTGAGTGACGAATTGTTGCGCATCCTTCACCTGAAAACTATAGTTTCCAAATCCCTGCAACAGCGCAACGCCCAAACCCATCCCGGGATTACGCACAATGATAGGTTGAGGTGTTCCCCATTTCTGATCGGCAAATTCTCGCATCGAGACAAAGTAGACTTCGGCAGGAAATGGAGTGGCGGTATTAAACAGCGCTGGTCCAATTTTTTCGATTAACAACGGAATATTTAGCGTAGCAATCGTATGCCGCCCAGGACCAAAAGTATCAAGGGCATTTCCATCCCTGAAGAAGACTGCTTCCTGTGCTTCTCGAACGATTACCTGGCTTCCTACTCTGAAATCCCCAGGTCCAGTCTCAGGGAAGCGATGCACGATTTCATCACGCATCTCATTTGGATATTCGACTACATCAAAAATTCTAGCCATGTCATAACCTCCTGTGGGAATATTTTCAAATTATTTCGTGGGTTACTGAGCAGCCACCACTTCCTGGCGGCGGTCATATGCTTTTATACATTCTTTGGATAAAGCTTGAAGGTTTCGTATGGCTGCAGGTAAACCATCCGTTCCAACGGACGCCTGGATATTATCAATAGCTCTGCCCACTTCCTCCGCTTTATCCAATAAGGTGGCATCGTATTCGTACAATTTAGCTAGTTCAGGTTCGTTTATTTTTATAGCTTCGAATAAGCTGGAATAACCGCGGGGTGCTGTTCGCACACGATCTGCAAATGTGCGTAATCTTAGAGCTGCTTTTTCCAGGTCATCCGTGGATTTAATTTCGCCTTGATTGATAAATTCGACCTGCAGGTCCGATATTCGGCCCTCAAGCTCGCGGAACCGACGATATATGGTATCGCGAATTAGTTTATCCGAATCCCTTCGATTTTGGCGTTCTACGTATCCTTTAAATCCTGGTATCTTACTCGCAAGCTTTTTAAAAATATCCATACTGTTTGTGACTTTTTGAAATATCTGATCCTTGATATCACTCATTTTTTCCTCCATACGAGCACACATGATTATTAGCAAATCGATATAAATTATAGTCTCTGTTGATAATAATGACAACAGATTCTATTAGTATTACGCATTGTATGACTATGGGTTACACCGATTAATAATTAAGGATTTCGCGGGTATAATCTCCGCCATGAATCAAGATAATCTTGTGTATCTCGATTATGCCGCAACAACCCCAGTTGATCCGCGTGTAATGAAGGTCATGCTGCCATATTTCAGCGAATCATTCGGAAACCCATCCTCAATCCATAGGTTTGGACAGACTGCTGAATCGGCACTTGAAAATGCGCGTTTAACGATTGCCCAAACCTTGGATTGCCTCCCCGAGGAAATCATTTTTACCTCCTGCGGAACAGAGAGTGATAACCTCGCCTTAAGGGGCTCAGCATTTCTTGCCCGTAAAGAACGTGGTGCAAATCACTTATTGATCAGTCCTGTGGAGCATCACGCCATTTCACGTACTGCAGAACAGCTTGCCAGCATCCATGGGTTTGAGCTTGAATATCTGCCTGTCGATAGTTTCGGTCGGACATCCATGGAAGATGTTGCTTGCTGTTTACGCCCAGACACGGCCATTGTCTCTGCGATCTACGCAAATAATGAAATTGGTACGCTCAATCCGATATCCATGATTGGTCAGTTATGTCGGTCCCGAGGGATTACTTTTCACACGGATGCTGTACAAGCAGCTGGCTACTTAGCTATGAATGTGAATTCACTTAATACTGATCTGATCTCCATCGGCGCACACAAGTTTTATGGTCCAAAAGGCATCGGTGCTTTATATATCCGCAAAGGATTGAATATACTTCCTTCTCAGACGGGTGGTGGCCAGGAATATGGATATCGAGCAGGGACACAGAATATTCCTTATATAGTCGGAATGGCAGAAGCATTACGTCTTGCACAAAACGAGAAAGATGAACGAACTTCTTACTTGAAACCTTTACGTGACCATTTAATCGGCTCTATTCTCGAAGAAATACCAGATGTACAGTTAACCGGACACCCAGAAGAACGCCTACCCAATCATGCGAGTTTTATTTTCAAAGGGATCGACGGAAATGCTTTATTAATGATGCTGGATATGGAAGGCTTTGCATGCTCATCTGGATCAGCCTGCAAGACCGGAAATCCGGAACCATCAGAAGTCTTGACCAGCTTGGGGTTCACGCACGATTGGACGCTCGGCTCACTAAGAGTCACATTAGGGATGTACACAAATTCATCTGAGATCGAAGGATTTCTCAAAGTTTTACCCAAGGTTGTTTCAAAGCTGCGCATAATAAGCTGACCACACTATGAGTTATAAACCAATAGTCGCCATCGCCATGAGCGGGGGAGTGGATAGTTCTGTTGCTGCTGCCTTGTTAGTGGAACGTGGATATAATGTCATCGGCATGATGTTGCGTCTGTGGAGTGAGCAGGATTCTGAACGTGCAAATCGTTGCTGTACACCCGATTCAATGGAAATGGCCCGACGAGTTGCTTCGAGCTTATCCATACCATTTTATGTGCTGGATGCCAGGCAAATATTCTACAATACAGTTGTAAAATCCTTCATCCATGATTATATACATAATCTGACCCCTAATCCATGTATTACCTGCAATCGTGTCGTACGGTGGGATTTTCTGTTAAATCATGCCCTATCAGCCGGTGCAGATTTCCTGGCAACCGGGCATTATGCTCGCCTCACTCAAAATTCACTCCGCACATTTCAATTATTACGAGGTGTGGACTCTACTAAAGATCAATCATACGTCTTGCATGTGTTGACCCAAAAGCAACTCGGATCTGCTTTTTTCCCCTTGGGTGAGTACACAAAACAAGAGGTTCGTCAGATGGCACATAAATATAATTTACCCGTAGCTGAACGGCCAGATAGTCAGGATCTGTGCTTTGTTGGTGCAGATGGCAATTATCGTCAATTCCTGGCACGCCACGCAGCACAAGCACTAAGATCAGGGGAGATTTTGGACCTGCAAGGGAATGTTCTTGGGCACCATAAAGGACTGGCATTTTTCACTATTGGTCAGCGAAAAGGGTTGCATATCTCTTCACCTACCCCTCTTTACGTTCTGGATAAGGATTCTTCGCGAAACGTAATAATCGTTGGCACGCAGGAACAAACCGGACGCGATAGTTTTTTCGTTGAAAATGTTAATTGGATTGCTGGTGAACCCCCTGATTCACGGTTTACTGCTCTTGTGAAAATTCGTTATAAAGCTCATGATATCACTGGAGTAGTCAATACCCTAAACAGTAATACCATTCACGTTAAGCTTGAAAATCCGTTACGCGATGTTACTCCCGGTCAATCAGCGGTGTTATATAATGGAGAGGTCTGTCTTGGTGGTGGAACAATTTCAAATTTGACATAATAAATATAGTTCAAGTAGAGAGAACCCATGTCCATTCCAACCTTATTTCTCGGCCTGTTATTATCGACTTTATACGGTGCATTATTTCATCTTTGGCGTGGAGGGAATGCTGGTCGCTTGTTGCTATACCTCCTACTCGCCTGGATAGGTTTTTGGCTTGGTCAATTAATTGGTAACTACCTTAATTTATCCTTCGATACCCTTGGGCAGCTGCACATTGTATTTACAACTATGGGTAGCTTGATTTTTTTAGCGATCGGTTATTGGTTAAGCTTAGTTCAGGTTGAAAACAAGGCTTGATAATAAATAAAAAAAAATCCCCTCACCAATGTGAGGGGTATGCAATTTTTAGGGGGTAATTATTCTACTATTTTAATGACGTTTGCCGCCTGGAGACCTTTTGGGCCTTGCTCAATGGTGAACTCAACTTTTTGGCCTTCATTGAGGGTTTTAAAACCCTCAGATTCGATTGCCGAGAAATGTACGAACACATCTGGGCCATCTGCGCGTTCAATGAAGCCATAACCCTTGCTTGCATTGAACCATTTGACAGTACCTGTCACCCGCTCACTCATCTTTTCTACTCCTTGATTTGTTAATGTTTATTTCCTAGGCATCTATGTATCAATCTCGTTAAATTGGGTGTATTAATAAAAATATCCGATCCGAACTGCACTTCTTGTTCAGACCGGTTCCCTATGAAATCGAGAAAGAACACCCGTGCCACATGAACTGTAATGGAGTTTATCAGGCATATTTATTTTCGTCAAGGTATTAAGCTTTTGCTCATTTTCGAGATACATTTCGATTATTATTTTGCTACGAGTACATTTTGAAGGTACAATTGGTTCCTAAAACATAAAAAATAAGGAAGGGACACAAATATGGCCCGAATTGAATCTTTCCTTTCGGCACGTTCATTTCTATCACCACAGCTTGTGGATGACCGCATCTTTTTTATTAGCAACCTTGGCGGTCATCTCAGTTTATATTCCATGGAATACTGCGGGGGTGTGCCACAACCCCTGCTTCCCCCAGATATTGCCTTACAAAATCCTGATCTCCTTGCAGGTAAATCGTACTTCGTTTTTCCTAAGCTAGGTAAAATCCTGGTGATGTTGGACACAGATGGTGACGAAAATTACCAACCAGTGCTGATCCCGATTTCTGGTGGATATCCTGAACCTTCATTTAATAATTTCTTTGAAAATTACCGCGTTCATTTAGGGGAATGTGATGCTACCCGTCAGATATGTTATCTATGGGCTGAATCTCGCCAAGAATCCCTGAAAGAATCATTTATGGGTGACATTACCTCAGGCGAACTAGTTAAACTTGCTCAAAGCCGCTGGGGAGCTTATGTTGATTCACATAATAAAAATCACACCAAGGTAACCATCATCGATGGATATACTGCCGGCGATAATGTCCTTTATTTATGGGAAAGCAAAAGTAAAAATGTCCGTCTAGTATATGGCATTCCTATTGAAGATCGCAAGCCAGATCAGGTAGTCCGATTAAATGCGATTGACTCCACCCATTTTACACGCCACGATCGAGGTTTGATCTTCATCACATCCTTATTTGATGATGCCTTGGGGTTAGGTTACCTCCGATTTAAACATCCATCAAAAATTAAACCTGTCTCGATCATTGGAATAAAACATAAGGGTAAGGGCGAGCTTCACAAATTCATTTCTGTGAGAAAGAATGAATATCTGCTGGAATATAACATCGATGGGAGTTCGTGGCTGTATGAGGGAGAATTCGACGAAGATAACCTGGATATGAATCTCAACAGAGTCCTTATTGGTAAAAAGCCCTTATCGGATGGCGTATTGGAATCAGTCAATTACGATAAAAAACATGATACCTACATATTGAGCCATTCGAAGGCTACCACTCCAACCCAAATATTTACCATCGAAGGCAAGAAAAGAAATCAGATTATTTCTCATACTAGCGAACGTATATTAGGGATTCCCGATTCCTTTCTCTCTTCAGGGGAGGAAGCTTCCTTCACCTCCTACGATGGCTTGCGGGTATCTGCTCGCTTATATCTTCCCACCGCAGATACAGCTACCCAACCACCATACCCGTTGATTTATTACATTCATGGGGGACCCCAAAGCCAGGAACGCCCAGATTTCGCCTGGTTTTCAATGCCACTAATACAATTTTTAAACCTTAATGGATTTGCCGTATTCGTACCTAATGTCCGTGGCAGCTCAGGGTATGGACTAAGCTATATGAAACACGTCGATCACGATTGGGGTGGAAACGATCGTTTAGATCACGTTCACGCTATGAAACTACTTAAAAAAGATTCTAGAATTGATATAACCCGGGCTGCTGTGGTTGGTCGTTCTTATGGTGGTTACATGACCCTCACTATGGCTTCCAGGCACCCAGAATTGTGGTCAGCCGCAGTAGATATGTTTGGACCCTACGATTTACTCACCTTTAGCGATCGAATTCCAGAAACCTGGAAACCATATTTCAGTATTTCGCTGGGTGATCCAGTAAAAGATCGGGAATTTTTAATCGAACGCTCACCAAGGACGTATATTGATCAAATCCAATGCCCCCTGCTTGTCATTCAGGGCAAAAACGATCCTCGCGTAATTGAGCAGGAATCGCGCGACCTTGTTGAACATCTCCGAAAGATTGGCAAAGAGGTTGACTATTTAATGTTTGAGAATGAGGGTCATGATGTGCTCAAGCTAGAGAATCGCATCACTTGTTATAACTCAATTACTGAATTCTTCAAGAAGCATCTGATGAAATGATGGATACTCAAAATAAAGCCCGTGCACAGATTGGCGATATTGCCCAATTGATCAGTGCCCAAAATAAACGTTTTATTTTCCGCCTCGTGCTCGATGGTAAGTTTGAAACACACCGTGGCTATATGAGCCATAATGATCTAATCGGAAAACCTTGGGGAAGTAGGGTATTCACTCATATGGGCAGTCCGTTTGTGCTTCTTCAACCCTCATTAGCCGACATTCTGATCGAGACGCGGCGAAACACCCAAATCATGTATCCAAAGGATATTGGCTTCGTTCTGGTATCCATGGATATTGTTCCAGGCAAGCATATTCTCGAAGCGGGCACTGGTTCTGGGTCATTTACGACCGCTTTGGCATATGCAGTGGGTTCGCAGGGTTTGGTAACAACGTATGAAGCACGACCAGAATTCCAGCACCTGGCGCAAAAGAATTTAGAACGCTTGGGCTTGGCTGATAGGGTGGAATTCAAATTGCGCGATATTGCTGAAGGTTTCGATGAAAGAAATGTAGATGCGGTTTTTCTCGATCTGCCTAACCCACAAGACTATATCTTACAGGTAAAAGAATCATTAAAACCAGGCGGCTACTTTGGAAGTATCTTACCGACCACCAATCAAGTTTCCATGCTTTTAATTGCTTTACGGCGTGCAAATTTCGCTTTTATCGAAGTATGCGAAATCCTGCTTCGCTATTACAAAGCAGTTGCTGATCGTTTACGACCCACTGATAGGATGGTCGCTCACACAGGATACCTGATTTTTTCCCGATCAGTTGTGGCAGATGTAGTTGGATTCGATAAACCGGAAGGTAGCGCAGAAATTGACAACCATGTGGAGAAATAGAGGCCCTCTTGCTCTAATCTCGAATGAAAATGCACTCGCTTACTGAAGGTTATATCTCTTTACGACTAGCTGAAGCCCAGAAATCTCCATCTGCTGAATCCTACCTCTCAGCATTCCTATCCGACGCACCGCGTCCTGCTGCAGTCCTGATTCCATTATTTCATGCAAGTGCAGGGGAAAAAAAGAAACACATCTGGCAGATCTTGCTTACCCGCCGGACAGATTCAGTGGCCGAGCATCAAGGTCAGGTAGCTTTCCCCGGAGGCCGGGCTGATCCCGCAGATACATCTCCCGAAATGACAGCTCTGCGTGAAGCTCATGAGGAGATTGGATTGGATCCTACCCAGGTGCGAATTTTAGGTAGGATGAACAGCTTATGGACGATTACCAATTACTCAGTTACCCCAGTTGTTGGAGTAATTCCTTGGCCATTCCCGCTCCAATTGGAGGAAATTGAAGTCAGTCGCGTATTCACAGTTCCGTTGAATTGGCTGACTAATCCAGATCATCATGAAATTCGTTATCGCAATATCCCGCAACCCTTTTCACAAATTCTTCACCGAGAAAGCCATCCCGTAATTTATTTTAATCCCTACCAGGATGAGCTGCTCTGGGGTGTTAGCGCAGAGATCATCCTAAGCTTTATTAATATTCTAGATAATAAAAAAACTGGCGGGCATATGAATGCCCGCCAGTAGTTACTTGGTCTCTTCCTCTTCTTCTTCTTCCTCTTTCTTGCCGTGCTCGATGACCTCGGGTTCTTCAGTCACTACCTCTTCTACCACTGGTGCGACTTCTTCTTCAACTGCAGCTTGGGCGGTGATGAGTGCTACCATTGTATCGGGGTCTTCCAGGATTTTTACCCCTTCTGGAACTACCAGGTTGCGGACGTAAATCCCATCGCCAATTTTCAGTAAACCGGATACATCAACCACAATCCGCTCAGGCAAATCCTGTGGTAAGCATTCGACTTCCACTTCATCGGATCCTGTCACGAGAACACCATCGAAATCCTTGATCGCCGGAGCTAAACCCACGATTTCCATATATACCTGTGAACGTAATTTTTCTGTCATAGAGACTGCCAGAAAATCAACGTGCAGGAGTGTGCCGGTAATCTTATTTCGTTGTTTTTCCTTGACCAGGGCTTTATGTTGGGTGCCTTCCACATCTACAACCACTAAAGCCGAGGGCGCTAGCCCCATCAGGCTTCGCGATGTATCCCGTAAATCCATCACAATTGAAATTGGGTCGATATGGTGACCATAAATCACCGCAGGAAGTTTACCTTCCCTCCGAATCGCCTTCACCTGCTTTCCTAAAACAGTGCGGCGATTTGCCTTAAGAACTACCTCATCCATTATTCCCTTCCTCGAGCGCCTCTCACCTCTCAGTATTATCCTAACTAGGGGTTACCCTCGCTCTATTTGTGTTTTCCGGCATCCACCGGTTAGATATTAGCTAAAAGGTATTAGCTCTGGCGTAGCTGATTCTCAGTCGAGCACATGAGCCTCTTAGCAAAAAAATCGCCTCCAGCTTGGAGACGGCTTAAGCAGGCTGAATTTTAGCCGCGTTATCTACTTTCGTCAATACTATATTGTGCAAGCAGATATAATTAATCCATGCCAGCTACTAAGATATTACCGTCCAATTACCTACACAAGAAAACTTTGGATCTTTCCAGCTCACGTGCTGTGCTCTGTCTAAACTTGTCTGCGATCCCTCTCCTTTTCATATTCGGTTGGATTTTTAATCGCGTAGTTATTTTACTACGCTCCATCAATCCATTCCCAAAAAGTATCTGGGAAGTACTAACCGCTTTTTCGGGTTGGGGTTTGTTAGCTCTACCCATTTCTATCATCTTCATGCTTGTCTTTCATGAGCTGGTTCATGGAATATTCTTTTGGCTATTCACACAAGAACGACCAAAATTTGCCTTAAAAGCTGGTTACGCATTTGCAGCTGCTCCTGAATGGTATCTACCTAGCTCCCAATACATTATTGTCGGCTTATCACCATTGGTGGTCATTTCCATAATTTCTATTGTATTCGCGGCCTTTGTGGCATCTTCAATAGTCCCTTACATTTTTTTTATTGCTACTTTCAACGCTGCTGGAGCCCTTGGGGATATGGTCGTCGTTGCATGGGTGCTTAAGCAACCTACTACCATCCTGGTCAGGGACACGGGTGACACTTTTTCCTCCTTTGCACCTGGATCTGATTAACTATTCGTGATGAGACTAAAACCAGTTGTTCCTTCCGTGGGGGTGCGTCACTTTTCGGTGAATCTTGGCAATGGACCGATCGAGGTTGTTACAAAAACTGGTCTCCCTGATTGGGCACTTATTTCACCAGCTACACACCTGCTGGCTGAGTGCACCTCCATAAATCCCAACGATTCGATTCTGTTATATGGTTGTTATCAGGGCGCCTTGGCAGTCTATTTAGCTCGCATGCTACCAACAGGTCAATTATCAGTCACAGACATTAACCACTCTGCTCTGGTATCAACTCAGATGACCTTGGCAGCGAATAATATAACCTCGGTCAGCTTCCTCGTTGGTATCGAGCTACCCCAGGAGCTTCATAATAGATTTAATTCGCTAATTATTCAAATTCCTAAAGGAAGGCTTCTCAGCCGAAGGTGGCTTCTTCAGGCTCACACCGCCCTGGTCATCGGTGGCACACTTTATATCGGCGGGGCAAATAATTCAGGCATCCAATCAGTGATTAAGGATGCCCAAGAATTATTTACCAATGGAAGAATCCTGGCTTATAAGAAGGGTAACAGGGTTGCTCAATTTATTAAACAATCAGTGGGAGTGCCCTTACTTCCGTGGTCTCAGATTCCTGGAATAGCGCAAGGCACCTGGGTGGAGTTTACAGTAACTCTATCCAGTCACACCTTTCGTATACGCAGTCTTCCAGGCGTATTTTCTTATGATCATTTGGATGAAGGCACCAAAATGCTGCTAAGTGTTATCAATATCCCACCTGGAGCCAGGGTCCTGGACATAGGTTGCGGATATGGGCTCCTCGGGTTATGTGCTGCCGTTGAAGGCGCAGAATTGGTTCATCTGATTGACACTAACCTGCTTGCTGTAGCGTCATCTCGTGAAACGATTACCCTGAACCGGATCACGAATGCGGAGGTTTTTGCGGTCGATTTATTGGATCAAATTGGAACGAATAGGTATGACTTGATTTTATCCAATCCACCATTCCATACGGGGCATGCTGTGGATTATCAAATTGCCCAGGCAATGATTGATCAATCTTTCCAGGCTCTTAGTCCTCGTGGTCAAATGATTATCGTCGCCAACCGATTCATCCGTTACGATCATCTGATCAAATCGATATTCGGGAATGTCTCAACCTTGATAGAATCGGGGAAATTTCATGTTCTTTCTGGATTAAAATCCAGGTAGGAATTCATCGTA
>Ga0153916_10003125_pt1 | contig 12235 bp, 10 predicted proteins | sample Opewatmetagenome_FD_109642 | JGI IMG/M metagenome (GOLD analysis project Ga0153916, IMG submission 109642) | Freshwater wetland microbial communities from Ohio, USA - Open water 3 Core 3 Depth 4 metaG | ecosystem: Environmental > Aquatic > Freshwater > Wetlands | place: USA: Ohio, Lake Erie...
ACGGGCGCGGGCATCGGGGTCAGCATCCGCTGGGATCGGCTCCGCCGTGCCACCCTCCGACGAGCGGTCTTCAAGGCATGAGCCAGCCGATCGCGTAGGATCCGGCGTAAGCGAAGGCCAGCATCTTCAATGTCTTTCCGATCCAACAAAAGAAGAGGAACTTGGCCACGGGCATGCGCAGAATGCCCGCGATGATGCCTGCCACATCAAATACGGGGTTGGGGATGAAGGCCAACCCAAGGATCGTGAGCGCTCCGTAGCGGCGCATGAGTTGCTCGAGCCGCTCGACCCGTGGGGACCGATCGAGCACGGCACGCCCCGAGAAGCCTGCCAGGTACCCGGAGAGCTCGCCCAATGCCGCGCCGGCACCTGCGGCGAGCGCCACGGGGAGCGGAGGAAAGACTGCCCCCATGCTGAACACGAAAGCGACGCCGGGTGCCGGCAGAAAGAGCGTTGCGTTGGCCAGAACCGACAGCAGGAAGATACCCGGATAGCCGTAAACGGCCAATTGCGCGGCCCGATCGCGAATCGAAAAGATATAGACCGTGATCGCGATGACCGCAGCGAGGGAGAGGACGCGGGCGAAGGTCAGCCACGGCGATGGCGTGGCGCGCTTGCCGGTCGGCGAGACAGCGACCGGCAAAGGGGAGGGGGAAGATGGACTGTCGGGTCGCGGCTCTGCCGTCATGGGTGGACCGTGGTCGTTCGCACCCACGCAGCGCCCCCCGCGCGCATCGATTGGGCCATCGCAGGCGACCCGCCTGGGGTTGCAAGGGCGATCACGCTTCCGCCCATGCCCGCGCCCGAAAGCTTGGCTCCCAGCGCGCCGGCGTCGCGTGCAGCGGCGACGAGCCTCCCGAGTAGGGGCGTCGAGACGCCGATGGCCTCCAGGAGCTCCTGGTTGCGATTCATCAAGCGCCCCAAGTCGCCAAGGCTTCCGACGCGCAGCGCCTCAACCGCGAGACCCACGCATTCCCCCACCTCGTCGAACAGTCTTTCCATCCCGGGAGTATCACGCCACCAGGATTGGCGAACTGACTCGACGGCGACGCGTGTCTCGCAGCGATCACCGCTGTCTGCAACCACGAGGTCGAATGGTCCTCCAAGCGGGAGAGCTTCCGGCGGTGAGCCGCCGACGAAAAGGACCGGTCTCTCAAGACCGATCACCGTGTTGTCGATGCCCGAGGGCGTGGTGTGAAAGACGCGCTCCCCCTCGAAGACGATAGCCGAAACCTGTTGGGGTGTGAGCGGCCGGTCGAACACTGCAGCCAACACGCGAACGATGGCCGTCGTCACCGCGGCGCCTGAACCCAGGCCCGCCGCGACCGGGATATCTGATGTGACCCGCAGACGGCCGGCGGGAAGGGATTCGCCCAGGCGACTACTGACGATGCGCAGGACCTGCACTATCGCATTGTTCGGCGAGAGCTCATCAAGCCTCGCGTTGACGCCGATTTGCGGGGCATCCAACGTGAATGGGTAGGATTCCGGGATGAACTCGGCTCGGGCGCGAATCTCGGGCAGCGGCAGCGCCACGGCCGGCCGCCCGTAGACGACCGCGTGCTCACCGAGCAAGATGACTTTGGCGCACGCGGTGGCCGAGGAGCTCATTGCTGGAGGTAAAGGATGCCCATGGCTGCTAGGCCCCACAGCAGCACCCCCGCCTGGAGCGGGCGGTCCATGAGGATGATTTCCTCGGGTGCACCTCCGGACCTCTCGACCTGGACGAGATACAAGTAGCGGAAGATGCTGTACACCACAAAGGGCACCGTCAACATCATGGAGTGGTTGGCAGGCAGGTTGGGGGCCGAGAAGGTATAGAGCGAGTATGCGACAATCGTCGCCGCGGAGACAATCTGGATGTAACTATCGAGCAGGGGGATGGTGTAACCGTCCAGCACCCGCCTGTGGTTGGAGGCCTCATCCACGAGAAGTGCGAGCTCGGCGCGCCGTTTGCCGAAGCTGATGTAGAGGGCAAGAAGGACCGTGCAAACGTAAAGCCAGGGTGAGAACCGTTCGACCTTGATGAGCGTCACACCGGCTGCAACGCGAATCACGAACCCGGCCGCCACGGCCAGAGCATCGACGATCGGTATGTGCTTGAGGGCAAAGGAATACGCAAGGTTGAGCAGCAAGTATCCTAGCACCAGCCAACCCAAGCCCGAATTCAAGACAAACGCCAGCGCAACGGCCAGCGGGCCCAACACACCGGCGACGGCCAACGCCAAGCCCACCGAGAGTTCGCCGGAGGCGATCGGCCGGTTGCGTTTCTCGGGATGCAGCCGATCCTGCGCGCGGTCGGCCACATCGTTGACCAAGTACACAGCTCCCGAGGCGAGGCACAGCAGGGCAAAGCCGCCCACGGTTCGCAGCAGCGCCTCCAGGTGCAGGAATTGGCGGTCGAATCCGAGCGCCCCAAAGATGAAGATGTTTTTCGGCCACTGGCGCGGCCGCATGCTCTTCAGAAGGAGGCGCAGTGTGCGCATACTACAGCTCCTCGATCAGGCGCGTCAGCACCTGGCGCACGGACGAGGCCCGAGTGCCAACGCACGGAAGCGCCGCGCCTTCGGCTCCCGGGGCGACGGCCGATTGCACCTCGCGCAGCGACGCGGCGCCGGGCAGGTCCTGCTTATTGGCCGCGACCATGAAGGGCACGCGCAGGCCCGCGAACCGTGTCAGGAGTTCGCGCGCACCGTCGAAGGTGTCGCGGGCGGTTGAGTCGACCACGACCAACACCGCATCGGTCTCCTGCGAAAGGATGTCCCACATGAAGTCGAACCGCTCTTGCCCGGGAGTCCCGGTGAGGTGTACGACCGTGTCGCCCAGGGTCACGCGCCCGTAGTCCATGGCAACCGTGGTGTGGCCTTTGCCGTCGCCGCCAGGCCGCGTCAGCCGGCGTTCAGTGGAAACGACGTCGATTTCGGATATGGTCCGGATCAAGCGTGACTTGCCGGCTCCGAATGGTCCCGTGACCAGCACTTTGATAAGTCGAGTCATTCCTTCTCACTTCTCGGGCGCCGCAAGGCTTGTGTTGCTGGCACGGCGGAAATCGACAAAACGATAGCCCACGCCATGCTCGGTCAGGATGTAGGCCGGGTGGGCCGGGTCTTTCTCGAGCTTCTGGCGTAAGTAGTTGATATACAGCCGCAGGTAGTGAGTCTCTCCGCGGTACTCGTACCCCCACACCTTGGCGAGCAGCTGATCGTGTGGCACCACCCAGCCGGCATTCTGCACCAGGTGGAAGAGCAGACGGAACTCGGTCGGACGGAGGCGCACGAGCTTGTCCTCCACCCACACCTCACGCCGATCGAAGTCCAGCCGCAGACGCTCGTCCACAATGATCGGGCCGGTCGAGCCTGGCTGCGGGCCCTCCAGACGACGCAGGACGGCGCGGATGCGGCTGACCAGTTCGCGCGGGCTGAACGGCTTGGTGACGTAATCATCGGCGCCAAGCTCCAGGCCGCGCACCCGTTCGTCTTCCTCGCCCTTGGCGGTGACCATAATCACCGGCACGCTCGAGAACTCGCGCATCATCCCAAGGACTTCGAAGCCGTCCATGTCGGGCAGCATCACATCCAGCAGCACCAGATCGGGCAAGTCGTTGCGTAGCCGTTCGAGAGCCTGTGTGCCGTTTGCCGCCTCCGAGACCTGGAAGCCGTCGTGCTCCAAGTTGAGGCGGATGAAGCGAACCATGCGCGGCTCGTCGTCCACCACCAGGATGCGTCTGCGCGGTGTCGGGGGCATGGCGCTACTCGCGCACGAAGGTCACCAGCCGCTCTTCGGCCTCGCCCGGGAGGATTTCGATGAAGGCGACACGACTGGCTGCCCATATCACCGTTGAGACGTTCTCCTGCAGGTAGGGCAGGTCCTTGCCGTCGCGCCGGCGCGGATGATGGACGGTAAGAAAGGTGGCGTTGGCGGGGGGCATCTCGTCCATTTCCGCTTGTACGGCCTCTTCGTTGACCAGATGTACCAGCACGGTGATCGACATCCGCGCCTCCCCGCCTATCCTTTTCGAACGACTTGGACTTTCAAGCTGCCCAGGCTGATCGTGTCATTCTCGCTGAGCGGCAAGGGCTTCTCGGGAGTCAGCCGCGTTCCGTTGAGGAAAGTGCCATTGGCACTTCCCAGGTCCACCACCATGAGTGAGTCGCCCTCGTAGCGCAGATGGCAGTGCAGCCGCGAGACACCCTTCTCGTGGGCGCCGTACCGGTTGAGATCGATATCCGGCAGTATGGCCTGGGAGGGCTCCGCCCGGCCGAGGATGTAATCCTGTTGTCCGCGGAGCGGTATGGCGACGGCACTCCCCATGACGCGCACCGCGATCAGATCCTGGCGGGTCAACAGGGCCGGGCCTTGTGTCTGGCGAGGCTTGGTCGTGATCTCTTCGGCTTCCTCCACCGGTAGCGACACGGTGGGGGAAGCGGCCTCGGCGTCCACCATCAGCCCGCACTCGGGGCAGAAGAGCGTTCCCAAGTAGAGGGAGGCTTTGCATCGCTCGCAGGTGATCATCGCGGCCCCTCCGCGTGCGCCTCGAGCAGCGCGCGCGTCCCATACTTTACCCGCTTCTGCCCGCGTTCGGACAGCTTGTGATCCTGCGCCAATGCCTCGGCCTCAGCGATCACCGCCCGCGCCAGTTCTCCTTGCCCGATCTCGAGCAGCTGCGTCGCGAGGCGATTGAGCCTGCGCGTCCCCAATTCCGCATCTCCGGAGCGAGCGTCGGAGAGCGCCTTTTCCTGCAGATGGTACAGGTTGACACTCCGCGCCGCGGTCAGCAATTGCCCCGCGATGGGCACGGGCGCGGCTTCCTTGAGCACAGGAAACGACAGCGCCATCGACGACTTGAGGTGCAGATTCGACTGCGCCAGATGCGCGCCAAAGTGCAGGGTGCAGATCTCGAAGGAGGCCAACGGCTCAGGGATCGTGGAAACCACGAATTGCAGCAGCAGTGACAGGCTGGTGCCGCTGAAGAGGGAGCCAAGCCGCAGCGTCGTGCCACCCGGCAAAGGTATGGGCGCTGGCGATATGCGGAACGCCGATTGCATCATGACGCCCGGCGCAGTATCTATCATCAGGTTTATCTGATCGGCGTACACCAACCCCAGTTCACGGAACTTCTGTTTCAGCAGTCGGCTGAGGGTCGAGACGTTCTCGATGTAGACCGCCTGGCCTCCGGTCTTGGAGGCCACAGCATCCAGGAACATGTCGTTCCACGCTTCGCCGACTCCGATGGCGGTGATCTCGATGCCCTCGTGAGCTGCCTGGTCGGCGAGTTCCAGGCAGGCCTTTTCATCTCCGTAGGTGCGCCCATCCGTGATGAGGATGAGGTGGTCGAGCGTCCCACTGTCGCTGGCGCGGCGCACTTCTGCCAAACCGGCGCTCAATCCCTTGAGTATCTCGGTGGCCCCGCTGGTCTGGATTTGGATCAGTCGGCTGTTGGCTGCTGTGGGCGTCAGATGCGCACCGGAAGGGATAAGCACCTCAGCCTTGTCGCTGAACGTCACCAGGCCGAAGTGGTCCTGCGGACGAAGCAGGCGAAAAATCTCCACCGCTGAAGAGCGGGCCGTATCCAGGCGCTCGCCCGTCATGGAGGTCGAACGATCGAGGACCAGGCACATGTTCAGCGGCGGCGCGGGGGGGACATCATCGCGCTGCGGCGGCCGGACGGAGAGGTGCGTGTAGAGGACTTGCGCCTCCTCGGACACCTGCAGCGCAGTCCGGCTGTGATTCAGATCGACGACAAACGGGTCGGGCGGCGCAGAACTTGTCATCGCTGGCCCGCCAACTCCACGCATATGACCGAGATGTTGTCGGGGCCGCCGGCGGCGTTGGCCAGTTGAACCAACGTGTCGCATGCCCCTTGAGGCGTCCCCGCTTGGGTCACCGTCGCGAGGATGCGCGCATCGTCGAGCGGACCCCACAGCCCGTCGGAGCATATCACGAGGCGCGCACCCGGCTCCCAGGGCAGCGAGAGGAACTCCGGCTCGAGCTCGTCGGTTTGCCCGATGGCGCGCAGAAGCACATTCCGCTGGGCGAAGCGCGTCGCCTCGTCGGGTGTCATCTGACCGATGTCGATCAGCCGCTGCACAAGCGAGTGGTCGCGCGTGACCTGTTTGATCTCCGGCCCGACCAGGTAGGCGCGGCTGTCGCCGACGTGTGCCAGAAACAACTGATTGCTGAACATAAGTGCCGCAGTCAGAGTCGTGCCGGATCCGGGGAAGTGGCGCAGCACCGACTGGTTGGCGGCAATCATCGCTCCCTGCAGGATTTCCTGGATCGAGAGCTGCTCCTCGCTGCCGGCCCCGCCAAGCCACAAGGTGGCGAAATGGGTGAGCACGTGGCGGGCGAAGGTTTGGGCGGCCAGGCGGCTGGCCCGCTCGCCGAGCTCGTGCCCGCCCATCCCATCGGCCACGATGAACAAGCCGAAGTAGGGCAGCGTGCTGTCGGCTTGCTGCAACCCGGTGAGCGCGATGATGGAATCCTCATTGGCGGTGCGCACGCGGCCGACGTCGTGACCGATCCCGACGTTAAAAACCGGCGGGCTGCCGGGTAGCGCAACGGTCTGCTCGGATTCAGAAGGGCTCGCCGGAGGTGTGTCGGGGTTTGGGGGCAAGGAGTGGGCCTCGGCCGCTTCAGACTTCTATCGACAGGGCGTAGACACTATGGTCGCCCGAACCGAAAAACACGCAGTTGTCATTGGCCGCGGGCGCGCCGGTAATGGGCCCGCCGCTCTTGAACTTCCAGCGCAGGCGGCCGCTGGCCAACTCTAAACAGTATAGAAAGCCGTCGACCGAGCCGCAATAGACAAGTCCCTTGTGAATAAGTGGCGTCCCGGTGACCTGATCTTCCGTTTCGAAGCGCCAGCGTTCCCGGCTCGAGCGCAGGTCGGCGGCGTAGATGCGACCGTCGGCCGAACCAAACACCACCACATCCTCTGCCACGGCCGGTGAGGAAACAATCGAGTGCCCGGTGCGGAAGCGCCAGATGACCCAGCCGGAGGTGGAATCGACGGCGTACAGGATCCAATCCACCGACCCGAACAATATCATGCCGTTGGCTTCGGCCGGCGACGAAAGCACGGCTCGCTTGGCATGGAATTGCCACTTGATCTCTCCGCGCAGGCTCAGGGAATAGACATCGCCCGAATCGCTGCCAAAATAGATGCGGTCGCCAAGAACCAGCGCCGTCGACCGGACAGGCGCACCGGTATCGCACTTCCACACCCGCCGCCCGGAGAGCGCCTGCACCGCGTGCAGCGCGCCGTCATCGGACCCGATGAAAACATGCTCGACCGCCACGCGCGGTGAAGCGCGTATCGCGCGCTCCGTGAAGTAGGTCCACAACACACGGCCGGTCTGCAGGCTGACCGCATGCAGCCGTTGATCCTCCGAGCCGACGTAGATTGTATCTTCACCCAACTCCGGCCGACCGGGGATGCCGCCCTCGGTGGCGTATTTCCAAACGAATTCCCCATGCTCGGCCTTGAGCGCATACAGGTTGTTGTCGTAGGCGCCAACCAGCAGCAGATCCCGCGCAAGCAGCGGCGTGCCGCGCACTTCGTCTTCGCACTTGAAGACCCACTCCACCTTGGGCGCGCCGGGCTGGTCTGCCGTGGTGGACCGCGCTGGCCCTTCCACTACGGGCTGCGGCGCGGCAAAAGCGTCGGGGCTGGTGTGGATGGAAAGCGCCAGCGCTTCACCCATCGCCCGCGGATTCTCATAGCGGGATTGCGGGTCATACGCCAGGGCTTTGTCCACGACGGCAGCGACGGACTCGGGCACCTCCGGCCGCAGCTGCCGGATGGGCCGGTCGCCCCATGTGAAGGGCGGTTCGAGTCGGGGATCGCGCTGGGTGAGCAGGTGGTGAAGCGTGGCGCCGAGTGCGTATAGATCCGACAACGGGCCCGCCTCGCCGCGGTACTGTTCGGGCGGCGAATAGCCCTCCGTGCCGATCATCGTGCCTTTGTGGTCTGGCGCGAACAGCTTGGCAATCCCGAAATCGACGAGACGCAGGATGCCGTTCTCGTCGATCATCACGTTGGAGGGTTTCATGTCGCGGAAGATGATCGGCGGCTGGTGTGTGTGCAGGTAGGTGAGCACGTCGCACAACTCGATGCCCCAACTCACGACCTTCTCGACCGGCAGACCGTTGGCGGCCTCCTCCAGGATGGCCTCCAGGTCCTGGCCGGTGATGTACTCCATGACAAGGAACGAGCGCTCTCCGATGGTGAAGTAGTCGTAGATGCGTGGGATGGCGGGGTGGGTGAGGGTGGCCAGCAGGTTGGCCTCGCGCTCAAAGCTGGAAAGCACCGCCTCGAGCATGGCGGCGTCATGGCTGCTGTGCAACAACTCCTTGACCGCAACCAGGCGGGTGATATTCGGGAAGCGCAGATCGCGCGCCTGATATACGGCGCTCATGCCGCCCCGCCCCAGCTTGCGCATCACGCTGTAGCGGTTTTCAAGCACCGTGCCCTGGCTGAGCGACGCGGTGCCGCTGCGGCTGGGCTGCAATGAGGCGGTCATCGGATCGGTGGCCAGAGTGCTGTCTCCTTCAAGCCGTGCGATCGAGAAGCAATGATGTGCGACGATTATAAGCACGGCGTGCGCCGCCCGCAAGCCGCGCGGCGCATGCGGGAGTCAAAGGACTGCCAAGGTATCCATGCTTTGCGCATGGGGGACGGGCAGGCCGGTGGCGAGCCTCGGCCGACGTCCCGGTTCGGGCGTACGTCGCTTTCAGCGGGGCGGCAACCGTGAGGCTCTCCAGGCGCGAACCCATTCGAGCGCCTGGGTGAGGGCGGGCCTCCATTCGGCAGACGGCCCCGCCGCAGGCAGGTACAACACCCCGCGGCTGAAGCGCATACCGGCCGGGAGCCCGGTCGGCTCGTCCCCCTCCGGCAGGTAGACACGAAGCACCAGGTTGCGGTTTTCCATGGCTACGCTTTCTACTCCTGCAGCGAGTGCCTTGACCTTGATCCGCAACTGATAGTGCAGGTTCTCAACCGCTTCCGGCAGCGGCCCAAAACGGTCCTCCAGCTCCTGCGTGAGCGCCAGCACCTCGCCTTCCTGGGTGAGATCGGCCATGCGCCGGTAGAGGCGGATGCGAGCCTCGCGGCTTGGGACGTAATCGTCCGGCAGCGAGGCATTCAGCGGGAGGTCCACGCTCACCAAGCCCGCCTCCAGGGTCGGCAGGTTCCCCTCGCGCTGGTCCTTTACCCTCCGCACGGCCTGTGCCAGCAGGCGGGTGTAGAGGTGGAAACCAATCGCGGCGATATGCCCGTGCTGCCGCGCCCCGAGGATCTCGCCCGCCCCGCGGAATTCCAGATCGCGCATGGCGATGCTGTACCCCGCGCCGAGTTCCGTTTGTTCGGCCAGGGTCTGCAGGCGTTCGCGCGACTCAGGCGTGGGGTGATGGCGGCGGTCGGTAAAGAAGTAGGCGTAGCCGCGCATGGCGCTGCGGCCCACCCGTCCGCGCAACTGGTAGAGCTGTGCCAGCCCGAAAGTATCGGCCCGCTCCACGACGAGCGTGTTGGCGGAGGGGATGTCGAGACCGGATTCGATGATGGAGGTGCACAGCAGCACGTCCACCTCGCGCGCCAGAAACGCTGCCATTGCGCGCTCGAGCTCGTGCTCGTGCATTTGGCCGTGCGCCACAACAAGGCGCGCTTCGGGGATGATCCGCTCCAGGCGCTGCCGTGCGGCCAGAATCGTCTCGACGCGGTTGTGGACGTAGAACACCTGACCACCGCGATCCAGTTCTCGCAAGATCGCCTTGCGCACGGCGCTCTCTGAGTAGGCGCTCACGCGAGTGACGACAGGCAAGCGTTCCTGCGGCGGTGTATCGATCGTAGAAATGTCGCGCACGCCGGTCAGCGAAAGGTACAGCGTGCGTGGGATGGGGGTCGCCGTCAGGGTGAGGACGTCGATTTCGGTGCGTAGCTGTTTGAGGTACTCCTTGTGGGCCACACCGAAGCGCTGCTCTTCATCGATCACGACCAGACCAAGGTCCTTGAAGCGCACGTCCTTCTGCAGCAGGCGGTGCGTTCCAATGACCACATCCACGCGCCCCTCGGCGAGCTCGTTCAACACAGCTTGCTGTTCGGCCGGACTCCGGAAGCGCGAAAGCATGTCCACTCTGGCCGGGAACGGCAGAAGGCGCTGCACGAACGTCTGCCAATGCTGCTGCGCTAGGATGGTCGTGGGCACCAGTACAGCCACTTGCCGCCCCGACATGACCGCCTTGAAGGCAGCGCGCAAGGCCACCTCCGTCTTTCCGTATCCGACATCTCCGCAGATCAGGCGATCCATCGGACGCGCCGATTCCATGTCGCGCTTGACGGCCTGGATGGCCTGCAGTTGGTCGTCCGTCTCGATGTAGGGGAAGGAGGCTTCCAGCTCCTGCTGCCAAGGCGTATCGGGGGCAAAGGCAATGCCTGTGGCGGCCTGACGGCGGGCATACAGGTCGAGTAGCTCGCGAGCGATCTCTTCGACCGCGCGCTTGGCCCGATCGCGCGACTGTCCCCATTCGGCCGTACCCAATCGCGAGAGCACCGGAGCGTGTTCGTCGGCTCCGATGTAGCGCGTGAGCCGATCGACCTGGTGGACAGGAACGTAGACCTGGTCACCGCCGGCGAACTCGATCTGCAAGTACTCGCGCGAGATGTTGTCGACGACGCGCCGCACCAACCCGGCAAAGCGGCCGATGCCGTACTCAACGTGCACGACGTAATCGCCGGGGTGCAAATCGGCGTACTCGGCTTCGGGTGGCAACGCGGCGGCGCGCGCCCGTCGCCGCGATTCTGGGCGCACCCACCCGAAGATCTCACCATCGCTGAGCAGGTGGAGCGGCGCGGCCTGCGGCGCGCGAAGAACGAAGCCATCCTGCAACGCGCCGGCAACAAACACGATCCCGCCCGAGGGCGGCAGTTGAGGAAGATCCTCCTCCAGGAGAGCGGAGTTGGAAGTCGGTAGGGTGGTGCGCTCATTCCATAGGTCGGCCAGCCGCGCCGCCTGCCGTGAGACGACGACAGTGCGCGCGGTTGTATCGCGCAATTCCTCGAGATGATCCAGAAGGGGTTTGATCTGTCCGCCGAAACGGGGCCCGGGGGAAAAGGCACCCCCGAGCGGGATGGCCTCGGCGTCGTCGATGTGAGCGGCCAATTCGAGCGTGGCGTGCGTTTCGGTCGCCTCACGCAGATGATCCCAGGTGAGATGCGCGAGTGGGGCGTTCGCGCTCACGAGCCCGATCGCCTCTGCTTCCGCGCGCAGCTGCAACGCCTGACCTTCCAGTTCGGCCGCGGTGTCCTCGGCTTCCTGGAAATCATCGAAGGCAAGTACGGCGCCGGGTGGAAGATGATCAAGGATACTGGCCACGGGATATACCCATGGCGAGAAGAACTCCGGCCCTGGCGCAACCGAGGCGCCCGCGGCCTGCGCGGAAGCGTCGATGGTTGGCCAATCCTCAGGGGACTCGCTTTGCCGCCGCGCCAGGTCCCGCGCCAGCATCTCGCGCGCCGGTGTGATTCTCACCCCCCCGATCTTCTCGATCGACCGCTGGCTGCTCGCGTCAAACCGCCGCAGGGTGTCAATTTCGCCGCCGAAGAACTCCACTCGAATGGGCGCGGGCTCTGCCGGCGGCCAAACGTCGAGGATGCCGCCGCGCCGGCTGAGTTGACCCGGTTCAAGCACGAAGGGTTCGTGCATGTAGCCGATCTCGCTCCAATCGCGGACCAAGCTATCGAGCGATGCGGACGCGCCCGGAGTCAGATGGCGGCACGCGCGCAGATAATCCTGACGTGGCAGGGTGGGGATCATCCAGGATCGCACCGATGCAACAACCACAAGCGGTGGTGGGGGTTCGCGCGCTGGCAGGTTGTAATCGGCAAGTGCGGCCAGCGTGGCAAGGCGTTCGCGGATTGTCCGCGGCCCCCAGGGCAGGGGTTCGTAGAACAGCGGGGCGGGCTCGGCAAAGCTGAGCACCCGCACGTCCGGGTTCCAGGCGGCGATGTCGTCGCGCAACGCCATGGCGCGATCGCTGCGTGCTGAAAGGAGGAAGACCGGCGCCGGCTGGCGCGCGGCCAGGGACGCCACGACTGCGGGCCGCGCGGCGCGCGGCAGGCCGGCCGACACAGGGCGCGCAGGTGTGGTTGTGCGGGCGGAGATTGCCGCCAGCCTCTCGGCAATGGCTTGATACTCGGGCAGCGCTTCGATCGCAGGCAGTAGCCCGCTCAGATTCACTC
>Ga0153916_10003126_pt1 | contig 12234 bp, 12 predicted proteins | sample Opewatmetagenome_FD_109642 | JGI IMG/M metagenome (GOLD analysis project Ga0153916, IMG submission 109642) | Freshwater wetland microbial communities from Ohio, USA - Open water 3 Core 3 Depth 4 metaG | ecosystem: Environmental > Aquatic > Freshwater > Wetlands | place: USA: Ohio, Lake Erie...
CAAACGTTTGGGAGCTTATGCTCCTGAAAGTGTATGACGGTTTTGTGTGGGGCGCATTTGATCTGGTGGTCTTCAACTACCTGCTTGCAGTCACGCCTCCTGAGAATAGGCCGGGATTCATAGCGAATCACAACTTCATGGCAGGAGCCGGAACGGTTCTTGGAGCCCTGATAGGGGCCTTCCTGGCCATACAGTTCCAGTATTCGGGCCTGCTTATGCTCACAGGCCTGCAGGCAGTTTTCATGGTATCCTTTGCCCTTCGGCTTTGCTCAATCGCCTTCCTTCCAAAGATATCGGATGTGGAAATGAGGGAGCGCGTGCCTGTTAGGTACGTGTTCTGGGAGACGGTTGCAGTGGGGCCGGCAAAAGGGATGGAGCACGCGATAACAAGCGCATTCAGATATCCATACACAGTGAAGATCAGGAAGAAGCTTGGGCTTGAGGCGAAAAGGAAGATAAAGATAGACAAGTCCAAGTTCGCAGGTGCGCGCAAATGACAGCTGGAAGCAGTAGCAGCCGGTTGGGCAATGAGGTACAAAGCTAGCCGAAAGAAAGAGGGAAATTCGGCAAGCGGGAATTTGAAGGCGGCCATGCCGCCTTCTTTCCAGAATAGGAGAGGTGCGTAAATATGCAAATAGGAAGAAAGCAGGCAAATGAGAGAGAGTACATGGAGCTTGGGGTTGCGTCCCAGTCCCCAAAGATATCCAAAATAGTGGTCCACAACCTGCAGAAGTTTGCGGAAACAGACAGGGTTGTCAAGAGCATACGCGCGAACAACGTTGTCTTTGTCGGGCTCAAAACCATGAAGCAGACAAACATGGACGACCTCAGGCAGTCCGTGGCAAAAATAAACAAGGCCTGCATGGAGGCGAACTCATCCCTCTCGCTAGTGGAGGATGAGTGGCTTGTTGTCACCCCTCGGACAGCAGCCATCGTCTGAAAGGGAGGAGGCGGAAAGCGTCTTCTCCCTTCCCCTCTCCTTTTTTTTATTTTCTGTTAGAGGGGCATAAAGGTAATTTGGAGGAAAGCTTATAAAACTCACCTTCAATTTTTGGGAATGGCGAGAGAAAAGATAGAGCTTAAAGTGGAAGTTTCATCTGATGGATACTATGTTAATGAAGAATTTTGGGAAAGAAAAAAAATTAGCTGATTACATTGCTGAGCAGATGAAAAAGAGAAACCAATTAATAATTCTTTCTGCAATGTCTCGCAGGTATTCAAGCCAGCACGCCCCACGTGATTAGCGCCTTCTCTATCAGGCCTATGGCGATTGCTGCTGTGAACATGCCCATTATCCTTGTTATTATTCTCAATCCATTATGCCCTATTATCTTGACTATCCGGGTGCTGTAGTAAAGGATGAAGAAGCAGAGGAACATCACGAAAAATATGGCTGCCAGGGTCGCATCTGCTCCATAGGTGTGCGTGAAGTAGATGGAGGTGGTTATTGCCCCCGGTCCCGCCAGAAGCGGGGTTGCTATCGGGACTATCACATCTGACGGGTCCTTCTCCACTGTCCTTGTTCTCGGAAGCTCCCCCCTTATGAACTCAAAGGAGAGGTAGAGCAGCAGAATCCCACCAGCTATCATGAATGCCGGAAGGGATATGCTCATCTTTTCCAGTATGGTAGTTCCCAGCAGGGCGAAAACAATCAGAAGGGCGAGAGCAGCTATGCTTGCCTCCATGGCTGCCTTCTTCTGCTTCTTCCTGTCAGAATTCCCGAAAAAGGCCAGGAATGTGGGTATTGCTATCAGGGGGTCTATTATCACAAACATGGACACAAAGACAGTGAGGAAATCCATGACCATGAATAATATTTATCCCGGCTGGTTAAAATAGATACTGCAGAGAAGGTGACTTGTTAGCAATAAATGCAAATCTTCATCTTCCAACTTACATGCGCTGGTTAGTGGTGCATCCTTATGCCAGAATTCAAATTTGCGGAAAAGCCGGAATGGGGGACTCTCGCGACTTTTGTCCCCAACAAGGACGAGCCGGTCTACAACTGGCTTTATTATAAAGAGGGTTTTTCCAAGGAGCTGGTTTTCCGTATTGCAGAAATGTTTTCCCTCAAGAAGGGAACAAGAGTCCTGGACCCCTTCTGCGGGGTGGGCACAACCCTTCTCGCGTGCAGGCAGCTAGGTTTGGACTCAATTGGCTATGATGTCCATCCAGTGGCCGTGTTTGCCTCAAAGGTCAAGGCAAGGGATTATGACAAAGAGAATCTCAGGGAGGAAATAAAATCCCTTATCAAGGCAAAGTTCAGGAGGCCTGCGAAGCTTCCTGAATCCAGGATTGCAAGATTCTTCCCCAGGCACACCCTGGAGGACGCGGTTTTTTTCCGTGATCTGATAGCAAGCAATCCAAACGGAAAGGTGAGGGATTTCCTGATGCTCGGCCTGATGAACGTTGCCATAAAGTGCAGCTATGTATACAAGGACGGGGCTGTGATAAAAATAAAGAAGAAGCCGGTCCCGCCCCTGAGGGAAATGCTCAGGAGGCAGCTCTTCCGGATGCTCAAAGATTTGGAGGGATTCAAAATCCAGAAATGCGAAACTCGCGCTGACTTTGGGGACGCGAGAGCGCTACCGCTTGAGCCGGAAACCATAGATGCTGTTATAACCTCCCCTCCCTACCTGAACAAGATAGAATACTCAAGAATATATGAGATAGAGCACGAGCTCTTCCTGAGGCATGTGCAGGAGATGCCTGCAGTCCGCTCCTACATAGGCCTTTCACTCAGCCGGCTTGAAAGGGATTTCTCAAAACTTGAGAAAGCCCTGGATTTGAAGACAGCAAAATCCCTTCCCCCTGAAGCAGCCCCCTATCTTGCTGATATGTTTCAGGCAATTGAGGAGATGCACAGGGTCTGCAAAAAAGGAGCCAAGCTCGGGATAGTTGTAGGAAACGGCTGCTTCCCAACAGGAGTGGTGGATTCGGACATCCTCCTCAGCCGGCTTGCTCAGCAAGCCGGCTTTAAGGTGGAAAGGATACTGGTCCTGAACAAGAGGTGGTGCCTGAGGAACAGGACTGAGAAGATTGGGATAACTAGGGAGAGTTTGCTGCTGTGGGAGAAATGAGAAAATGAAAAAAGAGAATCTGGCATATGTTCTTGTCTGCATTACAGCAATGATATGGGCCACGGGGGCCGCCCTCTCCAAACTGGTTCTCGCGGAAATTGACAGCCTGCAGTTCCTGATGTTTGTAACACTTTTTGCCTTTGCAGGCATGCTTGCAGCTGTTCTGGTCACAAGAAAGGCGGGGATAATAAGAAAATACAAGCCAAGGGACTATCTGGTTTTTTCCTACATGGGATTCATCGGAATGTTTTTCTATCTCTTTCTTTTCTATTCCTCCCTTGCCATAATGCGCGCGCAGGAAACGGTCGCAGTGAACTATCTCTGGCCAATAATGGTGGTGATTTTCGCTTCCGTAATACTTAAAGAAAGGCCTACAATAAGAAAGCTTTCCGGAATACTAATCTCATTCATGGGAGTGATTGTTGTCATAACCGGAGGAAACCCATTAAGCATACAGTTAAGCAGCCTTGAAGGGACACTGATGGCAATGGCAGGAGCTGCTCTTTATGGGCTTTTTTCAGTTCTCAGCAAAAAGCACAATTACGATAAACTAACCAGCATGATGTTCTACTGCCTTTTCGCTTTCATATATGCCTTTGCTTCTGCCCTGATTTTTTCCTCAGTTCCCGCAGTTTCCCTTTCCCAGCTTGCTGTTATGTCATGGGTGGGAGCATTTGTGAATGGTTTGGGCATTTCATTGTGGCTTTTGGCCCTGAAATACGGGGATACGGCAAAGATTGCAAACATCATTTATATTACCCCATTCATGGCCCTCGTATACATATATTTCCTGGTGGGCGAGGAAATTCTTGCTTCTTCAGTGATAGGACTTGCAGGCATAATAGCAGGCAATCTGATACAGCAAACCAGGAAAAACAGCGGTTAGGTTTTCTTCCCCCTTTCCCAGATTCTAGTGTAAATAAACCCAACCAGATACCCGAACACAAACCCGCCTATGTGGGCGAAGAATGCTATTCCTCCCCCTCCAAGGTCTCCAAGCACGCTTACAACACCCGAGAAAAGCTGTATGGCAAACCACAGACCTATCATGACATAGGCAGGGATCTCAAAGCTGGTGTAATAAGATATGACTTTCACCTTCACCCTCGGAAATATGGCCGCATAGGCACCCAGCACTCCTGATATCGCTCCGGAAGCGCCTATCGCAGGAATGGCTGAGGCCGGCTCTGAAAGGAAATGCGCAACAGAGGCGAAAATCCCGGCAGCCAGGAAGAAAAGCAGGTACTTGATTCGCCCGAACCTGTCCTCCACATTGTCCCCGAAAATCCAGAGATACCACATGTTCCCGAATATGTGCCCAATCCCCCCATGCAGGAACATGGAAGTGAACATGGTCAGGATGGAAAAATGCAGGGGAGTGAACCCATAGGCGTTTATAACATTCTCAAAGTCAAGCAGGCTCCAGGCAAAAATCACCACATTGACTATTATGAGCGAGACAGTGACTATCGGGAATTTGCTGGAAGGGTTCTCATCCTTGTATGGGAAAAACTGGCCTTTCATAAGCTTCGCCTTATTACACTTAGCTATGTAATCTCCTAACTTCATGACTTAACGGAGAAGGTGGCAAGAGCCACCTTCAAACTGCTTATGGAGCCGGGATTTATATTTCCGGCTCCCATTCAAAACCTGTTCAGGTGAATTTCAATATCACTTTTCTGTAATCTCCTTTGCAAGGGGACTTGTTCATCAAATGACAGACAACCATCTCATTCCTTTTCACTTCAAGCGAAACAGAACCAACAGTCACGGCATAGTCATGCCTGCAGATATTTTCTTTCTCATTTTTTGAATGGGACTTCAGGATAGGAATAAAATCTTCTGCCTTTTTTGCGCCTTTAGCCATCTCAACAACCTTTTTCAGCCGTTTCTCCGACCTTTCAACTATTTCCGAATCTTTGTTCAGTTCTTTCATAAGCAAAAAAGTATTGGTCCTGAAAACGGAATCTTTAGCATTTTTAACCCTTGCTTTTCCGGGAGCCAGTTCAATTATATTTGCGTGCCTTGAATCGCAAATGATCACATTGTAGGATTTTCCGATTTTTTTCTCAAAAAACAGCTTTTGATATAAATCAGCGGCCTCTTCAACTGATCTGGCTTTTTGCAGAACGATTTTGTTGATCTCAAAATTCTCGTTCTCGGATGAGTAACCCTTTGGGTTTTCCCTGTATGGCCCAAGAGAAGAATTGATTCCTATATGTTTGCTTATGCCAAGCCAGCAGCCCTTGAATTTTTTGTCTTCAAAGGTTGCCATTTTGCTGGTTTGGGAAAGAAAATTTGATAGAATATTCTCTCCCTCCCCTCTATCCCTATTTTTGAAAAGAATGAATCCAGATTCGGTTTTAATCCATCCAATTGTGCATTCCATAAGCTGCCACCCGGCAGAAGAACCCGCCTAGAACCTGGCATCAAACTCTGAGCGCAAATCCTCCAGAATCCTTTCCTTGTGAAGCTTTTTCAGCTCAAACAGGGCTTCCCTCTCCTTGAAGAGGCGCATAAGGTCATCCGCGCGCTTCTTGGCCTCAAGCAGCTTCCTGTTGAGGAGGTCAAGCTGCTCCCTGTCAAACAGGCTGGCACCGGGCCTCTCTATTACAAGAGCCATTTTCTTTATCTCATCAAGCAGGGAATTAAGCTTGGGAATCTCCCTGAGTATCTCCGAATCGTGCATGACTATCTTCTGCAGGAATTCCTGCGGTATGGTTTCAGGCCATGCGGAAGAATGGTGCTTTATCTTAACATGGTCCAGGAATATGTCTATGTCATCCCTGAGGGAGTGCGCTTCCTTAACCAGCCCCTCCTTCTGCTGCTCATAGGCGGTCTCAACTATCCAGAACAGGATTTTCTTGGATTTCCTGAGCTCATCAAGAATTACATCCTTTATCCTGTCGTCCGTAAAAATCACGTGGTGCTTTTCCGAGTAATCATATCCCGGAACGGACTTCTCTATCTCCTTTATCCGGGCGAACATCTTGGTCATCACTGCCTTCCAGGCGGATGATTCAGACATACCTAGAAATTGTATTGGAGATTAAAAACTTTTCCTCATGCGGAATCACACAAAAAGCGGCGCCAGCACAAGAGTTATAGTGGCTAACAGCTTTATGAGCACGTGCAAGCTGGGTCCTGCTGTGTCCTTCAATGGGTCTCCCACAGTGTCTCCCACAACAGCCGCCTTGTGCGCTTCCGAGCCCTTTCCTCCCAGGGCTCCTGCCTCTATGTATTTCTTAGCATTGTCCCAGGCGCCTCCCCCATTGTTCATTATTGTGGCAAGGAGGACTCCTGCTATGGTTCCCACCATAAGCAGGGCGGCCACGGCCTCTGCCTTGAGGACTATTCCCACAACAACAGGGAACGCTATCGCAAGGACTCCGGGAAGAACCATGTTCTTTAATGCTCCCTTTGTGGTTATGTCCACACACTTCGCGTAATCCGGCTTCTTCTTCCCCTGCATGATTCCCTTGTCCCTGAACTGCCTCCTGACTTCCTCTATTATGTATCCGGATGTCTTGCCTACGGCCCTGATTGCCAAGGAGCTGAACAAGAATACGAGCATCGCGCCCAGCATGGCTCCCACAAAGACCTCCACCTTCGCTATGTCCACTATCGCGAAGGCCTTCCCTGTTATGTTCGCTACCTCATCCATGTACGCGGAGAAAAGGAGGAATGCGGCAAGCGCTGCAGAGCCGATTGCATATCCCTTTGTCAGGGCCTTTGTGGTGTTCCCTACTGCATCCAGGCGGTCCGTGTTCTTCCTTATGTCTACGGGAGCGTGAGACATCTCAACAATCCCTCCTGCATTGTCAGTTATGGGGCCGAACGTGTCCATCGCAAGAATGTAAGCCGCAGTGGCAAGCATGCCCATGGTGGCTATTGCGGTCCCGTAAAGCCCGCCATTCGGGACTCCTGACATAACTCCGCACATGTAGGAAAGGATTAAAGAGAAAGAAATCACTATTATGGGAAGTGCAGTGTTCTCCAGGGCCACGGAAAAGCCGGTGATTATGTTCGTAGCAGTCCCTGTCTTGGATGCCTCCGCAATGCTCCTGACAGGCCTGTACTTGTATTCAGTGTAGTACTGGGTTATGTAGACAAAAAGTATGCTCATCACCATTCCCACAAGGCCTGCGTAAAAGAACCAGATGTTTTGCAGCATGGTCATGGTGGCATAGTAAAACAATGCAGCAGCAAGAATGCTCGCTATGTAATAGCCCCTGTTAAGGGCCTTCATGGGGTCCTCTTTCTCTCTGGCTTTGGCAAGCAAAATCCCCACTATTGAGGCGATTAGCCCGAAGGACCTGGCAACCAGCGGGAACAGAATCCCGTTCACCCCGAAAACCGGATATAAGGCAACCCCGAGAATCATGGCCCCTATGTTTTCTGCTGCTGTGCTCTCAAAAAGGTCCGCCCCCCTTCCAGCGCAGTCACCTACATTGTCCCCAACCAGATCCGCCACCACAGCTGGGTTCCTCGGGTCATCCTCTGGGATTCCTGCCTCAACCTTTCCTACAAGGTCCGCTCCCACATCCGCGGCCTTTGTGTAAATCCCGCCTCCAAGCTGCGCGAACAGGGCGACAAAAGAGGCCCCAAAAGCATAACCCACAATCATGAATGGTGTCTTCACAGGGTCAGCCCCGAACGCGTAATAGACCCCTGCCACTCCTATCAGGGAAAGCGCCACCACAAATATCCCTGAAACAGCTCCGCCCAGAAAGGCAATCCTCATCGCCCGGGCTGTGGACTTCTTGGCTGCAGCCGCAGTCCGGACATTCGCCCTTACGGATATGTACATCCCTATTATTCCCGCAAGGGCTGAGCAGAACGCTCCGAGAAGGAAAGCGGAAGAAGTGTGGACTGCATAATCCCACTTGCCCACATAAGTGTAAACGCCCAAAATTATAAGTGCGGTCAGAACAGCCAGAATCCCAATGGTTTTGTACTGCCTCCTTATGAAGGCCTCCGCACCCTCTCTTATGTGCCCGGAAATCTCCTGCATCTTGGGACTTCCCTTGTCCTGCTTGAGTACATACCAGGCGAACTAAACAGCAACAAGTAAAGAAAGCGCACCTATTCCGAACACAATCTCTAGCATCACAACCACTCAAACAAATTGTTTTGTGTTTGTAATTGGAGGTTTGGTTTATAAAAGTTACGGCATTAGGCGGATTTCAGCTGTTTTCACCTTGCAGTTCCACGAATCTCACATTTCCCATAACCTCTGTTGTGAGCTCATTATCCTTAATTGTGTAAAGATTAAATTGTTCACTATCAGGAAAAAGGAATCTCCCATCTGCTTTATTTAGCTGATCTATAAAATAGTCAGGGTCAAAACTGCCAATCTTGACGCCGGCAGTCAGGTAAATCCTGTCATAAGGGGCACTCTCGTGATGGCCTTTGGAACCATCTTTACAAATGACACCAACTCTGGAATCCTGGCATCCAAAATACCTTTCAAGATTTTCCCTTGCCTTTGTTGCCAATTCCTGTATAATCTCTATTGAGGTTACTTTCCCATTCCTTCCAACCAGTTCCGCAGTTACAGCAGCATGGTATCCACAACCGCTCCCAATTTCTAGGACATTCTGGCCTTCTTTAAGTTCAAGAAGGTCACATATCAACGCTATTAAGGATGGTTGGGAGCAGCTCTGCTCATAACCGATAGGCAATGTTATATCGTTATATGCCAAAGCCGATATTGGAATTTCAAATTCCTGAAAGGTTTTTGCCAGTTGGCTAGAATGAAGAAGAATCCTGCCATATATTGGCATTAAATCACTTTCACTGGCACTAGGAACAATTATCCTACTCTCCTGTTTTTTGATTCCCTCTTCTATTTCCATCCATCCTTGGCACATCTGACTAAAGATATTTGGATTAACGTAAATCAAAGGCATTGGCTCATCGTCCAAAAACATTCTTCTGTCCACTCTTCCCAAGGCTTCAAGAACGCGCGGGTCTCGCGGGCCTTTTACTCTAAGAAAGGGCTCCTTGGTTGCTGCCAGTTTCACCAGCCTTTCATTCCCGTACATGTTTTGTTATAGGGAGATAATTTTATATACGGATTGTCAATCCAATTGTCAAAACCAGCATCTTGGGAAGTAAACCCTACCTCTCCAGTATGAAGTATTTTTTCTGCTTCTCAACTTCCGGGATTTCCGCCAGCATCATTTCGGAGGTTTTTCCCACTCCCGTCACAGCAAGCTCTTCCATTTTTTTAAGGGCGCGCTCCATCTTGTAGCTCTTTTCGGCGAAAATCTCAAAAAGGGTTTCCCCCCTCTTGACATGGTCTCCTGTTTTTTTGCGAAGAAGTATTCCTGCACCCTTGTCTTTAGGAGCGCCTGCCTCCCTGGCAACCTGGATCACCGAGGTGTTGTTTATCCAGAGAACCTTTCCAGAGACCTTTGACTTTATCTGGTAGACCTGGTCCCCGACTGGTATGTCTTCAGGCCTGATTTTAGGATTCCCTCCCTGGGCCTCTATAATCTGCCTGAACTTCCTTTCCGCTTTCCCGGACTTTATTATGTCCATGGCTTTCTGGTATCCGTTCTTGATTCCCGCAAACTTGAAAAGGACTGCCGCAAGGTCGCAGGCCTTGTCCAGCTGGTCCTGCGGGACCTTGTGGCCAGAAAGGATATGAAGCGCTTCCCTAGCTTCCAGGGCAGGCCCTATCCCGAACCCGACCGGCTGCTCCCCGTAAGTTGAGAGGCAGTCAACCTTTATCCCGAGCTTCTTTCCCAGCTCTATGAACTGGTTGCCCAAGTCCTTCGCCTCGTTTATGGTCTTGACCTTCACCCCCTTCCCTGTTGGTATGTCTACAACCAGGTATTTTGCGCAAGCTGCCTTTTTCTTGGACATGACTGATGGAAGAAGAAGAGGGTCTATGGAAAGCGGGTGCTCAATCTCTATGAATATGTCATCTGCCGGAGCGAGGTCCAGAGCTCCTCCCCAGACAAGGCAGCCGTTTGTTTTCCTCACCACCCTTTTTATGTCATCCAGGTGAAGTGAGACAGGGCAGATGCACTCCATCTTGTCAGCAGTCCCGGCAGGGGCGGTTATCGCGCGGGAAGAGGTCTTGGGTATGGTAAGCCCGGCACTCGCAACCGTGGGAACAAGCAGCATGGAGGTCTTGTCTCCAGGAACTCCTCCTATACTGTGCTTGTCGTAAATGGTTTTTTTGCTTATCTTTATGCGGCTTCCTGTCTCCACCATTGCCATGGACAAAGCCGCAACCTCCTCCATGGACATGGGCCTGTGGTAGAGGCCTATCACAAAGCTTGTTATCTCTATCTCAGAAAGCTTGTTGTCAACCACATCCCTTATTATCTTCTTTATCTCCTGCGGCTTGAGAATCCTTCCGGCAAGCCGGCTCTTTATGTAAGCGAGCGATTCCGGCGGCTCAGCCGGCTCAACCTTTATCTTTGCTCCTCTTTTAACACAAAGCCCTTCCTCCACGCATCCGTAAAGCCCTATTTCCCCCGGCCTGACAAACTTCTCGGTTATGTTCACGATTGCTATTTCCCTCTTTCCGTTTGAGAAAAGCTCAACCCTGTCCAGCGCTTTCACATCCAGCTCGTCCGCATCCTCCTTGTTAAGAATCACAACCGGCTTCTTGGCTTCCACATAAAGGGGCTTTGCTTTCAGAAACATACAATCGCCTATATATTTACTTTGTAAATATTATATATGCACCTTCCCCAATTTAAATCAAACCTTTTCTCGCAATTTTTTCCAAAAACCTGCTTGCGGAAGGAATTTCCCAAATTCTGGGGTTTCCCGGGTCCGGTTTCAGAAACCGCATGCATGCGGCCACAAAATTTCCGGAAACGGGTTTGGAAGGCAAAAGCAGCCGGAAAATTTTTCTCCAAAACCAGCATCTATCAAGGCCATTGAAATATTTATATACCACCTATCACAATATATTATTAACTAAAATTATGGCAACTTAACTGTCTGCAATGTTTAAGCCAAGATGAGGTGTGAAAATGGCAAAGAAAAGAAAGAAGAAATAAGTAAAAAACCAAATGAGGTGCAAAAATGAAAAAGAAGAGAAAGTAAAAAACCAAACGAGGTGTAAAAATGAAGAAAAGGTCAAAGAAGAAATAAACGAGGTGTGAAGATGGCTAGAAAAAGAAGGTCTTCCTCAAAGAAGTATTACATTTTGAAGAAGGGAAACAAGACCGCAATCTTCACAGGAAGACAGCCAAGACAGGCCGCCCTCAAGGCGGCAACAAGGGGCTACACAGAGATACGATTGAGGGAGAGGGGCCGAAGGAACAGAGACCGAACTTATACAGTTCATGTTTTCCAGGGCTCCAGAAAGAAAGTCAATCTGCCCGCTTCAAGCAAAGTTGACTGGCTCCCTGCGCAGGTCTGGAAGCCCTCTGTCAGAAAAGTTCGTGTGGAGAGGGTGAAGTCAATAAGGTAAGCACTTTTCTTCCCTTCTTCCTTTTTTTCTTTTTAATTGGTTCTTTTTGGATTTTCCCCCATTGATAATTCTATATATTGCTGGCGGGGAAAACCGCTATTTTTTTTGCTAGACAAAAATCCCCAGCAAACTCCCGAAAAGCAGGGTCAGGTAAAGGGTGATTATAAACACAGGAGCGAACCTGACACCCTCCTTTATCCACACGCTTCCACCTTTCTTCTTCAGCTTGCTTGTTTCCTTCTCAGTCAGGCCTTTCCACCTGCTCCCAACAAGCACGTCCCCCGGCCTGAGCTTGCTGACCGGTATCCTTTTCCGGAAGAGATTTCTCTCCACAAACCTCCCGTACCTTATGAAAACTATTACTGCAGCAAAAAGGACCGGAAGGGAAAGGAGATTAAGCATGGCTGAGAAAGGAATCCCTATTGAGAGATTCAGCCAGTAAGCCATCCCCCAGCAGAGAGCTGCAAATCCCGCTGTGAGAACCAGGACATTCCTGGATTCCTTCCCTAACTCCTTCCAGAATTTTTTTGCCTGCTTTCTGTGCCTGATTCCCAGTGCAATTGAGTAAAGCACAAGATATGCGAAAGACAGCAGGAAGAAGTTGAAAAGCATTATCAAAGGAAATGGCAGGTATCCCCAGAACTGGAAAGGCGGCCCTGCAATCTCATAAACAGAGTAAGTCGGGAACAGGAATCCAAGCCCTCCCAATAG
>Ga0153916_10003127_pt1 | contig 12233 bp, 10 predicted proteins | sample Opewatmetagenome_FD_109642 | JGI IMG/M metagenome (GOLD analysis project Ga0153916, IMG submission 109642) | Freshwater wetland microbial communities from Ohio, USA - Open water 3 Core 3 Depth 4 metaG | ecosystem: Environmental > Aquatic > Freshwater > Wetlands | place: USA: Ohio, Lake Erie...
CCCGCCCGAGCCGGACGGCGACAAGGTTTCATGTGTCACGCCGGAAACGATCGATACACTGGCGGGCAGCGGCCGCTTCGACGTGATCATCGACGAAGCCGACGGCGCGCGCATGTTGCCGCTCAAGGCTCCGGCCGCTCACGAGCCGGTAATTCCCCTTTCTACCACTCTGGTGATCCCGACCGCCGGTCTCGACGTATTAGCGCAGCCGCTCGGCGACGATACGGTTCATCGCGCCGAGTTAGTCAGTCGATTGACCGGCACGGCTCTCGACCAGCCGGTGACTGCCGACACGGTGGCGCGTCTATTGTGTCACCCGGAGGGCGGACTCAAAAAGGCGCCGGCCCGGGCGCGCATCATTCCCCTGCTCAATAAAATTGACGAGCGGCCTGGCAGCGACGGCTTGAAAACGGCGCGAGAGATCGCCGATAAATTGCTGCGCTGCGATCGAGTGGACTCGGTGGCGATCGGAGCGCTGCGCCGGGCCGAAGCGCCCGTGGCCGAAGTTCACCGTCGAATAGCGGCGATTATTTTGGCGGCCGGCGGCTCGACGCGCTTTGGTTCGCCCAAACAACTCGCGCTCTGGCGCGGCAAAACTTTTATCGAACAGGCGGTTGATACCGCGCTGGCTTCATCGGCAAGACCGGTTGTTGTGGTCTTGGGCGCCGAGGTGGAACGATGCCGCGCGGCGCTAGCCGACCGGCCGGTCGAGGTCGTCGTCAATGAAACTTGGATGCAGGGACAAAGCACTTCCATGCAGGCGGGTCTCGCTGCGCTGCCCGCCAACATTGGCGGCGCGGTTTTTTTTCTGGTTGATTTGCCCGGTGTCGCTGCCGATCTTATCGATCGACTTCTTCAACGTCATAGAGAAACACTCGCGCCTCTGGTCTGGCCCGAGTTTGAAGGCCGCCGCGGCAACCCGATTCTCTTCGACCGTTCGCTTTTTTTGGATCTGCGGCAGGTCAGAGGTGATACGGGCGGCAAGCCGGTGCTGCTGCGCTACCAAGACCGCGCTGAGCGGGTGATCGTTAGCGACAAAAGTATCTTGCAGGATTTTGATCGACCCGAGGGCTTGGCAGCTCTTGAGACGGACCGATAAATCGTAAGCTCAACATCGATTTTGAGGAGCTACCGCCTGGCAGGTCGGGCCTTAGCCTGAGGTTTCAGCCGCGCAGCGTCGAAGACGTCGCCACCGTCGGGGTGGCGCGGGTGGGTTGACCCTCCTCTGTTCTCACGTTATTTTGACCCCCTATGAAGCAAACGATCCATGTGACCATTAACGGCCGGCTCTACGAAGAAGATGTCGAGCCGCGCCTGCTGCTTTCCCATTTTCTGCGCGAGAACATCGGCCTCACCGGCACCCATGTCGGCTGCGTGATCGGCGAATGCGGCGCCTGTTCGGTGCTGCTCGACGGCAAAGTCGTCAAATCCTGCCTCCACCTGGCGGTGCAAGCCGATGGCCGGGAGGTCACCACCATCGAAGGCTTGGCCAAAGACGGTGAGTTGAACCCCGTGCAAGAAGCGTTCGTAAAAAATTACGCCTTTCAGTGCGGCTACTGCACGCCGGGAATGGTTATGACCAGCCACGCGCTGTTGCAGAACAATCCCAACCCCAGCGAAGAGGAGATTCGCAAGGCGCTGGCCGGCAATCTCTGCATGTGCACGGGCTACGTGCAGATCGTCGACGCGGTCAAGGAAGCAGCAAGAGGTTCCAAGTAATGGATAAATTCATCGGCAAACGCACGCGCAGCAAGGAAGGTCCGCGCCACGTCACCGGCCGCGGCCTTTTTACCGACGATTTCAGACTGCCGGGCATGCTCCAGGCGATGATTCTGCGCAGTCCCCATGCCCATGCCAAGATTCTTTCCGTCGATCCCTCCGAGGCATTGAAAAATCCCAACGTCTTCGCGGTCATCACGCCGGAGGACGTAAAGAAAAACACCAAACCGTTCAAACCCGGCCGCTACGCGGCCGGCCTGAAGCGGCCCATCGACGAGTACGCCGGCGCCATCGAAAAAGTGCGCTACGTCGGCGAGCCGATCGGCGCGGTGGCGGCGCGCGACCGCGGCACGGCCGAAGATGCCTTGGAACTGATTCAAGTGGATTATGAACCGCTGCGCCCGGTGGTCGATGTCCGCGAGGCGATCAAGCCGTCGTCGGCAACTCTCTTCGACGAATTGGGCACCAACCTGGCGTGGCAGGGATCGCTTCAGTACGGCGACATCCAAGCGGCCTTCAAATCCGCCGACCGCATCGTCAAAGAGAATCTTAAGATTCACCGCTATAGCTCGACGCCGCTCGAACCTTTCAACGTCATCGCCTCCTACGATGCCGCAAGCAAGCGCATGACCGTTTGGGTCACGGCGCAAGTTCCGGAAGTGATCTACGACGGCTTGCGCGAGGCTCTCGGCTTACAGGATGTCCGCGTCATCATTCCCGACGTCGGCGGCGGCTTCGGCCAGAAGATCCATCTGATCCGCAAGTATGTCGTGCTGGTGGCGCTCCTGGCGATGAAGAGCGGCAGACCGGTCAAATGGATCGAAGACCGCAGCGAACATATGATGGCCGGCGGCCACGCCTGCGCCCAGGAATTCGAGTGCGAAGCCGCGGTCAAAAACGACGGCACGGTGCTCGGTCTCAAGTTCAAGGAATACGACGATGTCGGCGGCACCATCAGCACGCTGACGATTCACTTCACCAACAAGCTCAACAACCTTTCGAACACCTACCGGACGCCGGCGATCTACATGGAAGGCAACGCGGTGGTGACGAACAAATGCCCGGTCGTACCCAACCGCGGCATCGGCAAGCCGGGCATGTGCTACATCTGGGAACGGATGATGGACCGGGTCGCGCAGGAGCTGAATTTAAGCCCCATCGAAGTGCGCCGGAAAAATCTCATTCAGCCCGGCGAAATGCCCTACCGCACCATCAGCGGCAACGTTTACGACAGCGGCGATTACCCGGGCCTGCTGACAACGCTGCTGAAAAAAATCGATTACGACAAGCTGCGCGAAGAACAGAAACGCGAGCGGGAAAAAGGCCGGCTGTTGGGCATCGGCATTTGCATCGGCGTCGAACCGGGAGGACGCAACGCCGCCCGCGACATGGCGATCTTTCCGGAGATGAAAGAACCGCCCGGCTCCGGGGGTATCAACGGCGCGACCATCAAACTGGAAAAGAACGGCACGATTTCGCTCCATCTGGGCTCGCCCAATTGCGGCCAGGCCCATGAGACGACCACCGCGCAGGTCGCCGCCGACATCTTGGGAACGACGCCCGATCAAATCAGCACGACGATCCCGTTCGACAGCGATCTTTCGCCGTGGGGCGTCGCGGCCGCCAACAGCGGCAACAACTTTCACCTCTACGATATCGGCGCGGTGCATGGCGTCGCCGGCAAGCTGCGAGAAAAAGTTTTAAAGCTGTCGGCGCATGTGCTGAAGGCCGACGAAAAGGAACTGACCATCGAGAACGGCGTGGTCTCGGTGCCGGGCGCGCCGGCCAAAAAAGTCACCTTCGCCGAGCTGGGCCGGATCGTTTACAACAATCAACATCTGCTGCCCGAAGGCATGGAAGCCGGCCTGCAGGCGACTTTTTACTACACCTTTCCCCATGCCTACCCGAACATCGTGCCGGGCGCCGACCGCATGGTGCGCGCGCAGTTTACATTCTCGGCGGGCGCCCACGCCGCCATCGTCGAAGTCGACAAGCACACCGGCCAAGTCCATGTTCTGCGTTATCTCATCGTCGGCGACAACGGCACGGTGATCAATCCCGACGTCGTCAACGGCCAAGTCTACGGCTCCGCGGCGCATGGCATCGCCGTGGCGCTCGGCGAAGGCTTTATGTACAGCCCCGAAGGCCAGCCTTTGACCATCACCTATCTGGATTACGGCAAGTGTTCGACGGCGGAAACGCCGCGCGTCGAGGTCATCCATCAGCCTTCGCCTTCGCCCTTTACTTCTTTGGGCCAGAAAGCGGCCGGCGAAGGCGCGGCCATTCCATCGCCCGCGGTGCTTGCCAGCGCCGTGGAAGACGCTCTGTCGCCCTATGGCGTGAAGGTTTGCGACCTGCCGCTCACGCCGGAGGCGGTTTGGCGGCTCGCCAATCATAATCCCGAAAAAGAGCGGAGGACTTTCTAACCATGATTCCGGCGGCATTCGAATACTACGCTCCCCGCTCGCTTAACGAGGCCGTGAGTTATCTCGCCAGCCATCGCGACGACGTGAAGATTCTTTCCGGCGGCCAGAGCTTGATGCCGCTGTTGAAGATGCGGCTGTCGAAGCCCGCCTACGTCGTCGATATCGGCCGGATTCCGGGACTGGATGGGATTACCGAAGCAGGCAATCACCTGATCATCGGCGCCCTAGCCACCTATGCGCAGATCGAATCCTCGGAGCTGCTCAAGAAAAAATGTCCCCTGCTGCCGCAGACCGCGACCACCATCGCCGACGTGCAAGTGAGAAACCGCGGCACCATCGGCGGCAGCATCGCCCATGCCGACCCGGCCGGCGATATGCCTGCCGCGATCATGGCACTGGACGCGGAGATCCAATGCACCGGTCCCAACGGCGAGCGCTGGGTCAAATGCGATGACTTTTTCCTGGGGCTCTTGATGAGCGTGCTCGAACCGGACGAGATCGTCACGGCGATCAAAGTTCCCGTGACGGGAGCGGACAAAACGGCCTATCTCAAAGCGGCGCCGCGATCCTCGGGGTTCGCCGTTGTCGGAGTCGCCGCGAGGTTGGCGCTTGACGCCGGCGGGACATGCAGCCGGGCCGCCATCGCCATCACCGGCGTAGCCGACAAGGCCTATCGCGCGGCGCGCGTCGAGCAGTTACTCACGGGAAAGAAACTGGACGCCCAAAACATCACCGCAGCAGCCGCCGAAGCGGCGCGCAACGTCGAGGTCGTCGAAGACATCAACGGATCGGCCGAATACCGCAAGCATTTGACCGAAGTGTACGTCGCCCGGACGGTCGAAGCGGCGCTCCGCGGCTAACCCACATTATTCAGATTGGACGGAGGCCGAAGGGTAAAACCCTTCCGGGAGAAGGCAATGGGGCTGTGCCTTGAAGCGGATAGCGAGTCGTTCATCCAGAGCCAACAGCAGTGAAAACAAGTAACAGCATGACCATGCGTGCAAGTCGTTGCAACTTTGCGTCCGGGTGCCTTCTCCCTCAGGGCTTCACCCCTCGGCCTACAGCGTATTGTTGCCTTACCTCGGTGAATAATCCCGACGAGCGCGCCCGCGCGCTTCATTTACCGCCGACAAAAACCCGCGGCAGGATTACCATCGGATAAGCTCCCTGTTCGGCGCCGGGTCGCTGCGCGCGCGTATCGGTCGTGTGCACGAGCCAGCCATCCTTGGTGCGCCAGACGCCGGCGGCCCGGGAAGTCCCCTCGCTCTCAATCAACAGCTGAATCGTGGCATCGCCCACGCCGGCCTGCTTGAGCTTGACGATTTCGTCGACCGTCAGAGCATGTGCGATGCCGACGGAAATCGATAGCCAACTCAGAACGAACAATGTCAAACGTTTCATCGCAAATCTCCTTTCCCAAAAATGCCGAGGCCCCCAATTTCCGGGGGCCTCGGTCATCGACTCGTGGGAATTTAATCCGAGGTCAAATTTCCTTCGACTTGATCGCGTAACTAAAGTTCTTCGGGTCGAGACTATCTTTCCGACCGTTCGCCGTCTCCGTCTGCGGATACATGAGGAAACCAATCTCCGGCCCGTTCGACTGCGGCAATTTAATATCATGAGCATAATTGTATGGCAGCCAGTTCATCTCCCAGGCGCCGAACAGCTTGGCCCTGGCGCGTTTTACCTTGGGATCGTCAAGCGGCAGCAGCTCGGGCTGGTTTTCCTCTAAGACAACTTTTCTCACGTCCGCCGGGTCCACCGGCACCCAGCCGTAGCCGTTGAGATAAACCTCGGCCCGGCAATGCTGCGCGCCGGTGATGTCGTCAGCTCGACCGAGGCTCTTGAACTCAGCAGAGTTCGCAACGCGCACCCCATAAACATCGCGCGCCGGCAACCCCGCCGCGCGGGCCAAGCCGACGTAGAGCGCATTGAGGTCGGCGCATTTGCCGCCGAGGTAGCCGGTTTGCAGCATGGTCGAAATGTCGCCGATGCCGCAACCCTTAACCTTGGGATCCCGGAACGTGTTATCGACGATCCATTCATAGATCGCCCGCGCTTTGTCCATGTCGCTCTTATACCCCAGCGTGATGCCGCGCGCGGTTTCCGCTACGATGCCGTCGGTGCGGATGAGCTTAGACGGTTTTTTAAAATAGTCCAAAACGGCTTTGCTTTCCTTGATACTCGGGTCGGGTTTCTTGCTCAAGTCGATTTGTCGATTCCGCGTCGTGAAGCGGCTTTTCAGCTCGATCACTGGCGACTTCTCCCCTGGCGCCCAGTCGGCGAACACCATTCCGGTACCGTACTTATCGTACTGCACCGCCCGCGCCCCTTTGAAGTTTCCCGTCCAGCTATCCGGCTCCCGCTTGAAGTAATCCGTGTTCGTCGTGAGCGGCAGCGGCATCCACGCGCGCGTCGCCCCGACCGCGTCGGTGATTTCTATCCGCGTCGTCACCTCGAAGCTGCGCCATGGCGCAGCATTCGCGCCCGCCAACCGGTCGAATTTCGGTAGACCAAAGGCCAGCCCCGCCGAAACGGCCAGCCCCCGCCGCAAGAATTCTCTTCTTTCCATAGCTTCTCCCTTTCCGCGAGATAGGAATTTCCAATGGGCCTATTAATATCACCTGAGCGTTCTTTGTCAATTCCCAAAAACCGCCGGTCCAACAGGGGAGTTTTTGCCGCCAGTGATAAATCAAATTTTCAATTCAATGATTTCGGCTGTGGCGTCGGACCCATCGACATGCAACATGCCCACCGCCACCGGCAAATTAAACCGCCGCGGGCCGGCGCTGCCGGGATTGACGAAGAGCACGCCGTCGCGGCGAATGATTGACGGTTTGTGCGAGTGGCCGCTGATGACGGCGGCGATGCCCTGCTTGGAAGGCTCGCAGGACAGCTCGTTGACATCGTGAATCAAGTAGAGCTTTACTCCGCCGACTGTGACGATCATGGTGTCGGCCATTTTCTTCGCCCAGAGACCGCGATCGTTGTTACCTTTGATGGCGCGCAGCGGCGCGATCGGCTTGAGCGCGTCGAGAACCTCCGCTTTGCCGATATCCCCGGCATGAATGATGAGATCGGCGCCGCGCAGGGCGTCGAGCGCCTGCGGCCGAATGAGGCCATGCGTGTCGGCGACCAAGCCGATCAGCAGCGGCCGGGTTTGTATGCGAGCGGGCATGGGTTGCGTCGATCTTAACGGCGATTCTATACTCGCATCAAGTCGCGGGAGGTTTTATGTTTCCACACCTGCAGGGGTTTAATTTACAAAAGTGGATCGATGAAAATCGCGGCCAGTGGGGCCAGCGCCGCGTCATCTGGCAAAATTCCGACTTCATCGCCTTCGTCACCCGCGGCCCCAACCGGCGCAAGGATTTTCACGTCAACCCCGGCGACGAGATTTTCTATCAGATCGAAGGCGAACTCAATCTTTTCTATCTCGGCGCCGACAACGAACGAAAGCTGGCGCGGCTCAAGGCCGGCGAACTGTTCCTGCTCCCGGGCCATATTCCGCATTCGCCGCGGCGGGGTGAAGGCTCGTGGACTTTTGTGATCGAGCGGACGCGGCGGCCGGAGGAGATGGATCGATTCATCTGGCCCTGCGAAAAATGCGGCCATCGGCTCTATGAAACGGCAGTTCGCTTCGATGATCCGGGCGATGCGGTGGCGCAGGCGACCAACGCCATGAAATCCGACCCGAAGTTGGCGACCTGCGACCGCTGCGGCGAAGTTCTGGAGGTTTAAGGATAATGCGCTGGGGTAAGCCGGTCAGGCGGACTTGCGGCCCGCCGCGGTTTTCGCCCGGATCGCCTGCCAAACTTTAATCGGCGTCAAAGGAAGCTCTTGAATTCTCACCCCTACGGCTCTGGAGACCGCGCCGGCCACCGCCGAAGCCACCGGCAGCAGTCCGCCCTCGCCCAGCCCTTTCGAACCGAAGGGGCCCGGGCCGTTGCCGTTTTCGATCAGGATAGTATGCACCTGGTCCGGCAGGTCTTTAAAGGTCGGCACGCGATAATCGACGAGATTGCCATTCAACAGTTGCCCATCCTCGAAAACCATTTCCTCCATCAGCGTATGACCGATGCCGAACATCATCGCGCCTTCGTCCTGGCCGATGCACTGCTCCGGATTGATCGCTTTACCAGCATCCCCCACCGACACATAATTGAGCAACCGGACCACGCCGGTCTCGGGGTCCACTTCCACTTCGACCGCACCCCAGCCCACCTCCCAAAAAGTGGTCGTCGAGCCCAGGATCGCCTTTTTGCTGCGCTTGTCCTTGTATAGCCCCTTGCCGATGATCTCGCCGGCCTTGCTGCCGAAAAAATCGACGATGACCTTGCTATAGGAAATTCCCGCGCCCCCCTTGGCGCAAACCTTGCCATCCTTGAGCGTCAAGCTATCGGCTTTCTTTTTAAGAATCTTGGCGGCGCACTGGATCAATTGCTTTTTGGCGTCCTGCGCCGCGCGTTGAACGGCGGTGCCCATGACGACCATCGAGCTGCTGGCGCTGGTGGAGATATCGTAGGGCGTCACGTCCGTGTCGAGCTGAGCGACGGCGATTTGATCGAGATTCATCGCCAACTCCTCCGCCACCACCTGGCTCAAGGCCGTGCGCGGCCCCTGCCCTACTTCCACCGTGCCGGTTAGGAGAACGACGCTGCCGTCCGAGGACATCTTCACTGTCGCGCCGGCGACCTTATAGGTGCCACCCGCGTCTTTCATGCAGCAGCTGATGCCCTTCGCCCGGTTCGGCTTGCTCGGCTTCTGCTTCCACTTGATCGCCTCGGCGGCCTTGAGCAGCCCTTCTTTGAGGTCACAGTCCACCGGCGTGTCCCCCGCGGTATAGAGCTCGCCTTTCTTCAAGAGATTCTTCAAGCGAAACTCCAGCGGATCGAGCCCCAGCCGCTCGGCCATCATGTCCATCTGCGACTCATAAGCCCAGGTGACTTGCAGTGCGCCGAAGCCCCGAAAGGCGCCGGCGGGAACCGTGTTGGTATAGACGCCGTGGGCGTCGACCTTGATATGGGGAATTCGATAAGGCCCGATCGAGCGGTAGCCCGCCTTCTGCGTCACCCGCGGACCGGCATCGGCGTAAGCGCCGGTGTCCAGATATACCTGGCAATCCCGCGCGATCAATTTTCCGTCTTTGTTGACGCCGGTTTTGACCGTCACCCGGGCCGGATGGCGCGTCACGGTCTTGAAGCTTTCGTTGACCGTAAGCGCCAGTTGCACCGGCCGGTGCGTCCGCCACGACAGGGCTGCGGCGATTGGCTCCGCCTTGACGTAAAGCTTGCCGCCGTAGCCGCCGCCGACCCAGGGAACGATCACGCGCACGCGGCTCAGCGGCAAACGGAAAATTCCCGCCAGATGATCCCTCAAGGTAAAGGGATCCTGGCAAGACGCCCACAGGGTAAGCTTGTCGCCATCGTAGTAAGCGATATTGACATGCGCCTCCAGGGAATAGTGCTGCACTTTCTGGAAGCGAAAAGTGTCCTCGAAAACATGATCGGCGGCAGCGAACCCTTGCTCGACGTCGCCGCGGCTGAAGCCCAGGTAGTAGCAGATATTGGTGCCGTTGAATCGCTCGGGGGCGCCATAAACCGAGCCGCGCAGTTCCGCCCGCGCGACACCGCCGGGATGAACCTGAATGGCGCCCGGCGCGGTCGCCTCTTCGATATTGGTAACCTTGGGCAGCTCGTCGTAATCGACCTCGATGAGATCGAGGGCCTCTTCGGCAATCGCCGGGTCCTCGGCCAATACGGCGGCGACCGGATCGCCGACGTATCTCACCTTGTCCACGGCGACGATGGACTGGTCTTTGTAGGTCGCGCCGTACTTGTAGTTGAAATCCTTGATGTCGTCGCGCGTGAGCGTGGCGATAACGCCGGTCAGCGCCTTCGCCTTGGCGGCATCGACCCGCACCAGCCGCGCGTGCGCCAGCGGACTGCGAAGAATCTTGGCATAGGCCATTCCCGGCAGCCGCAAGTCGCCCGTATAGAGCGCTCTGCCGGTGACCTTTTCGATGCCGTCCACCCGGCGCGCGTCTTTGCCGGCGACGTTTAAGGTTCGTTTACTTTTCATCGGCGACCAACCAAGCAAGAGCGCCGCGGCACGGAAATGGACCGCGGCGGTCACAAAGCTTACTTGCGAATATTCGGGCTATCCTTTTCAGGAAAGTAAAGATCGCAGAAGGGGCAATGGAAATTCATCCCCGACCCCAACATATGCGGATTGACAACAAAGATTTTTTTGCATGTCGGACATGTGACTTCGACCGCCTGACCCATGATTTACCTCGCATTCACTTTGGATTTAGTTTTGGACTCTAAAGCCGATTCGATGGTCGCCCTTTCCTCCGTCCTAGGCCCAATAGGTCGTGCGGTCCATCGGAATATGCTGCAGCACCTCACCGGGAACATAGTCTTCCAGCTTGATCCGCGCCATCGCCTCGTCCGGGCATTTGGACACCGGTGAGAACGGCCGGTCCGTAGGTTTGGTCGCATCGACGATCATTCCCGAGGTCTTGATCTCGTCGCGCAGTGACGGATCCAAGAAATTGCCGCGGAACAGCGGCTTTAAGATATTGACCTGGAGATGCGGCTGCACCCGGGTCGCAATCGCCCAGAGAATGTCGGTCGGATTGAAAACATCGATATCTTCATCGAACACGAAGACATTCTTGGTGTGGTCGAAGGTCAACGCGGCGGCGGCGGCGCGTGCCGGATCGCCTTCGGACATCTTCTTCATGGAAATAAAAACGTTGTAGTGCGCGTGGCGGCCCTGCTTACAGACCGCGGTGACACCCGGCACCGCTTCGCGGCAGCGGCGCAGGTAGGCGCCTTCGCGCGGCAGATCCATCCAGGGCTTGTCGCCTTCCGGCGTGATCACCGACTGATACATCGCCCCGTTGCGGTAATTGATCGCGCGCACTTCATAGTGGACGCAGGTGGTATAGCGCTGCGGTCCAAGATAGCCCGGCGCTTCGCCGAACGGCCCTTCGACGACGCGGCCTCCCGGTTTGAGAACTCCTTCGATGACGATTTCCGCGTCCGCCGGGATCAGCAGATCGTCGCCGAAGGTTTCCGAAGCGACCAGGCGCAGCGGCTCGCCTAAATAGCCGCCGATGACATCGTACTCGCTGACTTCGAAGGGGCCGCTATAGCAGGCGCCCATGTGAAAGGCCGGATGATGGCCGAGCACCGTGGCCACCGGCATTTCCAGATTGTTGTCTTCGTAGTCCTTGAAAATCTTCCAGAGATGGCGCGGCGAGGCATAGAGGGCGGTGGAGTTTTTCGACTTCACCTCCATGCGATGGTACGACAGGTTATAAATCCCCGACTTGCGGTCCTTGGTGACCGTTGACAAGACGATATAGGGACCGCCGTCCATCTCGTGGTGGCGCATGATCGGAACCTGATAGAGGTCCACATCCTTGCCAACCATGGTGTTTTCCTTCACCGGCGCATCTTTCTTGCTGACGATCGTCGGCGGCACCCGGTGCTCTTCCATCTCCAAACACTTTTCCGCCATCTGCGGACGGGTCGCGGTACGCGGCAAGCCCAGGGCAATCTGCGCTTTTCCCTGGGAAATCTCGCAGTTCATCGTCAGTTTGATCGGACCGACTTTACCGTTCAGATTCAACGGCTTGTCGAAAATAATGATCGGAAATTTCTTCAGCGCGCCGAGATGCTTGATGATCGCGGTGACGTCGTAGTTCGCCGGATTCACCTCTTTGGTGATGTGGATCACTTCGCCTGGCAGTTGGCGCTCACAATCCGCAATAAAGGTCCTCAAATCCTTCGCCATGTAGGCCTCCTGGAGAATTTATGAAAAATTTTATGCAAAAAAAGATTTATCCAATGCTCCGAAGATTGTCAATCGAGCCCGCCGGCGTGCTCGGTTGACGCAAGAGAAATTCAGCGAATACTCATAAACGCGGGATGGAATTCACGATCCGGGGCTACAACCCCAACTCTTTTTGCGCTTGTTTGACGTAGCTCTGGTCGGCGTACTTTTCCGGCGGTGGCAGCGGTTCCTTTAGAATACCATCGCGCGCCTGGACCTCGATATTCACCTTCAAGCCGTCCA
>Ga0153916_10003128_pt1 | contig 12233 bp, 9 predicted proteins | sample Opewatmetagenome_FD_109642 | JGI IMG/M metagenome (GOLD analysis project Ga0153916, IMG submission 109642) | Freshwater wetland microbial communities from Ohio, USA - Open water 3 Core 3 Depth 4 metaG | ecosystem: Environmental > Aquatic > Freshwater > Wetlands | place: USA: Ohio, Lake Erie, Old...
AGGGCCAAGCGGTGCGTTCCCGGGTGCGTGTGCCCGTGAGTTTCGCAGAAGAGATGACACCTCTGAAGAAACTTGCTCTGTTTGTCCTGATCTGTGGGGCTGCCGCACGTACTTCGGCGCAGGCCCCCTCGCCTGCTCCCGTGTCCTCTCAGGCGTCCGAATGGAGTCAGTCGGCGCTGGCGATATGGAACGATCCGGTCTTCCAGAGACAGTTCATCGCCGGCTACGGCGTTGACTCGGAGATCGCACCTCGCATCACGGTCGAGGAGGTCCCAATTCTCGAAAAGATCCGGCCACTGATGGCCCAGGACCTTCCGAAGGCTGAAGAAGCGCTAAAGAAACAGATCAAGCCGAAGTGTTCCCCCATCTGGTATTTCATGTTGGGGGGCGTCTATTTTCAGCAAGACAAGATGGCCGAGGCGTTGGCAAACTACCGCAAGGCCGTGGAGGAATTGCCCCGTTATCGCAGTGCCTGGCGCAGCCTTGGGCTGGTTTACACCCGCGACGGAAAATACGACGATGCAATCAGTGCATTTACCAAGATGATCGAACTCGGCGGCGGTGATGCCTATTCGTTCGGCCTGCTCGGCTTTGCATACGCTGCCAAACAGGATTATCAGGCGGCGGAAGCTGCCTTCCGCAATGCTCTGCTGCTCCAACCCGAAAACGCCCAATGGCGGCTGGGCCTGACCCGCTGCGTTTTCAAGCAACAGAAATTCGAGGATGCCGTCACGCTACTGGAGGTGCTCATCGGGCGCAATCCCGAACAGGCCGATTTCTGGCTGTTGCAGGCCCAGGCCTATCTCGGCATGAAACAGCCGCTCAAGGCTGCCGAGAACCTTGAGGCTATGGATCGCCTTGGCAAAGCTACGGCAGACAGTCTTTACACGCTCGGCGACATCTACGTCAGTGAGAGCTTGATGGACCTTGCTGCCAGCGCCTACCGGCGGGCCATTGACGTGAACCTCAAACAACCCCTCGCCCGGCCGCTACGGTCCGCCGAACTGATGGCCGGGCGTAACGCGCTGACGCAAGCCCGACAGATTTCCGCGCACATCCGGGAGGTCTGGGACAAGCAGATGGAAGAGGCAGACCGCCGGAAACTCCTCAAACTCGAAGCACGCTTCAGCATGGCGGAGGGAGCCAGCAGCGCCGAGACCGCCGCCGTACTGGAAGAGATCGTGAAACTCGATCCGCTGGATGGCGAAGCATTGATGTTGCTCGGGCAGCACTACTCCCGACAAAACGAACCCGACCGGGCCATATTCTATTACGAACGCGCCGAAAGCCTCGAAGTCTTCGAGGCCAGCGCCAAGATCCGCCACGCGCAGGTATTGGTGGCCATACGCCGGTATGCCGAAGCTGTCCCGCTGCTGCGCCGTGCTCAAGAGCTCAAGCCTCGCGAGGACGTTCAGAGATACATCGAGCAGGTGGAACGCTTCGCCAAATCGCGCTGATGCCTGAGCGCAGAATACGATACACAGAAAGCAGAGAAGGAATCAGGCGTCTGTCTTCTATCCGTTTGATTCTATGGCTTGATAGCTCGAATGGCTGCGACTCGCTTCTCCAATGCCGCGGCTGCTTCCTCGCGGTTGGTCTTTCTGTAGATTGCGGCTAAATTTTCAAGGCTCGTAGCCACCGCAGGGTGGTCGGGAGCGAGTGTCTTTTCTCTGATCGCCAGCACGCGTTTGTAGAGCGGCTCGGCTTGGCCGTACTGGCCCTGGTGGTCGTACAGCGCCCCGAGGTTGTTCAGACTCGTGGCCAACTCGGCATGATCCGGGCCGAGTGTCTTCTCTCTGATTGCCAACGCGCGTTTGTAGAGCGGCTCGGCCTGGGCGTAGCGGCTTTGAAAGCGATATAGCTCCGCCAGGTTGTTCAGGCTCGCGGCTACCGCAGGATGATCCGGTCCGAGCCTCTTTTCCCTGATCGCCAATGCGCGTTCATAGAGCGGCTCAGCTTGTGCATGCTGGCCTTGGAGGCAATGCAGCTCCGCCAGATTGTTTAGACTCAAGGCAACGGAGACGTGATCGGATCCGAGAGCCTTCTCTTTGATTGCCAGCGAGCGCTTGTAATACGGCTCGGCTTCTGCGTATCGGCCTTGAGTGCGGTATAGCGCCGCCAGGTTGTTCAGGCTCGTCGCCACCGAGGGGTGGTCCCGGCCGCGTGCCAGTTCGCCGAGCGTCAGTGCGAACAGATAGAGCCTCTCGGCCTGCACGTACTGGCCTTGGGCTTTATACACCAAGGCGAGATTGTTCAGGCTCAGGGCTACGGTGGGATGGTCAAGGCCGCCCGTCTCTTTGGCCATTTGCAGGGCCTTCTTCGCGACTTCTACGGCGCGGTCATACCGGCCTTGCTTGTACAGCGACACGATCTCGGCATTGAGCGTTTCCCATTCGAGGAGCGTCTTGGGCTTGAAGCCTTGCCCTTGGCTGGGGCCACTCCACCCCAGTCCAAGCAGAAGCAACAGCCATACTATTGTGAGTCTTTTCATTCGACCTCCTCACCGACCATCTGAGAGCAAGTTTCGCCTCCTGTAAGGATAGAGAGTATGGTCCGCAATCCCTTGGACAACAACTAAGCGATTAGACCCAGACAATATTATACAATATATCACTTCGGGATGCCACTTCTTTCTTAGGTTTCGTGGCATGAACGTACCCCTGCGCAGAAACAAGAAAGTCATTTTCTGGCCGGGACCACAGTGATCGGATTCGTCCGACAAGTCGGAGTGGGAATCGTTCTGCTATTGTGGTTCGGCCTTTCTACCGGGTGGGATGGGCAGGACGTTCGCCTGAGCTCAGTCGAAGCCCTGGTTTGCCCATGCTCCATCGGAACGGTACGGGCAGGATGACCTGCCCATCCTGCGAATCTGAGAATAATGCCCAAAGGGGGCCTTGTCCGAGTGGTTGAAGCTCACGGCCAGGATGAAACTGGGCGTGTAATGACAAGGCCCCCTTTTATTGCCCGCCACGCGGATGGGCGGGCTTGCCTCTGGAAAGCTCCTGTCAAAGTAGCTTGGCATGAACTTGTTAGTTATTTGTTAGAATTGGGTTAGAAGTGCGCTAATCTCCCCTCCTAGCCCCCGACCCTGTCTTCCGCCTGCTGCCGCGTCTTGAGGCGGCAGTCACAGCCGCAAGCCCAGAAGACACGAGTGCGGCCGTGGCGAACTACGACATCGAGACGCCCGTCGTGGTCGATGTTGCCTACTTCGAGGTTGTGGGCGCCTTCCTCGTCGATGCGGTGCATCTTGCAGGCCGCCATCACGGTAGGATCGCCCTGGAGGTGCGGGTTCTCGAACCAGACCAGGCGGGTGCCGCCCCACGGGATAATCACATCGAGGTGGCCGACAGTCACCAGGATGGCTGAGGCCACAACGCCGTCTATTACTATCCTTCGACTACGCTCAAGGCAGGCTTTAGGCAGCGTCGTGGCCTTTTTCAGTTGACTCCGACAGAGATGGCGATAGAGTAACGACGGGGATATGTCTGGAATTGTGCCAAAGGGCAGAAGTTGATTATGGACTGATTTGAGATTTGGAGGTCAAGAGTACCGATGGTCACGAAAACTAACTTGTCCGAGTCGTTCGAGAAACCTAAGAGCAACAAACGGAGCATGGATCGCCGCGACGTGCTCCGCGCAGCCGGTGCTGCGCTGGTTACGGCTTCGGCCTTCCCGCTGGATTGGGTGGCCGGCGCCGAGAAGAAGAAGCAGAAGGTGCTGTATTTCTCACGCTCCGCTGGCTTCGAGCACGACGCCGTCAAGCTCAAGGACGGCAAGCCCAGTATTTCCGACAGGGTTCTCACCGAGCTGGGCACGAAACACGGCTTCGAGGTTGTCTGCACCAAGGACGGCGGGGTTTTCGACGGCGACCTCGACCAGTATGACGCCATCGCTTTCTATACCAGCGGCGATTTGACCCAGCCCGACAAGGCCAAGACGCCGCCGATGACCCCCGAAGGCAAACAGAAGCTCCTGCGTGCAATCGCTGCCGGCAAAGGCTTCGTCGGCCTCCACGCGGCCACGGATTCCTTTCATTCCAAAGGCCCTGCGCGAGAAAACCAGACCGAAGTCGATCCCTACATCGCGATGATCGGAGGCGAATTCATCGTGCACGGCGACCAGCAAGAGGCGACGATCCGTGCCGTCTCGCCCGAGTTTCCCGGCGTAAAGCAGTTTGGCGAGGTTCAAAAGCTCATGGAAGAGTGGTACACCCTCAAGAACTTCGCCAAGGACCTGCACGTGATCCTCGTCGAGGACAACGAAGGGATGAAGGGCGATTGTTACCAGCGTCCGCCGTTCCCGGCTACCTGGGCTCGCATGCACCAGAAAGGCCGCGTTTTCTATACCTCGTTCGGCCACCGCGACGACATCTGGACCAACCCTCGCGTCCAGGGCATCATCGCCGGCGGCCTGGCCTGGGCCATGCGCAACGTCACCGTCGATGTAACGCCTAATATCGATAAGGTCACGCCCAAGGCCAGCCAGTTGAAGTACTGACGAATTCTCGATGCTCGATCTTGCCTGTCGGCAGACAGGTTCTGGATTCTCGTCGAGTATCGAGTATCGGGCATCGAGTATCGAATACGATGAGCCAGGAGAACGACAGTCAAGCGAACCCTTCGGCAGTGAGCTCAGGGCCGAACTGGGCTCGTCAGCCGTTCCGCGTGAAAACGATTCTGATTGCCGTTGGCGTCGCAGTCCTCATCGCGCTTGTTTGCTTTGTTCTCGTGGCGGTTCTACCCCGGCCCAAGGGGCCTTTCTTCGATGCCCCTCTGAGGAGCCTTTTGACGGGAATGGGTTTGCTCGGCGTGGCCTGTCCGCCGCTGATAGTCGGATTGCTGCTTAAGAAACGAGCCGAAGCCTCGCCGTACTTTGAGGAGGGGTTCATCAGGGCGGGATTCAACCTCTTCGGATTCGTGTGCCTCGTCCTGGGCTTGACCTGCATGGGCTTGAGTATCTATGCTTTAATCAGGCGGCTGCTTGGGGCCGGCTAACCGTCGCTCATTCACGAAGATTGTCAGGGAGATTGAACTATGCGATTCTGCTGTTTGGTGATTCTGACGTGCGTACTATTGTTTGGCGCCCAGTCCACTGCGAGAGGCCAGGCATACGGCCAGCCCGACCGCGGCCAGCCGGGCGATGAAATGATCCAGCACTACCTCAATCGTGTGACGGAGGACATCGACGGACGCTTTCTGGAAAACGTTGCGTCTGTCGAAGACTGGAAGAAGCTTCGCCCCGGGTACAAGGAGGGGTATTTCTACATGCTGGGCCTCTGGCCTCTGCCGGAAAAAACGCCGCTCCGAGCGACCATCACCGGCACGCTTGAAGGGGACGATTACGTTGTGGACATGCTGCACTACCAGAGCCGGCCGCGGCTCCATGTCACGGCGAATCTTTATCGGCCGAAAGACACTGCCGAGGGCCGGCGTTTGCCAGCCGTGCTCTACGTCTGCGGGCATTCCTCTCGCGGGCGAAACGGCAACAAAACCGCTTATCAGTCGCACGGGATATGGTTTGCCCGGCATGGCTACGTTTGTCTGGTTCTGGACTCGTTACAGTTGGGCGAGATTGCGGCGATTCACCACGGGACGTATCGTGAGGGCCGCTGGTGGTGGCACTCGCGCGGCTATACGCCCGCGGGTGTGGAGTGCCTCAATGGGATTCGTGGGATCGACTACCTGCTCAGCCGGCCGGACGTGGACCCCGAGCGAATTGCCGTAACGGGAATCAGCGGCGGCGGTGCGGCGACCTTCTGGATCGCAGCGGCCGATGACCGCGCCAAGGTCGCCGTGCCGGTCAGCGGGATGGCCGACCTGATGTCGTACGTGCCCAACCGCGTGATTAACGGACATTGCGACTGCATGTTCTTGTATAACACGTTCGAGTGGCCCTGGACGCGGATTGCGGCACTTGTGGCGCCGCGAGCACTGCTGTTTGCCAACAGCGATCAGGATAGTATTTTCCCGATGGATGCCAATCAGCGCGTGATCAACCGCCTGGAACGAGTCTATAGCTTGTACGGGATGAGTGACTTTGTCGATAGCGTGGTCAGTATCGGCGGTCACGCGTATCGACAGGATATTCGTCAGGCGGCTTTTCGGTTTATCAACATGCACTTGAAAAACGATGCGAGGATTGTCACCGACAGCGAGGTCGATCTTGTGACCGACTCCGGCAGCGACCAGCGACATCCGATCGAGCCAGAGAAACTCCGCGTCTTTCCCAAAGATTCTGACATCCCTGCCGATCAGTTGAATACGACGATTGACGAGCATTTTGTGCCTATGGCAGCAGTGGAGCCGCCCCGCGACGGCGGGTATGAAACCTGGAAGGCCGCAATCCTGGCGGAACTCCGGCGGGTCGCATTTCGATGGTTTCCGGAGCGGATTCAGCCAGCTCGCATGCTCGGCGAGGTAGAACCCGACCATGTTCGCCTTGAGTCGGAGCCCGGCGTCGAAATTCACTTGTGGCGTATAGCCGAGTCTGAATCAGTCAAGGACGCCAAGCGCGTTTTGGTGGTTGTGCAAAATGGCGACTCAAATGACACGAGTCCGGATTGGGTGCGCCGCATCCATAAGCCGGGTGACTGCGTCTATATCTGCTCGCCGCGCGGCGTCGGGCCGACGCGATGGACCCGCAAGAACCCGCCCAACTATGTCGAGCGTTCACACGTCCTGCTCGGGCGCACCGTCGATACGGGGCGAGTCTGGGACATTATCGCGGCGGCCCGCTGTCTGCAAGGCGCGGCTGACCCATCCCCAAAGCCTTCGGCTTTGAGGCTGCCACCCTCGGTTTATGTGCTTGGTGAAGGTGCCGCCGGCGTTCTGGCGGCGTATGCGGCTCTCTGGGAGCCGGAGATTGCCGGCGTGATATTGAACGAACCGATGCTGTCTCATACGAAGGCCGAAGCGCCGCAGTTTCTGAATGTCCTGCGGGTATGTGACGTCCCGGATGTTTTGGGGATGCTCGCTCCGCGGCCGCTGACCATCTATGGCGACGGCGGCGGTCCGCTGGAAAAAGTCGCTGCGATATATGCGGCCGCCGGAGCGCCGAAGAGCTTCATCAGAAATCAGAAGTGACGTAGGGGCGGCCCAGTGTGGCCGCCCTGGAAACCTTGCTTTGAGTGAGCACTCAGAGCGTCAGGTCGAAGCGCACGCGTGCATTAGCCGTGAATTTCTCCTCGTTGATTTTCAGGCCGAAACCCGGCGCATCAGGGATCGTTGCATATCCATCACGGATCTCATAGCCTTCCGCAATCAGTATCTCGTTGGAAAGCGGGTCGTGCTCGGCTCTGTAGAGGTTTGTGATGGCCCGCCCGACGTGCAACTGCATATAGAAGCCCACCAGCGACCCCCAGTTATGAGGAGCGACCTGCAATCCCTGAGCCTTGCACCAGGCGGCCTCGGTTAGGATACCTTCGAAGCCGAAGCGGTTCATGTCTCCCTGAAAGATGTCGAGGGCCCGCGCCTCGATGAACGGCTTATAAGCCTCCAGGTCTGCCTGAGTCTCGCCGTCGGCCACGAGGGTCTTCCAGCCGTGCTGCGATATGAAGCGTTTGAGCGCCAGGCACTTTTTGATTTCTTCCGGAAACATCTCCTCCAGGAATGCGAAGTTGTAGTCAGGTAAGTCCTTCAAGAGTCGTTCGGTCCGGTCCGGGTCGTAGCCGTTGTTGGCATCGACTCCGATCAGAATCTCTGGGCCGGTATGCCGGCGAACGGTCTTGAGCACTTCCAGGTCGCGGGCGTATCCCTCTTCCAGGGGCATCCATTTGGCCCCGCGCCCGATCTTGACCTTGAACGCGCGGTGCCCCAGAGCCAGCCCCATGTCGATTTCTTCTTTGAACCGATCCAGCGGTCTATCGGCGTATTCGGGGAGCAGGTCGCTGAAGTAGATCGAGCCGTCATACACCGAGACCCGGAGGGGACCGGCTCCCCCCAGGAGTTGATGAACGGGTTTGTTCAAAGCCTTGCCGATCAAATCCCAGACCGGCATGGTTCCCGGCCCCAGCGGGCCGGTCACGGTCCGTCTTCCAGGCTGGTAAAGCTCAAACGGACTCTTTCCCAGCAGTTTCGCCAAAGCCGCCTGTTCGGCCCGGCAATTGCCGATCCCTTCGATGCCCGCGTTTGTGTACAACCTGACCATTCGATCCGTGGCGCGCCGGCCGTGCACGTCGAGCCGGGAGTTCTTGCCCACCAGCTTCGGCCGCTCGCTGACAAGGTCAAAGCCGACAGTGCGCGTGATCTTGACGTCGTCCGGCCCGGTTTTGGGCCAGCCCCGTGCGGATAGAAGCAAACCGCCTGCGATTGTTTTAAAAAACTCACGTCGTTTCATTTGGAGCCCTCGCCTCAGAATTTAGAATTCAGAGTTTAGAACAGGGAATTCTACATTCGACATTCTCAATTCTCAGTTCTTCCCGTACGGCGCCACGGGCGGCAGCAGCGGCCCCAGCCTTTTCACAATATCCGGATGCTGGCCGGCAATATCGTGCATCTCGGCGGGGTCGGTCTTCAGATCGTAAAGCTCCAGGTGCTTGGTCGCGGGCGTCGTCTTCGATTTCTTTTGGTCGGGTTCGGTCGCGACGAGCTTATACCGGCCGTCAAACACGAGCGACCAATTGCCGAGCGAGCTGGTCGCGTACGTTCGTGGCAAATCGCCGTGCCCTTCGAGGAAGGGACGCAGGGACTTTGAGTCCATGTTTTCCGGGACCGCAACCCCAGCGTAATCCAGGAACGTGGCGGCAAGGTCCAGCGTTTCGGCGGGCTTTTCGCACACCACGTTCTTACGCATTCCCGGCCCGGCGAAGACCAGCGGCACGCAGACCGAAGGATGGAACGGCTGCGACTTGCCGCTCATGCCCCGGTCGCCTAACATTTCGCCGTGGTCTGAACAGTACACAATCAGCGTGTTCTCAAGCTCGCCTCGCCTGGCCAGATCCTCCTCAAAAATTCCCAGCCACCGGTCGATGTTATGGATCATCGCCCCATAATTCCGCCTTTTGGCCGCCCAGTCGTCTCCCTTGCCTGCCCTGACCGGCGGGAATCTTGCATCCTTCCATTTTTCGTACATGCTCTTGGTGACGTCCATCGGCGGGTGCGGACCGTTGAAGTTGATCTGCAGGAACCATGGCTTGCCCTTGGGAACCGAGCGGATAAGGTTCAGCCCGTTGTTCGCTATCCAGTTATCGCAGTACGCATCATCGGGCATAAGCGACGGCCCGGCATAATCATGGTCCAGCCTCTTGAAGCTCTCCAGGTGAGCATCCACGAGGTTCCGGCTCTCGAGAAGAGCAAAGTACGGCTCGGGTTTGCCGCCGTCCTTGTGGGCGGTCGCGCCGTCCATTTTGCCTGCATTGTCGATGCCGTCCGAGAAACCCCAGGCTTCCAGCAGCGAAGGCTTGCCTTGCCTCTTGTGCTTTCCGTCAACCCCCCAGCTCATGCCGGGCTTGTCCAGATCGAATTTGCCGCATCCTAACACCTGATAGCCCGCCTGGCGAAGCAATTGATAGAACGTCGTTTGACCCAGTGGATAAGGATTACCGTTGTCGGCCACGCCGCAGTTCGCGTATGCCTTGCCTGCGGCCAAGCACGCCCGCGCCGGTGCGCACAGCGGCGCGGGACTGAGAGCGTTCGTGAAATGCGCGCCCCGGCTGGCCAGCCGCTTGAGATTCGGCGTGACGTCCGGCAGTTCGGGGTTCATAGTCGTCCAGTCGAACCGATGCTGATCGGGGAAAAAGAACAAAATATTCGGACGCGACACCCCGTCGGCCATGGCCGCCCAATCCAAAGCCATCAGGCCCGAAAGCCCCGCACCCGCCGTCCTGAGAAACGCTCGCCGATTCACCTTCATCGCATGTCTCTAAAAGTGAAACTTGACAACCAGATTAGAAGCCCGAATAATAAATAGTCAATTGACAATCGCCAATCAAAAGGGTCGCATTATTGAAAGGAGCATATTATGACTCGTATCTTTCGTTCCTCGTCCTTCGTCCCTCGTCCCTCGTCTTTCGTCCTTTATTTCTCGTGCCTTATACTCTTATGTACGGTGGGCCTTAGCCTGGCCGGGGAGTCTTCAGCCCGAGCTGCGGCCGAGGGGCGCCAGAAGGACCAGTGGATACCTCTATTCGACGGCAAGACCTTGAACGGCTGGTCGGTCCACAGCGGCTTTGCCAAATATGACGTGGAGGATGGTGCCATCGTCGGCACGACGGTCAAGGGCAGTCCTAACTCGTTCCTCTGTACGGACCGGGAATATGGCGATTTCGTGCTGGAGTTTGAAGTGAACCTGGATCCCAGGCTCAACTCAGGCGTTCAGATACGCAGCGCGATCGCCGGCGCCGAGAAGGCGTTTGTCTTCAGTGGGCCGGACGCAGCGCCTCGGCAGCAAGTGATACCGGCGGACCGCGTCTATGGCTATCAGGTGGAAATCGCCAGCGAGAAATCAGGTTCCTCCGGCAGCATTTACGACGAGGCTCGTCGCGGCTTCATGCTTGCCAGTACCAAATCGGACCCGGCGGCGAGCCAGGCGTTCAAAGACGGCCAATGGAATAAGTTCCGCGTCGAGTGCAAGGGCGACCGCATCCGAACGTGGATCAACGATGTCCCCTGCGTCGATTTGAGGGACGGGATGACGAGGCGCGGCGTCATCGGCCTGCAGGTGCACGGTATCGGCAAGGACGCGGGGCCTTATCAGGTGCGCTGGCGGAATATCCGCATCCAGGCCGAGGATGAAGGCGTCGAGCCGCCCGTGATTTCCAGCCGGGCGCGCGTGATGGGTTGCACACCAGGCTGGACCGGCCCGCGGGCCGAAGACGGCCGGCCTTACGTTCCGGACGACATCTTAAAGAGAATGAGAAACGTCTCGGTCACAGAGGCCTGGAGTATTGTCCGAGGCGCGGGGTACGCCAACTGTTACGAGAACGCTGCCGGCTGGGTAATCATGTATCCTGACGAGGCGATTGTCGGCCGCGTGCTGACCGCTCAATATATGCCGTCTCACCCCGATTACAGCCGCGCCGTCATGCGCCAGGGCAGGGCTGAAGGCCGGATCGGCAACTCCAATTCGTGGCCGATTGACACGTTGAAGAAGGGGGACGTATATGTCGCGGACGGCTTCGGCAAGGTCCTCGACGGGACCCTTATCGGCGATAATCTGGGGAACGCCATCTACGCCAACTCAGGCAACGGCGTCATCTTCGACGCCGGCGTACGCGACCTGGAGGGCCTGGAAGAAATCAAAGGATTCAACGCCTGGTACCGAGGCGCCGATCCGAGCTTTCTTCGCGAGGTCATGCTGACGGCGATCAACGTTCCGATCCGCATCGGCAAAGCTTTGGCGTGCCCAGGCGACGTCGTGTTAGCCAAGCGAGAGGGCATCGTTTTCGTCCCGGCGCATCTCGCCGAGAAGGTCGTCGTCGAATCCGAGGCCGTCATGCTGCGGGACATGTTCGGACATCAGCGCCTGAGGGAAGGCAAATACACGCCGGGGCAAATCGACAGCCGATGGTCACCCGAGATTCAGGACGATTTTCGAGGCTGGTTGAAACAGAACTCCGACAAGCTGCCTGTGCCGAAGGACGTGATTGAACAGATGCTGAATCCAAAGACGAGAAACTGGTGAGTTAGAGTGAACTAAAGTGAGCTAAAGTGGGGCACCGCCCACACCAACTTTAGGCACTTTAGTCACTTTGAACTTTAGGCACTCTGCTCTGGCGTATCTGTGTTCTGTGCTAAAGGAGATATATGATGAATCGGCGTAGTTTGATGAAATCAGTGGGATTCGGCGTTGCGGGTCTGAGCCTGGCGAACATGGTCGGCGCGGCGGTCGAAGAACAGATTGCCTACGCCACGCAGAACGTCAAACGAAGCTCCAGCCCCTCTCAACTAAGAATCACCGATCTTCGCGTGGCGGTTGTCAGTAGAGCGCCGATGCGCTGCCCGCTCATTCGGATCGACACGAACCAGGGCATCTGCGGCTACGGCGAAGTCCGCGATGGGGCCAGCGAGCGCTACGCCCTGATCCTCAAGAGCCGGTTGCTCCGCCAGAATCCCTGCAACGTGGAGCAGATATTCAAACGGATCAAGCAGTTCGGCCATCACGCCCGGCAGGGGGGCGGCGTCTCGGGCGTGGAGATGGCCTTGTGGGACCTGGCGGGCAAGGCCTACGGGGTCCCGGTCTATCAGATGTTAGGCGGCCGATACCGCGACCGCGTCCGCCTGTACGCCGACACACCC
>Ga0153916_10003129_pt1 | contig 12233 bp, 16 predicted proteins | sample Opewatmetagenome_FD_109642 | JGI IMG/M metagenome (GOLD analysis project Ga0153916, IMG submission 109642) | Freshwater wetland microbial communities from Ohio, USA - Open water 3 Core 3 Depth 4 metaG | ecosystem: Environmental > Aquatic > Freshwater > Wetlands | place: USA: Ohio, Lake Erie...
GGTGCCGAGCACGCGATAGAAACGTTCCCAAACAAGTTCCTGCGCCTCGGCCGGGATGCCCGGGCCCTGATCGACCACGGAGAACACCGCCTTGTCATCGCGGCGCGCGATGGCCACCCGCACCCGGCTTCCTGATGAGCTGTAGCGGATGGCGTTGTCGATGAGATTGCGCATCAGGACGCCGAGCAACGTGGCCACGCCGGGCGCGCGAACCGCCGAACCTTCCGCCAGTTGCAGCTCGATGTTCTTCCGGACCGCGGCGGGCGCCAGCTCGGAGATCACCTCCACGGCCAGCGCGCGCAAGTCGCAGGGCTCGCCCGGCTGGAGTTGTTCCGGCTCCAGCCGGGCGAGCGTCAGCAGTTGATCCACCAAGTGCGCGGCGCGAGTGCAGCCGAGCACCACGTTGTCCAGCGCGCGCTGGCGTGTCGCGTCGGCCGCGGCGGCACGCGCCACCTGCGCCTGACTCATGATGGCGGCCAGCGGTGTGCGCAGTTCGTGCGCGGCGTCGGCGGTGAAGCGCCGCTCCTTGTCGAGCGTGTCGCGCAGGCGCGCGAACAAGTGGTTGAGTCCCTCCACCAGCGGCAAGACCTCGGTGGGAACGAAGCTGTCCTCCAGCGATGCAAGGTTGTCGGCGCGCCGTTGTGCGACCTGGCCGCTCAGCGCCTGCAAGGGGCGCAGGCTGCGGGCGACGCCGAACCAGATGAGCAGGCCCAGCAGCGGCAGCGTGAACAATAGCGGCCGCAGCAGGTTTTTCGCCACGGTTCCGGCCAGCTCATCGCGCGCCTCGCGCCGTTCGCCGACCTGGATGAGGAAGTGCCGTGTGTCGTCCGAGGCGCTGAACACGCGCCATGACTTGCCGTCGACGCGGCTGTTACTGAATCCCTCGTGCGTGGACGACAACGGCGTGTTCGGCGCGCTGGCCGAATGCAGCACCAGCTTGCGTCCCTTCTCCCACACCTGAAACGCTACGTTGCGGCTGTAGCGGTGCAGTTGTGGTGCGTGCTCGGTGTCGAGGTCATCGGCTTCGTGGCCGACCTGGGCGATCAGCAGCGAGGCGGACTGGGCCAGGTGCGCATCGAGCAATTCATCCAGTTCGTGGCGTGTATCCCGGTAGCTGAAGACCAGCGTGACGCCCCAGGCCAGCAGCGTGACCAACAGCAACACCACCAGCAGGCGGCGCTTGATGGAGTGCCGGGCGCGCCGTTCAGTCATGGGTGCCGCGCGGCATCATGTAGCCCACGCCCCGGATGGTGTGCACCAGTTCCGGCGCCAGCTTGCGCCGCAGGTGGTGCACATGGACTTCAATCGCGTTGCTGCCTGGTTCTTCGCCCCAGGCGTACAGCCGTTGCTCCAGCTGCTCGCGCGACAGTACGCGCCCGGCGTTGAGCATCAGCTCGTGCAGCAGGGAGAATTCGCGCGCGCTGAGGTCGACCGGTTGGGCATGGAACAACACGCGGTGTTCCGCCGGGTTCAGCTCCAGTGCATCCACGCGCAGGATCGCTGCCGCTTCGCCGCGGCCGCGGCGCGTGAGGGCGCGCAAGCGCGCCGCCAGTTCATGCAGGTCGAACGGTTTGACGGCATAGTCGTCCGCGCCGCTGTCCAGCCCCTTGATGCGATCCTCAACGGCATCGCGCGCCGTCAGGATCAGCACCGGCACGGCATTGTTGCGGGCGCGCACGCGACGCAGGAGTTCCAGCCCGGACAGTTTCGGCAGGCCCAGATCGAGCACCATCGCGGCATAGGTTTCGGTTTGCAGTGCCGTGTCTGCCTGCGCGCCGTCCTGCACCCAGTCGACGGCAAAACCGGCCTGCACCAGTCCGGCCTGGATGCCGTCACCGAGCAGGCTGTCGTCCTCGACCAGCAATATGCGCATGCCGCTATCTTATGACACTCCACAGCACGGCCATACTGGTCAGCAGGCCGGCGCCGAGCAACCAGTGTGCGCGGCCCACGCCCTGGCCGGGCTCGCCGGTTTTGTAGCCGTTGATCATGGCGCGCACCAGGTTCTCGCGGTGCAGCAGGCTGCTGACCAGCACGCCGAGCACATGCACCACCACCAGCGCCAGCATGGTGTTGGCGGCACCTTCGTGCAGATCTTCCAGCCACTCACCGCCGATCTCGTTGTAGGTGGCATAGCCGGTGGCGCCCGTGAGCACGCCCAGCACCAGCAGCCCGACGATCACCCAGCTGCCGGCCGGATTGTGGCCCACGTAATGTTGCGGCGCGCCGGTGAGCAACGACTTGAGATAGGCCACAACTTTGGCAGGACGCAAGGTAAAACCACTGAAGCGTGCATAGCGCGTCCCGACGATGCCCCACAGCAGGCGGAAGCCGATCAGCCCGAGTGTGGTGTAACCCAGCACGACGTGCACGTCGCGGAACATCTCCGACTCCGCGGTCAGAAAGGCGCCGACGAAGGAGCCGGCCAGCAGCCAGTGAAACAGGCGTGTGGGGATGTCCCACACCAGAATGCGCGTTTTCATAATGTTCTCCGTTATTTCGGCAGGCGGATGCCGTGTTCGTTGAAGTTGCCCTTGTCGCCGTCGACATGGCAGGCCGTGCAGTTGGCCGCGCTTTTCACCTGTGGGCTGTTCCAGACGCGCGCCGGCACTTCGTCGTGCTCGTGTACGAACCAGCGGGTCTCGGTGATGCGCAGCACCGGCGCCGATGAGCCGGTGCGGTCGCGCCCCGCGTGCTGTTCCAGGAATGCGGCGATGCGGGCGGCGGTCGGCGGGTCGAGGCTGGCGTCGGTGCCGAAATGTTTATCGAGACCGGACATCAGCGCGCGCCACGAACGCGCCGGCAACAGGCGCGGCGGATAGGCGATGTGGCAGCTGGCGCATTCGGCCTGATAAGTCGGGTCGCTGATGGTGTAGACATGTTCGCCGGCCACGGCCATGCCGGCCGGCACCGTGACGCCGGCAAGCGCGAGGATCAAACAAAAACGTTTCGTCGTGTTCATAATAAGCTCCTGTTAACGGAGAGACATGAGATAGGTGAGCACGTCGCCTTTTTCCGCGGATGTGCAAGTACGGCCGAGGACGTCGTTGCAATTGCGCCGGAACCACTTCTCGACTTTGTCGGCCTGGGCAAAGCGTTCGGCGTTGGCTGCCGGCGCGAGCGGCGCAATCGGTTTTTCGGTTTTGGCATGCCGGCCGGTCGTTGCCGGGTTGCGGGTATGGCAGGAGGCACAGCTCCACTCCCGCCCATGGGTGCTGTTGAAGAAGTCCGCGCCGCGCGCGGCGGAAAAACCGGCGAAGCCGGCCTGTTCCTGCCGGGCCGCCGTTTCGAAGGAACGCAGGAAATCCGCCGGGGTTTCGGCGCGGGCCGCGACGGCGGGCATTACGGCCAGCACGGCGAGGACCGCCCGGACGAGGAGGAATGTGCGCATGGTCATGTCTCCGCAGTTGTTGATTACAGGGCTTACCCTAGCGCCTGAACCTTATGAGAGACTTAACAGCAGCGACGGAGTGGATAGCGTGGCCGGCGCACTGCTTGACGCCAACGCCGCCGGGCAACACCATCGTTCCCCTGTTACCTGAAAGGAGATCAATCATGCGTCACTTCATCGGAGTCTTGCTGTGGATGCTGGCCACCGCGACGTGGGCGGCCGGCGAACCGGACCTGAAGATGTCGCCGAAACTGCGCGGCGCGCTGGTGGCGGAAATGGCTGGGCTCAAGACGGGTGTGGCCGAACTGACCGGGGCGCTCGCGACCGGCGACTGGCCGCGCGCTAGCCAGCGGGCGTTGGCGATTCGCGACAGCTACATCCTCAAACAGAAGCTTTCGCGCGCCGAGCTCGCGGAACTCGAGCATGCGCTGCCGCTGGATTTTCAGGAGCTGGACGCGCGCTTTCACCGGCATGCCGAGGCGCTGGCGCACGCCGCCGAGGGCCACGACGGTGAGCTCGCCGGGTTTTACCTCGGCCGGATGATCGAGGGCTGCATCGGCTGCCATGCGCGTTACGCCACCCACACGCTGCCCGGTTTCAAGGCGGGCACGCCCGCCGCCGGACACGCACATTAAGTAGTTGCGGTGTGCCGGGCCTCATCAGATATGTTGCCGATGAGCACGACTGACACCGAGCAAGTGCGTGCGACGGTGGAAGCCATCTACCGCGACGAGTCGCGGCGCGTGTTAGCGACACTCATCCGCCTGCTCGGCGACTTCGACCGCGCCGAGGAGGCGCTGCACGATGCTTTCAAGGCCGCGCTCGAGCAGTGGCCGCGCGACGGGGTGCCGGCCAATCCGCGCGCGTGGCTGGTGTCGGCCGGGCGGTTCAAGGCCATCGACGGCATTCGGCGTGACGCGCGCTTCGATGCGCTGGACGATGTTGCCGAGCTGGTCGAGGCGCTCGCGACCGAGGACGCACCGGCCGGAGAGGGCGAGTCCGTCACGGACGATCAGTTGCGGCTGGTGTTCACTTGCTGCCATCCGGCGCTGTCACCGGACGCGCAGGTGGCGCTGACGCTGCGCGAAGTGTGCGGCCTCACCACCGAGCAGATCGCCAGCGCCTTCCTCACGCCCGCGCCGACGCTGGCGCAGCGCATCGTGCGCGCCAAGGCCAAGATCCGCGAGGCGCGCATTCCATATCAAGTGCCGACACCGGCCGAGCTGCCAGCACGGCTCGATGCCGTGCTGCGCGTGATCTATCTGGTGTTCAACGAGGGTTACGCCGCGTCGTCCGGCGAGGCGTTGACCCGGCCCGATCTGTCCGGCGAGGCGATCCGTCTTGGGCGGTTGCTGGTCGGGTTGCTGCCTGAGCCGGAGGCGCGCGGACTGCTGGCACTGATGCTGCTACACGATTCGCGACGTGCGGCGCGCACCTCAGCGGACGGCGATTTGATTTTGCTCGAAGACCAGGATTGCGCGTTGTGGAACCGCGAACAGATCGATGCGGGCGTGGCGTTGGTGGAACAGGCATTGGCCTCGCGCCGCTTCGGTCCGTACACGCTGCAGGCGGCGATCGCGGCGGTGCACGCCGAGGCGTCCGACGCCGCGGCCACCGACTGGGCGCAGATCGTCGGGCTGTACGACGTGCTGCTGCGCACGGAACCGTCGGCGGTGGTTGAGTTGAATCGTGCGGTGGCGGTGGCCATGCGCGACGGTCCGGCGGCTGGGCTGGAGTTGATCGACGCACTCCTCACGCGTGGCGAACTGGCAGATTACCGGCTGACACACGCGGCGCGCGCCGATTTGTGCCGGCGTCTCGGTCGGACCGCCGAGGCCCGCGCCGCTTACGAGCGGGCACTGGCCCTCACCCGGCAGGAGCCGGAGCGGCGGTTTCTCGAGCGGCGGCTGGCCGGGCTGAAAAAATAACCACAGCTCTTCTCAAAATCCCCCCGGCCTTCGGCCGACCCCCTTTGTCAAAGGGGGTAAGCAATCGCCCCATCCAGGAAAAAATAAATCGGATCGTTGTCGATCTGATGTTTCCCCGTTCGACTAAAGGGTGTAAACCACCGGTTCACCCGGCAAAGAAGAAAGCACACGATTGGAAAGGCATTGACACTGCACAGTTGGGCGTCAGAGAACTTGGCACTGGAATACCAAGTGCCTGAAACGAAATCATCGAAAGGAACGATCCAATGATTTACAAAGGTAGCTGTCACTGTGGGCAGGTCGCGTTCGAAGCCGAAGGCAATCTAGAGAAAATCATGGAGTGCAATTGCTCAATTTGTAGCAAGCGCGGTTCGCTTCACTGGATTATTCCCCACGAGAATTTTCGTTTGCTCACCCCCGAAGACGGCATGGGCACATACACATTCAACAAGCACACCGTTAAGCATCGCTACTGCCCCAAGTGCGGGTGTGCGCCATATAGCGAAGGTATCGCGCCTTCTGGTAACTACATGGTTCTTATCAACGCCCGCTGCTTGGATGGTGTCGACTTGTCACCCATCAAGGTGGGGCATTTTGATGGGCGCAGCCTTTGAGCACTGAACGCCCAACCCATCGTTCCAGCGGACAGCCCGCAAGCGGTCTGCCGCTGAACTCGCACGATCAGGAGAAAACGGTATGCAAAAAATCACACCATTTCTGTGGTTCGATACTCAGGCCGAAGAGGCCGTGAATTTCTATCTCTCGATCTTTAAGAATTCGAAGATCGTGAACGTGGCCCGCTATGGCGATGATGGCGCCAAAGTCACCGGCAGGCCGAAGGGCTCGGTCATGACCGTTGCCTTCCAGCTTGACGGGCAACCGTTCGTGGCGCTCAACGGCGGCCCGGTCTTCTCGTTTTCGCCGGCGATATCATTCGTCGTGGACTGCCAGACCCAGGAGGAAGTCGACCGGCTGTGGGACAAGCTCTCGGCGGGCGGAGAACAACAGCAATGCGGCTGGCTGCGGGACAAATACGGGGTAACGTGGCAGATCGTGCCGGCGGTGTTGGGCGAGTTGATGAGCGGCCCGGATGCGGCAAAATCGCAGCGCGTGATGCAGGCCATGTTGCAAATGACCAAGCTCGACATCAACGGATTAAAACAGGCAGCGGGAGTTTGAGGATCCGCATCAGCGCTATTGCCGCCCCCGGAGGTGCGTCATGAAGTACCTGTGCCTGATCTGTGCCGAGACCGTGATGGAACACATGACCGAGGCGGCGGCCGAGCGGCACTACCAGGAGTACGCCGCCTTCACCGAAGACATCAAGCGCAACGGGCACTTCATCAGCGCCAACCGGCTGAAGCCGGTGGACACTGCCATCACGCTGCGCGTGCGCAACGGCCAGGTGACAGTCACCGACGGCCCGTTTGCCGAGACCAAGGAGCAGTTCGGTGGCTACTACGTGATCGAGGCCCGCGACCTGAACGAAGCCATACAGGTCGCCGCGAAAATTCCCGGGGCCTGGTACGGCTGCGTCGAACTGCGGCCGGTCGCGGAGGATGCGCAAACCCTGGCGCTCGGGTTTTGAGGCGGCGTGTGCCGCGATCCCGCGGTGCGCCACAAATCGTTCGTGACGACCTGAATCAGGAGGAAACATGAAATACATTTGTCTTGGATACTATGACGAAAAACAGTGGGAAACGATGTCCGAAAGCGAGCGCAACGCGTATATGGACGAGTGCTTCGCCTACGACGACGTGCTGAGGAAAAACGGCCACTTTGCGGGTGGCGAAGCGCTCCAAAGCGCTCGCAGTTCCGCGATCCTGCGATGGAAGAACGGCAAGGTGTCCGCCACGGACGGGCCGTTCGCGGAAACCAAGGAACAGTTGGGTGGAATCCTGATCCTCGAGGCCGACGATCTCAACCACGCCATCCAGCTGATGTCGAAGCACCCGGGCGTCCGGGGCGGGCCGTTCGAGATTCGGCCGGCCGCGGACCTGACCGAGTTCGTCCGCGAAAGCGAGCGGCGGCGTTCCGCGTCGGCCTGAGCCTGGCGCGCTGCTGCAACCGACGGAAGAATACTGTTCGATATGTCGATACCGGAGGGCCGCATTCGACTATTCAACAAGTCCCGGTCCGTTCGGTTCAGCAGTCCCGAACGCCGGTCCTGATCTTAACCACTAGGAGATACGACCATGCGATTCATGATTATCGTCAAAGCCACGAAAGACTCGGAAGCCGGCGTCATGCCGCCGGAAGAACTGTTCGCCGCCATGGCGGCGTACCACGAGGAGTTGCAGAAGGCCGGCGTGCTGCGCGACGCCTCCGGTTTGCAGCCGAGCGCCAAGGGTTGGCGAATCAAATATTCCGGCAGCAAGAAGACCGTAGTGGATGGTCCGTTCGCCGAGACCAAGGAGCTGATCGCCGGCTACACGCTCATCGAGGCCAAGTCGCGGCAGGAAGCGCTGGAATGGACCAGGCGTTTCCCCAATCCGCACATGACCGAGGGCGAGATCGAAGTGCGCCAGTTGTTCGAGCTGGAGGACTTCGAGCAAAGCCCGTCGATCGAACGTTTTCGCGAGATGGATGCCCGATCGAAGAAGTAGCCGTGCCGACCAACCGCACATTCGACAGGAGGAATCCATGCTCAAGATCGCTTCCATCGTCATCGTCGTTGTGGTCGCCGCTGTCCTGTTGTTCGCCGCCACTCGGCCCGATACCTTCCAGGTGCAGCGCACGGCCAGTATCAAGGCGCCGCCGGAGAAGATTTTTCCGCTCATCAATGATTTGCAACGCTTCAAGACCTGGAATCCGTTCGCCAAAAAGGATCCCAACGCCACGGAAATCTACAGCGGTCCCGCCAGCGGCAAGGGCGCGAAAAGCGCTTTTGCGGGCAACAGCGAGGTGGGCAAGGGCAGCCTCGAGATCACAGAGTCTTCGCCGCCGTCCCGGGTGGCGATGCAACTGCGCATGATCGAGCCGATCATGGCCCGGAACAACATCGAGTTCACCCTCGAACCCAAGGGCGACGTCACCAACGTCACATGGGCCATGCACGGACCCGTTCCGTACTTCGCGAAGATCATCCATTTGGTCTTCAACATGGACCGCATGATTGGCGGCGATTTCGAGGCCGGTCTTGCCAGCCTCAAGTCTGTTGCGGAAAAGTAGCGGCCAGCCTGTCCACGACGGCTGCAACACGACCGGGAGCAAGCCATGAAATACCTGTGTCTGGTTTATCTGGATGAAAAGCGGCTGAACGAGCTGCCGGACGCCGACTGCGTGGCCTACGACGCCGCGATCCGCGAAAGCGGCCAGTGCCTCGCCTCGGAGGCGCTGCAGTCGGTGCACACCGCTACCACCGTGCGCGTGCGCGACGGCAAGATCTCGATCACTGATGGCCCGTTCGCCGAGACCAAGGAGCAGCTCACCGGCTTTTACATGATCGAGGCTCAGGACCTGGACGAGGCCATCCGCATCGCCGCGAATATCCCGCCAGCGCGCGTCGGCAGCATCGAAGTGCGGCCGATCCGCCCGATCCGGGAAACGGTGGCCGCGGCCGAAGCATCGCAGGCAGGGCGCTGATCGTGCCATTCGGGACGGAGGGATTAAACTTTAATCACCTCATTCCCTTTAGCCCCGAAGCGAGAAACCATGACCCACACCGTCAGCATCACGGTTACCCAACAAAACAATTATCAGTTCCTGGTGGATTTCGGGGATGCCCTGCCACAGCTGCTCGCCGATGAATCCGCGCCGATCGGCGAAGGCACCGGCCCCTCACCGAGCCACTTGCTGCTGGCGGCGGTGGCCAACTGCCTGTCGTCGAGCCTGTTCTTTGCCCTGCAAAAGTTCAAGCAGGATGCCGGTGGCATTACCACCGTGGCTACCGCGCGCATCGACCGCAACGAGGAGAACCGGCTGCGGGTGCTGGACATCGCTGTCACCATCCGCCTGGGCAAGGGTGGCGCGGAAATCAGTCATCTCGATCGCATCCTGGCGCAGTTCGAGCCCTTCTGCACGGTATCCCAGAGCGTGCGCCACGGAATACCAATTAGCGTTGCGGTCGAAGACGGCCAGGGCATCCGGGTAAACTAACGAGTTCAGAGGGGTATTACGCAAATACCCGTGTTTGTTTTTTCATTTCGCAGCATCCGCTTGTGGAATGCGCTTGCTGGCCTCAAGAAATATATAGCGCAACTATAACAATATGTTTGTGCGCAGGCGGTGGTGTTACCGTCCTGATTCAAACACGCCTGGACCAGACTCAAATGGCCGTAACTCCGTTGCGTACACTGCTTGTGGTGCTTGGGCTGTGGTGCGTGCCTGCGCCGGCCGCGCCTGACGCTGTGAGCGATGCACTGGCGGCCGCGTTGCAGGCGCCGGTGGTGAACTGCGGCGCGGCGCGGCTCGACCGTCAACGGCTCTCCCCCTACTACGCTGAGATGGCGCCGCTCTGGGTGAATGCACGTGGCGCCGGCGTGCGCGCGCAGTTGTTGCGCACGGCGTTGCAAAACGCCGGGCAGGAAGGCCTGCCGCCGGCACGCTACCGGATCGCCGACATCGAGGCGCACTGGTCCGCGAGCACGCCCGCTGCGCAGGCCTGTCTCGATCTGCTGCTGACGGCAGGGTTCGATCGTTATAGCCGCGATGCGCGCCGCGGCCTGACCGGTCCACACGAGGCCGACCCGAGCTGGCAGCTGCGGCCAGCGCCGTTCGATCCGGTCGCTGCGCTGCAAGCCGCCGGCAGTGACAGCGACCTGGCCGGGCTGCTCGAAACACTACCACCTGCGCACAGCGCGTACGCGCGACTGCGCAGGGCGCTTGCCCATTACCGGCAACTGGCCGAACAGGGCGGCTGGCCGCCATTGCCGCCGGGGCCGAAGCTTTCCCCCGATGATGAGCATGAGCAGGTTTCGTTGCTGCGCGCCCGCTTGCGCAGCGATGGCGACTTGCCGCATTTCGCGTTGTCGTTCGGCACGCGTTACGACTCAGCGCTCGCCGCGGCGGTGGAAAATTTTCAGCGCCGCCATGGCCTGCAAGCCGATGGCATCGTCGGCATGCGCACCCGTGCCGCGCTCAACGTGCCGGCGGCGGAGCGCGCCGCGCAGCTGCGGCGCGCGATGGAGCGGCTGCGCTGGCTGCCGCGCGATTTCGGCAGTCACTATATCCTGGTCAACACCGCCGGATTCGAGCTGGCGGTGGTCGAGGACGGCAAGACGGTACTACGCATGCGTACCATCAACGGCACGCACGACCAGGCCACACCATCGTTCACCGCCACGCTGCAGTCGCTGATCATCAACCCGTACTGGTACGTACCGGAGCGCATTGCGCGCGAACGGTTGTGGCCGCGCGCGCAGGCCAACCCGGGCTATCTGCCGGTGCGCGGCTTCCGCGTGTTCGACACGCGCAACGGCAGCTGGCAGGAACTCGATCCGGCGCGCCTCGACTGGGCGTGGATCAATGGCAATGGCTCCGGCGTGCGTCTGCGCCAGGAGCCGGGTCCGGGCAATCTCATGGGTCGGCTGTCGTTCGTGTTTCCCAACCCGTTTGACGTGTTCCTGCACGACACCCCGGAGCGCGCGCTGTTCGAGCGCGACACGCGCACCTTCAGCGAGGGTTGCGTGCGCATCGAGAATGCCATGGCGCTGGCGCTGCACTCGCTGCGCCAGACGCCGGAATGGACCGAGGCACGCATTCAGGAGGAGATCGATGCGCTGCACCACCAGACCCTGCGGTTGCCGGAGCCGATCCCGGTGTATGTGCTGTATCTGCCGAGCTGGGTGGATGACGACGGGCGGGTCCAGTTTCGCGATGACGTCTATAGGCGCGAGCCGGTGCTGGCAAGTTACTACCCGGTGAATTGACGAGCGGCGCAGTGCGCGCGACGAAACCGATTTTTAGCGGCCTTGTTGTACCAGCTCGCAGGTTAAACTGACGTTATCAGCTGTATACATATATATAGAGTGCGGGGCATTGGTCGATGGTAAGTCGCAGGGAATTCCTCAAGTGGTCGCTGGCCGGCGGTGCCGCATTGGCCGGCGCGCGGTCCTGGGCGCAGAGCCAGCTGGCCGAGCGCAGTCTGAAGTTTTACAACACCCACACCGGCGAGCAACTCGCCGCCACCTACTGGGCCGACGGCCAGTACCAGACCGGGGAACTCACGGCCATCGACCGGCTGCTGCGCGACCACCGCAGCGGCGATGTCCTCGCCATCGACCGGCGGCTGTTCGATGTTCTGTATGCCCTGCAACAGCGCACCGGTGCGCGCGGCACGTACGAAGTAATCTCCGGCTATCGCTCGCCGGCTACCAACGACTTGCTGCGCCGCCACGGCGGCGGCGTCGCGCGCGATAGCCTGCATACCCACGGCCAGGCGATCGACATCCGCCTCACCGGGGTCGCGCTCGCCGACCTGCGCCGCGCCGCGCTCGGATTGCACGCCGGCGGTGTCGGTAATTATCCCAGTTCGAATTTCATCCACCTCGACACCGGCCGCGTGCGCGTCTGGTAGTCGCGCGCCGGATCGACCGGGCCGGGGTTGTGCGCTACCGGTTCGATTTCAGGAGCGTTGTGATCTCGGCCTCGATCTCCTTCTGGTGTCCCACCCACAGGTGCCCACCGCTCGGGTAACCGATAAAACGGGCGCGCGGAATGTGCTCCACGGTATAGCGGGCGCCGTCGAAGGTTCCAAACAGGTCGTCTTGCATGCTGATGACCAGCATCGGCACCGCGATCCGCTCGAGCTCGTAGCGTTGGAGTGAGGAAATGACCCGCGCGTCGTTGATCAGCCCCAGCCGTCGCGGGCTCACGGGCAGGATATGCGCCAGCACTTTGTCAATGCGCGCCTGCTCGTCGGCGCTGGCGTTCGCCACGACCGCCGGCGGGGTGGCGAGAATCGCGCGAATCAC
>Ga0153916_10003130_pt1 | contig 12233 bp, 9 predicted proteins | sample Opewatmetagenome_FD_109642 | JGI IMG/M metagenome (GOLD analysis project Ga0153916, IMG submission 109642) | Freshwater wetland microbial communities from Ohio, USA - Open water 3 Core 3 Depth 4 metaG | ecosystem: Environmental > Aquatic > Freshwater > Wetlands | place: USA: Ohio, Lake Erie, Old...
CCGTCTTCGACGAAACGGCGCCGACCCACTTCGAGTCGCGGACCGGCTGGCAGGTGCTCTGGCCCACCAGCGAGGTGATCTGGTACTCCCAGCGCGACAACTGGGGACAGCTCTATCTCTACGACCTGACCACCGGGAAGCTCAAGAACCAGATCACGACCGGCGAGGGCCCCGTCACCCAGATCACGCGGGTCGACGAGAAGAGCCGCAGCATCTGGTTTGCAGCGATGGGGCGCGAGAAGGGACAGGACCCGTACTTCCGGCACTTCTACCGCGTCGGCCTCGACGGCAAGAACTACGTGTCGCTCACGCCGGACGTGGGCGACCACGGCGTGGAGATTTCGCCGTCCGGGCGCTACCTCGTCGACACGTATTCCACCTGCGACACCCCGCCGGTCGTCGCGCTGCGCGACGGAGATGGCAAGCTCGTCATGCCGCTCGAGAAGGCGGACATTTCGAAACTGCTTGCCACCGGCTGGAAGCCGCCGATTCCGGTCACGGTGAAGGCCGACGATGGGAAGACGGATCTCTACGGCATGATGTTTGTGCCGACCAATCTCGATCGCACGAAGAAGTACCCGATCATCAACAACGCCTATCCCGGTCCTCAGTCGGGGAGCGTTGGCGCGCGTACTTTCGCCGCAGCCCGAGGCGACAAGCAGGCGCTCGCCGAACTGGGCTTCGTTGTCGTCTCCATTGACGGGATGGGAACGCCCGGCCGCTCGAAGGCGTTCCACGACGATTGGTACGGCCGCATGGGCCAGGACAACACGATTCCCGACCAGGTGGCCGGCATGAAGGATCTTGCCCGGCAGTACCCGTTCATCGACATCGACCGTGCTGCGATGTGGGGCCACTCGGGCGGCGGCTTCATCACCGCCGATGCGATGTTCCGCTATCCCGACTTCTTCAAGGTCGGCATCTCCGAGTCGGGCAATCACGATCAGCGGGAATACGAAGACGACTGGGGCGAACGATATCAGGGATTGCTCACGAAGGGCCCCGACGGCAAGGACAACTACGAGGCCGAGGCGAACCAGACTGTCGCCGGGGACCTCAAGGGACACCTGCTGCTCGCCCACGGGACGATGGACAACAACGTGCCGCCGTACAACACGCTGCTGGTGGTGGACGCGCTGATCAAGGCGAACAAGGATTTTGATCTCCTGCTGCTGCCCAACCAGGCGCATGGTTACGGCACCGAGGGGAACTACATGATGCGGCGGCGCTGGGATTATTTCGTGAAGTGGCTGCTCGGCGCCGAACCGCCCAAGGAGTACAAGATGCAGCAACCGACCGGCGGGCGCGGAGGCACGCCTCCCGGTCACTGACGCGAACTTGGGGGTCGCGCCGGAGCCGCTTGGGGGGTCGGCTGCACGCACTCCTCTGACGGGGTGTTCAGCGGTTGGGCATGAAAATCGCCTTGAACACGTACCCGGCGATTTCGGGGTTCTCCTTGAAGCGACGCGTGGAATAACCGTACCAGTGCTCGCCGAACGGCACGTAGACGCGCACCTTGTGGCCGTCGCGGACGAGCGTGCGGCGCAGTTCCGGCCGCACGCCCAGCAGCATCTGGAACTCGTACTGGTCCTTCCGCAGTCCCAGATCGCGGATCATCGTCTGGGCCCCGTCGACCAGGACGGAATCGTGTGTCGCGATGCCGACGTAGTCGCCCGCACGGAGCATGAGTCCCAGGACCTTCAGGTAGTTGCGCTGGACTTCTTCCCGGCCCTGGAAAGCAATCTCCCTGCGCTCCTTGTAGATCCCTTTGCACAGGCGGAAACCGACTCCTTCGGCGCCGAGCTGCCGGGCGTCTTCTTCTGTCCTGTACAGATACGCCTGCAGGACGATACCGGTCTTCGGAAACTCGCGGTGCAGGGCCCGGAAGATCTCGATGGTGTCCGAGGTGCAGGTGGAATCCTCCATGTCGAACCGGACGAAGATCCCGTACCCCGCCGCCACTTTGAGAATCTCCCGGGTGTTCTCGCGGCAGAAGTCTCTGTCGATCTTGAGACCGAGTGAGGTGAGCTTGATGGAGAGGTTCGAGTCGAGTTTCTCGCGGACGATGGTATGGAGGACCTGATTCGACTGTTCGCGGGAGGCGGTCGCTTCTTCGCGCGTGAACACATCTTCGCCGAGCACATCGAGCGTGGCGCACACCCCCTCGCCGTTCAGCTGCCGGACGGTGGCGATGGCGTGGTCGATCGTTTCGCCGGCGATGTAACGGCCCGCGAAGTAGCGGACCACTCGCCTCGGGACCAGCGGAATGGTTGCGACGATGATCTTATTCAGCAGGTGCATGACTACATGCCTTGAAGTTGGTTCCCTGCCCCCTCATCCGTCGTTGACCGGCAGGCTGGGACGAGGTGAAGACGGGAAGTGGAGTCATCGGCGTGCGAACGACGGGGGAGAACGCGCGGGGGGATCGCTGAGTGCGGTAATATACCCAGCACTCGCCTGAAAAGCAAGGCAGCCGGAAAGACCGGGCCCGCGCCTTTCGAGCGTGCTTCAGCCACTGAATCTGATCCTCGCGCCCTTCGCACCTGTTCGTGGACCATGACTCGGTGATCCTCGCCCACCCCCAGCTTGTCGAGACTCTGGGGCTCGCGCGCGACATCCTCGGCGCGGGGCGTGCCGCGGCGATGCTGCAAACTCGGGGTGGCCAAGCTCGGTGATCTGATGATTGCGGTTCAAGGAGGACGGGCATGAGACGAGCGGTTGCAATTCCGGTGGTGGTGCTCGCACTTGGTCTCCCCGCGGTTGCCCGCGCGCCTCAGGCTGCGGCGCCGACCGATGCCAAGCGGGCGCTGTTCGCGTGGATCGACGAGCATCAGCGGACGCTGACGGACCTCACGGACCGCGTGTGGCAATTCGCCGAGTTGCCGATGGAGGAGTACAAGTCGTCGCGGCTCCTCGCCGACGCGCTGGAGAAGGACGGGTTCGCGGTGAAGCGCGGCGTCGCGGGGATGCCGACGGCATTCGTGGCCACCTACGGCTCCGGAGAACCGGTGCTCGGCTTCCTCGCGGAATACGACGCGCTGCCCGGCCTGTCGCAGAAGACGGTGTCCCGCAAGGAACCGCTGGTTGAGGGCGCGCCCGGGCACGGGTGCGGTCACAACCTGCTCGGCGTGGGCGCCGTCTCGGCGGCGATGGCGGTCAGGCATGCGATGCAGCAGTACGGCCTGAAGGGCACCATCAAGCTGTTCGGGACGCCGAACGAGGAGAACGACATCGGGAAGGTGTTCATGGCGAAGGCGGGCGTGTTCGATGGGCTGTCGGCCGCCGTTGACTGGCATCCCGGCGCCGTCACCGCCGTCTCGCTCGGCGGGAGCCATGCGATTCACAACTTCCGCGTGACGTTCCGCGGCAGGACCGCGCACGCGGGCGCCGATCCGTGGGACGGCAAGAGCGCGCTCGACGGGGTGGAAGTGATGAACGTGATGGTCAACTTCCTGCGCGAGCACATGAAGCCGACCGTGCGGATTCAGTACGTCGTGACCGACGGCGGGAAGGTGCCGAACGTCGTGCCGGACTACGCGGTCGCCTGGTACAACACGCGGGACGTCACGCTCGAGGGCTCGGAGGCGGTGTTCACGCGCGTCGCGAAGATCGCGCAGGCCGCGGCGATGGCCACCGAGACGGAGGTCGAGGTGAAGCTGTTGACCGCCATCCACGAGCTGGTCGTGCTCCCGAAGAGCTCCGCCCTCGTGCAGCGCAACCTGGAACTGGTCGGTCCGCCGCGCTTCACCCCCGAGGAGCACGACTTCGCACGGCAGGTGCAGCGCGCGGTGGGCGCGGAGGCCCGCGGGTTGTCGGATGCGATCGCTCCGCTGACGATGCCGCGAGCCGGCTTCGGCGGCGGGGGCACGGATGTTGCCGAGGTGAGCTGGAATACCCCCGTGTTGCGCATGAGCGCGGCCACCCAACCGCTCGGCGCACCGGGACACAGCTGGGCGGTGGTGTGCACCGGCAGTTCCTCGATCGGGCACAAGGGGATGCTGGTCGCCGCCAAGGCGCTCGGAGCGACCGTTGTGGACCTGATGACCGATGCCGCGCTCCTCGAGCAGGTCCGCGCCGAGTGGAAGCAGGTGACCGGTGGAAAGCCGTATCGCAGTCCGCTGCCGCCGGACGCGACGCCGCCGGTGGTTCCCGAACGCGTGAAGTAGACTTGAGCGGCATTATTCGTCAGCACCGGTGACTCGGCACCCAGAAGCCGGCGCTGACCACTAATGCGGCTTACAGGATCGATAGCCACATCAGGAGGTTTCAGATGCTACCGCGTGCCGTTCGACTACCCGTTCGAACGCTCGTCGTCCTGCTGGTGGCGGGTCTCGCCGCTTTGCTGCCGGCCGTCGCGCAGGAGCGCGCCGCGTATGCCCCGCGCGTCGTCACCGCCGCCGACTACGCGCGCGCCGAGAAATTCCTCGGGCCCGCCGTCACGCCGCTCGTCGTCGGTGGCAGCGTGTCTGCCACCTGGCTGCCGGACGAGCGCTTCTGGTATCGCAGCACGACGGCGGCAGGATCCGAGTTCGTCCTCGTTGACCCGGCGAAGCGGACGCGCGCGCTGGCGTTCGACCACGTGAAGCTCGCCGCGGCGCTCTCGGCGGCCGCGGGTGCGACGTACAAACCGACCCAGCTTCCGTTTCAGACGATCGATCTGTCGCCGGATGGGAAGACGGTTTCATTCAACGTCGGGACGAAGCGCTGGTCGTGCGACGTGCAGGGCACCAAGTGCACCGAAGCCGGTCCAGCGACGGCTGGTGGCGGCCGCGGGGGCGCTGCGCTGGGCGCCGGTGAAGGCCGTGGTGGCCGGGGCGGTGGCCGCGGCGGCGCGCCCGCGATGTCTTCTGACAAGAAGCCGCTCGCCATGTCGCCCGACGGCAGGTGGGGCGCCTTCATCCGCGACTGGAACCTGTGGGTGCGCGACGTGGCGGCCGGCCAGGAGAAGCAGCTCACGACTGACGGCGTGAAGTACTTCGGCTACGCCACCGACAACGCCGGATGGAGCAGCAGCGATCGCGCGATCGTTTTCTGGTCCCCCGATTCGAAGAAGATCGCGACCTTCCAGCAGGACGAGCGCAGCGTCGGCGAGATGTACCTGGTCAACACGCCCGTCAACCCCGCGGGTCACCCGACGCTCCGCATCTCCAAGTTTCCGCTCCCGGGAGACCCCGTGATGGCGATGCTCCATCGCGTCATCATCGGCGTTGACGCCGGGCGCATCATCCGATTCCAGATGCCGCCCGACTATCACCGCGCGACGCTCGGCGACAACTTCAGCGTGCGCGATCTGCAGTGGAGCCCGGACGCGTCTCAGCTGGCGTTCATCTCCACCTCGCGCGACCACAAGCAGGCGGTGCTCCGCGTTGCCGACGCCGCCACCGGCAGCGTGCGCACGGTCATGGAGGAAACGGTCCCGACCCAGTACGAGTCGCGAGCCGGCTGCCAGGTGCTCTGGGCCACCGGCGAAGTGATCTGGTACTCCGAGCGCGACAACTGGGGACACCTCTATCTCTACGATTTCGCCACCGGGAAGCTCAAGAACCAGATCACGACCGGTGAAGGCCCCGTGATGCAGATCGTGCGCCTCGATGAAAAGAGCCGGACGATCTGGTTCGCGGCGCAGGGGCGCGAGAAGGGAGAGGATCCGTACTTCCGGCACTTCTACCGCATCGGCATGGACGGGAAGAACTACGTGTCGCTCACCCCGGACGAAGGTGACCACGCGATCCAGCTCTCGCCGTCCGGCCGCTCACTAATCGACACGTATTCCAGGCCCGACGTTCCGCCGGTCGTCACGCTGCGCGACGGGGACGGGAAGCTCGTCATGGCGCTCGAGAAGGCGGATATCTCGAAGCTCCTCGCCACCGGCTGGAAGCCGCCGATCCGGATCACGATGAAGGCGCACGACGGGAAGACCGACATCTACGGCCTGATGTTCCGGCCGACCAACTTCGATCCCACGAAGAAGTATCCGATCGTCAACAACGTCTATCCGGGTCCGCAGACCGGCAGCACCGGCAGCCGCTCGTTCACTGCTGCTCGCGGCGACCGGCAGGCCCTCGCGGAGCTGGGCTTCATCGTCGTGACGATCGACGGGATGGGCACGCCGGGCCGCTCGAAGGCGTTCCAGGACGCCTACTACGGCGCGATGGGCCGCGACAACACGATTCCCGATCAGATAGCCGGAATGAAGGAACTCGCGCAGAAGTATCCCTGGATCGACATCAACCGCGCCGGGATCTGGGGCCACTCCGGGGGCGGCTTCGCCACGACCACCGCAATGTTCCGCTTCCCCGACTTCTTCAAGGTGGGCATTGCCGAATCGGGCAACCACGATCAGCGCGTGAACGAGGACGACTGGGGCGAGCGGTATCAAGGGTTGCTGGTGCGCAAGGCCGACGGGACCGACAACTACGAGGACGAGGCGAACCAGAAGTACGCCGGCAACCTGAAGGGCCATCTTCTCCTCGCCCACGGCACCATGGACACCAACGTGCCGCCGTACCAAACGCTGTTGATCGCGGACGCGTTGATCAAGGCGAACAAGGACTTCGATCTGCTGATGCTGCCCAACCAGGGTCACGGCTACGGCACCGCCTCGGGCTACATGATGCGGCGCCGCTGGGATTACTTCGTGAAGTGGCTGCTCGGCGCTGAACCGCCCAAGGAGTACCAGATGCAGCAGCCGACCGGCGGGCGCGGAGGACCGCCGACCGGCACAGGGAGCTCGGAACTGGTTTCGAAACTGTAGGACGAGTCTTCAAACCCGCCGCGGGCCTGCCCGCCCTGCCTGCCCTGAGCGAGCCGAAGGCGAGTCGAAGGGAGCGAGCGACGCGAGTCGACAGGAAGACCAACCGCCCGATGGCCCGTCGAAGGTCGCGGCCGGTGGGTGCAGCTCCTTATGCGACGTCGTGGCCCCTGCATAGCCTCAGGGGCGCATGCTTCGCAATGGCCTCGAAGTCGTCGTCGAGAACGAACAACTCGTGGTTGCCCGCGATCGCGCACGCTGCGATCAGGCAGTCGACCCCCGAAACGTTGAGCCCTTTGCTCATACACGCGTTCCTCAAGCGCGCAGCCTCGACGTGGTCCTGAACACCTGCAGGAACGACGGTGAAGGCATCGAGCAACTTCGACTTGAGGTCGGTGAACTGGCGCTGCGATCGAATACCGCTCAGAAGTTCTTGCAGCACGATTCCAGGCAGGCCGAGGGGAGCGTCACTCGTCATGAGTTCCTCGAACGCCAGCTGAAGCCGCCGGTCCTGCGCCCCGGAGCGCTTCCGCCTGAACACGCGCGACAGGACCGACGTGTCGAAGAGGATCACCGGGCCCGCCGTTCCTTCTTGTAGTCGTACTGTGGGTCGTACTCGACCTTGCCGGCCAGTTTTGCGAGTTCCACACGTTGGCGTCGTTGGATGAACTCGCGCAACGCTTCGTTCACCGTTTCGCGCTTGGTCCGGTACCCGCCAACGCTGCGGGCCACTTCAAGGAGCTGATCGTTGATCGCGAGATTCGTGGGCATACACAACAACGCTACACATAGTCCGTGTGTGTGTCAAGTGCTGACTGTGACCTTGTTCCCCGAGGAGTCGCATGAGGACTGGCGCTCACCCGCGGCCGCGCTGCCTCGGTTCCGGCGGCCGTCGGGTGCAGCGCGTTGGACGGTTCAACTCGCCAAGACCGCCACCTCGCGGGCCAAGCGCTTTCCCCGGCGATCTCGTTCCACCTCCAGATCGAAGCGCGCCTGAAGGTTCAACCAGAACCGATCCGTCGTCTGGAAGTACCGCGCCAACCGGAGCGCAGTGTCGGCCGACACCGCCCGCTTCCCGAGCACAATCTCGTTGATCCGCCGGGGCGGCACGCTCAGGTCCTTCGCCAACCGGCACTGCGAGATCCCGAACGGCTTGAGGAGCTCCTCCAGGAGAACCTCCCCGGGATGGACCGGCGCCAACTTCTGCCCAGCCATGACCCGCTCCTAGTGGTAGTCGGCAATCTCGACGTCGCAGGCGTCGCGATGCTGCCACCGAAAGCACACCCGCCACTGATCGTTGATCCGGATCCTGTATTGGCCCGCGCGGTTCCCGGAGAGCTTCTCGAGTCGATTCCCTGGCGGCACACGCAGGTCATCCAGAGATTCCGCCGCGTCAAGCACGACCAACTTGCGAAGCCCTGCCCGTTGCAGGTCAGCGGCCCATTTCCTATTGGCTTGCGTCGCCGAGGGCCGCAAGCACCTCGCGTACGAAAGCTCCGTGAGCCCACGCCTCCGGGTACCGAGTCAACCCGAGTCGCACTATCACCGCCTGGCGTGACGGAACGATGGTCACGAACTGCGCCTCGTGGCCCACCGCATGAAAAGCATCGTGAGGCAACGTACCGCCCGTCCCGCGGTACTCGTCCGGTAAGTCCAACCAGAAATGAGCGCCATAGTGCCTGTCCGAATCTGCCGGTGCCGGTGACCTCGTGTACGCCACCCATCCTTCCGGCAGGATGCGTTGACCACCCCACACACCATCCTGCAAGTACAGCATGCCGAATCGGGCCCAATCGCGCGCGGTCGCATACATGAAGGAAGAACCGACGAAGGTGCCGGACGCGTCGGTCTCCAATACTGCACCTGCCATCCCGATCCGATCAAAAAGCGCGCGGCGGGGGAACGTCAGATACTCGCGATCGTCCTTCAGCACGTTGCGAATGATACGAGCGATGATGTTGCTTGTGCCGCTGGAATACTGCCACTTCGTCCCCGGTGGGGCCGCCAGCTGCTTGTTCGTCGCATACGCCGCCACATCGGCAACGCCCAGCAGCATGTGGGTGACGTCCGCCAGTGGATTCGTCATGTCTTCGTCGAACCTCAACCCGCTGCTCATGCGCAACAGCTGGTCGAGAGTAATTCGGCCGCGCGGGTCGCCTGGCCCCTGCCATTCAGCTACTGGCACCGGCCCGTCCGTCGCAAGCCGACCCTCCTTCACGAGAATCCCAGCAAGTGCGTTGATGACGCTCTTCGTCATCGACCAGCCAATCAACGGTGTATCGGGCCCGATCCCGGCGGCGTAGCGCTCGCCGACGATGCGTCCCTTGTGCACGATGACTACGGCCCGTGTGCGCCGCTGGCGAACGGGGTCCGGTTCCGCAAACGCGTGATCGAGGACCGTCTCCAGCCGCTCGCCGTACACGTTGTCGGATGCCACAGGGAGAGATGCAAAGACTGCCGGGGAACGAGCTCCGGTGCGCGTCGAGCGCTCCGGGTCGTTTCCAGGAAAGCTGGGCGGGGTCTTCCCGCCAAGGACCAGCGCACAGCCCAACCTCTCGCGATAAACGGCCTGGCGCCTGACGAGGCCCAGCGCGCTCGCCGTCACAGATTTCATGGTTCGATCGATGGAGACGTCGACGTGCCGCAGGATCGCGAGATCGTCGATCTCGAGATCCGCGAGAACCTCCTGCGGCTGACGCCCCGACACGAACACACCCGAACAAAGCACTTTCGCCTTGTATGCGACGCCAATCGAAGCCACGCGCACCGCGTAATCCAGACCAAGGGCAAGGGCCACCACGAGGCTCAGACCGACCGCCGTGATCAGCAGTCGTCGCGTCTTCTGGTGTGCCATTCTTTGACGTCCGATAGCCGCTTAAGGCGGCCAAGGCCGCGCTCCAGCGCCTTGTTATGCAGATCGCCACAGGGATTACGGTTAGATTACGCCGAAACGGAACACGGCTTGATCCTCCAGGCGATTACCAGCCCCACGATGACCCAGGTTGCCACGCTACTCGCAGCAAGGAAAAGGGAATAGTTCAGAGGATACAACTCCATTCCCCACATCCGGAGGTCGGCCCACAAGGCGAGGAAGATTCCGAACAAAGCCACTAGGAATACTCGCGATCCGAATCCCGGGCGTCCATTCCTGCAGAGGCTCCATAGGTACCAACTCGGGATAATCGGCGCAATCAGAAGGGCGAGGATCGGGATGAGGACATGGGGAGCCCCGCCAGCTCCGCTCTGAAGCGAGTGAATCCGGAAAAGCGGGCCCTTTTCGTACCTCTCCCGGAAGAGTGAATCGGGAGGTGAGTGACCCGGGAGAAGGTAGAGGCCGGTCTCACGAAGGTTGATGTCCAGGACCTGCAACACCATGTCCTCGTTGGGGACATCCTTGTAACCCAGCTCATCGCGAATGGGAATCGCTGACTGGAAGATGGTAGTACAAGCGAGGCCCACCAGCCCGGCGATAAGCCCCGTGGCGATAACCTTCTTGTCCATATTCCCTCCGATTCTTCCGGCTTGCGGCTGGCGACACCTGAGCACGCAATCGAGAAGTCGACGCGCCGTGTTGCGACTGCCGCCGATATTACGTCAATGTGATCGAGAAGTGGCGGCTCACTTGTACCTGGTTTTCCATCCCGCGGGGATCGCGAACACCTGGTCGTCAAGGGGCGTGGTGTCTACGGCCGTCGTTGTCACCGTGCGCGACGCGGTCAACATCTTCCTCAACAGGCTGGCGGTGATGCCGGTGCCTTCCACCTCGAGTTTCATGTCGAGTGCGTAGGGTATGCCACCAAGTGCGGCGATGCGACGATAGAGCTCGGTTTCGGAACGGTCGATCGCGAGATAGGTCTTGGGGACGTTGATACTCCCTGCGACCAACACCTTCTCGGCCGCTCGAAAGAAGGCGACGTAGTCCGCGAGCCCCCCGCCTTGCCTAGCAATCCAGGCGGTTCCGCTCCTCGCGAGCATCACGTCGCCGGCGAGGGGCGCCTTGAGCAGAAACGAGTACTCCTCGCAGACGACGCCGAGAAGTTCCTTGCTTCGGCCCGTCGGCTCCAGGTCGGCGGTGATGCGCCCGCTCGCAAGCTTCTTTTCGACTTCCGCCGACGCCTTGACGGCGTCGTAGATCTCGGCTTGTCTGTGCTCCGCATCCAGAATCACGAGGCGGCCGGCGGCCGCATCGTAGATGTGGACCAATCCCACCGTGCCTCGGCCGTCCGGACGGTTCCGATGCACGCGCATGAACAGGCCCTTTACCGAGTACACGATCTGGGACTCCACCGTCTTGCCGCCCGCTCTGGTGATCGCGGATTCCGTAATTACGACGCCGGGCGGCAGTGGCGACGACACGGCGACACCCAGCATCAACGCCACCGCTCCTCGGTCGAACATGGTTCTCCTCCGGATGACATCCGACTCGCGGCCACCGGTCGTCCACTCAATCGCGGGCGACGGGGGATTGCGAGGCCTGGTTCCCGCCGGGCGTCGGCTTTTTCCCGAACGGGGGGGGGCGAGAACACCGCGCGATTGTGCTTCTCGGACAGCCCCGAGCCGCGCATCGTCGAAGGTGTCGGGCGCCTGGCCGCTGCGCTCGCCGAAATGCCCGCAGCCGATCGCCTCGACTGCCCCGCATGCGCGGCGTGATCGCCAGGAAAGGCCGCCCGGCACGTAGGGGCGACGCAGGGTCGCCCCTGCCGGTTGAGACGCTCTGCCACAATCATTTCACATCGTTGCCGCCGCAACCGATGGTATTCTGCTGCTCCTCCGAGAAGTCAAACCACCATCGAACGAGGACGGCTATGCGTCGAATTCTTGGAACCGCGACAGTTCTGGGCGCGCTGCTGTTCGCGCTGACGTGGGTCAAGGCCGCACCGCCGCAATCGAAGGGCGGCTACGGCAACGCCGACGCGATCACCGCGGACGAGTTGAAGGTGTACGACTACTTCCTCGCCTCCGATCAGCTGGAGGGACGCAACGCACCCTCCCGCGGCTACGACACCGCCGCGCTGTACATCGCCAGCTATCTAAAGGAATGGGGCCTGAAGCCCGGCGGCAGCACGACCGGTACGAACGGGCCGCTGCAGCCCTACCTGATGCCGATCGAACTGGTGAGCAGCCAGGTCGACGCAGCCGGCATGAAGTTGTCGCTGACCGCACCTGCGCCGGCGGGACGCGGCGGGCGCGGCGCGCCGGGTGGCGGTGGCGGCCGCGGTGCGGCGGCCCCGGCGGGCCCGCGCAGCTTCGAATACGGCAGGGAATGGACCGTCGGTGGCGGCGGCGGTTTTGGTGGCGGTGGCCGCGGCGGCCCGGCCGTCGAACCGGCCGACGTCGCCGGAGCGCAGATGGTCTTCGTCGGCAACGGGTACGTGATCAACAAGACCAACACCAACCCTTATCAGGGGATCGATGTCCGCGGCAAGGTCATGGTGGTTGCCGGCGTGCCGCCGGAGCTCGCGGCGGCGCAGGCGGCAGCAGC
>Ga0153916_10003132_pt1 | contig 12229 bp, 10 predicted proteins | sample Opewatmetagenome_FD_109642 | JGI IMG/M metagenome (GOLD analysis project Ga0153916, IMG submission 109642) | Freshwater wetland microbial communities from Ohio, USA - Open water 3 Core 3 Depth 4 metaG | ecosystem: Environmental > Aquatic > Freshwater > Wetlands | place: USA: Ohio, Lake Erie...
CTCTACGGCTGTGCGAGACTTGCCAATGCCGATCTCACCGGTGATAATCAGCCGGCGATGACTGATAAGATCGTTTGTATCTTCGATATTCCTGTGTAAATAGCTGATACGTCCACCGCGACCCAATGGTCGTAGTAGATCATCTATGGATTTGATACGAAGCACAGGCGGAATTGGATTAATAATCCTGTTAGATCTCAAACGGGAGATGATTGGAATAAGGTTCTTAATGCTTACTAGCAAAAGGCTGATGGCAAGGACAATAATTTGCCACCAGGTTGGGATGAGATTCTCCCAATCACGCGTAATGAGCCAGGCAAGGATGACCGTGAAGGATAAAAGCAGCCCAACGTAGGATAAAAAACGTCCAAATCGTTTAGATACCATGTTTTATAACAGAAAATAAGCCCCATAAGGAAAATATTTTAAGTATTATATAACGATATCTCAAAGATGAATAAAGAGAAAGGAATAACTGGATAAAAAAATAACAAAAGCCCCAGGATAGTTTGAATTTCTGGGGCAAAATAGTCGGGGCGCCGAGATTTGAACTCGGGACCTCGCGGACCCGAACCGCGCGCTCTAGCCGGGCTGAGCCACGCCCCGATGCGCAGGGATTATAACTTAGCAGAAGGCGTTTGGCAAGGTAATCAGATTACTCGATAAATGCTTTTACATTGCCCAGTGGTGCTGTGATGGGCTGTGTGGGTAGGAGAAATGAAAATTTACTACCTTTTCCTACCTCGCTTTCAACCCAAATCTGACCCTTATGCAGCTCGATCATTACCTTCGTTACAGATAAACCTAATCCCATTCCACCATGGCGGCGGGTGAGGTGAGATTGAACCTGGAAAAAGCGGTCAAAAACGTGTGGAAGGTCTTTAGCGGGAATACCGATGCCATTATCAGCCACACTAACCTGGATATATCCTGCCAGTTTTTCGGCAGTGACCTGAATACGCCCATCCTGGTCGGTGAAAGTGATCGCGTTCTTGATCAAATTGCTTAGAGCTATGGTGATTTTTTCCTCATCAGCAACAAGAATCAAATCATTTTTAGGCAACCTGGTGGATAACTGGATGTGTTTCTCATCTGCACTTGTTTGGAAGGATTTAGCCGCTTTAGAGATGAGCTTATTTATTGAAATTGTTCTATGCCTGAGTCGGGATATTCCGGATTGATAACTATTCACATTGGAGAGATCATCAATGATGGCTTTGAGACGATTCGCAGATCGAATAATGACTTGTAATTGGTCCTTTATTTCTGGATCCTGGATCAATTCATCGATATATGTGGTATGACCAATGATCAAGCCAAGTGGGGTGCGCAGCTCATGGGATGCAATGGCAATGAAGTTTGATTTTAACTTTTCTAATGCCTGGACTTCATCGTATGCGCGTTTAATTTCGTCATAAAGTAAGTGTCCCAGGATAGAGGCAGCGACCTGGTAAGCTAGCATTTCTAAGATTTCTACATCGGCGGGCGAATATGGTAGACTTGTCCGTTTCTGGATGGCTTCAAGAATCCCGATTGGCTCTCCGCGGTAAATCAAAGGTATGATTATGGCGTTTTGGGTTGGAAAACCGAACTCCTTCTCTGGGGTGCCAAAGATGCGTGGATCAGAGCTTGCATCCTGGACGATGGTGGATTTACCTTTCTGGTAAACCCATCCCGACAGGCTGCGCTCTACTGGAATACGCAACTGGCGAAGCCTTTGTTGATGTTCCGGCTGGCAGGCGGCAAACTTGAGGCTATTTGTTTCTGGCTCAAAGAGTAAAATGGAGCTGTAGGAACTTTCCGTTAGGTCGGCAGCAGCCAGGATGACAATATTCAGTAGCGTATCCATATCTGCTGCCTGGCTGAGCTGGCGGCTGATCCCAAAGAGGCGTTCGAGTTTTTGATTATGGATCGAGGAAGCGGCGGTCATTTGATCTTACTGAATAGTGAAGGATTCACCTGTATTATTGATGATTGTGTCAAATTAGGCGCTTGGATCGTGAAAATTATAGCATAATTGTCGCCAGCCCAAGTTCAACCATCAGAGATTTGGTATAATCCTTCTATCTAGATAACAACGCTGCCAATTGGGGTTGGCGGCGAAACCGGGAGAATAATTTGGCGTTCAATCCATTAAATTGGCTGTTGGGTTTCTTTTCGTTAGACATAGGCATTGACCTGGGTACAGCCAACACATTGGTTAATGTTCGAGGAAAAGGGATCGTCATCAATGAACCTTCATGGGTTGCCATCGATAAGCGTACGAGAATTCCGGTGGCAATTGGTGCAGAAGCTAAAGAAATGGTTGGGAGAACGCCCTCCAACATCATTGCAATCCGTCCGATCAGAGATGGTGTAATATCGGAATTTGAGATCACTCAAGCCATGCTTGAATATTTTATTGAGAAGGCTCATCGCCAAAGCATCGTACCTGTACCCAGGCCGCGCGTTGTAGTGGGAATCCCATCCGGCGCGACGGATGTTGAAAAACGAGCTGTCTATGACGCGGCGATGTCAGCTGGAGCGCGCGAGGTCGGTTTGATTGAAGAGCCTAAGGCCGCAGCTCTTGGGGCTGGACTACCGGTTAGTGAAATCCGAGGCTCCATGATTGTCGATATTGGTGGAGGAACTTCTGAGGTAGCAGTTCTATCGATGGGGGGAGTAGTTGTTTCGCGCTCTCTGCGTGTGGCAGGCGATGAACTGGATGAAGACATCATGCAATATATGCGCAATAAATACAATTTGCTGATCGGAGAGAGAATCGCAGAGCAAACTAAAATCGCAATTGGATCTGCTTACCATCTGCCTGAGGAGAAAACAGCTGTGTTAAGGGGTCGCAACCTGGTGTCGGGCCTGCCAGAAAGTGTGGAGGTGTCTTCGGTCGAAATCCGAGAGGCAATCTCTGTCTCTGTAGCAACGATTGTGGAAACAGTGAAGGACTCATTGGATGAGACACCGCCTGAGATCATCGCAGACCTGATGGATACGGGTATCTGTCTTTCTGGAGGCGGCGGATTGTTAAAAGGCTTGGATCGACGGCTTCAAGATGAACTGCATATACGAGTATGGGTTGCCGAAGATGCAATGAGCTGCGTGGCGCGCGGCGCCGGGATTATCCTGGAGGATTACGAGAATCTCAGTCGTTTATTGGTTGGTTTGGAGCGTAGTGGCTCGCGTACATAAGTCATAAGTTAAAACTATGAAAGTTCCTTCGTCTCGCTCTTTGCAGCCGGGGATCGTGATCTTCCTTGTCGTAGGAATTCTTATCCTGGCACTGAGCGGTTATCTAACACCCTTCACCAGGCTTGCATTAAGCCCATTCATCAGTATACAGACCTGGATCACTCAGCGTTATCAGGCTATTCAGGAATTTATTACTGCACCGGGAGATCTAACGCGCCTCAGACAGAGGAACGCAGAGCTCGAAGCGGAAAATTCACGCCTGCAAATACAAATAATCGAGTTACAACAGCAAGTTGTTGAGGCAGAGGTACTCTCCACGTTAGTGGATTATGCACGCAGCCGTTCAGAAAACCGGTATGCTGCAGCGGCAGTAATTGGCTATGACCCCAGCCCGTTTAAAAGGTATATTGTCATCAACCGTGGTTCTGATGATGGTTTGCGCAGGGGAATGCCTGTCGTTACAAACCAGGGTCTGGTCGGGCAGATCGCTGCGGTGACGGCTAACGCGGGGCGGGTCGAGCTGATCATTGATCCAGCCTCATCCATCAATGTTTATTTACAACAGGCGGATACCGAAGCACTTCTAAACGGCCTGATCACTGGCAATGTTGAGCTGAATATGATACCGCAATCCGCAAATGTCCAGGCCGGCGATCTGATCGTTACATCAGGCTTAGGAGGCAATTACCCGCCTAACATCGTGGTAGGTCAGGTGACAGATGTACGCAAACGAGATTTTGATCTATTTCAGACGGCAAGCGTTCAGCCAGCTGTGAATTTTGAGGATTTGCAGATTGTGCTTGTTATTACTAACTTTCAACCCGTGGATATTACACCTCTTCTTCCTACCCCAATCCCTTGAGATATGTGGACTTATCTGGTAGCTGTTCCCTTTCTTAGCCTGCTTGTGATCCTTCAATCCGCCGTTGTTAGCCGGATCCCTCTCCTAGAAGGTAAAGCTGACCTAATCCTATTGGCTGTGGTGGGGTGGGCACTGCAAGACCGAGTCAAAGGAGTCTGGTTTTGGGTAATCATTGGAGGTCTGGCTGTCGGATTGGCGTCAGCGATGCCTTTTGGTGTGCTCCTAGCTGGCTATCTGGCAGCTGTGGGTCTATCCCTGGTATTAAAACGCAGAGTATGGAAAGTGCCTTTTCTGGCAATGATCGCTTCGGTGTTTCTGGGTACTTTGATCATTGACTTGTTCTCGCTGATCACTGTATCTTTGCAAGGAATAACACTGCAACTTTTGGAGGTATTCAATCTTATCGTTTTACCCAGCTTGTTACTCAACCTGTTACTATCTGTACCCATGTACATAGTAATCAGAGATATTGCCGGATGGCTTTATCCGGAAGAGTTAAAGGTATGAATAAATCAACTGCTCTCGAAAATACTTTATCACTAAACCGCATCCTGACCTTTGCAGGGATTTTATTACTGGCATTTGTGGTGTATGCAGGACGGTTAATCTATTTACAGGTGGTCCGATTCGATTTTTATACTGCAAAATCCAATGAAAATCGCATCACCGAGATCAATATTGCAGCCCAGAGAGGGATTATCTATGACCGCAATGGGGTCGTTTTGGCGAGTAATATTCCTTCATATAATATTATTATTACCCAGGCAGATTTACCAGAGGATCCGGGGGCAATTCAAGAAATTTACAACGAGCTGTCACGCCTCACTGGCATTCCAGTGAATAAAGGTGAAATCTCTGATGCGAATCCTTATGTGCCCTGCCTCTCTGAGCATGGTATTGCTCAAATTGTCTATTATGGTGAAAACTCCACTCCTTACCAGCCTGTAAGGGTAGCTTGTGATGTGAGCCGAGATGTGGCGATGGCGGTCGAAGAAAATGCCAGCAAATGGCCTGGTGTGGGTGTTGAAATTGTACCTGTTCGGGAATATCCGACAGGCATCTTGACCTCGAATATCGTGGGTTTTTTGGGACCCATCCCAGCATCTCAAGAGGATTATTACAAAGGATTGGGATTTGTTTCGAACCGAGATAAAGTGGGTTACGCAGGGATTGAGCTGGAATTTCAAGATTTACTTGGCGGGAGGAATGGTTTAAAAGTTGTTGGACGAGATGTGGCGGGGAAAGTTTCCAACGATATCCAGCCGCCAATCCCAGCCCAACCTGGAAGCAATTTGCGACTGACGATTGACACTCGCTTGCAGCAAGCCGCAGATGCAATCCTGACCGACGAAATCAACTTCTGGAACAGGTGGCTAGGGGAGATGCGCATGACAAGCGGGGTGGTGATTGCGATGAATCCAAAGACGGGGGAGATTCTGGCGATGGTGTCGTATCCCAGCTATGAAAATAATCGCATGGCACGCTTAATCCCGGCTTATTATTTCAAACAACTCCTGGAGGATCCGCGCGAACCCTTGCGAAATCATGCGGTGTATGCTGAACTCCCTGCTGGTTCGGTGTTCAAGCTTGTGACTGCAACGGGAGCGCTCAATGAAGGCGTGGTTAAGCCAGATCAAATTATTAAGACACCTGGAAAACTGGTTGTTTCAGAGAAACGTTATGTGAACGACCCTGGGACAGACCGTGAGTTCGTGGATTGGATTTATAAGAACCGCCCAGAGGGATTTGTGCAGCTCGACTTTCTGCACTGCATTTCGAATTCGAGCAACGTATGTTTTTATAAAGTTGGTGGCGGTTACCAGGATGAGATTAACCCTGGGTTGGGAATCTGCCGGCTGGGAACTTATGCCCGGGCACTTGGATATGGCTCAATGCCCGGTATCGAGCTGCCAGATAAAGCAGATGGCTTGATCCCTGATCCAGATTGGAAACGCTTGAACCAGGGGGAGAGCTGGACGACTGGAGATACCTACATTATGAGCGTTGGTCAGGGGTACGCTTTAGCGACTCCATTGCAGATTCTGATGTCAGCTGCTACGGTTGCGAATGACGGAAAATTGATGGAACCGACGATCTTACACGACGTATTAGATGGTGAAGGCAATGTGGTTAAAGCTTTCACGCCGAATATGCGTTGGGATCTAACCAAAGATGCCATAATCGATGTGTATGAGGACAATACGATCCGTGGATGCCGCACAACGGGTGAAAAGAAAACCGTAGAACCCTGGGTGTTCGAAAAAGTGCAGGAGGGAATGCGGTTGGCTGTTATTGAAGGCACTCTAAAAGCGGAGTTCGAGAATGAGTCGATTGCTGTTGCGGGTAAGACCGGTACAGCAGAATACTGCGACAAGTTTGCTTTAGAGAAGAATCGCTGTATTCCTGGACAATGGCCGACGCATGCCTGGACAGTCGCTTATGCACCTTATGATGATCCGGAAATTGCCGTTATCGCTTTTGTGTATAATGGCGGCGAAGGTGCCTCTGTGGCTGGACCTATTGTAAGGCGTATGATCGATGCTTATTTTGAGCTGAAGAAGGCTGAAAATGTAAGGTAAAAAAGCGGAGAACGCCTTCTCATTAAACCCCCTCTCTAAAACAGCAAAGAGAGGGGATTTGTTTTCATGCTATAATCATTTGACTTTTGCAAAAGTGCTCGATGGGACAAAAAATACAAATCAAGGGTGTAAAAGATGGTTTGTTGGTGGTTCTGGGTGAAGGCGAATGGCCAGAACTACACCAAATTTTACTAATGACTTTGGATCAACGCATCGATTTTTTCAAGGGAGCGAAACTATTCATCGATGTTGGCAACCAAATTCTTAGGGCTGTTGACATGGGACAGCTTCGGGATGAAATCTCGGGACGTGGATTGACTTTATGGGGGGTGTTGAGTAATTCGCCAACTACTGAGAACACTTCCCAGATGCTTGGATTGGCAACCCGTCTATCTCGCCCTTCGGCTGCCCTGCAACAACGGAGCATGGCGGTTCCTGCAACACAATTTGAAGGTGGCGAAGAGGCAATTTTAGTCCATCGCACGCTGCGGTCGGGTTACAGCTTGAAATATCCTGGGCATGTGATCGTATTGGGGGATGTAAACCCTGGCGCTGAGGTGACAGCGGGTGGAAATGTAATTGTATGGGGGAGGCTGCGAGGGGTGGTCCACGCTGGGGCAGAAGGCAATGATGGGGCGGTGGTATGCGCATTGGATCTGACACCAATGCAGCTTCGGATAGCCGGGAAGGTGGCTGCTTCCCCACCGCGAAAAGGGAAGCCCTTGCCCGAAATGGCAAGGCTGAAAAACGGTCAGGTGGTAGCGGAAGCCTGGAAAACTGGTTTTAAGCTGTTCGATTAAGGATGACTTTGAAATTATTTTTGTCGAGAGAAATGATGCAAGAGGGAGATTTATGACAGCTAAGGTTGTTACCGTTACTTCCGGTAAAGGCGGTGTGGGAAAAACAACGGCGACTGCCAACATTGCAATCGCCCTGGCAGCCACCGGCGATAAAGTTGTGTGTATCGACGCGGATATCGGCTTGAGAAACCTGGATGTGATCCTGGGATTAGAGAACCGGATCGTTTACGACCTGGTGGATGTCATCGAAGGGCGCTGCAGATTGCGGCAGGCGATGATACGGGACAAGCGTCTGCCTGAACTGCACCTGATCCCGGCAGCACAGACGCGCGATAAGACAGCTGTCTCGCCAAGCGACATGGTGCGGCTCTGTGATGAATTACAGAACGAGTGTGATTGGGTTCTGATTGATTCTCCGGCTGGGATCGAACGCGGTTTTCGAAATGCAGTAGCGCCAGCGGATATGATCGTTGTCATTACCAATCCGGAAATATCTGCGGTGAGGGACGCTGACCGGATCATTGGCTTGATCGAAGCAGAAGAGAAAGGTCCCGCTCACTTAATTATCAACCGGATCAAACCGGAGCTGGTGAAGCGAGGGGACATGCTCTCGACGGAGGATGTACTGGAATTATTGGCAGTCGAGTTGATGGGAGTAGTTCCGGAGGATGAAAAGGTACTGATGGGTGGGAACAGAGGCACTCCTGTGGCTCTGGATGATCATTCAGCAGCCGGGCATGCATTTCGTAATATAGCCCGCAGGCTGAAAGGGGAAGATATACCTTTCCTGGACCTGACAAACCATGGTGGGTTGCTTGGCCGGCTGTCGAAGCTACTCCACCCAGGAGGTCGATGATATGGGTAGTTTCTTTGATCAATTATTCGGTAGAGAGAAGAAGAGTGCTAACCAGGCTAAGGAGCGCTTGAGACTAGTGCTGATCCATGACCGGACTGATCTTACTCCGGGAGCTTTGGATATGATGAAGGATGAATTGATTTCGGTAATCTCAAGGTATGTGCAGATTGATTCTGCGGCGATGCAGATCGGTGTCGAACAGAGAGGTCGCGAACAACGTTTGGTGGCAGATATTCCATTGAAGCCAGCCGGCAGAAGGAGAAGAAGCTAGAAGTTCCCCCAGGCAACTCCTATGTCTGAAACAAACTGGCGGCATTTTGATTTCTGGCTGTTGGGGGCAGTAGCCTTATTGACAATCTTCGGCATCACCATGATACGCTCAGCGGTTGCGGGGAATATTGAGCTGGTGGAAGAAACGAACCTGGTCCAACGACAGTTGATCTTTGCTGTGATTGGATTTGTTGTCGTTTTCGTGGTTGCCTCCATCGACTACCATTTGTGGGCATCGATCAGCCGGCCTATGTACATCATCACTGCAGTCGCTCTGGCGGCATTGACTATTGCAGGACAGGCTTTATATGGCTCTGCGCGTTGGTTCGATACAGGAGTCATCTTGATTCAGCCTTCGGAACTTGCCAAGATTGTCGTCATCTTGACCCTGGCGGACTTTTTCACACGGCATAAAGAACAGATCGGACAGCTGACCTGGGTGGCGCGCAGCTTGCTCTTTACTTTAGGGATTGTTCTATGGATTTTGTTGCAGCCTAACTTGAGCACCTCGCTTGTGATCCTGGTAATCTGGTTTGCCTTATTATGGGCCAGCGGTTTGAAGCTCAAGCACTTACTGTTATTCATTTTGGGAGGCGTGGCGCTGCCTTTTCTGGCTTTTCCTTTCATGCAGGATTATCAGCAAAGACGGATATTGAATTTTCTTTTTCCTGAGCCGCAAGCCAGCTACGGAGAGCAATACAATATCCAGCAGGCGCTGATTGCGATTGGCTCCGGAGGTTGGTTCGGAAAAGGATATATGCAGGGCACGCAAAGCCAGCTGCGATTCTTGAAAGTGCGCTGGTCAGATTTTATATTTTCGGTTATTGGTGAAGAATTTGGGTTTGTAGGTATTTTTGTGATGATGTTATTAATCCTATTTGTAGTGCTTCGAATCTTGAGAACGGCGCGCATCTCTCGTGATACATTCGGGGCTTTAATTGCTTATGGGATTGCCACATTGATCGCTTTCCAGGCAATTGTGAATATTGGGGTGAACTTACAGCTACTGCCGGCAACCGGCTTGACCTTGCCTTTCGTCAGTTATGGGGGCAGCTCGCTGCTCTCATTACTTCTTGGGGTGGGATTGGTGGAAAGCGTGGCATTGAGGCACAAATCGTTAGAATTTAAGATGTAAGCAATTTAAGCAATATTCCATCGAATTATTTGATAAAATTGGCATATTAACCTGCCGCTGGCTGTAAGTCAACCTGGCGAGAACTTGACATTGTAGATTCCTGGCAGGAATATTAGAAGTGGTGGTAAAGATGATATCTGGAGTAAAACCTGTGAGAGTTCGTTTTGCGCCATCGCCGACCGGACATCTACACCTGGGAGGCGGCAGAACGGCATTATATGATTATTTACTGGCACGCCAAACGGGAGGCCAGTTCATCCTGCGATTAGAAGATTCAGACCGCAAACGATATGTCCCGGGAGCTGAGCAAGAGTTGATGGACGGCTTGCGCTGGCTGGGACTGGATTGGGATGAAGGACCAGACATAGGGGGACCTTATGCTCCTTACCGGCAGAGTGATCTAAAAGAAGTTTACCTCGAGTTCGCCAGAAAACTGGTGGAGTCGGGAAATGCTTTTTACTGTTTTTGTTCCCCAGACCGGTTGGAGAAGGTGCGCCAGGAGCAGCAGAAATTAAAAATCTCTCCGCATTACGATGGTACCTGCCGGGGATTGGATCCCGATGAGGCGCGGCGCAGGGTGGCGAATGGCGAGAGTCATGTCATCCGCTTTAAGACTCCCAAGGATGGGACGATCACTGTAACCGATTTGCTGCGGGGAGATATCACGGTTGAGAACCGGAACCTGGATGATTACATCATCGTACGCTCAAATGGGCTGGCTGTTTATCACCTGGCAGCCATGGTCGATGATTACCAGATGGGTATCACCCATGTGATCCGAGGCTCGGAATGGTTGTCAACCTTTCCGCTGCACGGCCATATTGTGCGAGCTTTTGGCTGGCCTGAGCCAGTTTGGGTGCATCTTTCGGTATTTTTAAAACCCTCCGGCAAAGGAAAAATGAGCAAGCGGGAAAGCACAGATTCAATCCAGGATGGGCATTCAATCTTCATTAAGGACCTGGAAGACCTGGGTTACTTGCCCGAGGCTGTTGTAAATTGGATTGCTTTGATGGGGTGGAGTTATGACGATCATACTGAGTTCTTTACAATGCAGGATTTGATCGAGAAATTCAACCTCCGCCAGTTGAATCCTGCGCCGGCAGCGATCAACTTTTCTAAACTCGATCACTTTAATGGGCTGCACATCAGAGGATTGGAACAAGCAGACCTGGCAAAGAGAGTAAAACCGTACCTGGAAAAAGCCGGTTATACTGTGGAAGACGAGAAATTGATGAGGATCATGCCGATTGTCCGGGAGCGCTTGGGCGGTCTGGATGAAGCACCGGACATGGCTGGTTTCTTCTTCAGAGATGACATCACGCCTGACCCACAAGAGCTGGTGGGGAAGAAGATGACACCAACCGAATCGGCAGATGCAGCGAGACTTGCCTTGGAGGTGTTGGAGTCAGTAAATCCGTTTTCGGCTGACGAAGCTGAGGCAAAAATGCGCCTTTTAGTAGAAAAAATGGGGCTTTCAGCTGGGCAGGTATTTGGCATCTTGCGCATGGCTGTCACGGGACAAACGGTCAGCCCACCGTTGTTTGAGAGCATGGCGATCATCGGCAAGCAAAAGGTGATTGAGCGGGTGAAGAATGCCATACGGTTACTAGATCAGCAGTAATTATGGTAAAATTGCGCCCGCTTGTATTGGGGGTTCGTCTAGTGGTAGGACAGCAGACTCTGGATCTGTGAACCGTGGTTCGAATCCACGACCCTCAGTTAGATGACCTATATGCAGGGATTCAGTTAATCAACACCGGCATCTAAGGCGTTTAAGGCGGCTGCTTCCCTTCTTTGATCGAAAAAAAGCTCGCGGAAAAAAGGAAAAATTGGTGTTTATTGCTGGGTCGAGTTGATTTTCTCTTCGTTCTCAGCACTCTCTACATTCTCTACACTTACCGGATTGATTTGAGTTAGTTGTAAGCGCACCGCCTCACGCCACCTCAGCCAGAGCAAGAAAATTCCAACCAGCCCAATCAGCGTCTGGCTTATGAAAACGTCCAATCCAGAGCCAGTAAAAGCACCGATCACTCCCGGCAACCCATCCCAAAGCCCATGCAAAATAGCAACCGTCAGGTAGGCGAGGATCAACCGAAGGTCTAAACGGAAGCGTCCTGCTCTGCTCTCCCGGAACAAAACGCCGACCAGAATTGCACTCCAGGTGCCGTGCCCCAAGGGAGAAAGAAGCCCGCGTAACAGGGTTACCCCAACGGTTAATGAAAGGCTCCCCCCACTTGAGAGTAATGAAGTAAAGGTATAGCCCATACTTTCAAGCGCTGCAAAGCTCATTCCAGCGGCAGCACCCAAGATCATCCCATCCAATTCCGAATCATGATTCAAGCGACGTGCGATCACTAACACGCCCAGGATCTTGACAAACTCTTCGATGAAGCCAATCTGGAAGAAAGTGAGGAAGTCAATACTCTTGATAAATAGCGGTTCCAGGATCGAGGCGACAAAGACGCCCAACAGACCCCCAGCCAGAAAGCCCAGAAAAAGCGAAGGAAATGTGAGCTGGCTGAGATGCCTCCTTTCGTAGAAAAA
>Ga0153916_10003133_pt1 | contig 12227 bp, 8 predicted proteins | sample Opewatmetagenome_FD_109642 | JGI IMG/M metagenome (GOLD analysis project Ga0153916, IMG submission 109642) | Freshwater wetland microbial communities from Ohio, USA - Open water 3 Core 3 Depth 4 metaG | ecosystem: Environmental > Aquatic > Freshwater > Wetlands | place: USA: Ohio, Lake Erie, Old...
TGATTAATCTGCTTGGCAGCATGGGTTGGTGCTAAATCGGATAGCTTACGGATATGACTTGTGAAGGTTGAAATACTATTAATAGACCCTCTAAGAATACCTGTTATATTTTCTAGGACCAAAATCTATCCGGATTCGCCCTGATTGGGTGAATTGGTTTTTATTCCCAGATAATGGATTGAGGATTTGTTCAATCCTACATTGACACTGAACATTAGTTAAAACTCATCAGCGTACGATCGTAGCCGTGACCCGAGGAGGAGGGGCGCGGCTATTGTATTTCGGAGAGATTTATGAATGATAGTGTCGCTGGTGGAAAAGTTACTGCCCTGAAAGTCCAAAAACACCACCCCAATCGGGTTAACGTCTATCTGGATAACGAGTTTTCTTTTGGGTTATCGCGTATCACTGCTGCGTGGCTCCAGGTAGGCCAGGAATTAAGCCCCAATAAGATCGCCAAACTACAGGCTGAGGACGAGCGTGAAGTAGCGTATATTCAGGCTTTGCGTTTCCTGGATTATCGCCCACGTTCTCGTGCTGAAGTACGCCGCAATCTGGAAAAACACTCTATTCCACCCGATGTCATCAACGATGTATTCAAGCGTTTGGAGCGAAGTGGATTAGTGAATGACGAGCGATTTGCTCAAGATTGGGTGGAAAACCGTAGTGAATTCCGTCCACGTAGTCGTAGAGCTTTGGCTTTTGAGCTCCATCAACGCGGTCTGGACGACTCATCGATTGAGAAGGCTTTGGAAGGCTTGAATGAAGGTACCCTGGCATACCAGGCGGCACTTAAACAAGCCCGCCGGTTTGAAGGATTGCCAATGCGGGATTTTAGCAACAAACTTGGTAGCTATTTAGCAAGGAGAGGCTTCTCTTACGAAATTATCAAAGATGTCGTAGCTAAAGTCTGGGACGAGAAACAAGAGCAAGCAGATGAATAACTATCTCGTGAGGTTTATTCACCTGTGGATTATACGATACCGTGAGGTTAATTCATGAATCCAGGAATGGTCGTAATCATTGCTGTAGTGATCCTTATGTTCGGGGTCGCCACCGGGTATGTGTTGTATTATTTTATCGCCAAACAAGAAAAAGCTAGGCTTCAAATCAAGGCTGAAAATATCCTCACCGAAGCAGAGGAAAAAGCAAAGGATTTTGAGTTACAAGCTAAAGATAAAGCGTTGCAGGTCCGCCAGCAAGCGGAAGCTGAGGTTTCCCGCCGGCGAGCTGAAATTAGCCGGGAAGAAGACCGGTTGACCAAGCGCCGTGAGGAGCTCGATAACCGCACCGATCGCCAGGAAAAACGCGAGGCTGCGTTGAACAAGCGCCAAAGCGCAATTGATAAACGTTCGAATGAGATCGAACAAGCGTACGAAGATGAAATGGCGGAGCTACAGCGTATCTCTCAAATGACCAAAGAGGATGCACGCGGGGTTTTGTTGGCTGAGGTTGAAAAAGATGCGCGCGACGATATGGCACGTATCATTCGCCAGGTGGAAGCAGAAGCCCAGGAAGATGGTGACCGGCGAGCGCGCGAGATTATCACCACTGCCATTCAACGCGTTGCCTCTGATCACGTTAGTGAAGTCACCACCTCCACCGTATCCATCCCTTCCGACGAGATGAAAGGACGTATTATCGGTCGGAATGGTCGGAATATCCATGCTTTCGAGCAGGCAGCAGGTGTAGACGTGATTGTCGATGACACCCCGGAAGCGGTAACCATTTCCTGCTTTGACCCGGTGCGACGTGAGGTCGCCAGGCGCTCTCTGGCAAAGCTAGTACTGGATGGTCGCATCCACCCAGCCCATGTGGAGAAGGTGCTCAAAAACGAACAAAAGGAAGTCGACCATATCATTGCGGAAGCAGGCGAACAAGCAGCTTTTGATGCAGGTGTGCCTGGTTTACACCCCGAAATTACAAAAATGCTCGGTCGACTCAAATTTCGTACTTCATATGGGCAAAACCAGCTTGATCATGCAGTCGAAGTTGCCCGTTTAGCTGCTGTGATTGCCTCCGAGCTGGGAGCCAACGTCGAAATCGCCAAGATCGCTGGATTGCTGCATGACCTTGGAAAAGCTATGGACCATAACATGGAAGGAACTCATGCCATGCTGGGTGCCGATTTTGTCAAACGTTATGGGATCGACCCCATCGTAGTCAATGCGATTGCTTCTCACCACCACGAAATTGAGCAAGAATCGGTTGAAGCAGCCATTGCAGAGGCGGCAGATGCTATTTCTGGTGCCCGTCCGGGTGCCCGTCGTGAAAGTCTGGAGCAGTACATTCAGCGTGTACGCGCCTTGGAAGACCTGGCAAATTCATTCAAGGGAGTGAACCAGAGTTTCGCCCTTCAGGCTGGGCGCGAGGTCCGCATTTTTGTCAAGCCTGAGGACATTGACGACCTCGAATCCATCCGCTTGGCGCGTGATATTGCCAAGAATATCGAAGAAACCATGCATTATCCCGGTCAGATTAAAGTTACTGTGATCCGCGAAACGCGTGCGGTAGACTACGCAAAATAAAAGATTAACCCAAGGGACACCAAAGGCACAAATTATATAATATATTTAAACCTTTGTGTACTCGCGTCCTTTGTGGTTATCTTTTTACTATCTTAAGACAAAAACGGGTTATCCCTTCGCTCCACCCCAACTGTAGTTTCTCCCCCATGCCCGGATAGCAACCGTGTCTCATTCGGTAGGGTCATGATTTGCGTCTGGATGCTGTGGATGAGGGTATCATAATCCCCACCGGGTAGATCAGTCCGTCCGATGCCACCCCAGAAGATCACATCCCCACAGAACAGCATCTTTTGTGCAGCACAATAAAAGACCACATGCCCAGGGGTATGCCCGGGGCAATGGCGAACTTCAAAAGCTTGATCTCCCAACCTCAATATCTGTCCATGTTTTAAGCGCACCGTTGGCTCAGGGGTCGCTTCGATCCGCATGCCAAATAAAGTTGCCCCACCTTGGGCAAAATATAGGGGTAAGTCTGCGGGATGCAGTGCGATCTTAGGTGGGGGATGACTGCCCTTCACCACCCCTGCAATTCCACCGATGTGGTCGAAATGTGCATGGGTCAACCATAGCTGCTCGATGTTCCATCCATGCTGCTTGGCTTCTTCTAAGATGAGTTCGCCATCCCAGGCAGGGTCAATTACCACCGCAGAGTGGCTTTTGGGGTCCCCCACCAGATAGGCATTGGTGGCGACTGGTCCAAGTACGAATGGAATAATCTCAAACATATCAAATCTTGTCATTGGGTAAATAGGTTCTTTATTTTTTTTATTTGCAATTATCTGCGTTTATCTGTGTTGAAGGACGCCCTTTTTGCGAACCATCTGTGGTTAATTTTGTCGACTGAGCCATTTCCGGATCAAACTAATCATATCATCGAAAATTATGAGACCGCTCAGGAGGATTCCCACGCCTCCCAGCAGGCGTGCCCAAGCTGCACTCAAACCAAATATGCTAATGGCATGAATATCCACTTGCCGTACAAAAACAGGCCACTGGCTAGCCGGGCTTCCATCGAGCGGTAAGAACCGCAGTGATAACCATACATTGCCTTGATAAGACCCAGTTTGTTCAATGTTTACCTGCCATTTAAATTTTACTGTATGACCTGATGGCATTGACTCTCGAGTTGGGTTGGCTGGATTAACTCTGACCCCTGCCGCTTCTATCCTCGCTTCGGCCATAATGTTGTAATTGTTGTAAATATCAGAGAATTTACCCTGCGCACTGCTGGCAACTGCTTCATTCTGGATCGGTTCAAAGACCAGTGAAATTACATCCGTATCGCCTATGCGCAATGATCCTGGCCATTCCAGCACCACTTTCCGGGTTTCAAGGATGGTCGGGATACTTGCCAGCGTGCTCGAGGGTAATTGCATCTCAGGGGGTGAGATGGTCTGGGTCAGCACCTGGTGTGGACTGGGTAAGGATGCCCAGACCAGGAGACTTCCACTAAATAGAAGCAGCCCTAGGGATAGGGTACGGCGTATCTTTTTAGGCATTAAGCCTCGATTATACCCGGCTCTCCTTGCCTAAATTGTTATTATGGAGGATTCTCCATTTCTCGCTTGACGTTTCCCTAATTTACCCGTAATATACGCTTGATAACGACGTCTGTCGGTACACTTGAATCGTCCAACATCGTGATTGTGTTACATTAAGACATGATTCCCAAAGTACCTGTTTGCCTGATTACCAAAGTACCTAATTACCTGATCACCAATTTGACTAATTCCTAATTATTTGGAGTTCCTATGGAAGTTGGCCTCGTCCGTTCAGTCGATATTGACCAAACTATGCAGCAGGCTTATCTGGACTACGCCATGAGCGTGATCGTGGCGCGTGCCCTGCCGGATGCACGTGATGGGCTCAAGCCGGTTCACCGCCGCATCCTGTATGCCATGTTTGATATGGGTCTGCGCCCCGATACTGCATACAAAAAATCTGCCCGCATCGTTGGAGAGGTGCTTGGTAAGTACCACCCTCATGGAGATATGGCAGTCTATGAATCGATGGCCCGCATGGCGCAGGATTTTTCCATGCGTTGCTTGTTAGTCGAGGGACAGGGAAACTTTGGCAGTGTGGATGGTGACCCGCCGGCTGCTATGCGCTACACCGAAGCCCGCCTGACAGCCCCCGCCATGGAATTACTGGCTGATATCCGTAAAGCGACGGTCGACTTTTCTGATAACTTCGATGGCAGCCTGCAGGAGCCGGATGTGCTCCCCTCTGCCCTGCCAAACATGCTCGTAAATGGAGCTACGGGTATTGCCGTTGGGATGTCTACGAATATCCCTCCCCACAATTTGGGAGAGGTTGTGGATGCGTTGATTTTCATGCTGGAAAATTGGGAGCGCCTCGATGACGTCAACATTGAAGACCTGATGAAATTCATCCAGGGCCCAGACTTCCCCACGGGGGGGTTGATTGTTCAGGATACACATGAAGAAGACCTGACCGCAGCGTATGGAACCGGACGCGGACGGGTGACAGTGCAGGCGCGTTGCCACATCGAGGAGATCACACGTGGACGCAATCGGATCATCGTCACCGAGCTGCCCTACATGACCAACAAATCCTCGCTGATTGAGCGCATCGCTGAGCTTGCCCGTGAAGGTCGGTTGGAAGGTGTGGCGGACCTGCGCGATGAATCCGATCGGCACGGGTTACGTATTGTCATTGAGCTCACCCGTACTGCTGAGCCTGAAAAGATACTTCAGGATTTATACAAGAACACTCCTATGCGTTCCACTTTTGGCATCATCATGCTTGCATTGGTGGATGGCGAGCCGCGCATGCTCTCACTCAAGCAAGCATTACGCGTTTATTTGGATCACCGTTTAGTGGTCATCCGTCGCCGTGGTGAATATGAGCTTGAAAAAGCCCGCAGCCGCCTGCATATTCTGGAGGGATTGCGGGTTGCGCTTAAACACTTGGATGAGATCATAGAGCTGATTAAGAAAGCTCCGGATGCCGATATCGCTCGTGACCGGCTAATGAAGCGTTATCGCCTTTCGGAGATCCAGGCTCAAGCTATCCTGGATATGCAGCTGCGTCGCCTGGCAGCCTTGGAGCGTAAGAAGATCGAAGATGAATACAAGGAGTTGCTTGCCCAAATAAAAATATTGACCGGGTTATTGCATTCACCTTTAAAGATGCGCCATACCGTGGCAACCGAGCTGCGTCAGGTGAAAGAAAATTATGGGGATCGGCGCCGCACACAGATCACACGCCTTGGAATTGGCGCTAAATCCGTCCTGCCAGTGCTCACCGCCACAGACCTGTTACCAGAACAGACCGTTTGGGTCTCCGCCACTAGCGATGGATTGGTTTCGCGCACATTGGACGAGAAGCCGCCTCGCATCAGTGGTACTGCAGCCCCGCACTTCCTGCTGCAAGTCAACACTCGCGACACACTCTTCCTGGTCTCAGAAAAAGGCGAGGCAGCCGGCATTCCGGTACAAACCCTGCCTGAGGCCGATACTCCCCAGGATGGAGCACCAGTACATAAAGTCTCAGCCTTGACCGAAGAAGATAAGCTCGCCGCACTATTCACCCTTCCCCCCAAAGAAGAGCGTCTGGAAGGCTGGTATGTCTTTACCACCACCCAGCAGGGTATCCTTAAAAAGACCGCTTTGGAAGACCTGCCTGGACCTACTGGAAACAGCTTCACCCTTGTTAAAGTAAATGAGGGTGATAAGCTGGGTTGGGTACGTCTGACCGACGGAAAGGCTGAGATCCTTCTTGCCACAGCCGGTGGAATGGCTATTCGCTTCCACGAGGATGAAGTGCGTCCGATGGGGCTTGTCGCTGCTGGTGTGGGCGGGATCAAGCTAGGCGCTCGGGATAGGATCGTTGGTATGGAGCTTATCCCTCGCAAAGGGGAAATCCTGATTGTCACCTCGGATGGTAAAGCTAAACGCGTGTCATCCGACCAATTCCCTCGTCAGGGCAGGTATGGTCAAGGTGTGATCATCTGGAGATTGCCTGGAACGTCCCAAGTCGTTGGGATTGCTGCTGGGAAGGCTTCCACCCGCGTTACCATCCTGTTAGATAAACTTGCACCCAAAGCCATGCGTCTGGATGAAGCTCCATTGCAAACCCGTGCTGCGTCTGGGAAATCCGTGGTCGATCTAAAAGCAGGTTACCAGGTGCTGGGCGTGAATATCTCTTGGGCTGTACCGCGCGCCGTGGCTGGTGAGAAAACCACTCCAGAAAAGGAGCCAGAGGTTCCATTAGAGCCAGAAGAGCTACCCGCGCCAGAGGTGGAGCAATTGTCTTTCGGCATGATTGAGCCGGTGATCAAACCTACCCCACGGGACCGGAAAGCTAAAACTCGTAAATCTCGCGTGGCTGGTAAGCAAAAAAACAGGTCAACACCCCGTAAGTCTCAGGGTATCAAAGCCGAACAAGCTACACTCATTACCAAGCCACTCCCCTCCGATAAAAAGACTCAAGCTGTAAAAACCGGTTCGCGAAAATCAGCGAAAGGCACCCAGGCGAGAGGTATGAGGACCGCTGCCAAACGGGGGAGACCGAAATCAACCGCCAAAGCCTCAGCAGGCACGGCTAAGAAACCTCCTGCTAAACCTGGAAAGACTGGGCGGAGGACCAAAGCTGGTCCAGGCAAGCAAAAGAAACCCACCCGTAAAGCTGGACGTCCGGGTTCAGTCAATTCAGCTGATACCAGGACTCAAGTGAAAGCAACGCAAACCCGAAGATCATCCCGTAAACCGGCAGTCAAAAAAAATACCGCCCGGAAACCGTCTCACGCCAAAACTACGAGTAAATCTGGGTTTTCCAAAATAACTATAGATCTGCCAACAGGTTGGAAACCATTACTAAAAAGAAAACCATCCTCAAAACGGAGTGTGAAATCCAATCCACCCAAGCACTAGCTAAAACCGCCAACAGAAATTAGCTAACGATTGTTGCTGATCTCTCCCCCACAATAAGTGCTGTACCATGCAGCTTCAATTGGGAAATTTTGCTCGGCAAATGCGCTTGCTTGTTCACTGATCTTCACTGCCTCATCCAGGTTTACATTCGCCGCGCTGCTCCAGGCCCGTGGCAGAACCATTAGGGGGTCTGCCACTGCCCGTTCTTCCTCACCCAGGGGAATCCAATTGAATAAAAGTGGACCACGTGAGTAAGCTGTGAACCCGATCTCATATCCTCCCTGGCGGGCGATCTGCACGCCAAGTGGAGTGAAATTCCCACCAGGCCAGATGAAAGCTATCGGGCGTTTGCCGAAATGCTCCTCGAGCACCTGGGTGGAGTTCCAGATCTCGGTCTGGATTTCTTCCGCAGGTGTTTCGGGCACGATATATAACTGGCCACTGTATCCGTGCGATTGAACATCCAGCCTGCCTGAAGCATAGAGCTGGTCCATTAGATCCCATGCCCATTGTAAGCTGTTCGGGTCAGCGATATAAGCTGAGGTAGCAGTCCAATCGAACTCTTCTAGCACCGGCATGATCCTATCACGGATCAACCCCGGACGGCGATCATCGACGATGATCATCATCGAGCGGGGCGGAATCGGGGCATTACTGGTGAGAAAGTCCAGCAGCTCTTGCGTGGTAATGGTTGTAAACCCCAAGTAGCGGGCATATTCAATAAAACTCTGAAATTGCTCAGCGGTGATATCTTTATTTGGGTCCTCCAATTGTGTACCATCCTGTGCGATACTATGAAACATAATCGGCACCACCACAGTGCCAGGCTGGCTTCTCCCCGGCGACCAGCGTAAATGTAAGTACGAACAATTATCCTCTAGATAAGCTTGTGGCAAAACCCCTTGCCGTAACAACCGGGTTGTAAAAATTTCAAGCGGTGCCAGAGTGGGTGTGAGTGTGGGTGTGATAGTACGCGTCGGAATGCGGCTCGGACTGGGCGACACCGTCCGTGTGGGTGACGTTGTGCTGGTGGCGGAAGGAAAAGAAGTGCTCGTCTCTATCGGTATCAGTGTCCAGGTTGGGGAGGGGTTAGCAGTTACTTGCTTGCTACAGCCAGCCAGCCAGCAAGCAATCACCAAAAAACCAACTAAAAAGCTTATATTCTTTCTATGGGGTGACGGTGAAAAAGGAGTAATGATAATTGATTTTCCCATGAGAAATCCCAAGGGTGTCATTTCCATTGCGGACGTAACCCTTGGATGAGGTGGCTGTCCATGTGAAGTGGCGAGAGCTTCCACTACCAGAGTAGCTTCCCAGGGTGTAGGTGCTGTCTGGCAGGATTTCATTGAACATTTGAGTATACCAGGAACGTAGGTTGTCAAACCCCTGCGTTGTGCGGATGGCATTGATATGAACGGCTGGTGAAGCATAAAGACTCACAATTTTCTCGATGTCGTGCTCATTCATGGAATCTATTAAGCTCACACAGATGTCCTTCGGAGCCTCTCTCTCCGACCACTTATATCGTTGAATCATTTCCCAAACCCCAGGTATATTGCCAGAGCGTGCATCTGACCATTCCCAAAAGTTCACGCCGCTCAAGTTCAATTCTTTGGCTTTCTTAAAGAATTCAAGGACTTCAGTATCAGTGGGTTTCCATCCATATTCTCGAAATGCAGCCCCTGTCGGTACGATCGGGAGTGATGGGTTCTTGGCTTGGAATTCATTTACGCATCTGGTTAATTGATCACCTGGGTTGTGTGCTTTCATCCAATATACTTGCGGCATATTGAGATCACATTTTTCCAGGAATTCCTTCCAAGGGATCTGCGGGTGCATGGATGGATAACGGTACGAGCTGAGTGCGATGGTTAAATCGGGGCAGGCAGTCCTCACCTGGCTCATGAATCTGCTTGCAGCTGCTTTTTTACCACTGGCCTTATACTCTTTTTCCACATCAATCACATATCCATCCAGGTTGTACTGGCGGATGCGAGAGATGGCTACGCTGGCCTCACCGTTAGGGTTGTCGCCATAGATATAATGCCAACCCCACACTTTAATCCCTTGTTTGCGTAACGCATTGACCACTGGGGTCGTGTAATCTTTGGGATCACCCCAATTGCCGTTATAGATCATCGGGCCATCGGCAATTTTGAGTATCAGGTGGGTCAAAGTAGCTTCTTTGGCAAAAGATGCAATCTGCTCACTATCACCATGCTCACAATTGGGAATCTTCCAGGTGAAAAAACCTTTTCCCACCACAGTCATTCTTGCATCTCCAATACCATCTATTCCCTGACCCTGGCCTCTAAGGTTCGCTAATTACCTGGCGCATGACTTCAAGGACTTGCTCGCGCATGGGGATTAATACCATAGCGCCGTTGGTATTTGTCCAGTTATAGACTTGACCCTCCCCAATGGAATAACGTCCGATATCACGCGATTCTGCCAGGTTGTGGGCAATTGGGAGCAAACCCGAAAGGAAATCGAAATCCAGGTTAGTAGTTACATTTTGTTTGTAGATGTCATACAGCTCTGGAGCTCGGCTTATTCCGTCCAGGCTGAGGATTTGATCGAATACTGCTTCGAGGACTTCTTGTTGTCGCCTGCCACGATCCAGGTCGCTCGTCGAGTATCGACTGCGTACATACCACAAAGCAGACTCTCCATCCATCCACATTATTCCTTCGGATACACAATACCAGCCAAATGCATCCCGTTGGTCACACATATCTCGCCCAATCTTTACGGTGATGCCACCAATCGAATCGATCACATCCTTAAATGACCAGAAGTTGATCAGAACATAATAGTCAGGTTTTACTCCAAAGTTATATTCCATCGTTTCAGCTAGTGCTTCAAATCCACCCCAACCCATGGCTGTATTGATTCGTTGAACGGTGTATCCCGGGATATACACATACAGGTCTCTTGGAAATGCGGTTAACTTGACGGTGCCTTCCTGTGGATTAATGGTCAGCAACTGGATCGTATCCGTGCGAAAGCCGCCATCATCGGGTCTTTGGTCTGAGCCCAATAATAAGATGTTTACCTGACCATCCGGATGAGAAAGGATGCCCACTGGCGCAGGTACATCGATATCAGGCCACACGCTTGGTCCAGGATAATCCTCCCAGCTGCGGCCTTCATCGGATATAAACTCGATCTCTGCCACAGAAGACGCTGGTTCTGCAGTCGCCGTGGGTTCAGCAGGAACTATGGTCGGGAGATAGATCGGTGTGGGCGGTATGGGTTGAAAGGGTGTAGGCGTTGGCGTGGAACCAGGAGGTGCGACCAATAAATAATCATGTCGACCGGAAATACTGGCATGTGGCGCGTAAAACTGTCCTGGAAGATTGCATGCGACCACAACCATTACGATCATTACAAGAATTAGAATCCCATACTTTTTCATTTCAAATCCACATATGGACGATAAAAATCATCTTTATGTTCCAAATTGATAAATGGTAAATCACCAATATCTTTTTCCTATCTGGATGTTGCAATATTCATACCCGACCTTTTACGCAATCGAGTATTCATCAGTTGGATTAGTTCTCTTAAAAAGCGCGATGCATCCACTTGGCAACTGAACATATTTTGTATTTCGTCAGCTAGTTGAGTTTATTGCATTACGCAGATTAGTTTGATCTTCTGCCATTGGCAGTAATATGCTAAAGGACGATCCTTCTCCTAACTCGGTATCCACCCAGACTCGACCTTTGTGAAGCTCGACGAGTGATTTTACGATTGATAAACCGACACCCGAATCCCCAATTCCCTTGATGATGGGATTTTCCATCTTATAACGCCGCGAAAAAACACGCGGCAGATCTGGTTTTTCTATCCCTCCCCCCTGATCTGTCACCGAGATATGAATAAATTTGAGCTGGTTATCCTCTTGTTCCACTCTGGTGATCAAGCGGATCTCCCCCTCCATAGGCGTTACTAAACAAGCGTTTTGTAATAAATTTGCGACAATTTGCTCCAAAGCGTCCTTGTTTGCTCGGATCGGTGGCAGATTCTCAGGTAGATCAACTCGCAAGGTGATATTCTTCTCGTTGATTTGGGCGGTCATGTTGCCAATCGCCTCATCAATGATGGGTTTTAATTCAACGCTGACCGGTGCCTGATCCACTCTGCCATCCTCGATGGCCATAATCTGGACGAGCTCATTTAACAATATCCCCAATCGTTCTGAGGACGCTTTTACACGCTCAAGGAATTTTCGCTGCACCGCTCCGAGTAATCCTACCGATTCACCCAGTAGCAGGTCGGTATAGCCAACGATCGAAGATAAAGGTTGGCGGAACTCTTGGGCGATGGATGTAACCAGCTCAGTTGGCTGCATTTTATCCAGTCGTTTTACCGCGGATAATTGCATCTCCAGCATTTTTTGGTCTGATTTAGATAATGTCGATGGAATCCGCGCCAGGTCGGTAAGTGCTGAGCGTAATTCCTGCCTGAGTTGTTCAACCTCCTCCATGGATGGTCTTCCCTTAGCTAATAGGCTTTCCAGCTCCCGGTTTCGGGTTTCCAGGTGAGCCACTGTATCTTGCATGCTTTTTGGGGTTCCGGTCAAGGCCGCAAGGTCATCTGTTTGAGAAGCAGTCCCTCCAGCTTGGTCGGTTATTTTGTCATATTTGGCTTTTAATTGAGCATACTCTAGCCGAAACTGGTTTGATTCCGCCTGAGCGCCTTCAAGTTTCTTCATCATATCCCCATGGTCAGTGAGTTGGCTGGTGGTTTGGGAATATTTTCCTTCACTTGAAATTAGCGTTTCGGTAACAGCCTTTAA
>Ga0153916_10003134_pt1 | contig 12227 bp, 8 predicted proteins | sample Opewatmetagenome_FD_109642 | JGI IMG/M metagenome (GOLD analysis project Ga0153916, IMG submission 109642) | Freshwater wetland microbial communities from Ohio, USA - Open water 3 Core 3 Depth 4 metaG | ecosystem: Environmental > Aquatic > Freshwater > Wetlands | place: USA: Ohio, Lake Erie, Old...
CCCGCCTGGTATTTATTCCTCTTGTTCTCTCTACTGACTTTATTAAGTTATCACGTAATGGTCCCGTGGCTGGATGGGGGATTGGCAATATGGTCAGCGTTATTCTTGGTATTAACACTGTCTGCAATTCATAACAATTGGAATGAATTAGGTGGGGTCTTTTTAGCTTTTACGGCAATCAAACCACAAATGGTGATCCTGGTAATAGTATTCATCTTGATATGGGCTGCTTTTCAGCGGAGGAAGTATCTAATTTTATGGTTTTTCATTACATTGATATTGGTTTCTGTGATTGGATCGTTGCTCGTACCGAACTGGATGCAGCAGTATATAAAGCTGCTGTACAACTTCCCGGAGACGTTTGCCGGCAGCACTCTTGCGATGTTATTTAAGGTCAGCTGGCCTGGATTGGGAATCCAATTAGGCTGGCTGGTTACGGTGATATCTGCCGGGGTACTGCTGGCTGAATGGTGGCTGGCCAGGAGGAGAGATTTCCGCTGGCTTCTATGGACTGCTTGCCTCACTATAGTGATCAGCCAGTGGATCGGCATCCCAACCACTCCTGATAATCTGACTGGCTTGATCTTGCCCCTGATTCTGGTTGCATCCATGCTAACAGAACATTGGCCAAGAGGCGGGAAGTGGGTTGCCACCTTCATGTTATTGCTAATATTCGCTTGGGAATGGGTCTTGTTGTATCTGGATATTGCCTCGCCGCAGGCAACTGTGCTATTGAACCTGCTCATCCCGCTGCCATTGATCTCGATTATCGGATTGTACTGGATTCGGTGGTGGGCAATCAAGCCCAGGCGCTTATTACTTGAGGAGCTAAGGTTTGGTGCGATTTAATAGATTTCATCTACGAATTGAACACTTGTGGGGTATGGCTGTTTTAATCGGGATCTTTGTGTTCATCAACACCCACCCTATCCGGCCCCAAGATTTCTGGTGGCATATCACCATTGGACGTGAAATCCTGGCTACAGGCAAGATACCGGGCGTGGATGTCTATTCATATACTGCGGTTGGACAACCATACCCGTCTTATAAGATGTTCTGGCTGATGGAAATTGTGCTATATGAAATTTTTACACTCGGTGGCGCCGCTCTGATCATATTCTTTTATAGCATAATTATCACCTTGGCTTACGGGGTGATCTTTTGGATTTGCTACGATGTATCTAAAAACTGGCGCATTGCTGCAGCGGGGTTGTTCTTTGCTGCCGCGCTTGGATTAAATGACTGGAATGTACGACCACAGGGCATCACTTTTTTACTGGCCAGCTTATTTTTGCTGGCAATTTACCAGTTCAAGAAACGCCGTCACTGGGGATGGCTGGTTACTATTCCAATATGCATGCTGGTGTGGGTAAACAGCCATGGCACATTCGTCATTGGCCTCGCTCTTCTTGGCATCTGGCTGGCAGCTGAAATGTGGAGAGCACTTAAAAAGCGTTTGCGGGATCAAAAATCGTGGGATTTTCAAGGGATTATTGCCCCCGCGGGCATCTTGATCATCACTGCGATGGCATGCTTAGCTAATCCAGGAGGTCTGGGTATTATAAATTATGTGAAGACCCTTACCGGAAACAGCGTGGTCCAAAACCTGGTCACAGAATGGGCTCCACCGACGTTCAATACACTGATCGGGACCATTTTTTTTGCCGGCTTGATATTCAGTGCCGTGGCGTTAGCTGTATCTGTAAAGCAGCTTGATTTCTATCAGGCAATCACCTTCCTGATATTTGGTATCCTGGGATTGCGTACTTTGCGTGGTAGCGTGTGGTTCGGACTGGTGATGGCACCGGTCTTAGCCGAACATATTTCGTACGCTGTCGAACGTTTTCAGAAAGCCAACCACAAGACGCAGACCGCAGAAGGATCGAGAACCATAAATGTGATCTTCGTCACGGTTCTGCTCGCCATGGCGATGATATCGCTCCCTTGGTTTAAGCGTTCTTTACCCCTACCCCCGGCCAAGGCAGAGCTGTTATCCAACGAAACCCCCGTTACGGCCACCCAAGCATTGCTGGAATTGCAGCCACCCCGGCAGGTATTCAATGCCATGTCCTTCGGCAGTTATCTTATTTGGGCAGCATATCCGCATTATCAAGTTTTTATTGATTCACGCATTGAGCTGTTCCCGGATAAAGTCTGGCTGGATTATCTAAACATCAGCAATGCCAATGGCGATTGGCGGACGCTTTTAAATGGGTATGGTGTGAAAACGCTGATGCTTAGCCCAGTCGAGCAAGCCGGATTGGTCCTGGCAGTCCATGGAGATGGTGGGTGGGACCTGGTTTATGAAGACCAGACTGCGATGATCTTTGTGAAAAAGTAGAATTTCGATCAGCTATTGTCCGACAATCAGGTGTTCGGTATTTTTTGAGCTAATTTGTAATTATGGGTTTTTTCAAGCAGATAATCAACTCACCTTGTAATATATAATGGCAAGCCTCTATCGAGTAACCTCTTTTGCCAACGTATTCATCTACAATATCACGATAAGTGTAATGAGTGATGTGCTCATCTGCATAAGCCTGGGGTAAAAGTAGCTTGTACAATTTTTCAATTAAGACCCACTCCCATTTACTATAATCAGGCGTCCCCAGTATAAGGATCCCGCCCGGAGTGAGCACTCGATCCAACTCGGAAATGACCGATCCGGGTGGAATATGCTCGACTACCTCGGAGCAAATAACACTCGGGAAGGATGCGCTTGCGATGGGCAATTCCAGGGCTGAGCCATTGACATACAGCTTATGATAGCAGCGTGAATAGCGCAGTTTCCGCATCTGGATATCAAGGCCTATGCTACCATCCGGTAGAGCGCCAAGGATGCGGCTCGATCCACAGCCTACATCAAGACACTTTCTATCGCCGCGCACCATCCCAGTGATATGCTTATAACGCTGGCGCTGCCAATATCGCTGAGGAGGCATAAGGGTGATGTAAGCGCGTGCATCATAGTCAGCAGCGGCTATGGAGTTGCGCAGCTTCCACAGCTTATAGAAAGTCTGTAAATATTTAAGTCCGAATTTGAACACGCGCGCATGCGATGATCCGTGCATTCTTGGTTGGTAAGTGAAGGGAATTTCATTAACCGTGAAGCCCTCGATGAGAGCGTTGACAATTATGTCTTGAAGCACATCGAAATCATTGCTTGTATAGATCCGATTTTTTATCACCGATGCCTTGTATAAGCGGAATCCGCTGGACATATCGCGAATCCGCATGTCCAAGCCCCGGCTGAACACCTGATTTAGGATTTTGCTCAGAACCAGGCGAGAAAAAGGCATAATTGCTTTTCCGCCAGAGGTATACCTGGAAGCGACGATGATATCAGCTGTTTGCCGCGCGGCCCACATTGAGGCGATAAAATCGGGGGTATGCGATAGATCTGCATCCATGGTGAGGATAAATGCACCCAGAGCAGATGCAAACCCAGCCTTCAATGCTGCCCCATAACCCCTGCTATCGGGAGATAACAGGAGGCTGGAATTATCCTGGACGATGCGATGCGTCTCCGCATCTGCAGCTTCATCAACGACGATAATTTCATAAATAATGTTCATTTCCATGAGGATTTGACGCAATCTTGGCAATAATTGAGCCAAGTTCTCTTGCTCATTTAGAGCCGGGATGATCACGCTTAAATCAATGTGCGAATTTTTGGGGAGCATATCTCATTTTCCAGACGATCACAAATACGGCTAATATTGCTAGAGGGATCCAGAAGAACCAGAAGTATTCCAATCCAATGATCATCGCCATCTTGCCAACGATTAGCTCGATGAGAGCAAGGCTAGCTGCCAGAAAAACAATGGCCTTCCTGGGCAGCTCATCAGAAGATGCCCAGGCGATCAGCTGGACAAAGGCCGGTAATATGACAACATGGTCGAAATTAAAGCCATATGGAGATAATGGGATGGAAATAAGCAGGGCAAGGTTTGTGGCTGTCATCCACCCTTCCGCCTTGAGCAGCTGGAGCAGAGGTTTTACCAGGAAGACCAATAACAATGCCGAGTAATTAAATATCGATAGCTTGAATTTCACGCTCATAAAATCGCCCAGGGTGCTCAAATATAAACGGCTGAAGGGCAAGTTGTTGAGTAAAGTAAGATAGTCAATTATCCAGTCCGGATTGGTGATCCAAAATACCAGCATGGAGATCAGCGCACTTATAAGGAACCCAACGAGAACTTTCCAGCGCCGATTCTGGATGACCCAGATAAATGCGAGAAGAAGAAAGAAGTAGGATATGTGGGGTTTAATCGTGGTCAGCAGGAATGCGATACCTGCCAGGAAATCCAGGTTACGGTCCAATAACCAGATGCCCAGAACGATCCCCAGCAATACCAGGCTGGTGATCTGGCCAATTGCCAGGTAGGTAAGGGTTTCCACGAAAAGGAACCCAGCCAGGTAGACCACCAAAATGCCTCTGGATGGCCGGTTGCCTACGCATATCTTCCATGTGAGTAATAATGACACGCCAATGAGAAGCGTATTGCAAAAAATCCACACCGGGATGGCAATTGTGTATGGTAAAACTCCCACCGGAAGCATGATCAGGATCAACCAGGGAGGGCTCCAGGCATTACTCAGAATGTCGGATTTAGCAAACCTTTCGGGATCCGTCTGCCTCTCGAGCTGTCCCATCTCTGCCTGGCTATACGGATTGCCCCCCGAAGCATAAATGTGCGCAGCTGACCAATAAGCCAAGAGATCGACTCTACCTTTATCTGGGCTGAATAATGGGATAAAGATAGCCAGGATTATGCCGAGGGTGATGATGAACAAGAGGTCTTTTTTCATTACAGGCTATCAAGTCAAGTATCTTGAGCAGGCAGAGATCTGTGGGCTAATATTAAATCATTACATGGAGACCGTTCGCTCAATCGCTGGAGATATGGAGTGAACAGGCTGAGGCATTAATTCGATGATCATGATGACTAAAAGAGTTACTAACGGAAATATAAACACCCCGATCCCAAGCCAGATGAATATCAAATCGATTAAAGCTGCACCATATAGCAATAAACCCCAACGACGGTGCTCATTCAATATCAGGATGTGGATAGGGGCGAGAAATATGAAACAATATAAAAGCGCGTGAGGGGATGCAACGAGGTTAATTGCCAATGCAATTGATAATGTTTTTCTATCTAATTTAAAGCGCAGACGCCGGATTAGCAAAATAATGGCAACAATACAAAAAACACACAGCAATATCGTACCAACCTTATCTAAATATTCCCAATATGAACGTAAATATAATGCCTGAGTCCAGGGGGTGACAACCACATAATTGGGTGGATTTGGGTGTTCCCGGTAATTAGAAATATATGTCAACGGCCAATTCCAACCAGCGATAAAACCTGAAATGATTACGAAGATGAGAGGAATGATTGTTGTTTGCGCTAGCTTTAGTTTTGACCAATTACGCATGGAAAATAGAAGAAGAAGGGCTGGAAGCAAGATATTTGTCGGTTTCGTGCCAAGTACAATAAACGAAAATCCCATAAGCCACGGATTACTGTTTTCCAGCGCAATCCAACCCATCGCTAAGCCTGCAAGAACGATACTGTCCCATTGGCCGTTAAAAACCAGCAATGCAGTATATACCGTAGCTAAACCAATTGCCAATGTCCACCACGGAGTTGATCCAGTCAATTTCCAGGTTGCCCACACCAACGCAGCCAAGACAATGATTGCAAAAATGAATTGACCGAAGGGTTGAGGGATCACTGTGAAAGGGACAAAAGCAAGGATGGCATAGGGAGCAAAATAGAATTCAGTTTGGCCGTCATAAAGATGGATTTGACCAGAAAGCCAGCCTCTCGCTGTATCTGTAAAAATGCCATAATCGATCGACGGGCGACTTAATGTGGGGATCACCCACGGAAGTAAAAGTATAAATACGAAGAGAACTTTATACTTGGAGTAAAGCAGTTTTTTGATCATCAGATTTTTCTTGAAGTGCGTTATATGCACTAAATAATGCAAAGACATAAATAGGTACGCTAATCTGAATCGCAAAGTGCAAAGTGTTGATTTGTGCGAAGGTTAAAGACCCGCTGATAAAGCTTATCACCCAGATGATGCTATAGACCGCTTTCCATAGGTGCTGCAGCTCGGGTTTATCCTTCCATAATAAAACCGCTGGGATAAGTAAGATGACCCAATCATATATCATTGCATGCGGTGTAATCAGAATCGTGAAGCAAATTGCGCTGGCAAATAATAATACCGGTTCACGTCGGTGTTGTAACCAGAAGCGGATGAATGCGATTAATGCTAATAATGAACATATCAATGTTAATATATCAGCAATATTTCTCTGCCCTGGGATGAGCAACAACCAAAATGATCGGATCGTATGATCGTGCCAGAGAGGAAATTGAGCCCAATAGATCATACCGGGTAATATATTCTTGGAAAAGGCTAGATATGCAATGCTTGCTTCAGGCATTAATCCAAAACACATGCCAGCAAGAACACCCCCCCCGGTCAGAAGACCGAACAATCCATTCTTATCGCGCCTTACATCCAATAACCAAAGCAAGGCAATCCCCAACACCAATTGGGGTTTGTAAAGCAACAGACTACAGGTTAATCCGGCAAGGAAGCGATGCTGCTTACGCCAGAGAACATATACTGAGCTCATGATCACCAGGCTAAGCAGGCTGTTTTGTCCGAAGCTAATACTGGCAAAAACCGGGAACCAGGTTAATGCCAGGAGAAAATACCGCAAAAGATGATCGCGATCCAATAATGCTATGCTTGTAAGCAAGCATAATAACCCGAGCAAGCTCCATAACGCAAAGCTATAGCCATATGGCAATAATGAAAATGGCACGAACAGCCAGGCCAGGAAGGGTGGGGTGATAAACGCATGGTAACCCGTCAGTTCAGGTCCTGATATTTCTCGTTCAAGCTGGCTCTGATATGTAAAGTCATATAATTTATCGCTATCGCCCCTTGCCACAGTTAGCCCAGCAGCATAGAATTGGACGTAATCTGTTCCCACCACGTGGCCTGCCAGATCCATCTTTCCCCCACCCGCTAAAATACTCACAATCCAGGCTACCCATAGCACGATCCCAGTGATCCAGGCATAAGCCATTCGTTTTGGGGTTAAGAATTGGTTGAATCGCATCCACCAAGCCATTTTAATCATATAAATATCACGCCTTAACTATCATCGGTATACCCTTACCTGCTGTGTAAGCAGGATCTAGAGATGGTTTACTCTGCCACAAAATCAGTCAATGGACATCACAAGGCACCTGGCTTTTATCTGAGACATCGATGAAGTTATAAGGATTATCCCAGGTGGAGTAATATTCCTTATTTTCCTGCAATACCAGACCAGTGCCAAAGTATGCATTAAGCAGCGCTGGAAATGTATTCACAGGAGAAATATTATCTTCAAATATCGTTTTATCGTGTTTGGGCAGGTAAATGGCATTCAGTATGGAAAACCTTTCTTTAATGCACGTGTTGTCGACTGAACTACGATCATAATATGACCCCGCGCCATGGTCCGCCTGGATGATAATGACGGGAGGGATGGTAGATTTTGCGAGGATATTATCAATCGTGTGCAACAACTGGTTATTGACATAGGTCAATTGGTTGACATATTTGGCAGGGTAGTCGACTATTCCACTACGGTATTTCTGACCGTCATCCAAGATGTAAAAGTTATCAGGGGAGATCGGCCCAGTCTGGTTGAATATGAAAGGTGGATGAGGCGCTATGATATGGGCAAACACCCATTTAGGTCCTTTGATCAATGGCACCTCTTCCGACAAGGCGTTGAATATATAGCTGATCCGTTCCTGTTGGGTGCTATAACGCGTGATGGGAAGATCAAGCCAACCCTGCTCAATTAAAATATTCGCAACAGAGTTAATCAGTAAGAGCGCCTCCAGGTCATGGGATCTGGCTATTTTAGGTGAGGAAAAATAATAGTCAGCATGGATGATCTCAGTCGGCTGATAACCGCTGGAAAAAGCTACCGTCTTATACTCCAGATGCTCAAAGATCTCTCCCACCCGACTATTCTGGATCATGCCGATCAATTGCCCACGGTCGGGTGCCGTTTTAGGCAGGCTGGTTAAATATTCCATATTCAATGACGAGGCGATTGAAATTGCGGTCTGTGAATAATTGCTTTGGCTCTCACCAGCAATCATGAATCCTCTGTTTTGCAATGCCTTGAGAAACGCCGAATTATCAAATTGATACAGCTCTTGCAAAATATCGGCACGAGCATAACCATCCACAATGATGTAATATACATCCGGCAAATCGCTGGTCAAGGATGGAACGGAGCTGGTCTCGATTATTTTGGCGACATCCGGGTGAGTTGTATAGCGTGGCGCCAGGTCGAGAGAAATCCGCAGGATAGAGAATCCAACGATGATGATGCAGATGATATTTAGGAATAGTGTGATTGTTTCGGGGCTGGTGATCTTGCTCCATACGAGCTGGCTGGATAAAAAGATAAAAATAAGCGTCCAGATTGGCAGAAAGATCCAATAAGTCCCTAGCGAGAGAGATCCAACATGGATGTTATTCACCCACAAGTGAACCGTCCCATAATGGAAGAACCAAAAGGTCAGCAAAAATACAGAAAATCCAGCCCGGTGAATGTTTTTTATCCATCTGTTCAACAGCCACATTAATCCAGCAGCAACCACTGGTGAGATTACAATCACCGGAAAAAGCTGCCCAACCGGGACATCACTGATATTCGCCGCCAGTAACAGCAAAATTGGGTTGATCGAGAAAAGAACGGGATAAAATGCGAATTTTTTCATCGAATATGCTCGCAATATTGCTCATCGGCTCCCAGTTTTTGACCAGACTTCAGCATACTCATCCCGCCATTGAAGCGACCAATTTTCATCATTGGAGAGCGAGGCGGCCAGCTCGGGCTGCAACTTCGCGTCAGTTAAGATCCTATCTACTCCATATTTCTCCAGGATTTGATCGTACTGGCTACCATTATTGATTCTGATGTAGTCCTGCCATTGCTCATAGGGATAAAGCTCGATCCGCGGGTCGATGAACACTTTCTGTTCCGGAAGTGCCCAGATCAAATAGCTGCCGTATCCCATTTCATTGTACAAATGCCCGCCGGGGTGTGTACGCAGGTATTCAGCTGCCTGGACTGGAGTATGGGCGCTCAGCAGAGGCCCTGCAGGCGATCTATATAATACCTGTTGCCAATATGTGGCTGGCAAAGGTAACTTTTCCACAAACCAGGGCTGGACGAGAAGTACTGGGATAAATAACAAAACGACAATTACCAGGTTAAGCCAGTTCCGTTGAGGGATGAACGGATACTTTCGGATAGGGAGCCCGCTCACAAGGCGAGCCAGGATAGGTGTGACGATTATCCCATACCAAATGATGGAACGCTGTCCATCCCATGCAAGCCATAAAAACGCGATGATCAAAAAAACTTCGGTTATGGTCAGCCTGGATCTTGAATATGCAATAATGACGATCAATACAAGCACACTCACGTAAAATGAAATATTTGCAATCCCGTGTGGGGTAGGAGACTGCCACTCCTCGATAAACTGTTGGATTGGTTGATTCGAGATCAGATTGACCGCATATTGTATGATCCCGGTGAAGCGCGGGTTGACCAGGATAGCCACAGCGCTGATAACACCGGTGGCTCCCAGCCAACTGATTTGTTTCCAACTAATCAGGCTATCTTGCTTGAGCAGTTTACTTAAAGCCTGACCACCGAAGAAGAGAAATGGGAGGGCAAGGCCCAAAATATAGCTGCCGTGAACGTTCACCCAAAAAATCATTAATGCTGGGCAAAACAACAGCCATTGCCATTTTAATTTCGACTCGGAAAAACGCTGCAGGATAACATAGGTAATTATGAAAGGTAGCCATGCCCAAATCTGTGTCCTCACTGGCAAGTTGCTGGTGCTCATCAGACACAGCAGTGTAACCACCAGGGCTGAAACGCGCCAGGAACCGCTTCTCCGGCGAGCCTCATTTGCTACCAGGCCAAAGCTGATCCCTATCAGCAAGGTGCGTATGAATACATCAAGCTGAATGCCTCCGATATGATATAGCCAGTAGAGCAGCAGCTCTCCCAACCAGGCAGCATAGAAGAAAGGCTGGTCGGCTGGAAGAGTCCAGGCATACATGTTCGAAGTGGGGATGGCATGGTTGTGGTATATATATTCGCCAATCTTTATATGCCACCAAAAGTCATTTGGGGGCAGGGGAATAAGCGAGACAAAGAATAGGAAACCTGCCAGGATTACCAATACCCACAGGATATCGAGGCTGATTCCCGAGTGGCCGGTTTTTTTCTGTGAGGCTGAAGAATTATTAAAGACCGTTGTCATGCGCGTTCACCAAGTAGCGTGATATTCTCTGACTTCCGATGGACGATCAAGACAAAAAAGAACCAGAGGAACAGTGCTGGAGCTAACCAGAAAAATTTTGAATCATCCATACTTAGGTGCAGCTTCAGGTAAAGAAAATTGATACCGAGATAAACAACTGTCAGGATTGCCAACATCCAATACCTTCTCTCGCCCACCAGCCAGATAAAGGCCAAAAGAACAGGTAACAATAAGATCACCATATCATAGGTCCAGATATATGTTGATGAAATCGTGGATACAAACAAAATTAGCGGCAATTCATTCACCCAAAGCCAGGCATGCCTGTGTCTGAACCAATGGAGAACCACCCAGATAACCCCCAGCACTTGAGGGAGGAATTGTAATAGGAAATTCGATGACTTGAAAAGTAGGCGGAGATAATTGCCTAAGCTTGGATTTGCCCACACAGCCGGGCCTTTCTCACGTAAGCATTGGAAATACTGGCTATAGATATGGGGATCCATGACGAAAATGAGCAAATGCAGCAGCAGAGTAATTGACGCCAACCCAATTAATGGAGACCATTGTTTATTGAATAAAGCCCAAAGGATGAAAGCAATGAAAAAAAGGGTAAGCAATTGGGGTTTAATGGAAGCCAGCACTAATGATATGCCTGCCAGCCACCCTTTATTTTGTCGATCATGAAAGAATATGAAACCCACCAATCCTAATAAAATAATAGGGGTAATCTGACCTTGTAATACCACAGCAGCCACAACTGGTCCAAATGTAAAAGATATCAGCCAGGCCAGCCATTGTTGTTGCTTCTTTCCTCCGTATTGCCGCCAGATATAGCTCGCGCAGAGTAGGATCGCGCTGATTTGAATTAACAACCAGAGCATTTGCCCGGCTGGCCGACTGATTAGACCGAAGGGAACCAGTAATGGTAATGTCCAAGGAGGGTTGTAGGTGATGCAGGATTGCTCGAGAGATAAGTCTTTCTCTTCCTGGGCTGGAAGCACACCGGTTGAGTTATAAGGATCACCACCTGATAATAATACAAGCGAGGATAACCAATATCTTGTGTAATCATTCGCTCTGAAATGATCAGTTTGTTTGAACAGGATATACAATCCAATGAGTAACAATCCGACTAAAATCGAGTAGCGGATAACCCTGGCTGGCGACTTTATTTCGAGATTATCTGTAGTCTCGTTCATCACGCCATGGCTTCCGTCGAAATAAATGAGCTTCGCTTATTGGCGAACAGGTACCAGACCAACAACATCGGAGACAACCAGCCAAACCAAAACTCGTTGAGCCTGGTGTGCAGGATAATATTTAATATGTTAAACACCCCATATGAAACAATGATAAAAATATCTGTACCATCCAATACCCGCTGTTCAAAATGAGTGTGAATCTTCACAGCCGCGAATATGATGGCTGGCAGCACGACAATGAGATCGTACGTCCAGCTGTACGGGCTGGTTAACATTGATACAAGCAAGAGTAAAGGCAGCTCAACTTCCCATCGCCAGGCGTTCCGTTTCCGGAACCAGTAATACAAGAACCATATACAGCCCAATCCGGGGGGTATAAATTGCAACCAGAATTTCTCGAGCCCGAATATCTGCCGTAGATATGAACCTATGGTGGGGGTAGCCCATTCTGATAAGGGGAAATTCGTGATATTTTGAAGGTACTGTGCAATAATACTATGGTCAAAAATCATTGCCAGGCCAGTCCCCAGCACTACCACTGAGCCACCGAGGAATGGAATCCTCCAATTGCGATTCTGCAGGCACCACAAAAGATACGCAAGCCAGAATAAATATAACATCTGTGGCTTGA
>Ga0153916_10003135_pt1 | contig 12225 bp, 14 predicted proteins | sample Opewatmetagenome_FD_109642 | JGI IMG/M metagenome (GOLD analysis project Ga0153916, IMG submission 109642) | Freshwater wetland microbial communities from Ohio, USA - Open water 3 Core 3 Depth 4 metaG | ecosystem: Environmental > Aquatic > Freshwater > Wetlands | place: USA: Ohio, Lake Erie...
GCCAAAGTGGCGGGGCCACACCTGGTCTCTTTCCGAACCCAGAAGTTAAGCCCGCCTACGTTCTCCGCGGTACTGAGGTGCGCGAGCCCTCGGGAAGCCTAAGACCCTTCGGGGCCTCTTGGCCATGGCGGCTAGGTGCACTAGCCAGGTACCTTCGGGTACAGGGTGAACTGCACTGCTTGAAACCGCTATGGGCTTGGTAAGCCGTCAGCCATTCTTTACTTTGTCTTCTCAAGCGTCGCGCTCTCTCTTCGTCGATTGCGTAGGCTAGCCTGCGCAACTGTTAACACCCGCGCCGCGGATTCCATGCCAGTACCTATGAGCGGCGGATTCGGCAGGCCAATTCCAAGCTCACGCCAAAGTGACATGGCTGGTCGCTGGTCAAAGGGGATCGAATCGCACGGCGTCTTGTTCTGGCTCGGTGTGCTGGCAGTTGCTTTCGTCATCGTCATCGTTGTGTTGATAATGATCTAGCCAGCGCTTCGTTCGTCAGCCGAATGGTACTGACCTCGAAGCCTTTATAAGAACCGAGATATCTCAAAGTCTCCGGAGCTGGCCCCCATTGGCTCTAAGTGAGACTGACAGGCTGATTCTGATAGTCGTCCTCGCGGTCCTGATGACCTTCATCGTGCTTTTCGAGTTGAAGGTCATGCGTAGCAAGTCCAAGGAGGTGAGGGCCGCAGGCCAGAAGAGGGATGAGGCGTTCAACTCCGTCCTGACGACCCGCTCGGTGCTGAACGCTGTGCGGGACAGGGGCGGCAAGGTTGGAGAAGCTCCTGCACTTCTGGAGAGGGCGAAGGAGGCCTTGGCTAGAAACAAATTCGATTCGTGCATCGATTTCTGCGAGAGCGCTAGGAGTGAGCTGACCAATCCCTCATCGGCACCCGCTAGGTCCAAAGTCGAACCGGGAGGAGACGCGAGGGATAGCCTAGAGGTCGTCGCGGAGAGTATTGTGTCCGCGGGTCCTGCACGAGCTGAAAGTGACTCATACAAAGGCACCAAGCTTGAGAGTCCGGGAGAAGGCAACTACCTCGGAGCGAAATTCGAGATGTCGGCCGCAAAGGCGGACATAGCCAGGGCGGTCAGGTCTGGTATCGACACGTCCGTCGCCGATGGTCTCATGGTGGAGGCGCAGACAGCATTCGCGGCGGGAAGATTCGACAAGGCTTTGTCGCTCGCGGTCAGGTCCAGAAAAGCATTGAGCGAGTCCGCCGAGGACGAATCGATCTCCCTACGGGAGGAAGAACAGGGAGAGCAAGCTCCCGAGCCTCAGGTCTACGAGGTGAAGGAAGAGGCTGCGAAGGCCCCCTCAGACAGGATCTGCAGGGATTGCGGGGCAGTGCTTGAGAAAGGTGATGCGTTCTGCCCAGTGTGCGGGACGAAGGCTCGGCCCAAGGCATGCCCTTCTTGCGGGGCGAAACCTCGGAAAGATGACAAGTTCTGCAGGAAATGCGGATCAGAGATCGAATAGATCTTGGCGGATTCTTCATTTGCGCGTGAAACGAATAATGAGTGGAGTCGCTAGGAAGAATAGTGAGAGCAACGCGAGGACCACTTGTTCGACGAACTCGGTGGTTTCGACGATTCGGAATGCCCCTCCAAAGAAGAGCGCGACTCCCGCTAGCAACATGAGCGTCATCATCGCGGAGAACGAGACGGAAGCTGCGTGCGATCGGGTCCTCGGATGCTTTCCGAAGATTATCACCAGGCCGATGACTACGAGAAACCCGATGAAGCTCAGCGCCGCAGAGAACAAGAAATTCCCGGTCGACTCGGACTCCTGCGGCCCTAGCATGCGGGCAATGTCCAAAGAGCCCTTGGCGAGCATGACAATTCCACAAAGGAAGATGACCACTGTGACCCCCGCCCAAAACGGATCTTCGACCAGGAGTCCTGAGGCCTGCCATTTCCTGACCGGTCTTGATTGCGGAGCGGGAATCATAGTTATCAAGACACCACCAACCCCCTCGACTATGTAGTAGGTCCAGAGGAGAGCCACGTCGGATAAATGTTTTCGGGGAACCTCTGTCTGAGGCAATGCCAGGATGGGAATCAGACACGCATGTTCTTCACGATCACAGTGGCTAGAGCGCCGGCTCCGAACCCGTTATCGATGTTGACCACGCCGATTCCGCTCGAGCAGCTCGATAGCATGCCCAAAAGAGCGGCGACTCCGCTGAAACTCGCTCCATACCCGACGCTGGTGGGAACTGCAATGACTGGCCTGCTAGTCAGACCCGCGACTACGCTCGGCAGCGCACCCTCCATTCCGGCGAGGACAATGATCACATCGGCGGCATCGAACTCCTTGAGATTCGACGTTAACCTGTGCATCCCCGCGACGCCGACATCGTAGAGTCTCTCGACCCTGCATCCGAGCAGCTCGCAAGTGACTGCCGCCTCCTCTGCAACCGGGATGTCGGAAGTTCCAGCGGTCACAACAAGAATTCTGCCATTCGACGGTCGCTTCGAGATACCCACGGTCGCTATGCTGGCACGAGGATACCATTTGACCTGTTTTCCGAACTCCTTCTTCAGCTTCTTGAAGGTCGTTTCTCTCATCCTTGTGAAGACCGCCTCGTCGTCTCTCGCGAGGGACCTGCGTGCGATTTCCAGGATCTGTGCATCCGTCTTCCCTGGGGAGTAGACCGCTTCTGGTATGCCCTTCCTCAACTCTCTGTGATGATCAAGTTTCGCGAAGTGAAGATCCTCGTAGGGGAGGGTCCGAAGCTTCTCGAGCGCTTCTGATATCGTGATCTCTCCTTTGCTTAGTTTGGAGAGGATGTTCTCAATCTTGGTTGGATTCATCTCCCCAACACCTCGTTCATGCTTCCTGTCCTGTACCCTTCGAGGTCAAGCGACACGTACGTGAACCCGAGCGATTTCAGTTTCTTGATCACTGGAATCCTCGCTCCAGGAGATGCAAGTCTCGGGACATCAGAGGGTGAAACCTCGATTCTGGCGGAACTTCCGTGCACTCTCACCCTCACCTGCTCGAATCCCTTTGCCTTGAGAAACTCCTCGGACTCCTCGATCATTCTGAGCTTCTCCTCCGTTATGGTCTCTCCGTAAGGTATCCTCGACGCAAGACATGGGGACGGTATCTTCTTGGCAGTCGTGAGCTTCAGAATCCTCGAGACTTCCCTCACATCCTTCTTGCCAAGGCCGATCTCTGCGAGCGGGCTCCTTACCCCTAGCTCGTCTTTCGCCTTCAGACCAGGCCTGTAGTCCTCTTGGTCGTCAGCGTTCGAACCGTCAATTACCTTGTTAAGCCCGCGCTCATCTGCTACTCCCTTGATTCGCTTGAGGATGTCCAATTTGCAGAGGTAGCATCTGTTTGGTGGGTTGCTGCTGAAAGCCCTATCCTTAAGCGGGTCGGCGGACACGACGATGTGTTCGATACCGATCGTCTTCGCGATTGTCTTGGCCTGGGCTAGCTCCGATGCCGAGAACAGTGGCGATTTCACCGTGACGGCAACAGCCCTCTCTCCAAGCTCATCAAACGCGATCTTGGCGACGAGAGTGGAATCAGCCCCTCCGGAGAATGCGACAGCCACGGACTTCATTGACCGGACTCTGTTTCTCAACCGAGCGAGTCTCTCTCCCGTGCGCGCCATGCGTAGTTCCGAACGGATGGCAGTTATATCAATATTAGTAAGTCAGCGTCGCGTCTGCGCCCGTTGTCTCAACCACGACGGTCGTCGCGGCGATGATCCTGGCACCCTCTATGAGCTCGTCGTCTGCTATTCCTCTCGACTTGAGGCATGGAGCGCAGACGAGCAGCTTCCCGCCCAACTCGAGGTAGTCCTTCACCAGGTCTGGAAGCTGCGGAAACGCGTCAGCCCTGACATGTTTCGTGTAGCCTTTGACGGCCAGCATGACTCCTGTTGACTGCAATATCACGGAGACATCGGTCTCCGATGATAGCGCTGCGTTTGCCATCACGAATGGAATAGTCGCCCTCTCCGGATCATCGTCGGCGTGTGTTGCTATGATAACCATCTTCTTGTCGGACATGACTGAACCTAGACTCCGGAAAATGTGCCCACAGTACATGCCATTATTCCCGAAACAAGTATCATCAGCGCGTGACCTTTCATGAGTCACCTGAGACTGGTGATGGCCGCGTTGCGTGCGCCCCGTGGCTCATCGACTTAACGGCGACAAGTAATAAATACCAGCAAGCGCCCTAGGAACAGCTTGGTCGAGCTCTGGAGGATAGCATGGCGGAGGAGAACACCGTCTACATCGGCAAGAAGGCGACTATGAACTACGTCCTCGCCGTGGTCTCACAGCTGAACAAGGGTTGCGATGCCGTGTGCATCAAGGCAAGAGGGCGAGCGATAAGCAGGGCTGTTGACGTGGCTGAGATCGTCCGAAACAGATTCGTGCAGGGATTGGCGTACGATGAAGTGAAGATCGCAACCGAATCCCTCCCGGGTCAGGACGGAGCAAACGCGAACGTCTCCTCAATCGAGATCTACCTTAAGCGGTAGGTGCTCTAAGACGATTGTTAGTAGGTCCGGTTCATGCTGCCATAGTGTCTACGCCAGATTCCGCCCACGAGTTTTATCATCGGCTACACCTATCGGCCACCCAGCGGCAATTGGTGACCGGATGATACTAGTCAAGTTCGGCGGGAGCGTCATAACTGATAAGTCCAAACTCAGGACCTTCAAGAAAGCTTCTTGCGCGAGGCTCTCACGCGAATTGTCGTTTTCAGGAGATGACTTGTTCATCGTGCACGGAGCCGGCTCGTTCGGGCACATCGAGGCGAAGAAGCACGAGCTTCACAAGGGTTTCCGAAGAGATTCACAACTCGAGCATGTGGCCTCCGTGCAGAGAGATGTGCGCGACCTCAATCTAATGGTCCTCGAGACTCTGATCGACGAGGGAATACGCGCGGTCTCTATACCGCCAGCTGCTGCTGCGACCTTCAAGAACGGGAAGATCGTATCGTTCAGGCCAGATGTGTTCCAGCGCATCGCCTCCATCGGCCTCGTTCCTGTGTCGTTCGGTGATGTGGTTCCGGACGAGTTGATGGGGTTCTCAATCTGCTCAGGCGACTTGATGATGGAAGCGCTCGCGAAGTCGTTCAGACCCGAAATGGTGATATTCTGCGCTGATGTGGACGGAGTCTATACGAGCGACCCGAAGCGCGACAGGAAAGCGGAGATCATTCCTCGACTGGACCCGTCATCGTTCCGCGCCCTCAAGAAGACGAAATCGAAGCACGCGGACGTCACGGGAAGCATCCACGGAAAACTCGAGCGAATGCTGGCAATCTCCAGATACTGCGAAAAGTGTATGATAGTGAACGGCAATGTGCCGGGAAGACTGGGTAAGGTTCTGCGGGAAGAAGCGGTCGTGTCGACCGTTGTCGCTCCCGGGTAGGTGTGCTTGGATGGCGCGTGAAAACGATGCTCCGGACAGGATCATAGAGAGGAGAAAGCACGATCACATCGAGATTGTCGCTAGGGAGGATCTGAGCCAGGACTACTTCTACTGGGAGGACGTGAAGTTGGTGCATAACCCCCTTCCGGAGATCGACCTCGACGAAATAGACACATCAACGACCTTGTTCGGCCGGAAGCTCAAGGTGCCTATCATAATCAGCGCGATGACAGGTGGGTACGGCAAGGCCGAGGAGATCAACATGAACCTCGCAGCGGTCGCTGAGGAGTTCGGCATCGGGATGGGGGTCGGAAGCCAGAGGGCCGCCCTCGAGCATCCAGAGCTTGTTCGCACATATTCTGTGATCAAGGATTTCGACATTCCCTTGAGAATTGCCAACCTTGGCGTTCCGCAACTCGTCAGGCAAGGACTCACAACTCCGCTCAAAGTCGAAGACGGCAAGGCGGCGATGGATATGATCGGGGCTCACATGCTGGCAATACATCTCAACTTCCTGCAAGAAGTCGTTCAGCCCGAGGGTGACACGAAGACAAGAGGTGGACTGAAGGCAATCGAATCGTTCGCGAGTGCCCTGCCGATCATAGCCAAGGAGACAGGGGCGGGAATGCCCCGCGAGGTCGCGCTCAAGCTCAAGAAAGCCAAGGTCAAGGGAATCGATGTTGGCGGCCTGGGAGGGACCAGCTTCTCTGCCGTCGAGTATTTCCGAGCGAAATCGGTCGGAGACAAGACCAGGACGAATATTGGCCAGACCTTTTGGAACTGGGGCATTCCAACTCCTGTATCCGTAGTGCTCGCGAATGTCGGGATACCGGTCATCGCCACTGGTGGTCTCAGAAGCGGACTCGATATCGCGCGCGCGATTAGTATAGGGGCAGGGTGCGGAGGCATGGCCGGGAGATTGTTGCCCGCAGCCCTGGAAGGCAAGGAAGCGCTCTCGAACGAGCTGGGCACGATCGTGCAAGAACTCCAGGCGGCGATGTTCCTCGTTGGCGCGAAGAATATCAAGGACTTGGCATCCTCGAAAGCGCTCATTACTGGCCGGTCCAAGGACTGGCTCGACCAACTGTCGGAGTGAGGGCAATGGTTTTTCCAGAAGACTACAAGGACAGGGTCAAGAAAGTCAACGAATATCTGATGCACTCGCTCGACGTCATCGAGAACAAAAGGCTGAAGGCTGCCATGGCTCACTACCCGGCGGCCGGAGGCAAGAGGCTCAGACCGCTTCTTGCGACAATCACCTGCGAGGCGGTCGGAGGGAAGTTCGAGAAGGCGATCCCGTTCGGGGTGGCTCTGGAAATCGTGCACAACTTCACGCTCGTCCATGACGATGTCATGGACGAAGATGACACCAGACGTGGAATCAGGACGGTGCACGCGCAATACGGAATACCCGAGGCGATCCTTGCAGGAGACGCTCTTTTCGCGCGGGCATTTGAACTTGTTTCAGACACGGATGCTGATGCTCAGGATGTCGTCAAACTGACCGAGACACTGGCAAAGGCAGTCCGGTTGCTCGCGGAAGGCCAGCAGATGGATATGGACTTCGAGGACGCGAAGAAGATCACCTCCGACGACTACCTCAAGATGATCGAGCGCAAGACTGCAGTGCTGTACTCCGCCGCTGCGCAGGGCGGTGTGATTGTCGGCGGCGGAAGCGAGGCCCAAGAGGAGGCCTTGTTCGAGTACGGCAGGCTGATGGGGCTCGGATTCCAGATATGGGATGATGTGCTTGATCTCAGATCCGACCAGGAGACATTTGGAAAACCAGTCCTGAACGACATAAGGAACGGGAAGAAGACTCTGATAGTTGTGAACGGGCTTGAGGACTTGAACGCCACGGAAAGGAAACAGTTCTTGAAAGTGCTCGGGAACAAGAGAGCGACTCAGAACCAGCTGAGACTAGCCAGAGACCTTCTAGAGGATGTCGGAGCTGTCGACCACGCGGTCATGGTTGCTAACGGTCTCGTCGCGAAGGCCAAGGACAGGTTGAGCGTGCTGAAGGAGTCTAAGCACAAGGAAGCGCTCAAGGCATTCGCGGATTACACGGTTACAAGGAAGACCTAGGCGACTCCGTTCTTTGTCATCTTGAAGTCCGCTCTTCGGCCTTCTTCAAGGTGACGATGCTTGATTATCACGGCTCTCCGCGTGTTTGTCCCCACTTTGTCCAGGCGGATGATGGCCTTCGCATTGTGGAGCAGAACATGACCGCCGAGCGGCTCGAAAGTGCCCTTCTCGATATCTGTGTATACTTGCGAAGTCAGGATGATCGGTATGTCCTTGGTCCTCGCAGCGGACAACAGCTTGGCCAGCTGCGGACTCAACGATTTCCGGACGCCCTTCTCTTCGTCGTTTCGCGTGAGGCGATAGTGTATCGTTGCGGAATCAAGTATCATCACGCCGATCTCGAGCGAGCTCTCGGCGAGCTTGACGGCTTTGTCGACGAACTTCTCCTGGTCGTCGAAGTTGTGAGGTTCGAAGAACAGTATGTTCTTCATCACATCTTCGTAGCTGTCGCCGGCGATCTGTTGGAGCCGCTCGAGCGAGACCCCCTCAGTGTCGATGTATATGACTTTCTTGCCCGCGGCCGCGACCATGCTCGCGACCTGAAGACATATGTTGGTCTTTCCGGAGCCTGCTTCGCCGAACAGCAGCGTGATGGCGCCGCCTTCGAACCCGCCCTCTAGGAGATCGTCGAGCGTCTTCGAGCCGGTTGAGAGATGCACCACGCGACTCGATTGGGGTAGTTGGTGATAAGCGTTTTGAGTACAAGGGTGTGAATTGAGGGGATGGCAGAGAACGGACAGTCTTATAACCGTGAAGGGCCAATCCGCTGCCGTGGCAGTCCACAGGGTCGGCGCAGAGGCGAAGCTCGATTCTGCGAGATGGATGGACAGAGAGGTAGTGGTCAAGCAAAGAGTGGTGAAGGGGTACAGACATCCCTCTCTGGACAGATCCATTCAGACCTTCAGGATCAAGAACGAGGTTCGTCTGATGCTTGAGGCCAGAAGGGCAGGAATACCTGTGCCAGTCATCTACTCTGTTGACATCACTGGGAACAGGATCGTGATGGAGGAAATCCCGGGCACGCGTGTCAAGGACGCTCTTGAGGCGATGCCTGAAGACAAGGCGAGGGGCATCTGCAAGAAGATCGGCGAGATTGCAGGAAGACTCCATGCGAACGACGTCGTCCACGGTGACCTCACGACCAGCAACATGCTCCTCGACGGAGATAGGATTGTGTTGATCGACTTCTCACTCGGCTCAAGATCCTCGGAGCTGGAGGACAAGGGTGTCGACATGCACCTGCTTGAGGAGGCATTCCACTCAGCGCACTACAGAAGGAGCGAGCTGTATGAGGCGGTCAAGGATTCATACGTGAATGCTTATTCCGGCGGCGCAGACGTTCTCCAGAAGGTGAAGGAGATCGAAAAAAGGGGTCGGTATACACGAAAAGAATAGCATTTGTTACTTCAAACGATGGCAAGTTCAAAGAGATATACCATCAGATGGCCGAGCGTGGATACAACCTCGAACATATCAAGACCACATATCCTGAGATCCAGGCCGACACAATTCAGGAGACGATTGTTCCAGGGCTCACATGGCTGATGGAGAAGTACAGCCGTCCGCTGATGATTGACGACTCGGGGCTCTTCATAGACGGACTCAAAGGCTTTCCCGGTGTGTACTCATCATACGTCTTCAAGACAATTGGGTGCGACGGCATCCTGCGGCTGATGGAAGGCGCAAGTATTAGGAGCGCTAGATTCGAGTGCTGCATAGGGTTCATGGTGCCCGGGGGGAAGCCGTACATCGCAAAGGGGACTTCACGAGGAAGCATATCTGATGAGAAGGCCGGAACTGGGGGATTTGGATACGATCCGATCTTCATCCCTGAAGGGCACACTAAGACCTTCGCGCAACTGGACATCCCTGAGAAGAACAAGATTTCCCACAGGGGGAGGGCTATGGAAGCCTTCCTGAAGGAGCTTCCGAGATTGCTGCCGCCATGATAATCCTTTTATTGTCTAGGATGTTAATCCAGCCCCGGGACCAGGCCTTTCATGGGGTAGTGGTCTAGCTTGGTATGATACGTGCTTTGGGAGCATGAGGTCATCGGTTCAAATCCGATCTACCCCACTTCGGCCATACTGGCCGAAATCTAATTTCGCGTTTTTCGGACTTCAAGGAGAGCGGACCAAACCTCTATCGAAGAGGCCTCTACGGTCTCTTCTTTGCATTTTCCCCAGTGGCCCTCGTCCCATCGGAAATCATGATCAGACCGGACGAGAAAGGATTACTTCGTAGAATTCTGATTCACAGACAGGGTCGGGTTCGCGGACTAGTAGGAAGCGAATGAGAGGACGGGCGAGCGCAGCCATCAACTGTTCTAGAGGTCGCTATGGCAAACGATAAATCTCCATTTGGTGTATTCTCCTAGTAGGTGGGGAGCGAATGCAAGAAGGCGTGAATGAGGACATGAGAAAAGTCATCGTGTACGGCCGAGAAACGCGTGAAGTAGAGAACGAAATCAAGGCATGGGCCGAAGGCAAGGATGCGAAGTTCATGAAACTAGACGCGGACTGGTTCAACGTCCTCACCAGAGCTCCATGGTGTCCGAATCCGGCGAGTATGGTCCAGGTTGTAGATGTTGTTATTGCACAGGCGGAGAGAGATGTCCAAGTGTTCGTATTGAGCTACCTTCTTGACCCCGTCACGGGACAGCGCGATGATATCTCGGTAGAATCGGATACGGATCAGACGCAAGGATTCCGCGTCATGGACGAGCTAGCCAGTAGACTTGCTGCTCTCTCCACCGGGGGAATGCAGTCTCCGCACTCTTCCCAGCAGACGCAGCCCACCGCCACGGCAGCGCAAGTTCAACCTCAGACCTGGAGTCAAAGCGGGGCGATTGCCTATCCTCCGCAGGCCGTCCAGGGCTCTGTTCATTCACCTTCATCTTCCGGAACGGGATTGACTTTCTACTGCACGAGTTGTGGGAGAGAGGTCTCGGAGCATTCGAAGTTCTGCAATTGGTGCGGTTCTCCTGTCAGTGGAGGTTCAGACGAGTCTGGCTACGCTCAGTCGCAAGCTCAGGTTCGTGCCCCGCCTGTTCCTCAGACTCCATTGCCACCTCCTCCTGCGTTCGCGGGGGTCGCGCCGCAGGGTCATGGCGAGGTTGGCAAGAAGGGAAGCTGGTGGAGTGAACACGTAGGGGCGTCTCGAATCTACCATTGTCGGACAAATGGCTGTGGCTGGAGCGGAACGATAGATCGGATGTTTAGTACCACCCGGTTCAGGGACGTTGCGGTGCCGATAATGAGGACCGAACACGATGGCACCTCGACGCCACCGCAGCGAATCAGTGGGTATAACTACTACACAGAGGAAATCCGCGTATACTCGTGCCCCAAGTGCGATAGAGCAATGAAGGAGAAGAAGGTCAAAACCAAACTTGTCCGCTCCAGTGGTGGGTACTAGACAGAAATGCCGCAGCTGCTCTCTTCGATGTGTTCATCAATCGACTCTCCCCCAAATCGTTTCTGGCTGGCGGGGTTGATTCGCTAGGGCGTTGTATGATTCTTTCGGGCTGTTCGCGCACGCTGAACTAGCGGCTGTCTATTGCCCCGATAACGAACCCTATGAAGCTCCAGAACATCAGGGTCCCGCCGATTGCGCAAATGATTGCCCCGACGATCATCCTGCCGAACACTCCCAGTATGCCCTCCACAATCCCGTCCGCGCCCTCGTCCGTGTCAAGGGCGGAGCCCAAGAGCGAGCTGATGCACGATACGATGATCAGAATTCCCACAATCAGGAGAATGACTCCGGCCACCCCTCCCATGACGGAGCCCTTGAGCAAGTCGGATATGCCGGACTTCCGCCTGTTGCAGGGCGCCCTCGCTCCAGGCTCGACCGAAACGAACTCTTGGTGTGTCTTCACCCCGCAGCTGCTGCAGAATTGGGCCTTGTCGTCTATGACTGACCCACAATGACGGCAATTCATCCGAATCTGGACCTATGTTATCCGTGCGTGTCGCTTAAGTCGCTTTCTGGGCTGTTATCACAGCTGATACTTATCACAGCGGGTTCGTGATGCCCACCGCATCGTAGCAGCTGTCGCTTCGGAGACCACAGGGGCGCAGAGAAGGAGGCCAATCAGGAGAGCAATCCCACGCTCGCTGTGAATCTTGATGACAATCCCTGAGGCCGAATCGCTATTCCCTTCCTATGGTCTTTTCCGAGAGGACCACTTCTTGTCCGCATCATCCATGCTGAATGCCTGTATGCATTCGCGGCACTGGTATTCGCCGGCTTCGATCCTGCCGAGAGGAAGCTTGCACGTGGGGCGGTTCGGCGGTGGCGGAAGTCACCGCCACAGCCAATCTCAATCCCTTCCGATTAGAATTGGGTCAGTGCGCGGTCTCCAAACTCGATCTACCCCACCTAAGCTGTCTCTGGCCGACGTTAGTCTTGCTCGAATTGGAGTTCCGCGAATTGCGTTCACGTGGGCTGTGTCGCCGCGATTATCTCGTTGGCCTTCATGATGAGCAGGTTCCCCTCATCCTCAGTCAACACGCCTGTCCTCATGATAGACGTGATCTCCTTGATCAAAGCCTCCAGGATGTTCGTCGCGGCCATCGTGCCCGGCTTCTCGTGCCATCGACTCTGAGATGCATCCACCTTCTGCAACAAGCTGTTCGCCCGTCCGTTGCTGAGAATGTCAGGACTGCGGTAGTTCCAGATTAGCTCGCGAAGTTCGTCGTACATATCGTCCGGAGTCGGGGGGGCCTTGTTCGTAAGACCGGC